>Ga0207647_10003069_pt1 | contig 12553 bp, 11 predicted proteins | sample KBSCornC2_FD_184295 | JGI IMG/M metagenome (GOLD analysis project Ga0207647, IMG submission 184295) | Corn rhizosphere microbial communities from Kellogg Biological Station, Michigan, USA - C2 (SPAdes) (version 2) | ecosystem: Host-associated > Plants > Roots > Rhizosphere ...
CGGGAAGCCGCCGACGCCTGCTTCCGGGTCCGGGCCGTGATGCGGACGGGCCGCGCAGCCCGCGGCATGTCCCGCACCGATGGTGCCTGCCACGGAAGGCGGGTGGGTGCCGTGCCGTTGCGGCAGCCGCGTTTCCGCAGGCGTCTTGACTTCGAGTTCTGGCGCAAGTACCTTTTTCAAAAAAGGTAGTGCGTGAGATGGATGCAGGCAAGTCCGGCGCGTTGCGCAAGGGGCTGTTGGAGTTCGTGGTACTGGCCGTCGTTTCGTCGGGAAGGGCCTATGCCGCCGACATCCTGCAGCGCCTGGGCGATACCGAGTTCGCCACCAGGGAGGGCACCCTGTATCCGCTCTTGAGCAGGATGCGGCGCGAACGCTTGCTTGACTACGAGTGGCAGGAATCCGACAGCGGCCCGCCGCGGAAGTATTACCGGCTCACGCCGAACGGCCGCAGGCAACTGGCTGCATTCCGGACGTACTGGAAGTCCTTGACGCGTCTCATCGACGAGCTGGGTACACCACCATGCAAACCGTGATCCATGTTGGCCTGAGCGGCCACGCGACGGCGTTCCTGCTGGACGAGGATGGCTACGGGTCCTTGCGTCGCTACTTCGAGCGCGCGCGTGCGGGGCTGGCGCGCGATCCCGATCGCGACGAAATACTCCGCGACCTCGAGCAATCGATCGGCGAAAAGCTCGCGGTGTTGCCGCATGCCGGCGGGCAGGTCCTCGCCGGCCGCGAAGTCGATTCGGTGCTGGCGCAGGTCGGCACGGTCGATCCCGGCAACGGCAACGGCCAGGCCCGCCACGCGCCGTCGATGCGGCCCCGGCGGTTTTGCCGCATCGAACAAGGCCAGTGGATCAGTGGTGTGTGCGCGGGGTTGGCGATGCGTTCGGGCCTCCGCGTCGGCTGGGTGCGGGCGATCTTCGTGCTGGCGGCGATTTTCACGAGCGGGCTAATGGTGCTGGCCTACCTCGCCCTGGTACTCGCCTTGCCGGTGCTGCAGACGCGCGACGAATACGAGGACATGTGCCGTCTGTCGCCGTAGGCGATGTCAGGCCGGCCACGGTGGATACAGGTGGCGCGACCAGGGCGGGTCAGGCCCGCGACGGGGACTCGCCCTGCGCTTGCGGCGTGTCGACAGTGATGGAATGAGGACGTTTGCCATGTCAGCAGCAAGGCGGATTCGTGGATCGGCACGTGTGACATCGCTGGTTTTTCTCCTGCTCGCGCCGGCACTGGCGCTGGCCGCATCGCCCACTCCGGCCGAAGTCGCACAGGCGAAAGCCGTCTTCGCGGATGCGCAAAGCGCCTCCGCCAGGGACGACGGCCGCCTGTGGGGCATCCCGGTCTACGGCCGGATGCTGCTGGTGATTCCCGCGACGCGGGCCGTCGTCGCCAACCAGCCGGATCCGCAGCACCTGCTGCGGCCCGAAGACGGGGTCTATGTCGGCACGCTGCCCGAGGACGTGGTCCTTTCCGACGCGCCCACGGAATGGGAAGGCGTGCGCTGGACGCAGTTGCGCCTGCCGGCCCTGCCCGGAGACGCCATGACGCGCTCGATCACCCTGGCGCACGAGATGTTCCACCGTATCCAGCCGCAGCTGCATCTCGCGGCGAACGCCACGGCCAATCCGCAGCTCGACACGGAGCAGGGGCGGCTGTGGCTGCGGCTGGAGTGGCGCGCGCTTGCCGCGGCCCTGATCGAATCGGGCGATGCGCAGGCCCGGGCCATCCGCGACGCGCTGGCCTTCCGCAGCCATCGCCACGCTCTGTTTCCCGGCTCGGCAGCAACCGAGGCCGCCATGGAGATCGTGGAGGGCACCGCCCAATACACCGGCATCGCGGCGGCGGAACCGGATGCCGCGGCGGCGCGCTGGCACGTGGCAGCCGACCTCCTCCACCCCGATGCCGAGAGTTCCTTCTCGCGCATTTCCGCCTTCATGTCGGGGCCGGCCTACGGCCTGTTGCTGGACGAACGCATGCCCGGATGGCGCAAGACGCTCGACGAACGTTCCGACCTCGGTGCGATGCTGGCGTCGACGCTGCACGGCAACGCGAAAGAGTCGGCCGAGTCGCGTGCCGCGGCTTACGGCGCAAGCGGGTTGCGCGTGGTGCTGGTGGATCGCGCCGCCCGCGAAAAGGCCATGCAGGCGCACTACCGCGCCACTCTGGTCGATGGGCCGACGCTTGCGCTGACGGCGCTGGGGCGTTTCAGTTTCAATCCCAGCAGCGCGGTGGCGCTGAGCGCGGACGGCATCGTTTATACCGCACGTTCCATGCCATCGCGCGCTGGGGCACGCTGGACGTGCAGGCGGGCGGCGTGCTGGTGGCGCCGGACTTCAGCCACGCCGCGCTGCCTGTCCCGGTGGCGATCAAGGGCTCGCATCTCGAAGGCAAGGGCTGGACCCTCGACCTGGCGCCGGGCTGGTCCGTCGCGCCGGGGGCGAAGTCGGGAAGCTACGTGTTGACGCAGCGCCCGCGCTGACCGCCGGTGCCGGTCCGGCGCCTGCTCAGCGCACCGCCAGCGCCACCCTGGCCGAATGCGCCCGCGTGCTGAAGCGCGCCGGCGTGCAGCGCGTGGATGTTTGGGCGCGGGCGCCGTTGCCGCGCGGTTGACGCCGGACGAGGCGCGCGGCGTATGATCGGCGCGGGCCGGTACAGCCCGCCGCCTGCGCCCTCCGGGCATGGTGAATGTACTGAGTGATTCCTTTCGAACCCTTCGTCCGACGGCGAGCGGATCGGCAACGCAGGCACCGATGCATCCACTTCGTTCGCCACGAAACGGAGGATTCAACATGCGCAACTATCTCGACGCCAAACTCATGGCGAAGCAGCTGCGTCAGCGGCTGGCAGAGAAATCGATCGAACTTGGCCACGGTGAATGCCTGGAACTGGTTGCGAGCCAGTTTGGTTATGCAGACTGGAACATGCTGGCCGCACGCATCGCGCTGACGAAGCAACGCGACGCCGATGGTGAGACCGGCAGCCGGTTCAAGGCAGCTACACCGATTTTGCGCATTTTCTCGCGCGACAAGGCTCGCGAGTTTTACCTGGATTATCTCGGTTTCCACCTGGACTGGGCCGATGCGCCGCTCACTGCGGGTGCCGGTTCCGCGCCGCTGTATACACAGATCTCGCGAAACAAGCTGGTGATTCACCTCTCCGAGCACCACGGTGATGGCAGTCCCGGCACCGCCTGCTGGATCACCATGAAGGGCATCGACGCGTTCCATGCCGAACTTGCCGCGAAGGAGTATCCCAACATGCGTCCGGGGATCGAGCCGATGCCACCGCGGTTACGCGTGATGGAGGTGATCGATCCGTTCGGCAACCGCCTGCGTTTTGGCGAGTTCACCAGTCGGCCGATCAGGGAGGACGGCAGCCTGGCCTGATGTATCCGCGCGAGTGCCACAGGTGAGGCACTCGCGCCGCTCAGCGCACCGCCAGCGCCAGCACGATGCCGATCCATACCGCCAGGCCCAGCCAGTTGTTGTGGCGGAACGCGGCGAGACAGGCGTCGCGGAGGCGGTCGCGGATCAGCCACAGCTGGTAGCCGAACAGGCCGGCGGCGATCAGCAGGGCCAGCCAGTACGGCCAGCCGAGCCCGGCGCGCTGGCCGACGAACAGCATGGCCAGCAGGAAGGTGCCCATCAGCATGCCGAGGATCGGCAGGTCGGCGTCGCCGAACAGGATCGCGGTGGACTTCGCGTTGGCCTTGATGTCGTCGTCGCGGTCGACCATCGCGTACTCGGTGTCGTAGATCACCGACCACAGGATGTTGCCGATGAACAGCAGCCAGCCCACCGGCGGCACCGTGCCGGCCACCGCCGCGAACGCCATCGGGATCGACCAGCCGAACGCGGCGCCCAGCACGACCTGCGGCAGGTAGGTCCAGCGCTTGGTGAACGGATAGACCGCGGCCAGTGCGGCACCGGCGAAGGACAGCTCGATCGTCAGCCTGTTGGTGAACAGCACCAGCACGAACGCGAACGCCAGCAGCGCGGCGAACACGAGCAGCGCCTCGCGCGGCGTCACCCGCCCGGAAGCGATCGGCCGGCCGGCGGTGCGCGCCACCAGCGGGTCGAGCTTGCGGTCGGCGTAGTCGTTGATGGCGCAACCGGCCGCGCGCATCGCGAACACGCCGAGGGTGAAGATGATCAGCAGCTTCCACGGCGGGAAGTCGCCGGCCGCCAGCCACAGCGCCCACCAGGTCGGCCACAGCAGCAGCAACGCGCCGATCGGGCGATCCATCCGGGTCAGTACCAGGTAGTCCCGGGCTTTCTCGCGATAACGTGTCGGCAGTTTCTGCAGCAGCCAGTCCAGTATCCGCGTGGCGCGGGTCGAGCTGTCGGCCGGGCGCACCGGTCTGGCGGCGGTTTTCGCCGGGCCGGGCCGTGGCCGGACGGCGGAGGAAGGCGCGGCGCTGCGCCGCGAGTGCTTCTTGCGGGATGGGGGAGCCATGCGGGGAAGTCTAGCGTGCCCGGCCGCTTCGAACCGCGCGGTGGATCACCACCCAGCTAAAGTCCCGCACCCGGCAGCCGATATGGCCTGTGGGCGGTACCGTTCGGGGTAACGCCAAGCATGCGCCGTACGAAGCCCAGAGCCGCCGGTGCCTGGAACGTTGATGGGCGGATACGAAACCACCGAAGAGGACTCCGTTCTGTCGCGCGCTGCGCCCGCGGCCGACGACGGCGCTGCCGCCATGTCCGCGCCGGCGGTGGCGGAGTCGTTCGTGCATTCGCGCCTGCTCGATTCGGTGGCGTCGTTCACCCACCACCGCGACATTGCCGCGCTTGACCACAGCCTGGTGCTTTCGCTGGCCGAACTGACTTCGGCGCACCGGGTGGTCCTGGCCAAGCGGGCGACCGACGGCGCGTACGTGGAAAGTATCGTGCGTTGCGTACCGGACGCGCAGGGCGCCTATCAGCTGCAGGCGGACGACCCGGATCGGGTCGATCCGGCGCTGAAGCTGCTGCATCGCTGCATGCACCGGCTGGAAGTGCAGATGGAAAGGGTGCAGAGCGTGCACCGGCTGGTCGTGCCGATCCTGCGCGATGGCCGCGCGATCGGTGCGCTGCAGCTGGACAGCGACATGCCGCCGGCCACCAGCCGGCCGCTCGCCGACGGGTTCGCCCGCATCTATGCCAACTACACCGGCCTGCTCCATGAAAGCGAGCGCGACAAGCTGACTGGCCTGTACAACCGGCGCAGCTTCGAGCGCCAGCTGCAACGGTTGTTGCACCAGCGCGAACAGGCACTGCGCCAGGCAGCCATGGCCAGACCGGAGCCGAGCGAGCAACACGGCATGCTCGCCGCGGGGCCGCCGCAGGTCTGGCTGGCGATCCTCGACATCGACCACTTCAAGCGCATCAACGACAATTACGGACATATCTATGGCGACGAGGTGATCCTGCTGCTGGCCCAGCAGATGCGCGCCTGTTTCCGCCGCGGCGACGTGCTGTTCCGCTTCGGCGGCGAGGAGTTCGTGATCCTGTTCGGCGCCACCGAGCAGGCCACCGTGCACACCGTGCTGGAGCGTTTTCGCCGGCGCATCGCCGAGCACGTGTTTCCGCAGGTGGGCAGCGTCACCGTCAGCATCGGCTATGCCGGTGTCGGCCGCCACGATTACCCGGCGAGTGCGCTGGACCGTGCCGACAAGGCGCTCTACTTCGCGAAGCAGCACGGCCGCAACGGCACCTACGGCTACGAGAACCTGAGCGCGCGCGGCCTGCTGGGGCGCGAGATGGCGGCGGGAAGCATCGACCTGTTCTGAGCCGTCAGCTGCGCAGCAGCAGCCGGTAGGCCGGGTGCGCGCTCTCGTCGACCCAGGGGTAGCCCAGCGTGGCGAGGAAGCGCCGGAACAGCGGCTGCTCGGCCGCGGGCACCTGGATGCCGACCAGGATGCGGCCGTGGTCGGCGCCGTGGTTGCGGTAATGGAACAGGCTGACGTTCCAGTCCGGGTGCAGCTGGCCGAGGAAGCGGGTCAGCGCGCCGGGGCGCTCGGGGAATTCGAAGCGGTACAGCAGCTCGTCCTGCGCCAGCGGCGAGCGGCCGCCGATCATGTGGCGCAGATGCAGCTTGGCCAGCTCGTCGTCGGTGAGGTCGAGCACGTCGAACTGCTGCGCGCGGAAGGCGGCGATCAGCGCCTCGCGCTCGTCGCGGCTGGCGATCTGCACGCCCACGAAGAGATGCGCGGAGCACGCGTCGCCGATGCGGTAATTGAACTCGGTGATGGCGTGCCGGCCCAGCGCGGCGCAGAAGCGGCGGAAGCTGCCGCGTTCCTCCGGGATGGTCACCGCGAACACCGCCTCGCGCTGCTCGCCGACCTCGGCGCGTTCGGCGACGAAGCGCAGGCGGTCGAAATTCATGTTCGCGCCGGAGACGATCGCGACCAGTGCGCCATCGCCGGCGCCGTGTGCAGCGACGTACTGCTTCAGTCCGGCCAAGGCCAGCGCGCCGGACGGTTCCGGCACGCTGCGGGTGTCCTGGTAGATGTCGCGGATCGCGGCGCAGATCGCATCGGTATCCACCCGCAGCATCGCGTCCACGTGCTGCCGGCACAGCGCGAAAGTGAGCGCGCCGACCTGCTTCACCGCGGTACCGTCGGCGAACAGGCCGACCTCGTCCAGCACCACGCGCCCGCCGGCGGCGAGCGAGCGCGCCATCGCGTCCGAATCCGCCGCCTGCACGCCGATCACCTTCACCTCGGGCCGCAGCGCCTTGATGCACGCGGCCACGCCGGCGAGCAGGCCACCGCCGCCGACCGGCACGAATACCGCCTGCAGCGGGCCGGGATGCTGGCGCAGGATCTCCAGCGCGATCGTGCCCTGGCCGGCGATCACCGCCGGGTCGTCGAACGGGTGCACGAACACCGCGCCACGCTCGGCCTGCAGTTGCGCGGCCGCCGCCTGCGCGTCGCTGTAGGAATCGCCGGCCAGCACGACATCCACCATCGCGCCGCCAAAGCGGCGCACCGCGTCCACCTTCAGCTGCGGCGCGGTCACCGGCATCACGATGGTGGCGCGGATGCCCAGCTTCGCCGCGGCCAGCGCCACGCCTTGCGCATGGTTGCCGGCCGAGGCGGCGACCACCCCACGTGCCCGTTGCGCCGCATCCAGCTGCACCATGCGGTTGTACGCGCCGCGCAGCTTGAACGAGAACACCGGCTGCTGGTCCTCGCGCTTGAGCAGCACGCGCTGGCCCAGCCGCGCGCCGAGCAGCGCTGCCGCTTCCAGCGCCGATTCGTGCGCCACTTCGTAGACGCGCGCGGCGCGGATCTGCGCCAGCAGGTCGCCGCTCGCCACCGCATCGTCATCGCTGATCTGTGGCGCAACGGCATTCATGCAGCGAGAGCCGTCGCCGGATGCGCCACCTGCAGCACGTCGACCAGCTTGCGCGTCTGTTGCAGGATCTGGCCGAGCGCGTCGTCGTCGCATTGCAGGCTCAGGGTCAGACGCGACACGGCCGGGTCATGCGTGGCGGCGACGGTCAGCGTGTCGATGTTGTAGCCGCGCGCGGCGAACAGCCCGGCCACGCGCACCAGCGCGCCGGCTTCGTTCTGCAACAGGATGGACAAGGTGTGCTGCATGATGGCGCTCTCCTAGAACATGTGCGGGGTGGGCGCCTCGTGCGCGAGCGGCGCCGCGCGCGAGGGGATGAAATCGCCGGTGATCATCTGCGCATAGCTGGCGCCGGGGCCGACCATCGGGTACACGCCGGCGTCCGGGTCGATCATCACTTCGAGGAAGGCCGGGCCGTCGAAGGCGAGGAAGTCGGCGATCGTCGCTTCCAGCTCGTCCACGCGTTCCAGCCGCCGCGCCCATTCGAAGCCGTCGGCCTGCGCGGCAAGCACGAAATCCTTCTTGTGCAGGCTCTTGTCGGAGGCGGCGAAGCGGCCCTTGAAGTACAGCTTCTGCCACTGCCGCACCATGCCGTCGCCGACGTTGTTGAGCACCACGATCTTCAGCGGCAGGCCATAGGTGGTGACGGTCTCCAGCTCGCCGATGTTCATGCGGATGCTGGCGTCGCCGTCGATGTCGATCACCAGCTTGTCGCGGTGCGCGAACTGCGCGCCGATCGCCGCGGGCAGGCCGAAACCCATCGTGCCCATCGAGCCGGAGGTGAGCCAATGCCGCGGCGCGCGGAAGTCGAAGTACTGCGCCGCCCACATCTGGTGCTGGCCGACGCCGGTGCTGACGATGGCGCGGCCCTGGGTGTGGCGGTTGATCGCCTGCAGCACCGCGTACGGCTGGATCAGCGCGCTTGCGCGGTCGTAGTTCATCGCATGCACGCGTTTCAGTTCCGCCACGTGCGCGTGCCATTGCGCCAGCGATGGCTTGAAGCCGTGTGCGCGGCCGTACGCGGTGAGGCGTCCCAGCGCGCGCTGCAGCGGGCCGACGTGATGCCAGTCGACGCTCTTCACCTTGCCGATCTCGGCCGGGTCGATGTCGATCTGCGCGATGAATTTCGCGCGCGGCGCGAACTTGTCCGGCACGCCGGCCACGCGATCGTCGAAGCGCGCGCCCAGCGCCAGCACGAAGTCGCAGTCCTCCACCGCGTAGTTCGCGTACGCCGTGCCGTGCATGCCGAGCAGGTGCAGTGCCAGCGGGTCGGTGCTGTCGAAGCCGCCCAGGCCCATCAGGGTGGTGGTGACCGGCAGGCCGAAGGCATCGACGAACGCGCGCAACGCCATGCTCGCTTCGGCCGCGATCACGCCGCCGCCGGCGTAGATCAGCGGACGCTGCGCCTGCATCAACGCGGTGAAGAACGTCGCGCAATCGGCATCGCTCAGCGTCGCCTGTTCCACCGCGCGCAGCCGCGTGCGGTAGCCGCTCAACGCCAGCTCGCCGCGGCCATGCCAGGTCAGCGCGGTGTTCTGCACGTCCTTCGGCACGTCCACCACCACCGGCCCGGGCCGGCCGCTCCGGGCGAGGGTGAACGCGGTGCGCACGGTGGCTTCCAGCTGCGCCGCATCGGTGACCAGGAACACGTGCTTGGCGCAGGCCCCCATGATGTTGCTGATCGGCGCCTCCTGGAACGCGTCGCTGCCGATCGCCGCGGTGCCGACCTGGCCGCAGATCACCACCAGCGGGATCGAGTCGGCCATCGAGTCGCGCACTGGCGTCACCATGTTGGTGGCGCCGGGGCCGGAGGTGACGATGGCCACGCCGACCTTGCCGGACGCGCGCGCGTAGCCGGCCGCCATGAAGCCGGCGCCCTGCTCGTTGGCTGGCACCACCAGCGGCATGCTCTCGCCGCCGTCGGCGCGCGGATGTCCGGCGTTGTAGCGGAATACCGCGTCGTACACCGGCAGGATCGCGCCGCCGGAATAGCCGAACATCACGTCGACGCCTTCGTCGGCGAGCACCTGCACGATCACTTCGGCGCCGCTCATGCTCTGGCCGGCCAGCGGATGCCGGTCGGTCGTGGTTTCGGCTTTCAGTGCTGGTGCATTCACAAGATAAATTCCCCAGGGATTCGATGCCGTGCTCCTTCCCCCTGCTGTGCGGGGGAGGAGCCAGAGAGCGTCAGCCGGCTTTCTTCAACGGCGCGACGGCGGCAGGTGCCGTGTTCGGCTGCAGCCACGGCATCCGTGCGCGCAGCTTCGCGCCGACCTGCTCGATCGGATGCTCGAGGTCGGCCTGCTTTAGGCGCTTGTAGTTCGGCAACCCGGCCTGGTACTCGGCGATCCAGTTGCGCGCGAAAGTGCCGTCCTGGATGTCGGTGAGGACTTCCTTCATGCGCGCCTTGGTGCCGGCGTCGACCACCCGCGGACCGCTGACGTAGTCGCCGTACTGCGCGGTCTCGGAGACGAACTGCAGCATCTTCGCCAGGCCGCCCTCGTAGAACAGGTCGACGATCAGCTTCAGTTCGTGCATCACCTCGTAGTAGGCGATCTCCGGCTGGTAGCCGGCCTCGACCAGGGTCTCGAAACCCTTGATCACCAGTTCGCTGGCGCCGCCGCACAGCACCGCCTGCTCGCCGAACAGGTCGGTCTCGGTCTCTTCCTTGAAGTCGGTCTGGATGATCATCGCGCGGCCGCCGCCGATGCCGTCGGCGTAGCCCTTGGTCTTCGCCTCGGCCTGGCCGCTGACGTCCTGGTGCACGGCCCAGATGCACGGCACGCCGCGGCCGCGTTCGTACTCGCTGCGCACCAGTGCGCCGGGGCCCTTCGGCGCGACGAGGATCACGTCGATGTCGGCGCGCGGTTCGATCTGCTTGAAGTGCACGTTGAAGCCGTGCGCGAACAACAGCGCCGCACCGGGCTTGATGTTCGGCTCGATCGACTCCTTGTACAGCGTCGGCTGCACCATGTCCGGCGTCAGCACGGCGACGAGGTCGGCGCCTTTCACCGCCTCGGCCGGCTCGGCGACCTTGAAGCCGTCGGCCTTGGCCTTGTGCCAGGTCGGGCCGTTCGGGCGCAGGCCGACCACCACGTCGAGGCCGGAGTCGCGCAGGTTCAGCGCGTGCGCGCGGCCCTGACTGCCGTAGCCGAGCACGGCGATGCGGGATGGGGCGAGGGTGTTGTTGCTGCTCATGCGGTGACTCCCTGGTGGGTTTCGGTGTGGACGGATGTCGGGGTGGAGACGGTGGAACCGGGATGCGTGGTGGCGCCGTCGGAGGCGGAGCCGACCAGCAGGGCGTACTTGGCCAGCGCGCCGCGGCTGACCTTCGGTGGCGGCGCCTGCCAGAGCGCACGGCGCGCGGCGAGGTCGGCGTCGGTGGCGATCTCGCGCCGCGCCGCATCGATCACGATGCGGTCGCCTTCGTGCAGCAGGGCGATCGGCCCGCCGCGCGCGGCTTCCGGCGCGATGTGGCCGACCATGAAGCCGTGGGTGGCGCCGGAGAAGCGGCCGTCGGTGATCAACGCCACGTCGTCACCGAGGCCGCGGCCGATCAGCGCGGCGGTGACGCCGAGCATTTCGCGCATGCCGGGGCCGCCGGCCGGGCCTTCGTTGCGGATCACGATGACGTCGCCCTTGGCGATGTCGCCGGCCTGCACCGCGGCGAAGGCCTGCTCCTCACCCTCGTACACGCGGGCGCGGCCTTCGAAGTGGCTGGCGCCCTTGCCGGCGAGTTTCAAAATGCAGCCTTCCGGGGCGAGGTTGCCGTACAGGATCGAGTAGCCGCCGCGGGGCTTCAGCGGTGCGCTGACCGGATGCACCACGTCCTGCGCTTCGGCGCGCGGCGCCGCGGCGGCTTCGGTGAACAGCGAACGGCCGGTGACGGTGGGCGTGTCCTCCAGCATGCCGGCGGCGATCAGCTCCTGCGCCACCCGCGCACTACCGCCGGCGCCGAACAACTCGACCGCGGTGTAGCGCCCGCCGGGCAGCAGGTCGGCGATCACCGGCGTGTGCACCGAGGCCGGTTCGAAATCCTCCAGCGTCCACGCGACGCCGGCTTCGCGCGCGATCGCCAGCAGGTGCAGTACCGCGTTGGTGGAGCCGGCGGTGGCGGCGACCATGCGTGCGGCGTTGCGCATCGACGTGCGCGTGATCAGCTCGCGCGGGGTGCGGTTCTCGCGCAGGCATTCCATCACCAGTTCGCCGCAGCGGAACGCGGCGGCGCCCTTGGCCGGATGGGTGGCGGGAATGTCGTTGTAGCCCATCGGCGACAGGCCCAGCGTGGACAGCACCATCGCCATCGTGTTCGCGGTGAACTGGCCGCCGCAGGCACCGGCACCGGGGCAGGCATCGCGCTCGACCGCGATCAGTTCCTCGTCGCTGATCTTGCTCGCGCCGTGCGCGCCGACCGCCTCGAACACCTGCTGGATGGTGATCGGATGGTTGTCGTGGGTGCCGTGCGCGATCGTGCCGCCGTACAGCGCCACGCCGGGGATGTTCAGCCGCGCCAGCGCCATCGCCGCGGCGGGGATGGTCTTGTCGCAGCCGCACAGCACCACCATCGCGTCCAGGCAGTGGCCGTCCACCGCCAGCTCGATCGAGTCGGTGATCACCTCGCGGCTGATCAGCGACGAGCGCATGCCTGGCGTGCCCATCGCGATGCCGTCGGTCACCGCGATGGTGTTGAACTCCACCGGCGTGCCGCCGGCGGCGCGGATGCCGGCCGCGGCCTCGACCGCGAGCTCGCGCAGGTTGAGGTTGCACGGGCTCACGTTCGACCAGGTGTGCACCACCGCCACCAGCGGCCGCGCGATCGCCTCGTCGTCGAGGCCGGTGGCGCGCAGCATGGCGCGGGCGGGTGCGCGGTCGGGGCCGCTCTTGATCAGGTCACTGCGCATGAAGAAAGCTCCGAAGGACAGAATCCCTCTTGGGGGGAGACAAATCGGCAGGAATGCCGATTTGCACGGCGCCAGCCGCCCGAATGAAAGAAAAGCGCCCCCTGCGTGCGAGGGAGGTGGCTGGACGGGGCGGGGATCGGCGCCATCGCGGCGTGCACGAACCGTCCTGTGCCGGGAGCACGCAGGGGGCGGCAGAAAATGCGGACACGTCCATGTGCCCGCTGGGGAAACCTGGCTGCATCAGCCGCATGCGCGTGCTCCGCAGAAGAACGCGGCGGCGGTGTCGGCGTGATCCTCGATCGCCGCGAGCAC
>Ga0207647_10003071_pt1 | contig 12551 bp, 7 predicted proteins | sample KBSCornC2_FD_184295 | JGI IMG/M metagenome (GOLD analysis project Ga0207647, IMG submission 184295) | Corn rhizosphere microbial communities from Kellogg Biological Station, Michigan, USA - C2 (SPAdes) (version 2) | ecosystem: Host-associated > Plants > Roots > Rhizosphere ...
TGGCGATACACACCTTGGTGGTGATGACTTCGATAAGGTTATCATGGACTGGCTGGCTGAAGAATTCAAAAAAGATGAAGCGATAGAACTGCGTAAGGACCCTATGGCATGGCAGCGTTTGAAAGAAGCTGCTGAAAAAGCAAAAGTTGAATTGTCTTCTTCTCAGGAAACAGATATTAACCTGCCGTATATCACTGCTGTAGACGGTGTTCCTAAACACCTGGTGCGCAAGCTGACCCGTGCTAAATTCGAACAACTGTCTGACAGCCTGGTAGAACGCACACTGGAACCTTGCCGTAAAGCATTGAAAGATGCAGGTTTAAGCACAAGCGATATAGACGAAGTAATATTGGTAGGTGGTTCTACCCGTATCCCTAAAATACAGGAAGTAGTAGAAAAATTCTTTGGCAGAAAACCACATAAAGGTGTAAACCCGGATGAAGTGGTAGCCGTAGGTGCTGCTATACAGGGTGGTGTATTGACGGGCGATGTAAAGGATGTATTGTTACTTGACGTTACTCCGCTGTCATTAGGTATCGAAACTATGGGTGGGGTTATGACACGCCTTATAGAATCAAACACTACTATTCCTACCCGTAAGAGCGAAACTTTCTCTACAGCCAGCGAAAACCAACCAAGTGTTGAGATCAATGTGCTGCAAGGTGAACGTCCAATGGCTAAGGACAACAAATCTTTAGGTCGCTTTATACTGGATGGCATACCGCCGGCTCCGCGTGGTGTTCCACAGGTAGAAGTAACGTTCGATATTGACGCCAATGGTATCCTGCATGTAACTGCCAAGGACAAAGGCACCGGAAAACAGCAAAATATACGCATAGAAGCAGGTAGTGGCCTTAGCAAGGAAGAGATAGAAAAGATGAAGAATGAGGCTAAGGCAAATGAAGAAAGCGATAAGCAAGTGCGTGAACGCGTAGAAAAGCTAAATTCTGCTGATGGTCTTGTATTCAGCTCTGAAAAGCAACTGAAAGACTATGGTGATAAAATACCTGCAGACCAGAAAGCTACTATTGAAGCTGCTATAAACAAACTAAGGGATGCTCACAAAGCAGAAGACCTTAGCACTATAGACACTGCAATAGAAGAACTGAACGCTGCATGGCAGGCTGCTAGTCAGCACATGTATGCTGCGGGCAACGAAGGCGCTGCACAAGGCGGTGGCGACGGACAGCAGCAACAGCAAAGCACCGGCAACAACGACGGTGGTGTAGCAGATGCTGAATATGAAGAAGTGAAATAATTCTCTTAATAGAGAAAATATAAAAAGCGGCTGATGTACATCAGCCGCTTTTCTTTTTTAAGAACTTATTTATTAGTGAACGCGAAGAAGTCGGTACTCGGTAAATGTGTCACGCCAAGCTGCCGCAGCATTGTTACCAATTGGCCGCGATGATAGGTGCCGTGGTTGAATACATGATTCAGAGTCAAGCCTACGGGTACCTTAAAGGATTTCTTTTCAGAATTGTAGTATTGGAAAATATGTTCAAAACTTTTGTCATCATATTGCCTGGCTACAAACTGGGCCAGAACTTCTGATACGCGCTGCCAATCGGCACAGGCTTCTTCAAACGTGCCTTTGAATACTTTTTGTATCCATACAGGTTGCTCTTCGAGCTGCAACCGCTGCAGCCATATGAATTCAGCGCCCCATACGTGATACACCGTCTGTTTCACAGAAGAGAAACTACTCACAATTCCCTTATCGAGCAGTTCTGGCTCCAGCGTTAGCAACACATCTATTATTCTTTTATTTGCCCAAATATTATAGTTGGCATATTGCAAGAGTAATTCCTTCATGGTATCCATTAACTTTGCACAAATTTAATAACTCCTGTAATGAGTGGAACAAAAGATTTCGGTTTCGACACGCTTTGCATACATGGCGGGCATATAGCTGAGAACAACAGGGCGCATCTAACCCCTATTTACGCATCAAGCACCTATACCTTCGATAGCGCAGAACAGGCAATTGCTATTTTCAAAGGTGAGGAACCGGGATATATATATGGTCGCTTTGGCAACCCTACCATAAATGAGGCCGAAGATAAAATAGCCCTCATGGAGGCCTACGGTTTACAGGATAGCAATGGCAATCCGCTAAAGCTGGCCGCGATTCTTCATGCCTCGGGCATGGCTGCTTTAACCACTATGCTGCTAAGCAATGTAAAAACAGGCGATAAAATAATAACACACCAGTCTTTATACGGCGGCACACAGGAAATGATCGATAAGATACTACCCGGTCTCGGCATACAATCCATCATAGTTGATTTTCATAACATCAGCAAGGTGGAGGAGACAATTAAGGCGAACAAAGGCATTAGCCTTATGTATATAGAAACGCCTGCTAACCCTACTCTGCAATGTGTGGATATGGAAGCACTGGCAGCATTGGGCAAACGATATGGGTTGACCGTATGTGCAGACAATACTTTTGCTACACCCTATTTACAACAGCCATTCAGATATGATGTGGATTTTGTAATGCACTCTACCACCAAATTCCTGAATGGGCATGGCACTGCTGTAGGTGGCATAATAGTAGGCAGGGATATTGAAAAAATGAAAACAGTAGTCACCAAAACACATCGTCTGCTCGGCGGTAACAGTACTGCATTCGACGCCTTTGTACTTACAAACGGCCTGCGCACTTTTGGTTTGCGTATGGAGCGCCATTGCAGCAACGCACAACAAATAGCCGAATATCTTGAAGCGCATGAAGGGGTCAAAAAAGTAAATTACCCTGGTCTGCCAAGTCATCCCGATTATGCCATTTGCAAAAAGCAAATGAAACATGCGGGTGCGGTATTGAGTTTTGAACTGAAGGGTGGCTTTGATGCTGGTGTGCATTTTATCAATAGCCTGAAGGTATGCACTAACGCAGTATCATTGGGCACCTGTGACACTTTGGTATCGCATCCTGCATCCACTACGCACGTAGGAGTACCAAGAGAAAAACGTTTGCAATTCGGGATTACAGATGGCTTAATACGCATGAGCGTAGGCATTGAAACTGTTGACGATATTATAAATGATCTCGCGCAGGCAATAACTTTTAATCATAACGAACATAAAATCATAAATAACCAATGAACACTGTTTATGTAATAGATTCGGTACGCACACCAATCGGCAAATATGCCGGCAGTCTTTCTACAGTCCGTCCTGATGATCTGTTAGCTCATGTAATAAAAGCACTAATAACACGTAATCCGGGTATTGATGTTAATGCCATAGAAGATGTAATAGCCGGTGCTGCAAACCAGTCCGGCGAAGATAATCGCGATGTGGCACGCATGGCTGTTTTACTTGCCGGCCTTCCGGTAACAGTAGGCGGAAATACGGTTAACCGTTTGTGTGCTTCCGGCTTACAGGCAATTATGGACGCATCACGCGCTATAATGTGCGGCGATGGGGAAATATTTATAGCAGGGGGTGTAGAGAGTATGAGTCGTGCGCCTTTTGTTATGGGCAAATCGGAAACTGCATTTGGTCGTAGCCCTGAAATATTTGACACTACATTAGGCTGGCGCTTTATCAACAAAAAGCTCAGCGAAATGTATTACCCGTTTACCATGGGAGAAACTGCAGAAAACGTGGCAGAGCAATGGAAAATAAGCCGCGACGAGCAAGACCAGTTCGCGTACAATAGCCAGCAGAAATATGCTGGCGCTGCTGCGTCCGGCAAATTTGAAGATGAGATCGTTCCGGTTACTGTTGATCTTGGCAAAGGGAAAACAAATGTATTTGCAGTAGATGAACAACCAAGACAATCATCTATAGAAAAACTGGGCGAACTAAAAGCTGTATTCAAAAAGGGTGGCTCTGTGACCGCGGGAAATTCAAGTGGCATAAACGATGGTGCTGCTGCAATGCTGCTTGCATCTGAAGCGGCAGTAAAAAAATACAACCTGAAGCCTATCGCTAAAATAAAATCAATGGGTATCGCCGGTGTCGATCCTTCTATAATGGGTGTCGGCCCGGTACCTGCATCGCTAAAAGCGTTAAGCCGCGCGGGACTGGAAGTTAGCGATCTCGATCTTGTGGAATTGAACGAAGCTTTCGCCTCGCAAAGCATCGCATGTATCCGCGATCTTGGTCTCGAAGCTGCAAAAGTAAATGTGAATGGTGGAGCTATCGCCATAGGCCATCCGTTAGGCTGCAGCGGCGTGCGCATCTCTACTACCTTACTGCATGAATTAAAACGCCGCGGAGGCAAGTACGGCCTTGCCACTATGTGCATAGGCGTTGGCCAGGGTGCTGCAGTAATTTATGAAATGGTGTAGGTGAAGCAAAAACATGATTTGACTTTAAAATTTCAATTTTGAAAATAGATATTCATACCCATATCATGCCGGAGCACATTCCGGATTACTTTAAGAAGTTTGGTTACGGCGAATTTATTCACCTGGAACATCATAAGCCGTGCTGCGCGCGCATGATAAAAGGCGATAAAGTTTTTCGTGAAGTAGAACAAAACTGCTGGGATCCCAATGTGCGCATGAAGGAAATGGACATGACAGAAGTAGGCATGCAGGTGCTTTCTACTATCCCTGTGTTGTTCAACTACTGGGCTAAGCCGGAACACGGACTCGAAACAGCTCGCTTCTTTAATGACCACATAGCATATTGCGTAGAGCAACATCCTACCCGCTTCATAGGCATAGGGACTGTACCAATGCAGGATATAGACCTTGCCATAAAAGAAATGGAAAGGTGTGTGAAAGAGTTGAAAATGCCCGGGCTTGAACTCGGCTCTAACATCAATAAAAAAAATCTCAGCGATCCTTCATTTGAACCATTCTGGCAAGCGGCAGAAGAACTGGGTTGTTGCATCTTTGTTCATCCATGGGAGATGATGGGCGAAAATGACATGCAAAAGTATTGGTTACCATGGCTAGTTGGTATGCCAGCTGAAACTGCAAGAGCTATAAGTTCTATGATATTTGGCGGAGTGCTGCAACGTCACCCCAAATTGCGTATAGCATTTGCACACGGTGGTGGCAGCTTCCCGTTCACAATAGGCAGAATAGAACACGGCTTTAATGTACGCCCTGACCTGTGCGCCATTGATAACAGTATAAACCCAAGAGAATACCTGGGCAAGTTCTGGATAGACTCTTTAGTACATGATCCTAAAGCTCTTGATTATATTATAGACGTAATAGGACAAGATAAAATATGCCTGGGCAGTGACTATCCTTTCCCATTGGGTGAGCATCACCCCGGCAAGCTGATAGAAAGCATGAACTATTCTGCCACACTAAAGGAACAGCTACTCACAAAGAATGCGCTTGAGTGGATGAACATCACACTCTAGTTATAAAATAAAGGCCCCTGGTTCATTTGGCTAGGATATGGTATCAGGGGCCTTTTTCTGCTGTAGGAATACAGCGCATTATCAGATCATATTGAGGGAAGGGATTAGTGACTCAACCATTAGCTGCTCCGGCAGCCCTTTTCTTTTCATCTTCTGCACCTCCACTACGTCTTCTTACCGGCGCAACAGTATTTTTCCCAAAGCGGTAGGTGAATGAAATACTTACCTGCCTTGTATCTCGCTTTGCGATAAAAGATTCATCGTAATTGCTGTAGTAGGATATAGCGCTTGGGTATCCATGCCAGAATATATCGGTTGCATTTAAGCGTATTACAGCACGCTTGTTTAATATATTCTTCTGCACACCCACATTAAGCATCCATAAGGCATCCAGGTTCATATAACCATATAGCTGCGGGGCTTGGTAAAAGAAACTCAATTCCGCTGACCACTCTTTCGGTAACAGGAAATTGTTTACCGTGTTCACATCAAAGGTTGGCTTGCCCTTATTCAGCGCGCTATTCGCCAGATCGCCTTCGTAGTAGCTATAATAGGCATTTAAGTTGGTCACATTGCTCCACCACTTTGCAAATTGAAATGTATACGCACAACTTAGTCCCGCATATTTCATAGTAGAAATATTTCTGCTTGTCTGTATTGTTACTTTATCGGGTCCCGGCAGCAGTACCTCTGTTATTACATCATGAGTGATACTAAAAGACAGGGTGGTTATAAAGCGCTGCCTATAAGTATGAGACAACTCAGCCGCATATGTAAATGCCGGCCTTAAATACGGATCGCCTTCTTTATAAGTAGTAGGATCGCTGTAAAATTTATATGGATTCAGTTGCTGGTAGTTGGGGCGCTCTATTCTTCTGCTTATTGAGAGTCCAAGGTCATTATTTTTATTTATGTGGCGCTGCACAAATATGCCAGGAAACAACTGCAGGTAGCTTGTATCCGATTTCTGACTGGTTATTTTTTCGTCTCCCTTTATATTACTCTGCTCCAGCCTCAGCCCTAATTGCACACTCCATTTCCCTATATTTTCCGAACCATTTACATAGATCGCATTAATATTTTCATTGTAGAGATAATGGTCGCTTTTTGTAGCATCATATAGTTTACTGCCGGTGCTTTCATCATAAAACATGGGCTGGTTGTCAGAACTCACAAAACTTGTCTTCAGGCCAGCTTCTATTTTACCGTTCTTAATAGGATTTGTATAGTCAGCCTTAAACGAACGAATCTGTGTCAGTCCGGATATATCTCCATACAACACATAGGGCGTATGGGCTGTCACCCCATCTGGCATGAAGTAATTGGTAGTGAGCGTCTGAATATTTTTATTCCAGTAGTGGGCATAATCTGCATCTATAGTCAGTTCTTTTCCCGTACTGTCAAATGTATGTTTCAGATTAGCATTTACTGCATAATCGTTCCATTTGTTACGCGCATCATTATTGGTAGTAAAAAATGAATCTACCTGGTCTGCATTTATGGCATTTAAGGACTGCGATCTCATGCCACCATTGGTTGTATACTCTGTAGCTCCACCACTTACAGAAAGGCCAACAGTTGTCTTATTATCCAGGTTATAGTCAATACCAGCACTAGCTCTGTGTACCTGTGCCGGAAACTTTAGAAAATGGTTTTGTGCATAGGCTCCATCGTATATACCATTCTCATAAAAATGCCTTGTAAGTATTAGTTGATTAAACCCTTCGCGATAGGCATAGTTGTAACTTCCATAAATATTGAACCGCTTATTTCTATAGTTAAGATTAATGCCCCCGTTAGCTTTAGGATACACACCTTGCCCGTATCCGCCATTAATGCTGCCATTCATACCTAAACGCTGGTCTTTCTTCATAATGATATTGATAATACCTGCTGTGCCTTCCGCATCATATTTTGAAGAAGGATTACTAATGATCTCTATTTTCTCTATAGCATTTGCAGGAGTATTTTTTAGTATAGTAGCCAGATCCGACATCGCTATCGGCTGAACCTTTCCATTGATCATTATGTTTACGCCTTGCTTACCTTTAAGACTCACATTATCATTCTGGTCAACTGTTACCCCTGGGGAGCGTGCCAGCACTTCCAACGCTGAAGACCCTGCGCTCACTATGCTATTCTCTACATTCACTATAATTTTATCTGCTTTTACTTCTATAAATGGCCTCTGCGTGCGAACAGATACCTCTGCAAGCGTTCCGCTCTTTGCCTCCATAATAATTGGAGGAATAGAAATACGTTCATCCCCTATCTCCACGTTGCCTCGGGTGTATGTATTATATCCAATCAGAGTTACTTTCAATGTATAGATCCCCTTGTCTACCGGATCAATATTATAGCTACCATTGTCATCGGTATAGCTAGCCTTCACAAGCGTAGCGCTATCCGCTTTCAACAATATCACATTTACATACGACAGGGGTTTGCCATTTGCATCTTTTACAACGCCTGAGATCCCACCGGTGCGTGCGCCTGCCGTTATTGAATAAAAAACGAAGAAAATACTGAGACTGTAAATAATTTTATTTTTCATGGCGCCTATAGTTTACAAACACAAATGTATCTGGACGCATAAAGTTCCCGTTCACCCTCAAAGGGTGAATTAGAGCGGATCACAGGAAACGAGAGGGGTATTTATCGGGGGAGAAATAATATAGCTATAAAGAATTAATTTCACGAAGCAATTGGTCAAAGTATATATGAAGATATCTTGTCGATACATACATCATCTCATCGTTTTCATTAGCAGTATTTTCATTACTTCAAATGCGGTGGCACAGCGCTACCCTTTTCATAACCTTAATGTAGAAAATGGCCTGATACAGTCACAGGCAGGGGCACTATTGCAGGACAGAAGCGGGCATCTGTGGATAGGCACACTTGGCGGTCTTTGTCGTTATGATGGAAAGACTTTTACCAGCTACACTGTAAGGGATGGCTTGTTAAATAACTATGTTCGCTCCCTTGCAACAGATAGTCATGGCAATATATGGGTTGGCACTGCTACGGGTGTATCAGAGTATAACGGTAAAACTTTTAAGAACTTTTTATTTCAGTCCACTGACAATAATATTTCTAATGACGTGCGGAAAATAGCTGCAGGCCTGCAGGACAGTATGTGGTGCATTGCCGGCGGCAAGCTGTATTGCATAGCAAACAGTAAAATACTACCGGTATCTATAACACAAAGCGATTTTGCTATCTCAGCATTGTTGGTGGACAAGACAGATGTTTTTGCTGCAAAAACAAATGGCTTTATTTATTATCGGCGTAACGGGAAATGGGATAGCCTAAGTATACCAGCAACCCCAATGGGGAAAATGCCAATCATCACCGACATCTACAAAGACCATGAGCAACGCATATGGCTTACTACGACTGTAGGTCTGTACAAATTAGAAAACGGGAAAATAATCGTTGATACGCTAAATGGCCAACCATTATATAATCTCCCTACACTTTTTTCCATAACTGAGGACAACAACGGCGCGCTTTGGCTTGGCTGCTCCAGTGGCGCGATAAGACTTAGTGGCAATCTCATTCAATATTACAATAAGCACAATGGACTCAGCGATAATATATTCACAGGAACGCTCACTGATGCCGAGGGCAATGTCTGGCTTGCATCTGATGGACAGGGGATCTTCAGGTACTCGGGAACACAATTTACTACGCTGGATGAAACAATGGGCCTACCCAGCGGTCAGGTAACAGCTATAACCAGCGACAGAGCAGGCCGCCTTTATTTAGGCACTTATGATGCAGGTGTTGTAATATTTGAAAATGGCAAAATTTCTCCGTTGCCTTTACCGGCAGAAGTAAAGAGTGCAATTATCTCGCTGAAGATACACAAAGGGAAATTGTGGATAGGGACACGCAATGGACTGTGGCGCTATGACAGAGTGTTCAAATACTACACATATCCGGAACATCATTTTCCTTCCAATGTTATTACAAGCTTATATACAGACAAACAAGATAGACTTTGGGTGGGCTTTATTAACGGAGCTGTATATCTTGAAAATGATACTTTCAAGAGAGTGCCAATGAAGAGTATTACTGTTCAGGACATCATAGACATTGGCAAAGACAGCATATTAATTGCAACCAGCACAGGTATCAAACTTTATAACAACCACGATGTTATACCGCTTAAAACGAACACGCTATTAGACAATGCAGATGCGCAGTGCTTTACCATCAGAGGGAATGAACTATGGACGGGCACAAGTGACAATGGAGTAATTAGATATAATTTAAGCGCCCACAAGGCATATACCTACAACAAACAAAATGGCCTACAGTCTGATTTCATTTATAATATAGTAGCCGATGACGACGGTAATATTTGGTTGGGCACTGGTTATGGCCTGCATAAGATAAGCATTGATAGCAAAGGCGAAGCATTGATTAGCTTTTACGGAAAGGGACAAGGCGTTGCGGGAATGGAAAGTAATCACAATGCCATTTTCAAGTTGCGCGACAGTAGCATCTGGTTTGGGACTACTAATGGCGCTGTGCGTTATCAGCCACACACGAAAATTGTAGCTGCAAAACCTATTAGCATCATAATGCAGTCAGTAAAACTATTCGGTGAAAATATTACTGACACCACCTATTTTGATAGTTCCGACAATTGGTACAATGTACCCTATGGCTTGCATCTCCCTTACCAGAAAAACAATATCACTTTTACATTTCAAGCAGTGTCTTTAAGTGGCGGCGATCTTATGCGTTATCGCTATCACATGGATGGCCTTGATGCACCATGGTCCGGCTGGTCTAGCACTAATTCTGTAACTTATTCTGCCCTGCCACCGGGCAACTACACTTTCCATGTACAGTGTATTACCGGCAATGGCGATAAACAAATAAAAGACCTGGTTTATAGTTTCACCATCATTACACCATTTCAAAAAACCGGCCTGTTCCGGCTTATCATTTTATTTGGCTGCATATTGCTGGGCATAACTATTCAATATATTGTTAACACCCGTAAACAGAATCGCCAGAAACTATTGCACAAGTTACGTTCTGAGGAGCAGGCCAAAATACGTATGCGCACTGCCGAAGATTTTCATGATGAAGTAGGGAACAAAATAACTCGCATCAATGTTCTGGCAAATGTACTTAAGAACAAAATTGACAATGTAACACCCGATATTGCCCGTATACTTGACCAGATACAGGACAATACTGGCCAACTATACAGCGGCACGAAGGACATACTTTGGTCATTAAAACCAACCAATGACAACTTATACGAAATATTGCATCGCATAAGAGATGTAGGTATAGAACTGTTTCAGGATACGAATGTTGAGTTCACTTTCCTGGGCACGGATAGCAGATGGCAAAACTATCGTATGCCGCTTGATGTGAGCCGTAATCTCATCATGATATTTAAGGAAGCATTGAACAATACCCTTAAATATTCAAAGGCGACAAAAGTGAAAGTTGAAATAACGTTTAAAAGAAAGGATGTTTTACAAATAATATTGTCTGATAATGGCAAGGGATTTGATTTACAACATGTAAAAAAGGGACACGGTATAGACAATATGAACGTAAGAGCCAATCGCATACATGGCAAGCTATATATCGACTCTACAGAAGGAAAAGGAACAATTATTAGCCTTACCTTTAAGGCAAGCACGAAAATAACCTGATTGGGGTGATTGTATATTGGACAAAGTATCGGAATTTTATCTTTTAAATATCTGTAACAATGAGTCGCGATCTGGATATACGAGTATGTATTATAGAAGATGATGAAACTATACGCGAAGGCTATAGCTTTCTTATAGGCAATACTGCGGGATATAAAGTAGTAAGCAACTACCCTTCTTACGAAGAAGCAGCAAAAAAGATAGCGACCGATGATCCTGATGTAATACTACTGGATGTAGAACTACCTGGCATATCTGGCATCGATGCTATACCAAAACTTAAAAAGCTACTTCCTGAAACTTATATACTTATTCTCACTGTATACGAACAGGACCTTCTTATTTTCCGTGCATTGGGGAATGGCGCATCTGGCTATCTCACAAAGAATACGGCCCCTGAAAAAATAATAAATGCTATACATGAGGTAATGGAAGGCGGAGGCCCGATGAGCGCCCATATAGCACGAATGGTGATAGATTCTTTTAAAAGAAATGAATCCTCACCACTTACCCGTCGCGAAACTGAAATACTGGAACAAATAGCTACAGGCAAAAGCCGCAAGCGTATAGCACAGGAATTGTTTATTGACCTTGAAACGGTAAAGTCACACATCAAAAACATCTACCAGAAACTGAATGTCCATTCAAAGGCCGATGCGATAAAGGCTGCCAAAGACAATAAGTTCATTTAAGCAGGTATTTCATAAATGATTCTTATTCATTCATAGGCAAAAAAATCAGGCTGCAAGGCGTTAGCAACAAAATATAAGACTACCGTTTATTACTTTGTGCTAAAATCCGCCATTTGCAATCTGCCAATACTAAGGACAACAACCTGGAGCGTGGCCTTTCTCTGCCACAGGCTACAGCTATCAATATGATAGACATGGTGGGCATTGGGCCTTTTGTTACTATCCCTTTTATTGTAAGCGTTTTACAAGGCCCTATATGCATAGTTGCATGGATATTAGGAGCCTTGCTTGCATATACCGACGGTATGGTATGGGCAGAGCTTGGCGCAAAGTGGCCGGAAGCAGGTGGCAGCTATGCCTTTTTGCAGAAGCTTTTTGGCAAATGGGGCAGTCTTATGGCTTTTCTATTCATTTGGCAAACAGTGATACAGGCGCCACTGGTAGTAGCAAGCGGGGCTATCGGCTTCTCTCAATATCTCACGTTTTTAATTCCATTGAATACATGGCAACAAAAAGCTGTGAGCGGTACCCTAGTTATCCTACTGGTCGTTTTGCTTTATCGCAATATCAAAAGCATTGGTCGCATATCTATTGTTTTCGGCATACTTACCCTTGGCACTTTAATATGGCTCATTGTTTCCGGCATTCCCCATTTTAAAGCAGCACAGGCTTTTGATTGGCATACTACTGCCTTCAATTCCAACATTGCCTTATTTGCCGCCATTGGTATGGCCTCTGTAAAGTCGGTTTACTCTTATCTTGGCTACTATAACGTATGCCACCTGGGCGCGGAGATAAAAGATCCCGCTAAAAATATACCACGCAGCATAT
>Ga0207647_10003072_pt1 | contig 12547 bp, 15 predicted proteins | sample KBSCornC2_FD_184295 | JGI IMG/M metagenome (GOLD analysis project Ga0207647, IMG submission 184295) | Corn rhizosphere microbial communities from Kellogg Biological Station, Michigan, USA - C2 (SPAdes) (version 2) | ecosystem: Host-associated > Plants > Roots > Rhizosphere ...
TCAATGGCGCGAGGGATGCCGGTGGGGCCGACTGCATTGATCATCGTTGCATCCTTTCGCATCATTCTAGCCCGATCAGCATCATCACTAATCGGTATAACGACACAATCCCCAATCATTTAAATCCGGGTAAGCGAACTTTTCCGGCGTCGATCACTTCCGCGAAAATCGGCGTATTTTTGCCGTCCGCCTTGACCCTTATCCGGCTCCCAGTGGCTCCGTCTTCCTGCGCCGTGGCCGAGACGCTGACGCTGAAACCATTGGTCTCGGCAACCAGATCCACGGGATCGCCACGGCGGACGACCAGATCGGGCTTTGCACTCATTGTCCCGCCCGTCGACGCCTGCATAGTTCCGCTCAGACGTGCGATCGGCACACGAATGCGCCAATTGGCTCCCGGACAACGCAATGCGACCGCCCCCATCACAGGCGGATCGATCTGCACAGTGCTGGGGCAGGCGGCGAGCTTGAGCCGCCGATCGATGGATGTGGCCGGTCCACCCGGCTCGCCGATCCCCGCGCCGAGCGCATTGATCAGCCGCGCTTCGAGCGCGTCGATGTTCTGAAACGGGGCCGCCGCCGCAGGAGCGGCAAGCAGGGCCAAGATGGGGAGGGCACGCATGTTCATCATGCCCGTAGATGTGCAAGAGCCATGCCACAGCGGCCGGAGGCGCTTCAGTTGCGGGTGATTTGAACGCTCTGCCCGCCTCCGGTGGCGGGATCGATCGCGATTGCGATCCTATCCTGGCTTACACCGGCCTTTGTGAGCTCGCGCGCAACAGCTGCGGTCCGCGCGGCGGCAAGCTCCCAACCATCGAAGCGCGCAGCGTGGGCTTCGGTGCCGCGGCTGCTGACGATGAAAGTTCCGTCACCCGCATTTTGCGCGAAATCCCCCAGGATCTTGTGACCGCGCGGCGTGAGCACGGCCTCGCCCGGTTCGAACCAGTCACTGGCTTTTTGTTGAAGCGTTGCCTCGGCACGTGCGCCGAAGGCGGCGCGCAGGCCAGCCGACAGATGATTAGTGTCCGGTTTCGCCTGCAGCAGGACGAAGAAGCCGAGCAGCAGCAGCGCTAGATCGGCGAAGCTCAGCGCCCAGCGCTGGCGGGCAGCGCGCGCCTTCATGTGCCGTAGCTCCGCTTCAGCGTCTGGTGGAGCCCCCGGGCGTGGTCGAGCTCTGCGCTTGCCAGCGCGGAAAAATGGTCGAGCGTGCGCCGCTGCCAGGCGAGTTCGGCCTCTGACAGGCGCTCGAGCCGATCGGCGACGGGGCCGGCAATCAGATTGGCGAGGAGAATGCCCCACAGTGTGGCGACCAGCGCGGTCGCCATCGGCGCGCCGATCAGCGCGGGGTCGGTCATATGGGCGAACATGCGGACCAGCCCGAGTACGGTCGCGCACATCCCCATCGCCGGGGCAGCGTCTGCGATGTCGCGCCAGAAGGTGACGTTCGCGGCATGACGGCGCGCACGCGCGTCCGTCGATTCGCTCGCCCAGCGGATGAACGCTTCCGAGGAATTGGCATCGGCCAGCCGGCGCACGGCCTCGCGCAGGAAGCGGCCCGTAGTCGTGACGCGATCGGCGCAGACGATACCTTTGGTTTCGGCGATCCGCTCGACCTTTCCGATCGCAACGATCGCAGCCAGCGCATCCGCTTCGGGATCAGCCGTGAAGAAGGGGCGCAGCGCGGCGAACGCGGGCCGAAAAGCCCCACGCCCGCCGCGGAGCAGCGCGGAGATCGAGGCCCCACCGAACACGATCGCCAGCGCCACCGGGTCCAGAAGCCGCACTACTTGCGCGAAAAATTCCACGCTCAACCGCTCCCGTACCCAACCGGCAAAACTTTGCCGCCCCCGGCAAAACTTTGCCGCACACGCCACGGCAGCCCTCGTCCGCACGGTTTTTCGGGGTGCCGCCAACAAATTGGCACACCCTTTGCAACGATGCTGGCGACGCCGCCGTCTGACACTGTTCACGACAGCGGCCGTGGAAACTTTAGGAAGAAAGGAAGGGCGACATGGCGAATAATGATCCGCTCTTCGGGTTGAGCGGCGATGCGCTGAGGCTGCGCTCGCAGCGCATGGCGCTGCTGGCCTCGAACATCGCGAATGCCGCGACCCCCAATTACAAAGCGCGCGACTTCGATTTCCAGAAGGCGCTCGAATCTGCCCAGGCGGGCGCGTCGGTCGATCAGGCTGCCGGTCAGTCGGCCGGCTATCGCGTTCCGCTCGAAGCTTCGCTCGACGGCAACACGGTCGAGCTTTCGACCGAGCAGACTTTGTTCGCGGAGAACGCCGTCCAGTACAAGACGACGCTCTCTTTCCTTCAGGGCCGCATCTCGACCGTGATGACGGCGCTCAGGGGGGAATAAGCCATGTCCAACATGTCCATCTTCGACATTTCGGGCCGCGCCATGGCGGCGCAGCTCGTGCGGCTCAACACGACCGCATCGAACCTCGCCAATGCCAATTCGGTCTCAACCACCAAGGAAGGCGCCTTCCGTGCGCTCAAGCCGGTGTTCAAGACCGTTTCGGGCGGCGAGGGCATCGCCACCGTCCAGGTTTCGCAGGTCGTCTCTTCGCAGACCGATCCGACCAAGCGGCACGATCCGGGCAACCCGCTCGCCGACCAGAATGGCGACGTTTGGGATGCCGGGGTCGATCAGGCCGGCGAGCTGGTCGAGATGATGGAGACCGCGCGCCAGTACCAGAACAACGTGCAGGTCCTCCAGACCGCCAAGTCCCTCACCCTCGATACGCTGAGGCTCGAAAAATGACCGTCTCCACCGGAAATTCCTATCTCGACTCGCTGTCGAGCTCATCGTCGATGGCCGCTCAGGCCAAGGCCAAGTCGAACCAGACGGTCGATCAGGCGGGCTTCCTGAAGCTGCTCACCACGCAGCTCAAGACGCAGGACCCGACCGAGCCGACCGACAATACGAAGATGGTCGAGCAGATGGCGACCTTCAGCCAGGTCACGGGCATCGCGGAGATGAACCAGTCGCTGAAAACGATGGTGAGCAACATGTCCGCTTCGCGCTTCGGCGACGCTTCGGGCTGGATCGGCCGCGCCGCCTTGATCAGCGGCAACGTCGCGACGCAGGCTTCGAACGGCGCTTATGCCGGCCAGATCACGCTGCCGTCGGACGCCAAGAACCTCACGCTGAGCCTGGTCAATTCCAATGGCCAGACCGTCTACACCAAGGATCTCGGTGCCAAGGCTGCCGGCGATGTAAGCTGGTCGTGGGACGGCAAGGACAGCGCCGGCAATGTCACCAACGATGGCGCGCTCAAGGTGGTCATCACCGGCGTCGGCACCAACGGCAAGGCGCTCAACCCGACCAACGCCACCTGGAATGAAATTCAGTCGGTCAAGTCGCCCGCCAGCGGGACGACGCAGCTCATCACCGGACTCGGCGGCATCGCCCCGGCCGACGTCCTTCAGCTTTCCTAATCAACGCCCTTTCGCAGGAGTAATTCCATGTCCTTCTACACCTCGCTCTCCGGCCTCAAGGGCGCTCAGTCCGATCTGTCGGTGATCTCCAACAACATCGCCAACGTCGGCTCGATCGGCTTCAAGAAGAGCCGCGCCGAATTCGGCGATCTGGTTTCCGCCTCGCCAATGCAATCGGGCACCGTGGCCGGCCAGGGCACGCGCCTCAAGGAAATCAGTCAGCAGTTCACGCAGGGCGGTTTCCAGACCTCGGATCGCGCGCTCGACCTCGCCATCTCCGGCCAGGGCTTCTTCGTAACCAAGACGGGGGCACAGCTGAGCTACACTCGCAACGGTGCGTTCAGCCTTGATGGCGATCGCTACATGGTCGACAGCAACGGCGCCTATGTCCAGGTGCTGCCAGTCGATAGCTCGGGCGTGCTCAGCGCCACCGGCATCACCTCGGCAACGAACCTGCAGATCCCGCAGACTGCCGGCTCGCCGGTCGCCACCAGCGCGGTCCAGCTTTCCGTGACGGTGCCCAGCAACGCGGATCTTCCGTCCAAGCGGCCCAGCTACACGCCGTCGACCCCATACAAGTTCGACCGCTTCGATTCGAACAGCTACAATTATTCGACCGCAACGACGGTCTATGACAGCTCGGGCAACCCGCAGCAGGCGACGCTCTATTATGTCCGGACCAGCGTTCCGGATCCGACCGCGACGCCGACGCCGATCACGGACAGCACCTGGGACGTGCATTTCTTCATCGGCGATCAGGAAGCAAGCGCCAACGGCAGCGCGACACCGCCGGCGGTGCCGCTGCCGATGACGTTCGACGGCAATGGCGCGCTGGTATCACCGACCTCGACGACGCAGTTCAGCAGCGTCCTGCCCGCCGGTTCGGGTGCGCCGATCTCGATCAAGCTGACCTTTGACGCTGCCAACACGCACCAGGCATCGTCGACCTTCACGCCGGGCACGATCACGCAGAACGGCAAGGCTGCCGGCCAGCTCACCAACATCTCGGTGGACGGCAACGGCTTGGTCTCGGCGACCTTCTCGGACGGTAGCACCAAGAAGCTTGGCGCGATCATGATCGCGAATTTCCCGAACACCAATGGTCTGCGTCAGCTCGGCGACAGCCGCTGGGGCCAGAGCGGCCTGTCGGGTGAGCCGATCATCAGTCAGGCGGGCAGCGGCTCGGCCGGCACGATCCAGTCCGGCGCGCTCGAGGAAGCCAATGTCGACATCACCGAGGAACTCGTCTCGCTGATCTCGGCGCAGCGCAACTTCTCGGCGAATGCGAAGGCGATCGAAGCCAACAACAACATGACCAACACTATCATCCAGCTGCGCTCGTAACAGCGGACGGTAAGGAGTAAGGGCCGTGGATCGTCTGATCTACTCTTCGCTGGCGGCAATGCGTGGCGCGATGTCGCGCCAGGCGACGATCGCCAACAATCTCGCCAACGTGAACACGGCGGGGTTTCGCGGGGAGTTCACCAGCGCCGAAGCCGAATGGCTGAGGGGCACCGGGCTGAATGGCCGCGCCACCATGTCGCAGGACGTGACTGGTGCGGACATGACGCCCGGCACCGTCACCGCAACCGGACGCGACCTCGATGTCGCGATCAACGGTGGCGCGTTGCTGACGGTGCAGGCGACCGACGGCTCCGAAGCCTATACCCGCCGCGGCGACCTCCAGCTCTCCGACAGCGGTCTGCTCACCACCGGGGACGGCGCGCCCGTTCTCGGCCAAAGCGGCCCGATTACGCTGCCGCCCGCGGACAGCGTGTCGATCGGCAAGGACGGTCAGATCTGGATCGTGCCGCAGGGTGGCGATCCCAAGAGTCCGCAGGCGGTCGATCGGCTGAAGCTGGTCTCGGCCGGTGGTTCGAACATCAAGAAGGGCCTCGATGGCCTGTTTCGGGTCGATGGCGACGGCGCGTTGCCGACGGATCCCGACGCCTCGCTCACCGCCAAGAGCCTCGAAGGCTCGAACGTCAATGCATCGGCCACGCTCGTCGACATGATCGACGCGTCGCGCTCCTGGGAAGCCCAGATCAAGATGCTCACCACCGCGCAGGAACTCGACAAGTCCTCCGCCCAGCTGATGCAGCTGTCCGAGTAAGGAATTAGATCATGACCAACGCCGCCCTCCACGTCGCGCGCACGGGCCTTGACGCCCAGAACGAAAAGATGCGCGTGATCGCGAACAACCTCGCCAACGTGAACACGACCGGCTTCAAGCGCGATCGTGCGAACTTCGAGACGCTCGCTTATCAGCAGATCACGGCTCCCGGCGCGCAGGCGACCGATCAGAACAAATATGCGACCGGCCTGAATCTCGGATCGGGCGTGCAGATCATGGGCACCGCCCGGATCGATACGCAGGGCTCGATGCAGATGACGGGCAACAGCCTGGATCTCGCGATCCAGGGTGCCGGCTTCTTCCAGGTGCTCAAGCCCGACGGATCGACCGGCTACACCCGTGACGGCAGCTTCAGCCGGACCGCGGACGGCAACGTCGTGAACTCTGAAGGTATGCAGCTCCAGCCGCCGATCCAGATTCCGGACGGCGCGACCAGCATCGTCGTCGGCGCCGACGGCACCGTATCGGCGCAGGTACAGGGACAGGCGAGCCCGAGCGTTGTCGGCAAGATCCAGACGGTTCGCTTCATGAATCCGGCAGGCCTGCAGGCGGATGGCAACAATTTGTTGTCCGAAACCGCGGCTTCGGGCGCACCCCAGGTCGGCGATGCCGGCACGGACGGGCGTGGCACGATCGCGCAGGGCAGCCTCGAATCGTCGAACGTCGACATCACCGAGGAGCTGGTCGACATGATCGAAACGCAGCGCGCCTATGAGGTGAATTCGAAGGTCATCAAGGCGACCGACGAAATGCTCCAGACCGCGAACCAGCAGCTCTGATGATGCGCAATTCCGCTTTTCTGCTCGGTTTCAGCGCGGCGCTAGTCGTCGCGTCGCCCGCGTATGCACTGTTCGGCAGCAAGAAGCGCGCGGCCGAACTGCGCGCCGAATATGCGCCGGTGCCTTATCAGGCACCGCTTGCTGCGCCCGCCGCCGACGGTGCCATTTTTCACGCGAGCGCCGGATATGCGCCACTCACCTCTGGCTTGCGCGCCTCGCAAGTCGGCGACGTGCTGACCATCCTGCTCGTCGAGAAGACGCAGGCGGTGAAGAGCAACAGCGCCTCCACCGACCGGAGCGGCAAGATCAGCCTGACGCCGCCGGCCACGGGGCCGATCAGCTTCTTCAAGCCGACCGATGTCGGCGCGAGCGGCGGCGGCTCGTTCGACGGCAAGGGCAACGCCGAGCAATCCAACCAGCTGAGCGGCGCGATCAGCGTTACCGTGGCTGCGGTCTACCCGAACGGCACCATGCTGGTGCGGGGCGAGAAGAACCTCACGCTGAACCGCGGCGATGAGCAGATCCGCATCTCCGGCATCGTCCGCGCGGCCGACATCAGCCTCGACAATACGATTCCGTCGACCCGCGTGGCCGACGCCAAGATCACTTATGCCGGCACCGGCGAGATCGCGCGGGCCAGCCGCCAGGGGTGGCTCAGCCACTTCTTCTCGATCCTGAGCCCCTTCTAGGATTTGTCATGAGCCACTTTTTCTCCCTCAAGCGCCTGATGCCGAAACTGATCGGTACCGCGCTGGCCGCCGTCGCTATGCTGGTGACGTCGCCGGCCGGGGCCGAACGGATCAAGGACCTCGGCCACTTTCAGGGGCTGCGCGCCAACCAGCTGACGGGCTACGGCATCGTCGTCGGCCTGGCGGGGACGGGTGACGACAATCTCGAATATACCACGCAGGGCATGCACAGCGTTGCATCGCGCTTCGGCATGCAGCTTCCCGCGGGCGTCAACCCGGCGCTTAAGAATGCTGCGGCGGTGATCATCACTGCCGAGCTGCCCGCCTTCGCCAAGCCCGGCGAACGGCTGGACATCACCGTCGCTGCGATGGGCAAGGCCAAATCGCTGCGCGGCGGCACGCTGCTGATGACTCCGCTGCAGGGCGCGGACGGGCAGATTTATGCGATGGCGCAGGGCAACCTCGCGGTCGGCGGCCTTGGGGTCGATGCGGCGGACGGCTCCAAAGTAACTGTCAACGTGCCGACGGCAGGTCGTATTCCCGGCGGCGCCACGGTCGAGCGTGCGGTCGACGCGGGCTTTGCCAATACGCCTGAACTGCGCTTCAATCTTGCCGAGGCCGACCTCACCACCGTCGGCCGTGTTGCCGCAGCGATCAACCGCAGCGTCGGCGTCGGTCGCGCCCGGGCGATCGATGCGGTCACCGTCGCCATCTCGGCGCCCGAGGGGGCCGAGCTCCGCACCGCGCTCATGGGCCAGATCGAGGATCTCCTCGTCGATCCCGCCGACGCGCCTGCCAAGGTGATCGTCAACGCCCGCACAGGGACGGTCGTGATCAACGGCGCTGTGCGCATCGCGCCGGCAGCGGTCGCGCATGGCAAGCTCACGGTGAAAGTGAACGAAAATCTTAAGGTTTCTCAACCTGAGCCGTTTAGTCAGGGACGGACCGCGGTCGTGCCGAAGAGCAAGATCGACGTCGAGGAGGAGCGCAATCCGATGTTCAAATTCGGTCCCGGAGCGAGTTTGGCCGATATCGTCAAGGCGGTGAACGCGATCGGTGCGTCTCCGGCCGATCTGGTCGCCATCCTCGAAGCGCTCAAGGAAGCGGGTGCGATGAAGGCGGAGCTGGTGGTCCTGTGACGACCGCGCCGATCACCAACGGCCCGGCCGCAGCCAGTGCTGTCGCGCCCTCCGCGGCTTCGCCCGAACTGGCGAAGCTCAAGAAGGCCGCGCAGGCTTTCGAGGCGGTATTCCTGCGCCAGATGATCGGCTCGATGCGTTCGGCCGGGCTTGGCGACGGCATTTTCGATTCAAGTGCTACCCAGCAGTTCCAGCAAATGTCCGACGCCGCGACGGCCGACGCGATGGCATCGAAGGGCGCGCTCCACATCGCCGACATGCTGGTCAAACAATATGGCGCACGCCTGTCTGCCACCGCCGCGCCAGCGGCTGCAGCCGACGCCAAGCCCGCCGATCCGGCCGCGACTGACGAGAAGGCGACCAAATGAGCCTCCTCTCGATCGGCAAATCGGGCGTTCTCGCCTATCAGAATGCGCTCGCCGGCATTTCCGAGAATGTCGTCAACGCGAATAATCCGGGCTACGCCAAGCGCCAGGTGACGATGAAGGAACAGGTGTCCGCTGGCGGGCCGCTGTTCCTTGCGCACAACGCGAATTCCTTCAACGGCGTTTTGGGTGCCGACGTTTCGCGTGTGTGGGATCAGTATCGCGCGCAGCGGGCGTGGAACGCCAACTCGGATTCGTCACAGGCGAGCACGCGTTCGCAATGGTACGGCACCGTCGAGGGCGCGCTCAACGACGGCGATTCGGGCGTGGGCGTGAAGCTCACCGCCATCTTCACCAGCGCCAATGCGCTCGCTGCCAATCCCAATGACGCCACGCTCCGCCAGAGCTTTCTCTATGCGATCCAGGACGCGGCGGGCGCGATCAACAAGACTGCCGCGACCTTGGTCAAGGTCAGCGGCACCGTGTCCAGCCAGGCGGGCGATGCCGTGGGCCAGGTCAACGGCGGATTGACCGCTCTGGCGCGCATCAACCTGGCGCTCAAGACCACGCCTCAGGGTACCGCAGGCCGCGCCTCGCTGGAAGATCAGCGCGACATGATCATCGGCACGATCAGCGACAAGATCGGCGTCGATGTCAGTTTCGACACCTACGGTGCGGCCACGATCCGGATGAACGACACCGGCGGACCTGTGCTGCTCGACGGCAGCAATACCATGCCGGGGCAGCTCGGTCTGCAGGTTGCATCGAACGGCACGCTCAGCATGAGCGTCACAATTGATGGCAACACCTCCGCAGTCAGCCCGGTTTCGGGCTCGCTTGCCGGCTATGCCGAGGCGGCGAACCAGATTTTGGGGCGGCGCCAGCAGCTCGATACGTTGGCAAGCGACCTGGTCCAGGGGATCAATGCCTGGAACGCGCAGGGCAAGGACATCAATGGCACCACCGGCGGCAATCTGATGTCCGGCACGGATGCCGCCACGATAGCGCTCGCCGTGAACGATACGGATCTGGTCGCGGCGGCGGACGCGACCACGCCCAACGGCAATCTCGTTGCCCTAAAGGATCTCCGCGACGCCAACGGCGCCGAGGCTGCCTGGCGCGGCATGGTCACCGATCAGGGGCTGCGCGTGCAGTCCGCGCAGACGCTGGAGGCCGGCGCCTCGAGTGCCAAGGACGCAGCTTATTCTGACCTGGACGATGTATCGGGTGTCGACCTCGACAATGAGGCAGCCGATCTGATGCGCTTCCAGCAGGCTTATTCGGCTTCGGCCAAGATCATCCAGGCCGCGCGCGAAACGCTCCAATCGATACTCGAGATCTTCTGAAGGCTAAGACGATGATCAGCTCCACCCGATATCGCGCGCTCGCCGAGATCAATCGCCAGACCGATCTTTCGCGTGAGATCGCCAAGCTCCAGGAAAGCGTCTCCACCGGCAAGCGCATCACCAAGGCCTCGGACGATCCGGACGCCGCCCAGCGCATTTCGGAGATTCGCCAGACCCAGGCAGACCAGGTGGTGTGGACCAACAACACCAACATGGGCACGTCCATCTCTTCGGCGGTCGACAACCAACTGGGTTCGATCTACGACATGCTGAATCGCGCCAAGGAACTGGTCCTGTCCGGCCGTAACGACACGACCTCGGCGACGGACCGGGCTGCGATCGCAACCGAACTCCGGTCGATCATCGCCGATTTAGATAGCGCCGGCAGTGCCAACGATCCGACGGGCGCTCCGCTGTTCCCGACCGGTACGCCGCTGTCGATCCCGGTATCGGATACGCTCAGCCTTCCGGCCACGGCCAAGAAGGATGAGGTATTCGGCAACGTCACGACCTCGAAGGGAACGCAGACGCTCCAGGAGATTCTGGAAGACGCCGCGGTCGCGGTCGAGGGCAACGCCGCGACCCGCGGGAGCGACATCCGGTTGAGCCTCGATGCAATCGACGCCGGAGCCGGTCACATCACGCAGGTGCGTACCGATCAAGGCGTGCGTGCCGCGCGTTTCGATCAGGCCAAGGATGATCTCGACAGCAATGGCGAGGACCTGGCGGTCGAGCGGAACGGGCTGGAAAGCACCGACCTCACCTACGCGCTCAGCGAATTCCAATCGAAGCAGACCGCCCTTCAGGCGGCGCAGACGCTGTTCGCCAAGACCAACCGGAGCTCTTTGTTCGACCTGCTTGGCTGACGCCAAAAAGTTCGTTGAGGGAAATCTGGGTAAACCGGATTTTCACCTAAAAGCCTCACGATAGCGGTCGTTAATCATGTTGGGGCCGGCTCGCGCCGGCACTCAGTTCAGCGTTTACCACCCGGGGGTGATTTCGAATGTTCGCAGGCATCGGCTTGGTCGTCCTCCTGGTCATGGTGTTCGGTGGTTTTGCCTTCACCGGCGGCCACCTCGAGCCGGTTCTCCACGCCATCCCGCATGAGATGATCATCATCGGCGGCGCTGCGGTCGGCGCGATCGTTGCGGGCAATTCGACCAAGGAATTGAAGCAGCTCGGCGGCGGCTTCGGCAAGGTCTTCAAGGGTCCGAAATACAACAAGAAGGACTATCTGGAGGTCATCTTCCTCGTCTCCGGGCTGATGAAGATGCTGCGCATCGAAGGTCCGGTCGCGCTCGAACCGCATATCGAAGACCCCAAGTCCTCAAGCGTCTTCGGTCAGTATCCGAAGCTGCTCAAGGACTCGACCCTGGTCCACCTCATCACCGATACGCTGCGTCTCGTCGTGATCTCGTCGGGCACGCTCGATCCGCACGCGGTCGAGGACGTGATGGACAATGCGCTCAAGACGCACCACCATGACGATATTCGTCCGGCCGAGACGCTGCAGAGCCTCGCTGACGCGCTGCCTGCGCTCGGCATCGTCGCCGCCGTGCTCGGCGTCGTTAAGACGATGGGCTCAATCGACAAGCCGCCGGCGATTCTCGGCGGGATGATCGGCTCGGCGCTGGTCGGTACCTTCATGGGCGTGCTGCTGGCTTACGGCATCGTCGGCCCGTTCGCCAACCGCTGCAAGCAGGTGATCGAGGCCGATTCTGCCATCTACGGTGTGGTCAAGCAGATCATCATCGCCTCGCTCCACGGCCATCCGCTGCCGCTGGTGATCGAAGCCGCGCGCTCGGGCATCAGCCACAACAACCAGCCGGCCTTCGCCGACGTCTTCGACGGCATGCGCGGGCGCTGATCCCATGGCTGGTCCCGCGAAGCGCGGTAAGAACGAGCCTGAACCCAGGCCGATTATCGTCAAGAAGATCATCGACGGCGGGCACGGCGGCCATCACGGCGGCGCGTGGAAGGTGGCTTATGCCGACTTCGTGACCGCGATGATGGCGTTTTTCCTCCTGCTCTGGATCCTCGGTGCGACCACCGAGAAGCAGCGCAAGGGCATCGCCGACTATTTCGCGCCGACCTTGATCGAGATGAAGCTTAAGAGCGCGGGCTCGAACGGCGTGTTCGGCGGCGACAGCGTCGTCGCCAAGGACAATTATCCGCACCGCGCGACGCAGACCGGCTCCAAGTCGATGACCATCCCCAAGGATGCGACCGGCGGATCTTCCGAAGCAGCAGCAGCGGAGCGGATGCGCGATCGCGTGCGCTTCGGCTTCCTCAAGAAGCAGATCATGCAGCGCATCACGTCGAACAAGAGCTTGTCCAAGCTCGCCAACAACATCCGCTTCACCGATACGCGCGAGGGGCTGCGCATTGACCTGGTCGACAAGGCCGATTTCTCAATGTTCTCGCTCGGAACCGACGTTCTGCTGCCCGAGGCGAGGCAGCTGATGACTCAGGTCGCGCAAGTGATCCAGGGCGTGCCCAACGGCGTCATCGTGCGCGGCCATACCGACGCTTTGCCTTATGCGGCGGGCCGTTCGGTCAACAACTGGACGCTGTCGAGCGCGCGCGCCGAGGCGACGCGCAAAGCGCTGGCTGATGCGGGCGTGGGCGGCGACCGTTTCGTGCGGATC
>Ga0207647_10003074_pt1 | contig 12545 bp, 6 predicted proteins | sample KBSCornC2_FD_184295 | JGI IMG/M metagenome (GOLD analysis project Ga0207647, IMG submission 184295) | Corn rhizosphere microbial communities from Kellogg Biological Station, Michigan, USA - C2 (SPAdes) (version 2) | ecosystem: Host-associated > Plants > Roots > Rhizosphere ...
CCGCTATTCGTCACCGTGTAGGTGATCGTGTCTGGTCCGCTATAGCCATTGGTAGGCGTGTAAACGATATTCAAGCCACTGACGTTGGCGGTCCCGTGCGATGGCCCTTGGGCTATTTGTACGCTGGTGAAAGGTCCGCCGGAGTCGTTCGCAGTCGCGTTAATGGTTATCTGGGTATTGAATGGCGCTGTAGCCGTATCATTAGTGGTGCTGGGAGGCGCCGGAGAGCATGGGCCCGGCGGCACACTGGAACTATTTCCCGGAAACGTGCATGCGTCAATTTCCTGTTGGTTGGTAAATCCGTCGCCGTCAGTATCCTCACTTCCGTTCGGTAGTTGCAATCCCAAGTTCACAAATCTCAAGCCGTAGGCATTGAGAGTGTCGTTGGGCACATGCGTGTGAGGCACGGTCGGATCGGTTGAGTGACAAGCGGCACACGCTTGCACATTTGGGCCGCTAAAATCGTTCCCGCTTACGTCGTAACCGCCGTAGTGACTCCACCATGTCGGGTAAGCGGACGCGAATTTGCCAGCGTAGGCTGCGACTGGATAAGCCACCGTCCGGCACGCGATGGAAGCGATCAAAATCCCAGCACTGCACAGCAGAGCGCCACGAGCGGATACACGCATCGGCCTCTCCCCCTGACCGACACACCAGCCATTTAGCCCCGGCTCGCATGTCAGCGTCGATCGGCGACTGAGTTGGTTAACTGAGTATTAAATTTGTCGCAAGAACCTAATTTTTAAAGTGGTTTCCTGCCTTGCCCGACACGGTGATGTAGTGCCTCTCGCAAGCACCCTAATTGAACGCGGTCGCGTCGACTTCCACAGCTGAGGCCGCGTCTCTCAGGTCTTCGACAGGCAAACAATCGTCATTCCGATCGGGCCTCCGTCGTTGGAGTGCCGCGCTACGAGTTTTGGCGATCGCGTCACACTTCGAAGGTCGGAGAGTTATTGCCTCCTGGTGATGTGGCACACGAAGAAGGTTTGCTGCGCCAAAACGAATTCCGCCGAATGCAAATGCAAAATGGCTGTGGTCGCCTTCGTCGAGCGACTCAATGAGAACAAAACCGGCATTTCTGAAGGAGGCCGCGATATCGGCATGCCTTACGCCCGGTCGGCGAGCGATGTCGATGGCTCGGCCTGTGAGGTGAAAGCTGTTGGCTACACCGCCGACAAGACGGTTATGTTCCCATGTCCGAGTGGTGCTCGTGACGGTTCCCCAATGTGAACCGAGAGCAGCTGCGGCATTCAGCGTGAGGTGAAATGCGCCGATGGGCTGCACCAGAAATTGCGACGCTTTTGTCAATTCAGGTTCGTGGGAAGCCGTGCGAGAGCTCGCCTCGGTTGAGGCCATAGCCAAAACCATGATCATGGAGATCGATGCGATTTTGGCCCTGCTCATGCTAAACCCCACAGCGCCATCCCGTTGAAGCCGCTCGACAATTATGGGTAATGCAGAGAATGAACATTGTCGAGGTTGACCCGCGCGAGGTATGGACCAGCGTTCGCGAAGAAGCCACTCGATGGATCCAGTAGGACCCAAGTGCGCGGGATTTGCCCGGACGTGGATCAGCCGGGCGGGATGCCGAGTTGTCGCGCGGCGCGGTCGAGTCTCGCCCTGGCCGCCGAGTCTTGTTCGAACGCAGCAAGTCCTGCCTTGTGGGCTTCGCGTGCTGCTTCGATTTCGCCGAGCACCATCCTCGACCGCATTAGGCGCATCCAGCCATCAGCGTCCTTGGGATTCTGTCTCAGTCGATTCGCCAGCCTCTCGACCATTCCCTTCACCATTTCCGATTGTTGCTCGGGCGGGATCGAGGAAGCGGCAGCCAGTTGCTCGGGCGTCGGTCCGGGAATCCCCGCTGTCGCAGCCTCGCGTTGCGGCATTGCGGGCATCGCGGGCATTTGGCCGGAAACGTCTATATGATGCTTTTCCGCCACTTGCATGATCGTCCGGCGAAGGTCTGCTTCCCATGGAGCGCCGGCCGGGGTGTCCCTGAGCAGCGCGATCCAGTCGACAATAGCCGCGTCATGGTGTCCCTGAAGATCCTTCTGAACGGCCGTGAAGTATCGAGCACGGGGATCGGTGCGGTCGAGCTTCAATGCTCGCTCGAAAGCAGCCGCAGCCTCGGCTGAAACGTCGGTGCTCGCGGTCTGGAGGGCCTCGCCCAGCGACGACCAGTTTTCGGCATTCTCGGGTTCAATCTGAGCCGCGCGCCGATAAGCGGCTGCGGAATCCATCAGATCACCCGTTTCGAAATAAGACCAGCCAAGCATTCTCCATCCCGCCGGATCATTGGGTTCCCGCGTCAATCTGGCCTCGAGCTGCCTGATGTTCTCCTCGACGCTTCCAACCGGCTGATCCGGTTTGGCGCTGCCGTGCACCGCGACAGTTTCGGTTTCACGATCGCTCGACCGGGAAATGGCAGTGGCCACCGCGGCCGCAGCAACCAATGTTGCAGCGATAAGTGCCAGTGAACTCATCGAAGCGAGGCGGTTTGCCGAGGAAGACGAGTTGTTCACGGACAAAGTTTTTCTGCCAAAGCCGCAAACGTCAAGGTCTAGCTTAGTCATTTGCTGCTAGACTGCGGCATATTTTCCGTCGAGAATATAGCAGGTTAGGATCGCGGGCAGACTCATTTTTGGGGAGGCTAAGTTGGTCGCGAATTTTCGCATCGCGATAGTAGGCTCCGGCCCAGGCGGTCTGAGTGCCGCTGCGCGCGCGGCGCGGCTCGGCATTCCACATGTTCTCCTCGAAAAATCCGATCATCTCTCGGATACGATCTACAAATATCAAAAAGGCAAGCACGTGATGGCGACCCCAAGCCAGCTCGTACTGCGTTCGGATATCAGCTTCGAAGCGGGGAAGCGCGAAGCGGTGCTCGCTACCTGGGACAAACTGGCCGCGGATTGCAAAGTCAACGTGATGCTGCAGGCGGAAGTGAAATCCATTTCGGGGAGTGCCGGAAACTTCGTCCTGACACTGAATAGCGACGATACGATTCACGCGGAAAATGTAATCCTCGCAATCGGGACGCAGGGAAATCCCAACAAGATGCGTTGCGACGGGGCGGACCTTCCGCACGTGCAATATCAGCTCGACGACCCGGGCGAGTTTGTGGACGAGCACATCGTCGTCGTCGGCGGCGGCGACGCAGGAATTGAAAATGCGCTTGGCCTCGCCGCGGACCCGGAGCAACGCAACACTGTCACGATCCTCAATCGCGGCACCGATTTCGCACGCGCCAAGCCCGACAACGTCAAGCTTCTGATGGAAGCTCGGGACAATGGCCGCATCAACGTGTTGACCGAGACCACTCCGTCGCTAGTCGAGCCCGGTTGGCTAGTGGTCGATACCCGGGACGGCACCCAAAAGCTCGAGTGCGACAGGATCATCGCTCGAATGGGCTCGGCCGCCCCGCGCGCCTTCGTGGAGAGTTGCGGCGTCGAGTTCAGTAGCGACGACCGCGACGCCTTTCCAAAGCTAAGCCCGAACTTCGAGAGCAGCACGCCAGGAATCTACGTGATTGGGGCGCTCGCGGGCTATCCGCTCATCAAGCATTGCATGAACCAGGGTCATGACGTCATCGAGTTCATCAACGGCAATCGCGACCTCAAACCTGCGGACGAGCCAATCCTCCAAGCCAAGTTCAGGGAACTGCCTGGACAGAAATCCGTGGACGATTGGCTGGAGTTCCTGCGGACAAACGCGACGATTCTCAACGATCTCTCGCCGCTCCAGATGCGTGAGTTCATGCTCGACAGCGAAGTGCGTTACGTCCCTCGCGGAACCGTCGTGTTCGAGCGCAACGATCCGGGATCATCGCTGTTCGCGATCGCCGACGGATCCGTGTTGGTCGAGGTGGACCCGAAAGACCGCTCGCAAACGGTGCCGATCGAGAAAGGGTCGATCTTCGGTGAAGTCGGACTGATTTCAGGCCGCCGACGCGGCGCTACGATACGAACCGCCGAAGATTCGATCCTAGTCGAAGTCTCGCGCACCGCCGCTTTGAAGCTGATGGCTTCGGTGCCGGGCGCCCGGCGTGCGATCACCCGCCTTTCGACCGAACGGCAGCTGCTCCAAATATTCGGGGCGGGACTTTCCTTGGAGGATCTTAAGGAACTCCTCGAAACAGCAGAGCTGAAGAACGTCAAGGCAGGGGAGGCGATCATCAAAGAGGGCGAGGAGGGTTACGACATCTTCGTCATCCGCCAGGGCTCGATGGTCGTCGAGAAGTCGATCGGCGGCAAGCCGGTCTTTCTCTCCTATCTTCCCGCGGGGTCCTATGTGGGGGAGATCGCGCTCATCGACGGGGGACGACGCACAGCCACCGTCCGTGCTGCGGTCAAGTCAGAAATCGTCAGACTGGACGGCGGGGCGTTCCGGCGATTGCTTCAGCGCAAGCCGGAGCTTCTTGCCAAGGCGAAGCGAGACATGGCTGCACGCCAACAGCTGAATAGCTTTGTCGAAGCGCAGAAGGATGGGTTCGCCGGAATTGTGGACCTGTATTCCTCCGTCGCCTCGTTCCTCGTTGAGAATGGCATCGGCGAAGCTACCGACGTGTTGCTGATCGACGAAAATATCTGCATCGGCTGCGACAATTGCGAGAAGGCCTGCGCCGACAGCCACGAAGGCCTCTCCCGCCTCGACCGCGAGGCGGGCAAGACCTACGCGCACCTCCACGTGCCGACTTCGTGCCGCCATTGCGAGCATCCGCATTGCATGGCCGATTGCCCGCCCAACGCCATCCACCGCGGCCCGGACGGCGAGGTGTTCATCGACGACAGCTGCATCGGCTGCGGCAATTGCCAGCGCAACTGCCCCTACGGCGTCATCCGCATGGAGAAGGTGCCGCCCAAGAAGCCGCCTTTACTCGCCTGGCTGCTTGCCGGCCTCGGCCCGGGCCCCGGCGAGCCGCCCCGGAAATGGATCGACCAGCGCGTCTCGCCGGACACGCCCAAGCAGGCGGTGAAATGCGACATGTGCGCGGGCATAGATGGAGGTCCGGCGTGCGTAAGAGCATGCCCGACCGGCGCTGCGATCCGAGTTGCGCCGGAGCAATTCCTGTCGGTGTCGCGACTAACAAGTGACATTGAGGCTGATCTGCTCAAAAGTGTTTCGGATGAGTAACTAGCATCAAGACTGCCGGTCAGGTTCAAGCTCAACGATGCGGGGGCACGCGTCCACACGATGGCGAGCACGGGAATTCAAAGAACGGATCTCGGTCATGCGGCAAGCCACGAGAGCTTTCTTCGCCACAAACGATTCCGGTGGCTCAAGATCTCCCTGTTGATCTGCTTGCTGGCAATCTTGGCCTATGGACTGATCGACGTGCAGCCGCGCCCCAATGGCGGCAGCTGGTACGGTTATACCCTTGGCACCATCGCGACCTTGTTGATCCTTTGGCTTGCGATGATCGGGGTGCGCAAGCGTGCGATCACGCCCGGCCGCTGGTCGCTGAAGGCCTGGACTTCGGCGCATGTCTATCTTGGCCTCTCGCTGGTTGTCATCGCGACGCTGCATACCGGCTTCCAGTTCGGCTGGAACGTGCACACCCTCGCCTATGCGTTGATGATGCTGGTGGTCGCCTCGGGCGTCTATGGGATAGCGGTCTATGCGACCTTGCCCAAGCGGCTCAGCGACAGCAGCGCCGAGTTCACGCGCGCCCAGATGCTCGCGGCGGTTGAGAAGCTGGACCGGCAGCTCCAGTTGGCGGCGCAGCCGCTGGCGGTGGAGGAAACCAGGATCGTGCAGCGTTCGCTCGATGACGATCCCTGCCGCGGCGGGCCCTTCGCGAGGCTGAGCGGCAATTATCCAAAGTGCCAAACCGCGCGTGCCCGCATCGCCTTGAGCGCACGGATCGATGCTGCACCCGACGGCCAGAAGCAGGCGATCGTTGCTGCAGTAAAGCTGCTCCAGCGGAAGGGCGCCGTTCTGGAGCGGATCAGGCAACAGATGCGCATTCGGGCGCTGCTCGAAGTCTGGCTCTACGTGCATGTGCCGCTGACCTTCGCGCTCATTGCGGCGCTGGCGGCGCACATCGTCAGCGTGTTCTTCTACTGGTGACCGCCTGATGGCGTTTCTCCTCCGCCTGAAATCGCGGAGCGCGAGCGGGCGTGAGATCGTCCGAGAAGCGCGCGTCGAGGCCGACCGGCTGACACTCGGACGGCATCCAGAATGCGACCTCCAGCTAACGGACCTCGCGGTGGCTCTTCACCATGCGAGGGTGGAGAAGGGCAGCGGCCATCAGTTGAATGTGACTGCCGAGGCGGGCCTCTGGATTGAGCTCAACGGCCGCAAGGTGAAGGCGGGCCGTATCGACCTCGCGTCCGGGGGCGACATCCGCATTGCCTCGCATCTGCTGCGCATCATGCCCGTGCCCACCGGCGAGACCGACATCCCGATCGATGTGGAACGCAGCAGCGACAAGGACAGCAGGATCAGCAGAGGCGACGAACGCATGTTCTCGCTCCAGTCTGCAATGCCGAGCAAGCGCGCGGTAGCCTGGCTGCTGTCCCTGCTCGTGCTCGGCGTCTTCTTGGCGTGGCCGATCAAAGCTTTTCACGACCGGCAGATACAGCAGCTCGGAGCACGCAGATACCATCCCGATAGCAGCTGGTCCCCAGGGCCGTTGTCCGCGGCTCACGCGCGGCTCGAGAATGATTGCCAAGCCTGCCACGTGAAGGCGTTCGAAGCCGTCCGCGATGAGAGTTGCAAGGCCTGCCACACCAATGTCCACGACCATGCTGATCCGTTCCGCCTGGCGCGCGCCGAGCCGGACCTCGACCGCTGGGGCAAGGTGAAGCTGGCCTTCAGGGAAACCTTCAACATTCCGCCCGGCCGCTGCGCCGATTGCCATACCGAACATCAAGGCAAGCGGGCGATGCCGGTTACCGCGCAGCGCTTCTGCAGCGACTGCCACCAGGCGCTAAAATCCAAGCTCCCGGACACAAAACTCGGCAACGCCGGTGATTTCGGAACGCTGCACCCAGAGTTCAGACCCTCGCTGATTACCGAATGGGTCCAGGACAGACCGGTGGTGGAGCGGCTCGATCTTTCCAGAAATCCGCTGGAGCAAAGCAATCTCAAATTTCCGCACGCGCTGCACCTGTCGAAAACCAATGGAGTGGCCCAGATGGCCCGGCGACTCTCGGCCGACCACGGCTTCGGACAAAGCCTAAGCTGCGCCGATTGCCACGAACCTGATCCGAGCGGGGCGCGCTTCCAGCCCGTGAGCATGGTTGAGGATTGCGCCATGTGTCACAGCCTTGATTTCGAGCGCCAGGGTGGCCTCGTGCGGACGCTTCGCCACGGCGACCCAGCTCAGGTCGTTGCCGATTTGAAAGACTTCTACAGAGTGCGTCCCCCGCGCGCGCCGCCCATCCTGCAGCCTGGCGCGCGTCGTCGTCCCAGCGACTCCATGCAGAACCGAGAGAAGGCCCAGTTCAACCGCGCCGTTGCAAACCCAGCGCGCGCCGAGCAAGCGATCCGCGCCGTGTTCTCGCCTGGCGGGGCATGCTACGATTGCCATCAAGTGCAGGCGCCGCCCAGCGGTTCGCTGGCCTACAAGATTCGGCCGGTCGCGTTCCCTGTTCGCTACATGCTTCATGGATGGTTCGATCATAAGGCGCACCAGACCGAGCCCTGCGAGAGCTGCCATAAAGCGCGTGCGTCGAACTCTGCGAGCGATCTGCTGCTTCCCGGTCTCGCCACTTGCCGGAACTGCCACGGAGGCGAAAACGCTCGCGCAATGGTCCCGTCGAGCTGCGCGATGTGCCACGATTATCATATGGAGACGGGTGAGCCAGTTATGCTGATCCGGCAGCGGGTACGAGGAAAGAAGCGGGACACCATCGCAGCGAGCGGAGAATTGCGGCCCAACGCCCACCCAATCCCCGCCGGCGGTGCACGTTGAGGAAGCGGCCATGCTGATCGCGCAGATCACCGATATCCATCTGGACTTCGACGCGGGCAATCCCGACGAGTCCAATCGCCGGCGGCTGGACCAGACGCTGGAGCATCTGCTCACGATCAAGCCCCGCCCGGACCTTCTGCTCCTCACGGGGGACCTGGCCGACAGGGGAAAAGACCGCGACGCCTATCGGCAACTGAAGGACGCGCTCCAAGACTACCCCATTTCTGCTCACTTCTGCATGGGAAATCACGACAACCGCGGAGCCTTTTTCGATCTTTTTTCTCAGGTTCCGAGGCCGTCCGGCTTTCTTCAGTATGCGATTGAAGAGCATCCAGTGCGGGTGCTGATACTCGACACGCTCGAGGTCAATCGTCACGGGGGAGGCTTCTGTGAGGATCGTGCGGCGTGGCTTGAAGAACGCCTTTCGGAGCAGCCGGAGCGACCGACTTTGCTGGCGCTCCACCACCCACCCCTCCCCACAGGGCTAAGCTGGATAACGGAAGACCCGAACGCGCTCTGGACCGAGCGGCTGCGGGGCGTCGTTACGAAGCATGACAATATAGTGGGCATCATCGCCGGCCATCTTCACCGTCCGGTCGTCACGCTTTGGGCGGGGAAAATGCTGGTTGTGTGCCCGCCGACTTCCCCTCAGCTTGCGCTCGACCTCGACACGATCGATCCCGACCAACCGGACGGGAGGCCCATGATCGTGGCGGCACCGCCAGGCTTCGCGCTTCATTTTTGGAACGGCAAAGAACTCATCACGCATTTTGGGTCGGTGCAGGACGACCCCGTCCTGGCCCGGTACGACGCGCGGTTGCAGCGAGTTGTGCGCCGAATCGCGGGCCAAGGTCGGGGTCGGTAGACAGCCGGATCCTAGCTTAACGCACCCAATCTTCGAGGCTGCCGCTGTCTTTCACCTTGTACAGCAAGCCGCGGCGATTGAGGAACAAGCGTTCCATCTCCGCACGACTGAAGGGACGCGAGCCTAGGCGACCGAAGATTGCGATCTGTCCGCCTGTCTCATCCACCGCCCGGTCTCTGTCGAGCCCCTTGGCGAGCGCCATTGCCGGCTTGGGCGTCTTGGCCCAGGCGATAAGCTCCGGCTTTGGTGCGGGCGAAAATCCGTAGAGGTTTGGTTGCGTCGCGAATGAGGTGAGCTGAAGGACTTTCATGCCGTTGCGGCCGTCGGCGACGTACGCGAAGAACGACGCATTCGTCGACGCGACGATAACGTCTTCGACATCATTCATTGCTCCCCCGAAGGTAACTTTCTGATAGAGTTTCGGCGCTTCCGGCCTGGTGATGTCGACGATCACCAGCCCGTCCTTCTTGGCCGCGACATATGCGTAAGTCCGCGCCAGATAGACTTTGCGCGCATCGGCTATCCGCACTGTCGCCTCCGGGATCGGCTTCGGCGAATCCAGGTGGCTCACGTCAAATACTTTCAGACCTTCGCGATCGGTTACCCAGAGGTATCGGAACTGGATTGCGGAGGCGCGCGCGTCGTTAAGAGGGATTCTCGCCGCAAGGCGCGGCTTCAGCGGTTCGTTGAGATCGACGACGACCAAGCCGGAATCGGCCGTGATGTAGGCGTAATACCCTGCCAGCGTGACGTGTCGCGCGCCATTCAAAACGCCTCCTGGGTTCCACGTGACGGCGCGCTTGATAAAGTTGTTGCGCGGGTTGCCATCGGCGAAGGTCTCGACATCAACGAGGATCAGACCCTCTATGGAATCTGTGATCACTGCATAACGGTAGATTGGATTGAAGGCTTGCTCCTGGTTTTCCGGATGGATCTTCAGGATCGACACATTGCGGCCAACGCTGATCGGCTGATTGGTTGGAAGCGCCATGCAGGTTGCGTTGCTGGTCTTCACGTGCGCTTGCTGGCCTAGAGGCGAGAAGGGCGCGGTGACGATGCGCTCGGAGACGTCTTTGTTGCCTATGTTGGCGATGTCATAGACGCGAAATCCCCCGCGTCCCTCGGCGACGAACATATATTCGCCGCGGTTTTGAAGGCATCCGACGCTGCCGCCGGTCTCCTGAACCGTGTTGACGAACGATTCGCGAGCTCTCGTTTCGCCGCTCCAGTCCTTGTCGAACGTCTCGCCGCGCGTCCACTGCACTAGCTCACGCTTGTTCCTTTCGACGTGGGCCTGCCAGTAGTCGGGATAAGCAAAGCGGTGGAGATACGATCCGATCACCGCCTGAGGCTCGGTCCATTCGGTAACCCGGGTCGCCTGGAACCCGCGCTCGAGACCGGTAAAGACGTGGAGGCCGACGAAGTTCACCGTATTCGTGCCCAGCAGCAGCAGCTGGGCCATGATGGCGTTGTTGTCGTTCTTTTCCGAGACGTGGCAGTCGGAGCAAGTCTTCGTCTCGGTGCGGCGCACCGTGTGAGGGAAGTGCGGAGCGAAGGCCTGTGAGGAAAATCCGGCCGCGCTAATCGGCGGCTGTTGAACATAGATCCGCTCTCGGTTGATGTTGGTCGAGGAGAGGATCAGCGCCGAGCTCGAGCGGACCGGCGCGATGATATTGCCCTTCGTGGTCTGGTGCCGGCCCAGTTGAAACACGTCGTCACGGGCAACTTGCGGATTGTAGGTGGCGAAGTTGCGCGTCTCGATCCCCTCATATTTGTGCTCGCTCGTCTTCCAATTGGCTTCGATAGGCAGGTGACAGCCCCCACATGAGGTGGTCCAACTCAGGTGGCAGGTATAGCAGGCCATCTCGTTCGGCTTGTGAGCCAGATTGGCGTCGGAAACGCCCGGTCCGAACAAGAACCTGCCGGTTTCCGCGCCGCTCTTCGACATCAGCTTTGCGCGAGCGGCCTTCAGGTTGAACCGCGGACTATTGGGATCGACGCTGTCCTTTACGAGCGAGACACTCCACTGGAGCTTCGGGTCAACGATCGACCGCTGGATGAGCTCACGGCGCCCTTCGCTGTTGGTTGTCCATTCGAAGCGACGGCGCCCGTCGGGATTGCGGATCAGCGCCAGATTGTTCCCCTTCGGAGGCGCCGCCGGCCCGGACGTCAGCAGGTTTGGATATTCACGGACGGTACCGTGGCAATCCTTGCAGGCGATCTCGACAGCATTAGCGACTTCTCCATAGATGAAACCGGTGCCATGACTATCCTGGCTGAAGTGGCAGTCAGCGCACTGCATCCCCTTTTCGGCATGGATATCCATCAGGTGGACGGTCTTGCCTGGGTTGATCCCTGGCTGGACGAACAGCGGCTCGCCGTTCTTGCGGAATCTCTCCGGATCATCGGGCGAGACTATCTTCCCTTGCGCGTCGAGCAGGTTCCCCTCGCGGTCGCGCTTCAGGACCGCGCGGAAGTTCCAGCCATGACCGTGATAGTCGGCGAATTGCGTCTGGCGCGCCTTCGGATTGACCCTGTCATAGACGTGGCGAAGGAAGTCGACATCGCCCCACAGGCCCCGCGGCGCAGCGCCTTCCGGATTGCGGTCCAGCACCTCAAGGGTTTCGGCAGCGGTAGGATAATGCTGCTGGCGATATGTTGCTTCCTTGCCCGGCGGGGGCGTGAGACGGTTTTCCGGGCCGGGCCACATCAGATCGGCGTCGGCTTCATAGTCCCACATCGTGTAGCCGAGATAGGAATTCAGGAAGATGTTCGGCTGGTGCATGTGGCAGCTCATGCACTGGGCGGTCGTGATCGCGCGCGTGAACACGTGCCCGATCGGATGCCCCTTCTCCTTCTTCGGTTCGCGAAGCGAGCCCCCCGGGCCAATCAGCTTGCCGTGCCCTTGATCCGGTGGCTCCAGCTTGGCGGCTATGGTCGGATCCACCGTGGCGCTCTGTCCGTCACGGCCGTATTGTGCGTAAGTGAGGCTATGACGCGGTTCTCGGTCGTTGGCATAGACAACGTGGCAACCCGCGCAGCCGGACTGGCGATAGTCGCCCGGCTGGTCATTGGTGCCCATGAACCACATGAACGGATCGTTCAGCCGCGTCTTATGAATGTTGAGGATCGGGATGGCCACGCGAAGTCCGGTTCCGGGGCCGCGATTGGACTGACGGATGTCGGGCCTGCCCGGTTCTTCCAGGCGCTGGATCGAGCCTGAAGGCGAAGGCAGCCCTATCTCCGGGAATTGCGTCCCGATCGTCCGCCCGCCACGCTCGAAGACGCGGAACACATCGGCCGGCGGGACGACGTGCCATGTCGGCAACGGGTAGAGCTCGGCAAGGGCGCCACGTACCTTCGCAGCCGGGGAGAAGGCGCCGTCCGGGCCAAGACCTGGCGAGACGATCTTCGCCGGCTCGCCCCGCCTGGTATAAGCCTCCCCGAACATATAGTTTTTGAATGGCAGAATGCCGTTGTTGTAAGCCGCTCCACCCCACAACATTGCGCCGGTGGCCATCAGCGACCGCTCGGCTGCCTCGATGACTTCGATGTGGCAGGCGCCGCAGCTCTCCCGTGCCACCCGGTAGTCCGACGGATTGACGAAACGGACGAATTCCGGGGATTCCCGATTGAGCAAAGTGTAGCTTCGCTGCGGGTTGGCGCTGGAAGGCCAGTTCCACGACTTCGGATATCTGGGCAGCACGTGGGCCTTATCCCGCGCCGCGACATAGGCGGGTGCGTTATGATCCGACACGTCCGATG
>Ga0207647_10003080_pt1 | contig 12532 bp, 13 predicted proteins | sample KBSCornC2_FD_184295 | JGI IMG/M metagenome (GOLD analysis project Ga0207647, IMG submission 184295) | Corn rhizosphere microbial communities from Kellogg Biological Station, Michigan, USA - C2 (SPAdes) (version 2) | ecosystem: Host-associated > Plants > Roots > Rhizosphere ...
GTTCGGCATCGCGCAGATCGGCAAGAGCTTCCGCAACGAGATCACTCCCGGCAACTTCATCTTCCGGACGCGCGAGTTCGAGCAGATGGAGATGGAGTTCTTCGTCAAGCCCGGCGAGGACGAGGAGTGGCACCAGTACTGGATCGACGAGCGCACCCGCTGGTACGTCGACCTCGGTATCCGTGCGGAGAACCTCCGCCACTACGAGCACCCGGCCGAGAAGCGCAGCCACTACGCCACGCGCACGGTCGACATCGAGTACCGCTTCGGCTTCACGGGCTCGGAGTGGGGCGAGCTGGAGGGCATCGCCAACCGCACCGACTATGACCTGACCGTGCACTCGAAGGCGTCGGGCACCGATCTCTCCTACTTCGACCAGGCGGCCGACGAGCGCTACGTCCCCTACGTGATCGAGCCCGCGGCGGGCCTCTCGCGCAGCCTGATGACCTTCCTGGTCGACGCGTGGACCGAGGACGAGGCGCCGAACACCAAGGGCGGCGTCGACAAGCGCACGGTGCTGCGGCTCGACCCGCGGCTCGCGCCCGTGAAGGTGGCCGTGCTGCCGCTGAGTCGCAACGAGGACCTCACCCCGCGCGCCAAGGCGCTCGCCGCCGAGCTTCGCCAGCTGTGGAACGTCGAGTTCGACGACTCCGGTGCGATCGGTCGCCGCTACCGCCGGCAGGACGAGATCGGCACGCCGTACTGCGTGACCGTCGACTTCGACAGCCTCGAGGACGGCGCCGCCACGGTCCGCGAACGCGACTCCATGAGCCAGGAGCGGATCTCCCTGGACGGACTGCGCCCCTGGTTCCAAGAGCGACTGGGCGGTTGCTGATGCAGCTGCGACCCAACGTCGGCCGCACCATGCACAATGTCCGGGTGACTGACCGCGCCTCTCGCTCCGTGTCCCGTCGTGCGACCCGCGCCGCAGCGGTGCGCGGGGCGATCCTCCTGGTCGTCGCGACCCTCGCGCTCGGCGGGTGCGGTGGCGCGGAGAAGCCGACGACGAAGCCGACGGTGACGCTGCCCACCGGGAGCGTGAACGTGCCCAGTGGGGTGGAGCTGACCAAGCCGGGCTCGGAGCTGAAGTTCGGCGAGAAGGCGGTGGTGGCCTACGAGCCGAACGCCGACCGCAGCACGGTGCTCGAGATGACCGTGACCGGCGCGACGCAGGGATCGATCGCCGACCTCGGCAGCTACGTGCTGGACGATCGCACGAAGGCCTCGACGCCGTACTACGTCGACGTCGCGGTCAAGAACGTCGGCGACGGTGATGTCGGCCAGACGCCGATTCCCCTGTGGGCCGTCGACAACGCCAACACCCTCATCCAGGCGTCGAGCTTCACCAACTCGTTCAGCCGGTGCCCGTCCACCCCGTTGCCGACGACCTTCGCGCCGAACGCCGCCGAGACGACCTGCCTGGTCTTCCTGGTGCCCGACCACGGCACCCTCACCGGGTTGAGCTACCGGCCGCTCCAGGCCGTCGCGCCGGTCATCTGGAAGGGCGCGGTGACCCCCGCGACGCCGCCGGCGCCGGCGAAGAAGAACAAGAAGAAGTCGTCCTGAACACTGGCCTGACCCTCGGCAGCCTGCACGTCGAGACCCCCGTGGTGCTGGCCCCGATGGCCGGGATCACCAACGCCGCCTACCGGCGGCTGTGCCTGGAGCAGGCGACGGCCCAGGGCGGCAGCAGTCTCTTCGTCTGCGAGATGATCACCAGCCGTGGCCTGGTGGAGGGCGACGCCACCACCCGGTCGATGCTCGCGTTCGACGAGCTCGAGGAGGTCAGGTCCGTCCAGCTCTACGGCACGGACCCGGCGTACGTCGGCAAGGCGACCGAGATCCTCTGCACGGAGTACGGCGTGGGCCACGTCGACCTGAACTTCGGCTGCCCGGTGCCCAAGGTGACTCGCAAGGGCGGAGGTGCGGCGCTGCCGTGGAAGCGCACCCTGCTCGCCGAGATCCTGCGCTCGGCGGTGACCGCGGCCGCACGTCACGACGTCCCGGTGACGATGAAGACCCGGATCGGCATCGACCCCGAGCACCAGACGTACCTCGACGCCGGCCGGATCGCCGAGGCGAGCGGGGTGGCGGCGATCGCGCTGCACGGGCGCACCGCGATCCAGGGCTACTCCGGCACCGCCGACTGGGACTCCATCGCCCGGCTGGTCGAGCACGTCTCGATCCCGGTCCTCGGCAACGGCGACATCTGGGAGGCCGCCGACGCCCTGCGGATGGTCGCCAGGACCGGGGCGGCCGGCGTGGTCGTCGGCCGCGGCTGCCTGGGACGCCCGTGGCTGTTCCGCGACCTGGCGGCAGCCTTCGCGGGAGCGCCCGCCACGACCCTCCCGACCCTCGGCGAGGTGCGCACGATGATGCACCGTCACGCCGAGCTGCTCTGCCACCACATGGGCGAGGAGCGCGGCTGCAAGGAGTTCCGCAAGCACGTGTCGTGGTACCTCAAGGGCTTCGCCGCCGGTGGCGACCTGCGACACGCACTCGCCCTGGTGTCGACGCTGGCCGAGCTCGACGGGCTCCTCGGGGAGCTCGATCCCGACGAGCCGTTCCCGCGGACGGTCCTGGGTGCGCCCCGCGGTCGTCAGGGCAGCCCGCGCAAGCGCGTCGTCCTCCCGGAGGGCTGGCTCGACGACACCGACGGCCGGGGCGCCGTCGCGCGCGAGGACGCCGACGAGACCACGGGTGGCTGAGCCGGCGCTCGCGGCGACGTGGTCGGGGTCACGCCACAATTGCCGGGGGTGATTGGCCCTTCAACCGGCTGCCGTGTTCTCATGAGGAGCCCTCCGCGCGAGGGCACACCCTTGTCGTCAACGTGAGGACCACTCGTGACCCGAGGCAGACACAGCCTTGCGCCACAGAAGCCCAGGAACCGCCGCGTCGCTCTCCTCGCCGCTCCGCTGGTCACCAGCGCCGTCGTGGGGGTTGGTGTGGTGGCGTCCGGCAGCACCGGCCCGACCAGCTTCGACGTGACCGCTGCGGCCGGTGACGTCGGCACCGCCGCCCCGACCGAACGGGTCATCGCGGCCTCACGTGACCAGGACCGCACCGCCGTCACCCGGCTGATCGATCCCAAGGTCACCGGCCGGATGTGGACCACGGCCGACCTCGACCTGCGCGCGACGCCGACCGAGACGGCTCGGGTCCTCGGCGAGATCGACGGCGTGAGCCGTGTCGCCGTGACGGGTGTGCGCAGCGCCGGCTACGCACAGATCGTGATCCGGCGGTCCGGCGACCGCACGGTCGCCTGGGTCACCGCGGACTACCTCGTCGCGAAGAAGCCCGTCGACCCTGCAGACCTGGGGCTGAGCAACGCGCCCTGCCCGGACTCGTCGGTCGAGCGCGGCCTCACCTCCGGTGCGGTGCGGGTGTACCGCTCGGTGTGCCACGCCTTCCCGGCGATCACCCGGTACGGCGGCTGGGACGCCCACGGCGAGCACAGCAGCGGCAAGGCGCTCGACATCATGACCAGCGACGTCGGCGTGGGGAACTCGATCGCGGCGTTCCTGCAGTCGCACGCCGCCGAGCTGGACATCTTCGACGTGATCTGGCGCCAGCACATCTGGACGACCCAGCGCGCCGGCGACGGATGGCGGTCGATGCCCAACCGTGGCTCCGCCACCGCCAACCACTACGACCACGTCCACGTCTCGGTCTACTGAAACAGCTGGGCGGAACACACTGCGCCCGCCTAGGGTTGCTCCACTGTGAGCGACGCTGCCGAGCCCGGACGCACGACCCTGCGTGACGGCTTCGGCGTCCTCGGTGTGGCGATCCGCCGCGAGCCGTGGATCTTCACGATCTCGACGCTCGGCAGCCTCCTCTTCGGAGCGCTGACGGTCGCGGACGCCTGGGTCCTGGGCTGGTCGACCGACCACGTGGTGCTCCCGGCCTTCGAGTCCGGTACGACGGCCACGGGTGGCCTGGTCGCCGTGCTCGCGCTGTTCCTCGGTGTGGCGATCCTGCGTGCGGTCGGCATCGTCGCGCGTCGCCTCGGCGCCGGGGTGATGCAGTACCGGATGCAGGCGGCGTACCGGCGTGAGGTGACCGCGCAGTACCTCCGGCTGCCGATGGCCTGGCACCAGCGGCACCCGGCCGGCCAGCTGCTCTCCAACGCCAACTCCGACGTCGAGGCGGCCTGGGCGCCGATCGCGCCGCTCCCGATGGCCGTCGGCACCCTGGCCATGGTGGTCATCGCCGTGGTCCAGATGCTGCTCGTCGACCTGACGATGGCGGCGGTCGGGCTGATGGTGTTCCCGCTGGTGACGGTGGCGACGCTGACCTACCAACGATTCTCGTCGCCCCTGTTCACCCGCATCCAGGCGCTGCGGGCCGAGCTCAGCGAGGTCGCGCACGAGTCCTTCGACGGGGCGATGGTGGTCAAGACCCTCGGCAGGGAGGGCGAGGAGACGGCCCGGTTCGCGGAGAAGGCCGACCAGCTGCGCGACCTCGGGATCCGGGTGGGCCGGATCCGCGCCGTCTTCGACCCGCTCCTCGAGGCCATCCCCGGTTTCGGTGTCCTCGGTGTCCTCGGCGTCGGCGTCTGGCGGATCCGCAACGGGCACGCCGACCCCGGGGACCTGGTCACCATCGCCTACCTGCTCACGATCGTCGCGTTCCCGATCCGGTCGATCGGCTGGCTCCTGGGAGAGTTCCCTCGGTCGGTGGCGGGCTTCCGGCGCGTGCACCGGGTCCTCGACGAGCCGGTCGACACGTCGTACGGCGACACCACGCTCGGCCAGGGGGAGGCGGCCCGGCTCGAGCTCGAGTCCCTGGCCTACTCCTACGTCCCGGGCCAGCGGCTGCTCGCCGACCTGAGCCTGGTCGTCGAGCCCGGACGCACGGTCGCCGTCGTGGGGGAGACGGCGTCCGGCAAGAGCACCCTGACCACACTGCTCACCCGGCTCGTGGACCCGGACGCGGGTCGGGTCCTCGTCGACGGGGTCGACCTGCGCGACCTGCCGCGCGGCGAGCTCGCCCGGCACGTGGCGCTCGTGCCCCAGTCGGCGTTCATGTTCGACGACACCGTGCGCGGCAACATCACCCTCGGTGAGGACGTCGCCGACGAGGACGTCTGGGCTGCGCTGCGCACTGCCCAGGCCGACGGCTTCGTGGCGGCGCTGCCCCACGGGCTCGACTCCCGGCTCGGCGAGCGCGGCACCTCGCTGTCCGGAGGGCAGCGGCAGCGCCTCTCGCTCGCTCGCGCCCTGGTACGCCGCCCGCGACTGCTGATCCTCGACGACGCCACCTCGGCGGTCGACCCCGAGGTGGAGGGTCGCATCCTCGCGGGTCTCCGTCGAGACGGCGGGGGACCGGTCGGGACGACCCTCGTGCTGATCGCCTACCGCAAGGCCACCATCGGGCTGGCCGACGAGGTGCTGTTCCTCGCCGGCGGCCGGATCGCCGACCGCGGCACCCATGCCGAGCTGCTCGCCCGCAACCCGGCCTACGCACGGCTGGTCAACGCCTACGAGGAGGTGACCACGTGAGCGCAGGCACCGCGATGGCCACCGGCGACGAGATCACCGCCTGGCAGACGATCAAGCGGGGCGCCGAGATCTCCCCGGAGCTCAAGGACGGCCTGTGGGGCACGGTGCTGCTCGCGCTCCTCGGCACCGCAGGCCGGGTCGTCGTGCCGATCGCGGTGCAGCAGACCCTCGACCGCGGGCTCCACGGCCCGCACGGGCTCGATCTCCCGTTCGTGACCCGGATGGCGCTGCTGGCGGCCCTCGCGCTGGTGCTCACCGGCATCGCGTCGTACCTGATGACGGCCCGGCTGTTCACCACCGCCGAGCGCGGACTTGCGACGCTGCGGATCAAGGCGTTCCGGCACGTGCACGACCTGCCGCTCCTCACCCAGAACACCGAGCGGCGCGGTGCGCTGGTCTCGCGGGTGACCAGCGACGTCGACCAGGTGAGCCAGTTCCTGGTGTTCGGCGGGATCATCGGCATCGTCAGCGTCGGCCAGATCGTCGTCGCCACGATGATCATGTTGGTCTACAGCTGGCAGCTGACCATCGTCGTCTGGGTGTGCTTCGCGCCGCTGTTCCTCTCCCTGCGCTACTTCCAGCTCAGGCTGTCCGAGGCCTACGGGCTGGTGCGCCGGATGGTCGGGCAGATGCTCGCGGCAGTCTCCGAGCCGGTCGTCGGTGCGGTGGTCGTGCGCACCCACGCGATCGAGGGTCGCACCCAGGCGCGCATCGACGAGGCGATCGCGTCGTACCAGTCGGCGAGCACCCGCGCGCAGGGACTGACCGCCTTCTCCTTCTCCCTCGGCGGTGTCTCCGCCGGCCTGGCCAACGCGCTGGTGCTGATCGTCGGCATCTGGCTCGGCCAGGGCCACCTGTGGGCCGGGGACATCACCTCGGGCAAGGTGCTCGCCTTCGCGTTCCTGGTCACGATGTTCGTCAGCCCGGTGCAGATGGGCACCCAGGTGCTGACCGACGCGCAGAACGCCATCGCCGGGTGGCGCCGGGTGATCGGCATCCTGGACACGCCGGCCGACCTGGACGACCCGGGCACCGAGGGCGTTGCACTCCCGCACCGGCCGCTCGACGTGGAGTTCGCGCACGTCGACTTCGCCTACCCGCAGGGTCCACTCGTGCTGTGCGACGTCGACCTGCGGATCGCTGCCGGCACCCGCGTCGCGGTGGTCGGGGAGACCGGCTCGGGCAAGACCACGTTCGCGAAGGTGCTCACCCGGCTGGTGGACCCGGTGGGGGGCGAGGTCCGGCTCGCCGGCCACGACCTGCGCACGGTCAGCTTCGACTCGCTGCGCCGTCGGGTCGTGCTGGTCCCGCAGGAGGGCTTCCTCTTCGACTCCACGCTGCTCGCCAACGCGTCGTACGGCGACCTGGCGGCCGGTCCCGACGACGTGTCTCGCGCCGTCGTCGAGCTCGGCCTGGGCGACTGGCTCGACGGGCTGCCGCGCGGGCTCGACACGAGGGTCGGGCCGCGGGGGGAGTCGATGAGCGCCGGGGAGCGCCAGCTGGTCGCGCTGATCAGGGCCCACCTCGCCGACCCGGACCTGCTGGTCCTCGACGAGGCCACGAGCGCGGTCGACCCGGCGCTCGAGATGCGCATCGGGCGTGCCCTGGAGACGCTGATGTCGGGACGCACCAGCGTCACGATCGCGCACCGGATGTCGACGGCCGAGAACGCCGACGAGGTGATCGTCTTCGACCAGGGCCGGGTCGTGCAGCGCGGGCCGCACGTCGCCCTGGTCGCCGAGGGCGGCGTCTACGGCAGACTCCACTCGAGCTGGGTCGCGCAGCAAGCCACCTGAATCCGCCGACAGGGCGGTTGCGTGCGCCCGAGGTATGCCGACAGGGCGGTTGCGTGACGGTGTGGGACCGGTGAGCGGGCAGTTGTGGTCGACACCGGGTCGGTGAGCGGGCGGTGCGAGTCCTCGAGGGCGGCGCCGTTCCGGACGCAACTGCCCGCTCGGTGCGATCTTGCCGGACACAACCGCCCGCTCGGCGCGATTTCGGCGGACACAACCGCCCGCTCGGCGTACCGGAGAGGACCACCAGTGCCCGCTCGGCGATAATCCGGGGATGGAGTCTTCCCTCGACCCGGCCGTCGCGGCCCGCCTGAAGCGCAACAGCCAGGGCCTGGTCCCCGCGGTGGTGCAGCAGCACGACACCGGCGAGGTGCTGATGCTCGGCTGGATGGACGACCAGGCGCTGCACCGCACGCTCACCACCGGGCGGGGGACCTACTGGAGCCGGTCCCGGCAGGAGTACTGGGTCAAGGGCGAGACCTCCGGGCACACCCAGCGCGTGGTCGAGGTGCGGCTCGACTGCGACGGGGACACCGTCCTGGTGAAGGTCGACCAGCAGGGCCCGGCCTGCCACACCGGCGCCCGCACGTGCTTCGACGCCGACCTGCTCGGCGATGGCTGAGACTCGCACGGGCCGGTTCGGGTCCGTGGTCCTCGCCGGGCTGCTCAGCGCGGGGCTGGGCAGTGTCGCGTCCGGCAAGGCGTGGTACTCCGCGAGCGTCGACTACAAGCTGGCGCCCGGGGTGCCCGATCCGGACAAGACAGCCGACATGCCGCTGGCTCTGGCGCTCTCGCTCGTCGTGCTGGCGGGGTGGGGTGCCCTCCTGGTGAGCAGGGGTCGGGTGCGCCGGCTCGTCGCCGGAGTCGCCCTGGTGGCAGCGTCAGGTGTGGTCGCCTGCGTGGCGGTCGCCCCGTTCACGCTGCCCGACCAGGTGCGCGACCGACTGCCCGCGGTGTCGGGCGGCGTCGCGGTGTCGCCGACCGGGTGGTTCGTGGTCGCGGGGGTGGCCGGCGTACTGTCCCTCGCGGTCCTGGTCCTCGCGTGGCTGCGTTCGCCGCAGTGGCCCACGATGAGCAGCCGGTACGACGCACCGGGCGCTGAGCCGCCAGCCGCCCGCACCGACACCGACCTGTGGAAGGCGCTCGACGAGGGGCGTGACCCGACGGACCCGATCGAGGGACCCCGGCCGCCGTCCCCCTAGAATGCAGTCGCACGCAGCCTGGACCAGTCGACAAGGAGTCACCTCATGGCCGACAACCACGGCAACACCCCGGCAGCCTGGACAGCCGTGACGATCGCGCTGGCCAGCTTCCTGGTGGGTGGGATCGGTCTGATCGCGGGCTCCATGCTCACCTTCTGGATCGGGGTGGCGCTGGCGCCCCTCGCCGCCCTCGTCGGCTACGTCATGGCGCGGATGGGCTACCACACGAGTCACTGATGACGATCGCCGTGCGTGTGCCCGCCAGCACGACGACGCGCGCGCACCGCCTGCGCCAGCCCGTCGGCACAGCCGCGGTCCTCGGACTGGCCACCCTGGCCCTGAGACTGCGCGACCCGCACCGGCACGGCTCGTGGGGACTGTGCCCCTTCAAGGCGATCACCGGCTGGGACTGCCCGTTGTGCGGCGGCCTGCGCGCGGTCAACGACCTCGGTCACGGCCGGCTGATCGACGCCGCCCACAGCAACCTGCTCTTCGTCGCCTCGATCCCGCTGCTCGTCGCCCTGTGGGCGCTGTGGCTCCGGCGCGGCTGGACCGGTCAGCTGGGTCCGCGCCTGCCCGTGCGGGCGGTCCGGCCGCTGCTCGTGGCGGGAGCGGTGCTCCTGCTGGCCTTCACGGTGTACCGCAACACCCCGTGGGGCGCTGCCTGGCACGTGGTCTGAGGCGGCGGTTCGCTCAGTAGTTGCCGGTCGCGGCCAGGCCGACGTACGCGATCAGCCCGATCACGGTGAGGGCGATGCCGATGATGCCGAGGACGAAGCCGGCCTGCGCCTGGCCGGCGCCGCTCTGCATCCCTCCGGACGCGGCGATCTCGCGCTTGGCCTGCTGGGCGAGGACGACCGCCACCACACCGGTGATGACGCCGCAGCAGAACAGGCTGAGGATCCCCAGGATCATCGACCACAGCGCCTTCTGGTTGCTGGACGGGACGGCGTACCCGCCGCCGGCCGGATAGCCGTAACCCGGCGGAGGCGGCGCGCCGTACGGCGGAGGCGCGGCTCCGTAGGGCGGCGGTGGTGGCGGCGGGGGTGGCGTGCTCCCGGAGTCGTCGGGGTCGTGCGGCGGGGGCGGCGGGTAGCTCATCGGTCCTCCGTGCTCGGTTCCGAGCAACCTACCGGGCGGTCGCGGGGCGGACCACCGGCCGCCCCGTGTGGTGCCGCGTGAGAACCTTGGGTCGGCCAATCCCGACCATCCCGTGAGGCTGCTCCATGTCTGTGCTCGACGACATCGTCGCCGGCGTGCGCGAGGATCTCGCCGGCCGCGAGGCCGCCGTACCGGAGGCCGAGCTCCACCGGCTGGTCGCCGACGCAGCTCCGCCCCGTGACCCGATGCCGGCGTTCCGGAGCTCGGGACTCAGCGTGATCGCCGAGGTCAAGCGGCGCTCGCCGAGCAAGGGCGCGCTGGCCGACATCCCTGATCCCGCGGCGCTGGCCCGGTCCTATGCCGCCGGCGGGGCCGACGCGATCTCGGTGCTGACCGAGCAGCGCCGGTTCGGGGGCAGCATCGACGACCTGCGGGCGGTGCGCGCGGCGGTCGCCACGCCGTTGCTGCGCAAGGACTTCATCGTCACCGGCTACCAGCTGCTCGAGGCCCGGGCGGCAGGCGCCGACCTGGTGCTGCTGATCGTCGCCGCGCTCGACGACGAGGCGCTCGTGCGGCTGCACCGCCAGGCCCGCGACCTCGGCATGACCGCACTGGTCGAGGTGCACGACGCCGTGGAGATCGACCGTGCGCTCGCCGCGGGAGCCGAGCTCGTCGGCGTGAACGCGCGCAACCTGCGCACTCTCGAGGTCGATCCGCAGACCTTCGGCCGGCTGGCCGGGACGATCCCCGACGGTGTCGTGCGGGTCGCCGAGTCGGGTGTCACCGGCCCCGCCGACGCTGCCCGCTACGCCGCCGAGGGAGCCGACGTCGTGCTGGTGGGAGAGGCCCTCGTCAAGGACGGGGAGCCGGCGGCCGCGGTCGCCGCCCTGAAGGACGCGGGAGCGCGCACATGACGACCGACGGCACCTTCGGAGAATTCGGCGGCCGGTTCATGCCGGAGGCGCTCATCGCCGAGCTCGACCGGCTGACGGCTGTGTGGCGAGACGCGATGGCCGACCCGGAGTTCACCGGGGAGCTCGACCGGATGCTGCGGGAGTACGCCGGCGTGCCGAGCCTCCTCTACGACGCCACCCGGCTCTCCGAGGTGGCCGGCGCACGCATCCTGCTCAAGCGCGAGGACCTCAACCACACCGGTGCGCACAAGATTCGCAACGTGCTCGGGCAGGCACTCCTGGCCAGGCGGATGGGCAAGACCCGGATGATCGCGGAGACCGGCGCCGGGCAGCACGGCGTCGCGACGGCCACCGCGGCGGCGTACCTGGGCCTGGACTGCGTGGTCTACATGGGCGAGCTCGACACGAAGCGGCAGGCGCTCAACGTGGCGCGGATGCGACTCCTCGGCGCCGAGGTCCGGGCGGTCGGCACCGGCAGTCGCACCCTCAAGGACGCGATCAACGAGGCGATCCGCGACTGGGTGGCCTCGGTCGAGCACACGGCGTACTGCTTCGGCACGGCAGCCGGCCCGCACCCGTTCCCGGCGATGGTGCGCGACTTCTGCCGCGGCATCGGCGACGAGGCGCGGGCTCAGTGTCTCGAGCTGACCGGCGTGCTTCCCGACGTCGTGACCGCGTGTGTCGGAGGCGGCTCCAACGCGATCGGGCTGTTCACCGCGTTCCTCGCCGACGACGTGCGGATCGTGGGCTTCGAGGCGGGCGGCGAGGGGGTCGACACCCCTCGGCACGCGGCGACGATCACGGCCGGCGACATCGGGGTGCTGCACGGTGCGCGCACGTACGTCCTGCAGGACGAGGACGGCCAGACGGTCGAGTCGCACTCCATCTCGGCCGGGCTGGACTACCCCGGAGTCGGCCCCGAGCACGCCCACCTCGCGAAGAGCGGCCGGGCCGACTACCTGCCGATCACCGACGCCGAGGCGATGGACGCGCTCGCCCTGCTGGCCCGCACCGAGGGGATCATCTGCGCCATCGAGTCGGCGCACGCAGTCGCCGGCGCGATGAAGCTGGCCAAGGAGTCGCCCGGCTCGACGATCCTGGTCAACCTCTCCGGCCGCGGCGACAAGGACATGGAGACGACGACCACCTGGTTCGGCCTGGGCGACCCCGACGTCGAGCTCGAAGGGCGGCGGTCGTGACCACGGCAACGGCGTTCGCCGTGACCCGGGCCGAGGGTCGGGCCGCCCTGGTCGGCTACTTCCCCGCCGGCTTTCCCACCGTCGACGGCTCGATCGACGCGATGAAGGTGATGGTCGAGTGCGGCTGCGACATCATCGAGATCGGGCTGCCCTACAGCGACCCGGTGATGGACGGGCCGACGATCCAGACCGCGGTCCAGCAGGCTCTCGAGGCCGGTGTCCGCACCACCGACGTGCTGCGCACCGTCGAGGCGGTGGCGGCGACCGGTGTGCCGACCGTGGTGATGGCCTCGTGGAACCCCGTCGAGCGGTACGGCGTCGAGCGCTTCGCCGCCGACCTCTCCGCCGCCGGTGGCTCCGGCCTGATCACCCCCGACGTCACGCCCGACGTGGTGCCGCAGTGGATCGCCGCGGCCGACGAGCGCGATCTCGACAAGGTCTTCCTCGTGGCGCCGTCCTCGACCGACCAGCGGCTCGCCATGACGACGGCCGCCTGCCGCGGGTTCGTCTACGCCACCGCAGTCATGGGCGTCACCGGGGCTCGCGCCACCACGAGCGAGCTCGCCCCTCCGCTGGTGGCCCGGGCTAAGGCGACCACCGACCTGCCGATCGGGGTCGGTCTGGGCATCTCCGACGCCGACCAGGCGGCCGAGGTGGCGGCGTACGCCGACGCGGTGATCGTCGGTTCGGCCTTCGTCCGCACGTTGCTCGACGCCGGCCCCGACCGTGCCGCCGGCTTGCGGCTGCTCGGCACGCTGACCGAGGCCCTCGCCGAAGGGGTCCGCCGTGGCTGAGCTGCCCGTGCGCCGGCTGGTCGCG
>Ga0207647_10003081_pt1 | contig 12529 bp, 10 predicted proteins | sample KBSCornC2_FD_184295 | JGI IMG/M metagenome (GOLD analysis project Ga0207647, IMG submission 184295) | Corn rhizosphere microbial communities from Kellogg Biological Station, Michigan, USA - C2 (SPAdes) (version 2) | ecosystem: Host-associated > Plants > Roots > Rhizosphere ...
TGTTCCCGAGAGCAGAAGTTGCTCCACGACGGGGCGGCTCACATCCTCCGCCGAACCCCTGAGAGCATCGCGGGTGATACGTAATCCAGCCGTGAAGGTGAGGTTGGCGCGTTGAACGCTTCCTTCCCCGAACGCTGTAAGTTCGCTGATCCGGTTGGATACGCCGGTAGTGGGGAGGATTCCGCCCAGCGGTCCGAGAGCCCGGTCCAGATCGGTCCGGTTACGCGTGTAGCTCGCGCCTACCACCCAACCAAAGCCGCCCGCCAGCGGGCGCCACAAGCGGTTTTCCGTCGTCAGCATCGTCGTACGGTTGCGCTGGACGAACAGACGCGGCGCGGTTGGTTCCAGTGTCGCGTCATAGTCTTCAGAAAGATGGTGCCTCACGATGCCGGTGGAGGACAGAAAGCGCAGGTCGGCCCACCTTTTCTCGATGACAAGGCTTCCAAGGCGGTAGTCCGCGTCGAAGCCGCCAGGCGTCGGGCTCGCCCTCTCTAAAGGCGGAAGATTGCGGTCCGCATATTGGCTGTCGCGGCCATGGGTGATCTGGAGCAGGCCTCCGATCTGGATTCGCCAGTTTTCGCCGGGATCCAACAGCAGCGTGCCGCGACCGCCGCGAATAGTCGTCCTGTTGACGTTGCGCTGGTGACGCAAAACGTCGTCGATATAGCCGCCCTCGGTAATGCTATATCCCACGAGCCTGGCGGCGGCTGCATCGGCCAAGGGTAGATTCGCCCATCCTCCGAGATCGCCCCCTCGTGCACCATGCTGTGTCGCGGAGATTCCGCCGGCAACGAAGGCTGCGCTGCGGCCAATCTCCGGTGCGTTGGGCACGATGCGGATGATGCCGCCAAGCGAGCCGGCGCCGTAGAGCGTGCCCTGCGGCCCTTCCAAGACCTCGACGGAACGCACGTCATACAGGCGCAAGTCCGGGTCGGGCGCATTGTAGGTTAGACGGAGATCGCCGAGATACTGGCCCACTGTCGACTGGGTCGGGCCGGTGAAGCTAGAATCGGCGATCCCCCGTATGAAGAGCTTGTTCCGTCCAGCTCCCAGATACGTGGAGGAAACGCTGGCCAGGCGATGGACAACGCCTTCCGTACCCTGCTGGGGATCAGTGGCCAGCTCGGCGCCGGGCAGCAACTCGACCGCAGCCGGAAAATCCGCCAGGCGAAGATCGCGCTTGCTGCCGGTGACGGTGACGAGGTCCCCCGTCTCTGCCGCAGCAGGGTTGGGCTCCGGCCGACGGGAAGGACGAAGCATGTGCTGCGTCCGTACGACAGGGACCACCCGCCAGACGTCCACACCCAGGCTAACAGCGCGCGCATCGGCATCTGCAAGCAGGCGTCGCAGCGCCTCGGCGGCGTCCATTCTACCTGACAGCGCCCGAACCTTCCGGCGCCATAGCGCCGGGTCATCGACGGCCACACTTGTCCCGGTCTGTCGCGCCAATGCGGCGATCGCCTGCTCCAACGTTCCGGCGGGCGTCTTGATATCCTTGGGGACCCCGCCATGCGCCGCCGCCATCAGGCCGGCGGCGGCGCAGGTCGCAAGGATTCGCGTCTTTGCCACGTCAGGGGCGCGAAATCAGCCAGCCCGCGCCTTGCCGCTGTAGACGAGCGCGGAAGAGGGGACCCAGCGGCTCGAGGCGATGCGGGTCTCGCACGCTGATCGCGCCTCGAAACTTCTCGTCCGCAATTTCCGGAGCGACGGCGATCTTCGCGCCGACGTAGCGGCCCAGGTCTTCCGCGACCTGGCTGAGCGGTTCGCCGTCATAGATGAACCGGCCTGACCTCCAGGAGCCGACCTGATCGGGGGCTACGCGAAGCTTGACGGCTGTCACAGCCTTTCTGTCCAGACGCAGCGCGTCGCCCGGACCAAGATTCACCGAGCGGTTGGCAGCAACATCGTAGCGAACGGCCCCCTCAGCTACCGCGATCTCGGCGCGGCCTGCAGATCGAGTGACATCGAAGCGCGTACCGATATCGACAAGCTTGTCCTCGCCTATGATGACCTGGAAGGGACGCTCAGGATCGTGCCGGACTGAGAAAAACGCCTCGCCTTCGACGAACTCGGCGAAGTGCGGATCCTTGTGTCTCAGGCGAATGATGGTCGCGCCGTTCATCGCAATGGTTGTGCCGGTCGACAGCACGATTTCCCTACGCTCGCCCGGCGAGGTGCGGACGGCATAGGCGTTCGGCCGATCGATCAGCACGCGACCCACAATCACAGCCGTCAGCCCCGCGACAATGATTCCTGTCATGACGGGACGCAGTCGCCATCGGGGACGCGGAGCGGGTGCAGCTCCAAGCGCTGCTCGAGACGCGGGCAGCATAACGTCGAGCCGGCGATCAACCTCGGCGAGCATGTGATAGGCGGCGGCGTTGGCGCGATCCGCTGCAAGCCAGGACTCGAACTCCTCCCATCGATCGAAGTCGATGTCGTGGAGGCGCACGACCCAGCCCAGCGCCTCCTCTTCCTTATCGTCCAGGGTCCGCGTCATCGGCATCTCATGCCTTGAACGGAGACAATCGGCTCAAACCTCATCCAGGCGCCTCCGGAGCTCGATCATCGCGCGATAGGCTTTGCGCAGTTCCGCCTCGACCGTGCTGAGGCTGACCCCAAATTCGCGGGCGATCACTTTCTGCGGAACTCCGTCGATGCGATGCCGTCGAAAGATCGCTGCGGCGCGCTCGCCGAGCGCATCGAGGGTGGCGTCCACCATGCGCAGCTGTTCGCGCGCGATCAGCGGGCGTTCACCCTCCGGCACTTCCGACAGATCGGCGCCACTTGTCGCTGCCGCCGCCCAATCCACGTCGCGCTTCGTTGACTGCTGCAGGGAGCGGTATCGATCCAGCATGAGATTGTGGGCGGCACGATAGAGATAGGGAAGCGGCTGAGCGACCGGTCCGGCAGGGCCGCTCGACAGTCGGATCCAGAGTTCCTGCAGCAGGTCCTCCGCTGCCTCGCCAGCGCCATGCGCGGCGAGGAAGCGTAGCAGCTTGTCGCGATTGGCGAGGAAGACCGCCTGCAGGCCTGAATGGGTCATCGTAGGTTTAGCGTTTGCCGCGCGAATTCGAAGAAGCGCGGTCTAACGGCTTGTCGGGGCCGGGCCAACCGTCCGTCGTTGCGCAACTCTCTCTGCGGTCGAGGCAAATGGACCATTCGAACCAGGACGTAGCCGACCGCCTCGAACCTTGATGAACTGTGATCATCAAGGGCCCGCTCAATCCGGTCCGTCTCGTTCGATGGGCGGCCAGTCGAGCGAGCGTCTGGTCGTCCGACCTTCTTCTTCAAGCCTGCATGACGCGGGTAGACCGGCGGGGGGCCGATGAGCGTGTTAGATCTAAGCATGAGCGCCGCGCTCAAGCCGGCGTTACGAAAAAATGCCGAAGCTTGGCGGCAACAGCGGCCCGCGGCTGCAGAACTCTGCGTGGTGGTGCCCACCTTCAATGAGCAGGCCAATATCGAAGAGCTGGTCGAACGCGTGCGGAACGCGATTTCAGGGCTGACCTGGGAAATCATTGTCGTCGACGACAACTCTCCTGACGGCACGGCGGAACGGGTTCGCGCGCTGTACCATCAAGACCCGCGGGTTCGGCTCGTTCGGAGAGTTGGCAGGCGAGGGCTGTCCTCAGCCTGTCTTGAAGGAATGCTTGCCTCCAGCGCGGATATAGTCGCGGTGATTGACGCGGATCTGGGGCATGATCTGGATCTATTGCGCGGCATGGTCGCGATTTTGCGTGACGATCAGGCCGACCTGGTTTGTGCAAGTCGTTATCTGGAGAGCGGAGCGGCCGGCGGATGGGCACAAGATCATGGCACTGCAAGCAAGCTTGCGACCTGGACCGCGAAGTCGTTGACGGACGTCGAACTGACCGATCCGATGAGTGGCTATTTTGCGGTACGACGCGAGGTGGTCGAGCGTCTCGCACCGGATCTTTCCGGAGTAGGCTTCAAGATCCTGCTCGACATGGTGCTGGCCGCCGGCCCCGGCTTGCGAGTCCGCGAGGTGCCGCTGACGTTCGGCTATCGCGTCGCGGATGAGGACAAGCTCTCACCGAAGGTCATCTGGGATTTCGCTATGATGCTAGTGGAGCATTGTTCTGGCGGGGCGTTGCGCGCGGAGCTGCTTTCTTATCGCCTAATCGCGGCGGCGGGGCTCCTGCCACACATGTTTCTACTTTGGCTATTCATCGACCTCTATGGAGTGTCGCTGGCCTGGGGACAGGCAATGGCTGCGGCCGGCGCCGTGCTTAGCATCTATGGAGCGAAAGAATTGCTCTCGTACCGGCGAACCGGCCCGTGGCGCTGGTATCTTGGGCTGCTTCCATTCCTGGTAAGCTGCGCGTTCGGGATTGTGGTCGGTCTTTTCACGACGCTCTGGCTGTCCAAGGCAGGGTTGACGTGGTGGGGGAGCGGTTTGATAGGCGCGCTAGCGGCGTCGATCTGGAATTATGGCGCACTGGGGCGCCACGGCTGGTCCGGTGCGCGGTAAGCGGCGTTCTCGCACGCCCTAAGCGAAGATCCTGCGATCGATCGTCGGACCAGTTACCTGCGCATCCGGCGGAGAAGATCGGTTTTGTGCCGGCAATCGTTCCATTCGGGACGATAGGCGCTGGGGCGGACGCCGCGTATCGGCGGATTGGCGGAGCGGGAGGGATTCGAACCCTCGATACGGTTTTGCCGTATACTCACTTTCCAGGCGAGCGCCTTCGACCACTCGGCCACCGCTCCAATCCGCCGGAGGGACGCGCCCTATCGTGGGGGAAAGGGTTTCGCAAGGCGCGGTCGCTGTGGCAGGTTCAAATCCATGAAACCTCTCCTCCTGCCAATCGTGCTTCTCGGCCTGGCCGCCGCATCCCCACCCAAACCGCCCACACCCGCGGATGTCGTCAATGCAGCTGAGCCGGCCGAATGGCAGCAGGTCGATCCCGCCGATCTGATGCTGGTCGAACTGTCCGATGGAGGCCGCGTCGCGATTGCGCTCGCACCTGCCTTCGCGCCGGTTCACGTGGCCAATATCCGCGCACTGGTCCGTGCCCATTGGTTCGACAATGGTTCGGTCTATCGCGTGCAAGAGAATTATGTCGTGCAATGGGGACAGGGCGACGACGACAAGGCGCCGCCCCAGGGGCTCGGCAAGACGTTGCCGGCTGAATATGACCGCCCGGCAGCTGGCCTGGCGGTCACCGCTTTACCGTATCGCGACACCTTCGCGGCCAAGGTTGGTTATAGTGGCGCATTCCCCGTCGCGGCGGAACAGGGGCGTGCCTGGATGGCCCATTGCTACGGCATCGTCGGGGTTGGACGCGGGCTGACGCCAGACACTGGCAGCGGCGGCGAACTCTATGCCGTGATTGGTCAGAGCCCGCGCCACCTGGACCGCAATATTGCCGTCGTGGGCCGTGTGCTCGATGGCTTCGAGCATATGACCGCGCGCCCGCGCGGCACCGGCGCGCTCGGCTTCTATGAAAAGCCCGAGCAGCGCGTAATGATCAAGCGTGTGGTGCTCGCCGCCGATCTGCCCGTTGCTGAGCGCCCGGCCTATGAATGGCTGCGACCAGAAAGCGCCAGCTTCGCCAAATGGCTAAACCTGCGCGCCAACCGGCATGACGATTTCTTCGCGCGGCCAGCGGGCGCGATCGATCTTTGCAATGCGATGCCGCCCGTCCGCCCGGCGAAGGGCTGAGCCATGGCGCTGTTCCACTGGCGCAAGCGGGTTGAGCGGCCGCCACGCCCGCCCGCGGCGGTACCGCCCGGCATGCGCATCTATGCGATCGGCGACGTTCACGGCCGCTATGATTTGCTGCTTCGTTTGCTGAATCAGATCGAGGCGGACGACAAATCTGTGCGCCCGCCGGCCGACACGCACGTGGTCATGCTCGGCGATCTGATCGATCGCGGCCCGCAATCGCGCGAGATCATCGATCTCTTTCTAAAATCGCCGCCTTCTTTCGCGCGGTTCCATTTCGTGATGGGCAACCACGAGGAGATGCTGCTGCGGCTGATCGATAATCCGGAATCGTCCGCTCTGCCTCATTTCCTGCGATATGGCGGCCGTGAAACCTTCGAAAGCTACGGCGCGCCGCAAATCGTGCTCGACATGCCCGATCGTTTCGCGCCTGACACTCTGCCTTATTATGTTCCCGAAGCCCATCGCCAGTTTCTCCGAACGATGCACGATGGGCTGCAGTTCGGCGATTATTTCTTCACCCATGCCGGCATTCGCCCCGGCGTGCCGCTGGAGGAGCAGGATCGGGAGGACCTTCGTTGGATCCGCGCGCCCTTCCTCGACAGCGACCAGGATCATGGGGTTGTCGTCGTCCACGGCCATACCGTGCGTAATGAGGTCGAAATGCGGCCCAACCGTATCGGCATCGACACCGGCGCCTATGCGACGGGCATACTCACCGCGCTCGGTCTGGAAGGCACCCAGCGCTGGCTAATCCAGGAGGAGGGGGAGCGAGGCCGGTAGCTCCCGCTCCCTGCGCCTTGATAGGCCATCGCCCCAGCCTCTCCGACGCGCCCCTCTTCTGGACGATATCAGAAAAAGACGGTCCGAAAGGCTCGGCACAAACCTGTTTTACGCGAGGACGTGCGACCTAGGGCGCCCAGTGGATGTCGATCGGCTGCTCGGCCTCGGCCAGCACCTGGCCAATCGGAACCTTGGATCCTGCGCCGTCTTCGATCGCCTGCTCGACGATTTCCTTCTTCGCATCACCGGTGAGGCAAAGCATCAGCGCGCGCGCCGAAAGGATCGCGCTCCGGGTCATGGTGACCCGTGCGACCGGCGCTTCGGGTGGCAGCGGATCCGGCATCACGCCGATTGCTCGGCGCGTCTTTGGCGCAGTTAGCGCTGCCTCCCTGTCCGGTCCCGGGAAAATCGAGGCGGTATGCCCGTCGCTGCCGACACCGAGCAGCACGAGATCCGGCGGCCAGGGCAGGTCCTGCAAACGCGCGTCGGCGGCATTGCCTGCCGTTTTATAATCCGGGTTCTCCGCGCCAAGCGGCACGACGCGCGCGCCCTTGGGCAGGAAAATGCGCGCCAGCATGCCAACGTTGGAAAGCGGGCTATCCACCTTCACCAGCCGGTCATCGACCGGGAAGATGGTGACCTTCCTCCAGTCAAGCTTCATTTGCGCTAGTTTTTCATACGCCTTTATCGGCGTGTTCCCGCCCGACAGTGCCAGCAACGCCGCCGCTCGCGCATCCAGCGCGCTTTCGACGATGAAGCCGATGTCACCCGCTACCGCCTCGGCAAATGCCTCGGCGTCGTCATGCTCCCACCATTCGGCCTCAATCATGCCAGCTCACTCCGTCGCGTTCAGTAAGTGCAATCGCAGCGGCAGGGCCCCAGGTTCCAGCCGGGTAGAGCTTGGGCGTCATACTATTTGTCTCCCAGCCGTGACGGATTGCATCGATCCAGTCCCATTGCGCCTCTACCTCGTCGCGGCGGACGAACAATGTCGGGTCGCCCTCGATCAGGTCGAGCAGCAGCCGCTCATAGGCGATGCGGCGGCGCACGTCGGCGAAGGCATTAGGCATGCGGATATCCAGCGGCACCTCGCGCAGGCGGATGCCTTCGCGATCAAGCCCCGGCACCTTGGCCATGATCGTAAGGCTGACATTCTCTTCGGGCTGAAGCGAAATGACGAGACGGTTAGGCTGAAGCGCGGCGCCCCGGCCTTCGAACATGGAGTGCGGCACACAACGGAACTGGATCACGATTTCTGACGTGCGCCGCGGCAGGCGCTTTCCCGTGCGCAGATAGAAGGGCACGCCGTGCCAGCGCCAATTGTCGACGTAAGCGCGCAAGGCGACGAACGTTTCGGTGGACGAAGGTGCTCCGAGCTCATCGACATAAGCGGGCACCGGCGCCCCGGCGACTGCGCCTGCCTCATATTGGCCGATCACGCTCTCGCGCGCGGCGTCGAGTTTGCGGAGCGACCGTAGGACCTTGACCTTCTCGTCGCGGACGGCGGCCGCGGTGAACTGCGCCGGCGCTTCCATCGCGACCAGCGCCAGCAGCTGGAGCATGTGGTTCTGCACCATGTCGCGGAGCGACCCCATGCCGTCGAAATACGAGGTGCGTCCCTCCAGCCCGACCGTCTCGGCGACGGTGATCTGAACATGCTCGATCCCGCTCGCATTCCAAAGCGGCTCGAAAAGGATATTGCCGAAGCGGAGCGCGAGGAGATTTTGCACCGTCTCCTTGCCGAGATAATGGTCGATGCGGAAGGTGCGGGCTTCGGGAAATACACGCGCGACCGCGTCGTTAATCTCCTTGGAGGATTCCAGATCCTGGCCCAGCGGTTTCTCCAGCGCGAGCCGCGTATGCTCGCCGGCAAGGCCCGCGGCTTCCAGGCCGGCGATGGTCGGCTCGAAAAGTGAGGGGGCGGTCGAGAGAAAGATGGCGAGCCCATCATCGGCACGCTTGCCGATGGCCGCACCAAGAGCGGCAAGCGTTTCCGGGCGGGAGGCGTCGGCAGCGACATAGCGGACCCGGGCCAGAAAACTCTGCAACACTGCCTTGTCCAGCTTGCGATCTTTGACCACGCCTTCGAGAGCGGTGGCCGTCGTCTCCTGGAAGGCTGCGTCGTCGATCTCACTTCGCGCTGTGCCAATGATTTGCAGATCGGCCGGCAACAGGCCGTCAGCGTGCAATCCGAACAGGGATGGCAGCAGCATGCGGCGCGACAGGTCTCCCGTCGCGCCGAAGAGAAGCAAAGTCTGGGCGGGTGCCGCCATAAGCTACTTCCTTGCGGTATAGAGGGCGTCGAGCGAGCTCGATGCCTTGGGATCGATCTTTTCGAGGTGCGGATAGCGCAAGCCGCCGCTCCACGCGATGCTCACCGTACGAAAATAATCTCCCTGTCGCACAAGAAGTGTGATGGGCTTGGTCGTACCCTTGGCGTCGCGGATGGCCTGCTTGAAATCCTCGTCACTATAGGCGTGGCCATTGATTGCCAGCAGCGTTGTGCCGTTGGTGATTCCGGCGTTGAAGGCGGGGCTGTCCCACATCACGCGGGAAACCTTACCCTCCCGACCAACACTGAGGCCGACCGAAAAGGATAGGTCGATTGCCTTGCGGATCTTGTCGCGCGACTTCTGCCACGGCCCCTGCTCATCGGTATAGACCAGCCGGTACCCACCGCGCTTGATGCCATCGAGCGGTGCCTCAGGCGCGACCGCGTCGATCCGCTGGTGGAGGAAGGTCGCCCAATCATAGGGCTCGATCGCGTTCAGCGCCGCGACGACATCGTCGAAGGTATAAGGATATTCGCCCCAATCGCGATCACGCATGCCGAAGAAGGCCTTGGCGAAATCATCAAGCGAACGCTTGCCGCGCGACCGCTCGCGGATCAGGCTGTCGGCGTCCAGCCAGACGAGCTGACCCTCGCGATAATAATCCTCCGACCGCTGCCAATTGGGCCAAGGCGAGGGCGCGCGGCGGGCGATGATCGGGTCCAGCGTCGTATCTTCCAGCGGGCGCCATTGTTTTCCCGCTTGGTTGGCATAGTCGGCTGCGACCGCCGCGAGCTGATCCAAAGCCTCCTCCTTGGAGGTCAGGCCCGAACGCGCCGCGAGTACATTGCCCCAGAATTGAGTCTGCCCTTCATAGACCCAGAGCAGGCTGTTCCCCATCGGCTGGCGGTAATCGGGCGTCCACAAATCGGCCGGGCGACGGAATTTGCCGTTCCAGCTATGCGTGAATTCATGTGCGAGGATGTCACGGCTGGCGACGCTCGTATCCCAATCCTTGAAATAGCCGGCAATGCTACCGTTCTCCGACGAGCGATGGTGCTCCAGTCCGATGCCGCCGAGGGCGCCGGATAGGGTGAACAGAAAGTCATAGTGATTGTAATGCTGTGCGCCGAACAGCTTGGTCGCCTGCACCACCAGCGCCTTATGAATGGCGATCTGTTGGGGCGTTGGCTGCAGATAGTCCGGCCGGTCGGCCAGGATATCGAGCGTGACATCGGGCGAGAGCTGCTCGATCCGCGCGTAACGCCCGGCAATTGCGGGAGAGTCCACCAGCGTATCGAACGCCACGGCGTCATATTGGATGGTACCGCCCTTGGCCGTGGATGCACCCGACGGGCGGAGCGCGGTGGCAGAGGTCCAGCCGTCGGGATAGGTCGCGCTAGGCGACACCATGATCTGGCGCACGAAATGGCCTGCCGGATAGAGCGCGACCAGATTCCATTGCAGGCTTAGCATGTCCGGCGTCATCACCGCGCGACCCTGGTCGCTTGCCGTCGGCGACAGATATTGGAACCTGGCCTCGATCGTATCGACCCCGGCGGGCACGTCGAGGTGAAAGGCGAAGACGTCGATCGGATCGCGCTTCCATGGGATGGTCTTGCCGCCTGCGGTAAAGACCAAGCCGGCAACCTTGCTGATTTGCCCGGTCGGGCTGTGATTGCCCGGCAGCCATTTGGGATAAAGCAAGACGAGGTGGCCTGGCTGCACAGGGATCGTCTCGCTCACGCGAAAGATGCCATGGTCGATATCGGTCGCATCGACCGCCAGCTTGATTGTGCCCGGATAGGGCTCATCCCTGGCCGGGGGAATCGTGTCGGCGAGCGGTGCCGGCTGAGGCATACTGGTGCCGGTCGGCGCATCTTTGGTCTGCGCAAGAACCGGAACGGAGAGGAGGGCGAGGGCGGACACTGCCAGGCGCAGTGTGGTGCGGGAAGCGATCATCGCGCGGCTGTCGCCCGGCGCGCGCGGCATGTCCAGTCCGTGAAGTTGCCTTTGGCTGCGTCCCTGAGGTCGTTCAGCCACCGCCGAGCACGTTGATGGTGAAGGCAAGAATGCCGAGATTGAAGACGAAGGCTGCGAGGCAGTGGAACATCACGACCTTTCGCAGTCGGCTAGAGGTGATGTACATGTCCGACACCTGGAAGGTCATGCCCAGGCACGTCGCGAAATAGATGAAGTCCCAATAATTGGGCTCGGGGGTTTGAGGGAATTCGATCCCCCGTGCATCCTCGGCACCCTCGTTCGTGTAGAAAAGATGCGCATAATGCAGCGCGTACACAACGTTACTGAAAAGCCAGGCGAGTCCGAGCGTGCCGATGATTAGGGCGATATCCCAGCCCTTGGGATCGCCCTTTTGCATCATCTCCGATGAAACCGCCGCCAATACGACGCCCATGACGATGCCCGTGATGACGAGCAGCCCTACGCGGTTGGCGTCGTTCATCTTGGCTGATTGCCGCATCTCGTCAGGCGCGTCGTTAAACAGCGAGGCGATGCTGATGAAGAAGGCGATCGCTGCGATGTCGAACGAAACCATCGAGCCCACCACCCAGCCGAGCCGGGGGACCGTAACGAAGCCACCGATTACTGCCAGCAGGACGAACGTGATGAAACGCGGCGGCGCCAGCCGGTTGCCCAGGTTCAGGCGTAAAGGCATGGCTCCGTCCCCTTGTTAGAAGTCGGACTTAACCTGCCTCTAGCGCGCGGGAAAGAGCGTCAGCCCTTGGCTTTCCGCGCCGCTTCGATTGCCTCGAGAATGATCTGGCGTGCTTCATCGGCATCGCCCCAACTGCCGATCCGGACCCACTTTTTCTCTTCGAGATCCTTGTAGTGGGTGAAGAAATGCTCGATCTGCTGGAGCACGATCGACGGCAGATCATGCCGCTCGCCGACGTCGCTATAATAAGGGAAGGTGGTGTCGACGGGTACGCAGACGAGCTTTTCGTCGCCGCCCGCTTCGTCTTCCAGTTTGAGGACTGCGATCGGCCGGGCGCGGACGACACAGCCCGGAATGAAAGGCGAGCGCGCGATCACCAGCGCGTCGAGCGGATCGCCATCGGGCGACAGCGTGTGGGGCACGAAGCCGTAATTTGCCGGATAGCGCATCGGCGTGTGCAGGATGCGATCGACGAACAGCGCGCCCGACTTTTTGTCGAACTCATATTTGACCGGCTCGCCGCCGACCGGAACCTCGATGATGACGTAGAGATCGTTGGGCGGGTCCTTGCCCACCGGGATGAGTTCGATGTTCATGGGCGGCGCCGATAGGGCGGCCCGCGCGCGGGCGCAACCGTTTTGCTGCAGTTGCGAACGGAAAAGCGTCAGGCCGGCATTTCCCCCAGATCGGCAAGGCGATTTCGCTCGTCATGCGGGATCAGAGCCTCGAGCACTCGCCAGAAGCCGGTCACCGATTCCTGACCGGCCTCGGCATAAGCGGCGGAAAGGCGTGCGCGCATCGCCTCGAACAATTCCCGCTCGAGCTTGGCACCGGCGGGCGTCAGGCGCAGCAAGCGTTGGCGTCGATCCTCCCGACCGGTACGCGTCTCGACCATTCCGCGCGCGGTGAGCTCGCCCAGTACGCGGCCAAGGGACTGCTTGGTGATGCCGAGGGTCTTCAGGAGTGTGCTGATCGTCTGGTCCGGCTGTCGCGCGATGAAATAGAGCGCCCGATGATGGGCGCGGCCCATGCCCTGCTTGGCAAGGCATTGATCGGTCTGCTTGTAAAGATGGCCATAGCCGAAGAAGAGCAGCTCGGCACCGCGGC
>Ga0207647_10003082_pt1 | contig 12529 bp, 12 predicted proteins | sample KBSCornC2_FD_184295 | JGI IMG/M metagenome (GOLD analysis project Ga0207647, IMG submission 184295) | Corn rhizosphere microbial communities from Kellogg Biological Station, Michigan, USA - C2 (SPAdes) (version 2) | ecosystem: Host-associated > Plants > Roots > Rhizosphere ...
CCGCAATGGATGCCCCAGGGAAAACGCATGTTGTCCGGATGGTTGTCGAACACCACCAGCTGGAACGGTCCGCGCGCACGCTGGCGCTGCACCAGCGGCCAGGTGAGATGGTGGTAGTCGCCCGAACCCATCAGCACGGTGCCGTAGTTTTCCGGCAGGCGCGTGTCGAGATAGTCTCCCAGGCGGTTGAACGTGCGCAGCGTGCAGCCGAAGCGGATCGCTTCCTGCCAGTCGGTCAGCGGCAGCGTGGTCGCGCCGGCAATCTCGCCGACCGAGCTGTCGAAATCCAGGATCAGTGGTTCACGCCTGCTCATGCGTCGCCCATTGGCTGTCGCTCTCGAAGAACCGGCCCAGCTTGCGCGCCAGCATGCGCAACAACGGATTGCGCAGGTAGATCGCGTGCCGGGTCAGGGTGAATTTTGCACCCAGATAGGACTTGATTTCAGGGTCGGTCCAGCCCGCCACGTAATGGGTCAGGCCTTGCTCGCGCGCAAAGGCCAGATTGTGGAACCAACTGGTGAAATAAAGGTTCTGTTCGCGTGCCTGCGGATAGGCAAAACCCACGTATTTGTCGATCAGCTTGCCTTCCACCACGAAGCACAGGTTCCAGCCGATCATCGCGCCCTGGTGACGATAGACGAACACGACGCCGCCATTGGTCGCATCGCGCAGCACGGCGGCGAAGAAATCGCGGCTCAGCTTGTCGAAGTGGATTTCGCTCTGGGCATACACGTTCTCGTAGAGCGCGTAGTACGCATCGACCATCGCATCGTCGGCGAACACGGCATCGCCGCAGCGCACCGGTTCCACGACGACATCGTCGCGCTTGCGCAGCTTGCGCCGGATGTCCTTGCGTCGGCCTGAAGAAAGGCGTGCGAGGTATTCGTCCTCGCTGGCGAAATCGATCGGCACATAGGCCAGCGCCTGCCCTTCCAGCAGCACGAAGCCGTTGTCCGCACACGCGTCGGCAAACCGGCGACACCACTCCGCGGCATCGGCATCGAACAACGGCGACGCCTGCGGTACGTCCTTGACGATCAACAACCGTTGCCGCCGCCCCAGCTCATCGCGCAGTGCGCGCGCCAGCGAAGAAGGATCGGCGCCGCGCGGAAACAGCGCATATTCCGATACCGTGGTGCCCACGAACGCCGTGCGCCAGCGCAGCAACCTTCCCCACCAGCGGTAACCGGGGGCATGCACGACCTTCGCCCGCGCCTCGGCGTCCGCCGTGGTGAGCAGGTCGAAGGTCGCCACGAAGGCTGGCGTGCCCGCCGCTTCGAGCACGCCGAAACCGATGGGAGGATGCTCGGCGAAGCGGGCGACCAGGGCATCCGGCTCAAGCTGGTTCAGATACCGCACGCGGCCATTCCAGTGGTTACAGACCGCATAGCATAAGGCCCCGCGCGCTCCCGCGGCAGGCCAGGTTCTTGCCAAAGATTCGTGAAAGGCAGCCGCGGCACGATGACGGCGTACCGCCCCGTATGCACCCGGCGTTCTGGACTTTGCCGTGACGGTTGGTCAGGCTTTAACGGGAGGCATCCGAGCGATGCCGCACCACCCCGGCGCCATGGAAACCAGGAAAGCAAACATGAGCACAGTTCAGCAGGAAACCTTCGACATCATTGCCAAGCAGGCCAAGATCGACATCGCCACGATCAAGCCCGAGTCCACCCTCAAGGACCTTGGCATTGCCTCGCTGGACGCCATCGAAGTGCTGTTCGACCTGGAAGAACACTTCAACATCAACCTGCCGAACGAAGACACCGACTTCGACAACGGCACCGTCGGCCAGCTGGTCGAGGCGATCGAACGCCAGATCGCCCTGAAGGGCGCCGAGGGCTAAGCAAAGAGCCTGCTCAACTATGCGTCGTATCGTCATCACCGGCATGGGCGCGATCTGTGCCCTCGGCCACGATGCGCCTTCCGTGTGGAAGGCGATGACCGAAGGCCGTTCCGGCATCGGTCCCATCCATCACATCCAGCCGGGCCAGTTGCGCAACGGTGGCATCGCCGCGGAAGTCGCGGGCTACGATCCGGCCAACTTCTTCGATGACGCGCGCCGTTCGCTGCTCGATCCCTTCAGCGAATACGCGCTGATCGCCGCGAGAGAGGCCATCCAGCAATCGGGCATCCGCTTCGAGGGCGAGGCGGCTTCGCGCACGGCGGTGGTGATCGGCACGGGCGCCGGTGGCGAAACGACGCGCGACGATCTCTATGAGCGCCTCTACGGCGAACACCAGGGCCGTTTCCACCCGCTGGGCATCGTGCGCATGATGATGAATGCGCCGGCGAGCCAGGTGAGCATGGTGCACGGCATCACCGGCCCCTCGTTCGTGGTGGCCAGCGCCTGTGCGTCTTCCAACCACGCGTTCGCGCAAGCCGCCATGATGATCCGCAGCGGCATGGTCGATGCCGCCGTGGTCGGCGGCACCGAAGCCTGCATCACGCTGGGCACGTTGCGCGCATGGGAAGCCATGCGCGTGCTCGCACCCGATACCTGCCGTCCCTTCAGCCAGGGACGTCGCGGCCTGGTGCTGGGCGAAGGCGCGGCCATGTACGTGATCGAAACGCTGGAGTCCGCTCGCGAGCGCGGCGCGGAAATCATCTGCGAACTGGTCGGCACCGGCATGAGCTCCGATGCCGGCGACATCGCCGCGCCGTCGGACATCGGCGCGGCCGCCGCGATGAACATGGCGCTGCGCGACGGCGGCCTGTCACCCGACGAGGTGGGTTACATCAATGCGCATGGCACCGGCACGGTGGCGAACGACAGCACCGAGACGCGCGCGATCCATCGCGTCTTCGGCGAACATGCGCGCGAGCTGTGGGTCTCCTCGACCAAGTCCATGCACGGCCACGCGCTGGGCGCCGGCGGCGCGCTGGAACTGATCGCCGCGATCGGCGCCATCCACGATGGCATCGTGCCGCCGACGCTGAACTATCTCGGCCCCGACCCGGCCTGCGATCTGGACTACGTCCCCAACGAAGCGCGCGAGCGCAAGGTGGACGTCGCCATCAGCAATTCGTTCGCGTTCGGCGGCCTCAACGCGGTCGTGGCGATCCGCCGCGCACCGTAAGCCGTGCTGATCCTCTCCCGCCGGAGAGGATCTTTCAGGCGCCGACCCGCTGCCGCACGGCATCCATGTCGCGTACCGGGCGCACTTCGATCCGCCCCGTGCGTGCCCAAGGAAATGAACTGGCGATGCGCATGGCTTCGCCCATGTTCTGGGCTTCGATCAGGTTGAAGCCGCCGAGGTATTCCTTGGCCTCGGCGAACGGCCCGTCCATCACGCTCATCTTGTTGTCGCGCATGCGCAGCGACCGGGCCTGCGCCGGCGATTCCAGCTGCATGGAATCGAGCAGGCAGCCTTCGGCGCGCAGGGCATCGGCCTTCTCGAAACAGCCCTTCATCATGGTGTCGAACTCGCCTTGCGGCAGCGCGTCGAGCAGGGTGTCGTCGTTGTAGATCATGACCAGGAACTTCATGCTGCCTCCCATGGCGAGCGCGGCGTGATCGCGCCGCCCATCATGCCGTCATCGCGTGACGGATGCACGTTCAGTCGCGTCCCACGGCCATGTGCGACCGCGGCACGACGCCGTCATGCCAAGGGCCTACACTCAGAGCCTGTTCAACATCTTGGCATGGCCCGCGCCGGGAGCTGTTTGCGCGCAGGCGAAGGAAGAACGAGGGCGTGTATGTCGATACAGAACCGAGTGATGACGCTGGCATGCGGGCAAACAGACCCGGCCCGGAGAGTCGCCCACCCGCGCCCGCCAGAAAGCGGTGCGCGGCTTGACCTGACAGCCAGTCAGGCACTGCGCCATGCCACACTCCCTGGCGGGTGCGGATGGGCGACGCGGACCCTGCCGGGATATTGAACAGGCTCATCGTCATGCTCAAGATCGATACCCACGCCCATATCCTGCCCCGCGACTGGCCCAACCTGGCGGCCAAGTACGGCGACGAGCGCTTTCCGGTGATGATCCACAACGATGGGCGTCACCGCATCTACAAGGACGGAAAGTTCTTCCGCGAGGTGTGGGACTCGGCCTTCGACCCTCAACAGCGCATCGACGACTATGCGCGCTTCGGCGTGGACGTGCAGGTGGTGTCCACCGTGCCGGTGCTGTTCTCGTACTGGGCGCCGGGCTACCAGGCGCTGGAGCTGCATCGCCATCTCAACGACAACATGGCGGCGCTCTGCAATGCCCATCCGCGCCATTACGCAGGCATCGGCACGGTGCCTCTGCAGTCGCCGGAACTCGCCATCCGCGAGCTGGAACGCTGCATCGACGAGCTGGGCCTGCAGGGCGTGCAGGTCGGTTCGCATTGCAATGACTGGAACCTGGATGCGCCGGAGCTGTTTCCGTTCTTCGAGGCCGCCGCCGACCTCGGCGCCGCGGTGATGGTGCATCCCTGGGACATGATGGGCGCCGCCAGCATGCCCAAGTACTGGCTGCCCTGGCTGGTGGGCATGCCGGCCGAACAGTCGCGCGCCGGCTGCTGCTTGGTGTTCGGTGGCGTGCTGGAGCGCCTGCCCAGGTTGCGCGTGATGCTCGCCCACGGCGGCGGCAGTTTCCCCTGGAGCATCGGTCGCATCGAGCATGGTTTCCGCATGCGCCCGGACCTGGTGGCCACCGACAACCCGCGCAACCCGCGCGAGTACCTGCAACGACTGTATTTCGACTCCTGCGTGCATGACCCGCACGCCCTGCGCTATCTCCTGGATGTGACCGGGGTCGAGCGCGTGATGCTGGGGACCGATTATCCTTTCCCGCTGGGGGAACAGCATCCTGGCAGCGGCATCGAGGCCTTGGGCCTGGATGATGCCGCCCGCGCGCAGCTCTTCCACGGTACCGCCCTGGAATGGCTGGGGCTGCCGCTACACCGATTCGAACCCAACGCCTTCTCACAGGATCAGGCATGAGTTTCTTCCTCCGCAACACGGTTTTCGCCGCCGCCCTCATGATGGCCGGCGCATTGCACGCCACCGACGTCAGCATGGCGGGCGGCAGCGTCAGCTTCAGCACGCCCGATCAGTGGGTGGGCATCATGGAAACCCAGGGTGATCCGGAAGTGCGCGTGTTCCAGGTGCCTGACTCCTCGCCGACCGGCAGCAACAGCCTCGCCCGCGTGACCGTGACGGTGAAGCAGGTATCCGATGTGGCCAGTTTCCAGCAATACGTGAGCGGCGCCATGGGCAAGGCAAAGGCGCTCACCGGCTATCAGGCCGCCACCGGCCAGGGCGCCGACAACTTCGCCTACACGGCGCAGGAAAACGGCGCCCCTTACAGCTACAGCGAGCGCTACTGGTTCAAGGACAACCACGCCATCCAGCTGCGCTGCGTGCGCCCCACGCAGAGCCAGGCGGGCGCCCAGTGGAAGGCCGACTTCGACAAGGGCTGCGATGCCATTGCCGCACGACTGAAATAGTCTCCCGCCGCAAATTCCTCGACGCTACCCGGCGGACATGGATGCCCTGGACGCCACAGGTGAAGAACGGGGACAGTTAGCCCGCACCTTTGCCTACGAAGCAGCGGGAAAAGTCCGGCGGCATTCTTTGGGGACATCTCGAACAGTAGTGTTGCACCGCAATTTCATGCGATGCCAAACCGTCTACTGCGAGGTGAAAATCCATGAGAGCCTTCCTTCTTCCATGCTTGGCCATTGCACTGGCTGCCTGCGCAACAAACGGGGCGCGCGCCTACGATGGCGTCGTGGACCAATGCGCGTCATGTACGACCGATGCGGCCTTTCGCCAAACAGCGAAGCCATACTACGACATAGGCAGCGTCACGCTTTACAACCTCAAGAGTGGAGCAATTCATTCATATGTCTTTGGCCTGAAGCGGGGATATGCCGATCAGATTGAACCGTCGCCCGAGGCCATTGAGGTTATGGAGGTCGCAACTGACCCCAACATCTACAGTGCATTCGCTAATGTAAGCGGTTTTTACCAGGCCGCCGGATATAGGTTGCAGGCCGCCATCAGTATTCCGTACACCGACTTGGGACCGAATGTCCCCGGCCTTAATCAAGGCACGTCTGCTTACGATGTCACCGAGGATTACAACCTTCGCAATCGCATTGGCATCGAAATCGTCAACAACAAGGATAAGTGGAATCAGGTACGTGCCTTCGTAAACAAGGTCGATCAAACGATGCTCGTGTTGCTCGGCCTAAAGGACGAAGGTGTCCTGGAAGTGCGGGTGATATTTTTTGACGGGAGCACTGCGCTTTACCGGCTCAGCACCAAAAGCACGAACTCGACCAAGCTGGAGTATGTTCCAGGCAGTGCCACGACGCCCAAGAACCAGGGCATACCGGACTCCAATCAACCCCAATATCAAGGCAGATGGTATGGCCCGGCGGCCGGTGGGGACGACATGGGACGATTTGGCAAACACATGAACTCCATCGGTGTTCCCACCAACTGGAACTACGACGGCGGCTCAAACCCACGCGAAGTCCAATGCACATGGAAAACCGCCCAAAGCGGCAATACGCTGATTTGCGTGGATTCGACGCACTGACGGCACGCCCCGCATTGGGCACGCGCCAGACAAGCGTGCCTAATCGCCCAGCATGGAACGGAGTTCCATCGACGTCCCCCAACGTTTAGTAGCGGGGACGTCGCCACGTCTTGCGCGGAAAGGTGTGCCGGGTGGCGACGCTCGTGAAAAGTCGGGAATGATGGCAATCTACCGAGGGCGAACAAGTCCGGAAAATGCATGTCCACTAGCTACGAAGCCACCCTCGCCTGGGCGCAGGCCCAGGATGCCGCCGATCCGCTGCGCGGTTTCCGCGACGAGTTCCTGATCCCCCCGCACGAAGACCGCGACAGCCATTATTTCTGCGGCAATTCGCTCGGCCTGCAGCCACGTGCCGTGCGTCCCGCGCTCAGCGCGGAACTCGACTACTGGGGCGAGCTGGGCGTGGAAGGCCACTTCAAGGGCCGCCTGCCGTGGATGGACTATCATGAGTTCGTGCGTGACGACCTGGCCACCGTCGTGGGCGCACAGCCGCATGAAGTGGTGGCGATGAATACGCTGGGCGTGAACCTGCACCTGATGATGGTCAGCTTCTACCGCCCCACATCCGAGCGCTACGCGATCCTGCTCGAAGCGGGCTCTTTCCCGACCGATCGCTACGCGTTGGAATCGCAGGTGCGCTTCCATGGCTTCGATCCCGCCACGGCGTTGATCGAACTGGAGAGCGACGAGCCGAACGGCACCCTTTCGATGGAAGCGATCGAGCGCGCGCTGGCCGAGCACGGCTCGCGCATCGCGCTGGTGATGCTGCCGGGCATCCAGTACCGCACGGGCCAGGCCTTCGACCTCGCGGCCATCACGCGCCTGGCGAATCGTCATGGCTGCATGGTGGGTTTCGATCTTGCGCACGCCGTGGGCAACCTGCCCCTGCAGTTGCACGACAGCGGCGCCGACTTCGCCATCTGGTGCAGCTACAAGTACCTCAACAGCGGACCTGGCGCCGTGGGCGGCGCCTTCGTGCACGAGCGCCACGCGCGTACCACCCTGCCCCGCTTCGCCGGCTGGTGGGGACACGACAAGACCACGCGCTTCCAGATGGGCCCGCAGTTCGAGCCCACCTACGGTGCGGACGGCTGGCAGCTCAGCAATCCGCCGATCCTCGCGCTCGCGCCGCTGCGCGTATCGCTGGAAATTTTCCGCCGCGCCGGCATGCAACGTCTGCGCGAAAAATCGCTGCGCCTCACCGGCTATCTCGAATGGCTGGTGCACAGCCAGTTGAGCCAGGTGCTGGAGGTCGTCACGCCCCGCGACCCCGGGCGTCGTGGCGCCCAGCTGTCCATCCGCGTGCTCGGTGGCCGGGAACGTGGGCGCTCGCTGTTCGAGCACCTGATGGAACACGGCATCATCGGCGATTGGCGCGAACCGGACGTCATCCGCATTTCGCCGACGCCGCTCTACAACTGTTTTGCAGACTGCATGGCGTTTGCCGAGGGCGTGCGCGACTGGGCCTCGCGCAGCTGATCAGCCGGCATTGATGGCCTTGCGCTTGGCCAGGCTGTCGCCCGCGAACGCCAACGCGCAAAAGGCAAGACAGAGAATGCAGACGCCGTTCCATCCCGCGAGGGCCCAGGCGCTGCCCGCGGCTACCGCACCGGCGCCGCCACCGATGAAGAACACGCCGACGAACAGTCCGTTCAATCGGCTACGGGCCGCAGGATCGAGCATGTTGACCGCGCGCCGTCCCAGCGTCTGATCCCCGATGGCGCCCGCGTCGATGATGATGGCCGCGAATACCAACAGCCCCAGCGCCACCTTCGAATGCACCGCGACGTCGAATCCCAGCCACCCGCCACCGGCCATGCCGGCAACCAGCACTCCTGCAACAACCACGGCATGCGCGATTGACATGCCGACCGCGCTGTAGCCGCGATCGCCCGCCTTGCCCGCCAGCGGCGCCACGATCGTGCCAGCAACACCGGCCAGCGCAAACCAGGCGATGCCGTGACTGTCGAGTGCAAACGGCGCCTGCACGAGTCGCAACGCGATGGCCGTCCAGAACGCACTGAAGGCAGCCATCATGATCGCAGACGAGATCGCGTAGCGACGCAAGACCGGCTCGTCGCGCCAGAGCGACCACATGGACGACATCAATGCACGATACGACGCGTGTCCAGGCGGACGCCGCTGGGGCAGCGCGAACCAGAGCATCACTGCGAGCAAGGCATCCGCAACGCCGAGCGCGCCGTAGCATGCACGCCATCCCCACGCGCCCTCGATCAGGCTGGCCAGCGGACGCGACAGCAGGATGCCGAGCATCACGCCGCTCATGACGTTGCCCACGGCACTGCCACGGCGCTCAGGATGCGCCATGGCCGCCGCCAGCGGTACCAGGATCTGGATCGCACACGATGTGGCACCGGCCATGCAGACCGCCAACAGCAGCCACCACGCATGCGATGCACCTGCAGCGAGCGCGAGCGCCGCTGCGCAGGCAGCAAGCGTCAGCACGGTCAGCCTGCGGTTTTCAAACAGGTCCGCCAACGGCACCAGGAACCACATGCCGACCGTGTAGCCAAGCTGGGGCAGCATGGCTACCAGACCGGTCCACGCGGGCGGCAGGTGCATGGCGCGCGCGACGGGCCCAGCCAGCGGCTGGGCCGCCGTGAGATTGATGATGATGACGCCAACCGCAAACGCGAACAGCAGCGTCAGCGGCGTCGTGAGCTCGACGGACACTTCGCGGGGGGCAGCATCGATGCGGCGATGGGGAAGGTATTGCATGACCGGGCCTTGCCAACGGGTAGGCCATGGATGCTAAATACCCGCGCAGCATGATTGAAGTGAATAATATTCATATTTAACATGCGTTATTCGCATGCACAGGTGATCATGAATACGCGGGACATCAAGGCCTTCGTCGCAGTGGTGGATACGGGCTCCATCGTGCAGGCGGCAGCGCAGCTTCACCTCACCCAACCGGGTGTGACCCGTCGCGTGCAGAGCCTCGAAGCGCTACTGGGCGTGGATTTGCTGGATCGCCAGTCCAAACCGCTGCGTCCCACCGCGGCAGGCCGCGAGATCTACCAGAAGGGGCGCCAGCTGCTGCATGCGGAAGCCGATCTGCTGGCGCTGTCGCGCAACGACGGAGAACCGACCGGCGAGCTGCGCCTGGGCATGCCACCCTTTCTGGCCGAGCGCGCGCTGACCGCACCCGTCGACGCGTTGCGTTCGCGTTTTCCAGGGCTGAGCCTGCGCATTCTGGCCGGATGGTCGCCCAGCCTGATCGACCAGGTCGAGCAGGGAGCCCTCGATGTCTCGGCGGTCGTGCTACCCGAACACACGCTGCCTCCAGCCGGCATGGCGGCGCATGCCTTCGACCGGCAGCCGATTCGCGTAGTGGCGTCACCCGCGCTGGGACTGCGCAGCCGTGTGACCCTTGAGCAGCTTTCCGCGTTTCCATGGGTGCTCAGCCAGAACGGCTGCGGCATGCGTTCCACCCTCCGTCGCTCGCTGGAAGAGCGGGGACTTCCGTGTGACGTCGGCGTCGAAGCCTTCGGGGCGGACCTGCAGTTGTCTCTGGTGGCCCGCGGTGCCGGGATCGGTCTGGTCACGCCGGACCTGCTGGCGGCGAGCCCGTATCGCAAACAGCTGAAAATCATGACAGTAAGCGATTTCCACATGGATGTCGTGGCATGGCTGGTCCACAAGGCCCTGCCGCCTCGCCTGGAGACACCTGTCGCCGTGTTGTTGGAACAGCTCCGCCGAGCCATGGCCGAACGCGCCCGGTGAACGCACGCTCGAACATCCGCGGAAAGTTCCGCGCCTCATCGCGACGACTATCCACTCCATGAGTGAAGTGAAGGGACGTCTAGCCGTCCCTTCACCATGGGCGCGCGGGTTGCTTTAACCTCATGCAACACCAACCGAGGGAACCGCCATGTCCAAGCCGAGCCTGCCCTGCCTAGCCGTGCTGATGATTCCGTTGATGGCCCACGCCGGCGCCCCCGAAGGAATCCCCTCGGGCGACGCACTGGTGAAGACGGTGAACGACCTCGACACCAAGGTGTTCGACGCATACAACAACTGCGACCTCGACACCTTCGGCAAATACTTCGCCGACGATGTGGAGTTCTATCACGACAAGGGCGGCCTGATGACCTCACGCGAAGCCGTGGTCGACGCCACCCGCAAGAACATCTGCCACAAAGTGCGTCGCGAACTCGTCGGCAAGCTCGAGGTTTACCCCATCAAGGACTTCGGTGCGATCGAGGCCGGCACGCATCGCTTCTGCGAGATCGGCAGCAAGGGTTGCCAGGGCCAGGGCAAGTTCCTCCACATCTGGCGCTACAAGGATGGGCAATGGCAGATGACGCGCGTGGTGAGCTACGACCACCGCCCCCTGGAAAATCCCATCAAGTAAGACACGACGCGCATCCGTAAACCCGGTGCGTGACGCGATGGCATTGCCTCGCATCGGATGCGTCGCCGCGAACCGCGTCAGCCGATGCGACTCTCCGGGTGACGGACTTGCCCGTCGCCATGCACCACGAAGCGTTCGATGGTGAGCGACTCGGCCCCCATCGGTCCGTAGGCGTGCAGGCGAGTCGTCGAGATACCGATCTCGGCACCCAGGCCGACCTGCCCACCGTCGGAAAAGCGCGAAGATGCGTTGACCATCACGACCGCGGAACGCAACGACTGCACGAAGCGCCGTGCGGCTGCCTTGTCGCGGGTGGCGATCACCTCGGTATGGTCCGAGCCGTAACGGCGAATGTGCCCGATCGCGTCGTCCAGGCGGTCGACCACGCGGATGGCCAGGATGAGGTCGAGGAATTCGGCCGCGTAGTCGGCATCGTTGGCATGGGCCGCATACGGAACCAGCGAACGCGTGGCCTCGTCACCACGCATCTCCACCCCGCGATCCTTCAGAGCAGCCGCAGCGAGCGGAAGGAACGCGGCGGCGACCTCTCTGTGGACGAGCAACGTCTCCAGCGCATTGCACACGCCCGGGCGGGAGGTTTTTCCGTCGACCAAGAGGTTGAGCGCCAGCGAGAGGTCGGCCGCGCGGTCCACATACAGGTGGCACACGCCTTTGTAGTGCTTGATGACGGGCACGCGGGCATGCTCGGTGACGAAGCGGATCAAGCCCTCGCCGCCGCGGGGAATGGCAAGGTCGACGAGGTCGCTCAGCTGCAACAGCTCGATCATCGTTTCCCGCTGAAGATCTTCCACCAGCGTGACGGTCGCCCTGGCCAGCCCATGGGTATCGAGCGCCTGGTGCAGCGCCGCTGCGATTGCACGGTTGGAATGGATCGCTTCGGAGCCTCCACGCAGGATCACGGTGTTGCCGGCCATCAGGCATAGGGCGGCGGCATCGGCGGTGACGTTGGGTCGCGCTTCGTAGATCATCGCGACGACGCCCAGGGGAATGCGGACGCGCTCGACGACGATGCCATTGGGTTGTTGCTCCCGGCGCGTCACGGTACCTACGGGATCGGGCAATGCGGCTACCTGGCGCAAGGCCTGCGCGATGACCGCAACGCGCTCGGCATCCAGGCGCAGGCGGTCGAGCATGGCGCCCTGCACGCCTTTCGCCGATGCGGTCGCCATGTCCCTTGCGTTCGCATCGAGAACATCGGCCCTGTTGCGTTCCAGCGACGATGCCATGTCGCGCAACAGGGCACGCTTGGCTTCCGTGCCGAGCATCGCCATGGCAGGCGCTGCGTCACGGCAAGCCAGCGCCAGCGAGCGGATGTCGCTCATGCGTCGCTTTCTCCCATGTCGATATCGGCCACCGCCGCCAGGTCGTCGCGATGGACGATCTCCGCGCCATAGCTGTAGCCCAACAAGGATTCGATCTCGCGGCTGTGCTTCCCCGCCAACCGACGAGCTTCGGCAACGCCATATTGACTGAGGCCACGAGCGACGTGCCTTCCGGTGTCGTCGACGATCTCGACCAGATCGCCACGATGAAATTCGCCACTCACCTCGAGCACGCCGCCGGGCAGCAGCGAGGCTCGGCCGCCCGCCAACGCAC
>Ga0207647_10003083_pt1 | contig 12528 bp, 3 predicted proteins | sample KBSCornC2_FD_184295 | JGI IMG/M metagenome (GOLD analysis project Ga0207647, IMG submission 184295) | Corn rhizosphere microbial communities from Kellogg Biological Station, Michigan, USA - C2 (SPAdes) (version 2) | ecosystem: Host-associated > Plants > Roots > Rhizosphere ...
AATTTCAGCATCGCGAAAGTCTTTCGTGCCCTCGCGAAGGATGATCTTTATCGAGCGGTCGATGTCGCGAAGAGTTTCAAGTACGACGCCCCACGATCCGCAACCACCCTCGCCATCGCAACCGCGATCCTCGAAAAGAAGTAAACGCCGAAGGCGTTCGCTAACCTGAGCCTAGGGTTGGAGCGTTAGCAACAACCCTAGGATCACAACCCCCGAAAACCGTACAACCCTGAAAGGGTTCGACTTAAGAGAAACCCCCGCAGGGTTGAACGAAATTAGGATTGGAGACCCAGGGTTGTCGCGCTTCGCGCTCCAACCCTGGGCTAAGGTTAGCGAACGCCTTCGGCGTATCCGGCGTTCTTACTTGAGCGAGATGTTTACAACTCGTAAGACACCGTCGCCCATGTCGATCTGCAATTGGTAAGTCCCTGGCGCCATTCCCGATGTGTTGAGATTGAAAACGTACTGCCCACTCTCAAACCGGAAGAGGTTGCCACTCGTAGCTGAAGACGTCGACTCGACATCGACCGGATCCCCAACCACATTGTTATTTAGCTGAAACACATTCAGGCTGATCACTGCGTCAGTAATGCCAGCGCTCGCGCCCGTCAGTTGGAACTTGATCGGGATCGTTCGTCCCGCCTTGTACGTTCCACCGGCTTGCACTGGTGCAAGCAAGCCCGAATACGTCCACGCCACACCGACGTTGAACGACTGTTCGGCCCACAGATTCGGACTGCCGTTATCCGTCACTCTTACCGTCAGAGTGTAGATGTGTCCGCCCTGGGCTGCCGTGGGCGTCCAACTGAAAGCACCAGTCGAAGGATTGATCGATGCTCCGCTGGGAACCATACCAGTCAAACTGTAGGTCAACGTCTGGCCCGCATCGAGATCGGATCCCACTGCTGTAAGGTTCAACGTACTACCTACATAAACCGTTTGATTCGCGATGGCGTTGAGTGTCGGCCCATCGTTTACGGGATTGACGGTAACGTTGACCGTGCCGGTGGTGCACTTCGGATCAGGCGCGCCATTGGTGGTCCCGTCATCGCAGACCTGGTAAGTGAAGCTCGCCGGACCGTTGTAATTCGCGGCCGGTGAGTAGGTGATGGTTCCGCTCGACAGGGATACCGTTCCATGCGTGTTCGCAGTTGCCGACACGCTTGTAACTGTAAGCACTTGCGAATTCTCATTCGCCGGGCCGGTATTGTCATTCGTAGTCAGATCCGACGCCGCAAACTGGAGATTCGTGTCCTCATCAGTGCTCTTCGAATCGTCCGTTGCTGAGGGCGTATCGTTTACGCTGTTGACGATAATGTTGACCGTGCCTGTGGTGCACTTGGAATCAGGCGCACCATTGGTGGTCCCATTATCGCAGACCTGGTAAGTGAAACTCGCCGCACCGTTGTAATTCGCGTCCGGTGAATAAGTGATGGATCCGCTCGACAGCGATACGGTTCCGTGTGTGTCCGCGGTTGCCGACACGCTCGTGACCGTAAGCACTTGCACGTTCTCGTTCGCCGGGCCGGCACTATCATTACCAGTCAGCTCCGACGCTGAGAACTCGAGATTTGTGTCCTCATCCGCGTTCTTCGCATCGTCAGTAGCCGATGGTGCATCGTTCACCTCGGTGGTGGTGATGGTGATCGTCGACGTATTCGAGTCGCGCGCTCCATCATTCGCCTTGAAGGTGAAGCTATCGCTGCCGTTAAAGTCGGGATTCGGTTGGTACGTGCGATTGGCCCCGGATCCGAGCAACTGGCCGTGCGCGGGCGGAGTGACAATCGTGAACGTAAACGACGGACTCGAAAGCGGACTGACTGCCGACAGCGTGATCGACTTCGAAGTGTCTTCTGCGGTTGTCAGCGATTGACCTTCCGTTCCCGGCGGATTGTTACCGTCGATACCGGCTTCGATCGAGTTCTCGACTGCATCGGGAACGTTTGCGAAGAAGTCGTAACCGGTCAGTTGTTCAATCGCGTCGACCGTCGTCAGATAATCATGCCAATCGTTGTTTCTGATTCCTTGAATGTTTGGCATGTTCACTGCGATCGTTCTGGTAGCTGCGGTGACACGCGAGATGTCGTTGTCACCCTTCGGAATAACGAGCACGACCTTCCACGTCGACGATGGAACCGTGACGTGACCGTTGGCAATCGTCGTCGAAACACCACCATTGCTACCCGTGCCACCGACACCCGCTGGACCAGCAACGATATAAAGCTCGTTTGCAGGTGTCAGCGTGCGCAGGAAGTTTTCCAAAGCCGCCCATGGTCCCTGATTGTTGTCGGGTGACTGAGCCACCATGTTCGACATCAGGAACGTCGCCTGATTGATCGGGATCGAAGTTTCCTTATCGCGATCGGCGTTCGGTGTCATGTGACCGCGATCGAAACCACTGTTGCTGAAATCGGTTGCCTGCACGCGATACCACGTCGGCAGCACAGCCGGATCCGGTCTGAAGGTGTCGACACGCGCGAGAGTGCCGATCCACTCATCCGAAAGGTGCCAGCTCACCCAGTTTGGACGGCCCATATCCCTGTTGTAAGAGACCGTAAACTCAGGCTTCTCCATCAGGTAGTTGTTCGGCTGATTGATGTCGGCCGTGGCGCCATTCGGATTGCCGAACGTCGTATGAACACTCGGCGGATACGGCGGTGCCGTCCCGTTTGCAACCGTGAACGTTGCCACGAAGTTTGCGAGGAGCGTGTCGTCATTAGGACCAACGTCGTCCGTGTCCACATCGTGAACCTGGTCTTTGAAGATCGTGAATGTACATTGCTCGCCGGCCAGGAAGTTCACATTAGGAGTGATTACCCAGACCTTGTCTGCACCTGCAACCGTAGCGTCGTTGTGAAGTCCGGTCGTGGCGCAGTTGATATTGAACCACTGCCCAGCCACGGTAACCGGCTCAGTGAAGTTAAGCGTGATACTCGCATCGCGCGGCGCGTTGACGCCGTTCTTGCGTGGATCGCTACGAAATACGGCTGGACCAATCTCCACGATCGGTGCAGTACGCCGAGGACTTGGAGTGGCTGTTGTGAAGTCAGCCTGATTGTTGTCGTTATCTGTGGCCCCCCCGCTATTTCTGAAGATCGCAGTGGTGTTACTTGGCGCCGGTGCATTTGCCGTTTCCGCACAATTAGCACCTGTACCATAACCCACGAAATCTACGATGCTGGGATTACCCAACGGACAAACACCTTCGAGCGGATCAAAGTTATTCACGAGCGCGACCTTGCCTGTCGTGGCGCTCATGTTGATATCGCCGTTGATGTTTGCGGCCGGGAGCGGCGCGCCTGTAGCGCCACCGGCAAGTGCGATCAAATAGTATTGACCGGGGTCGATAAAGCCGCCGATGGGCTGCGAGGTGAAGTCCCAACTGTCGCCCGTTGCAGACGTGTACTGCAACGACCAGCCTGTTAAATCGACTGTGTGGTTAGTTGGGTTAAAGAGTTCGACGAAATCATTCGTGAAAGTGGCGCTCGCGTTTCCGCCGCCACCATATATTTGACTGATGGTAACGTGTGGTTCTTGGACGGTGAGAAAGATCGTCGTGCTGGCGCTTCGAGCCTGCGCATCCGCAATACTCACCGGAAGAGACTTCGGTCCCGGCGGGTTGTTGGCAGGAACCGCCGCCACAAACGTAAACGTGTTTCCGGCGCCAGAAAATGCCTGTGTCGCCGATCCGCCGATTGAAGACAGATCAGCCGTTACAGTTATTCCCGTACTGGGTGGGTTTTGCGCAGGAGAGACAGTCACTGTAAGAGTGGTGCTGTTTCCGGTTACCACAGAACTGGGTTGAGCAGATCCGATTGCGAAGAGCGCCGTGCACGGGTTTGTTGGCGCGGAGCTGTTACGCGGATTGGGTGCTCCGACCGCAAAGTCGATGGAGTTGTTGTCGGAATCGAAGCAGCCGTTATTCTTCCGCAGGTTAGCAGTCGTGTTGGTAAGTATCGACGCCGATGAGCCCTCAGCACAGCTCTCTACGCCGTAGCCGACAAAATCGATGATTCCGCCACCAACAGGGCAGAGGGTCGTCAACGTAGTTTGATTACTGACGAGAGCGACCTTGCCGGATGTTGAACTCACCAGGCCGCCGCCTATCGCATCAGGTGTCGGGAGATTGTCAGTGCCTCCTGCGCCCTGGGACTGCTGGACCAGGTAGTACTGACCTGGTTGCAGAACAAAATTGGTAAGGTTTGTCCGTGTCCATGTTGCCGAGTTCGCGGTAGAGATTTGGACGGACCAACCGCTCAGGTCAATTGGGTTTGCGCTGTGATTGATTAGTTCTACAAAGTCGTTCTTCAACGTTGCGCCCGCGTTGCCACCGCCACCGTACACCTGGCTGATCACCACTGATCCGGGTATTGGTGTTGGACTCGGAGTTGGTGTCGGTGTCGGTGTTGGAGTCGGTGTCGGCGTCGGAGTTGGCGTAGGTGTAGGAGTTGCTGTTGGCGTGGGAGTCGGCGATGGTGGGATACCATTCGCCGTTATTGAAAAGTCGTCGACTGCCAGGCCGTCGTCAGCGCCGGTAGCGTCTACGTCAGTCCATCTAATCCAAAAACTAGCACCTGCGGGAATATTTAGCCCAGTGATATTCGAGTTGAGAAGAACACGATTGGTATTGCCGTCAAGAGCCCCAACTGTGCCAGCTGTGACTGGAGGGGTGAAATCAAGCGCATTAACATCCGTCCAGGTGCCGGTGGTCAGGCTGGTTGCGTCGGTACTGTACTGAAAGTCCATGCGCTCGCCGATCGTGCGGCCGGTAGCGCCGAGTCGCCATTGCTCGCCAGCGTAGGCAATGTTCAGTGAGTTGATCGCTCCGCCCGTGTTGTTGGTGAAGGTAGCGCCAAGGATCGAGATGAGGGTTCCGCTGCGCAATTGCCCAAGCGCCCGATCAGTAGGCGCAGCTGCTGAACCAAAACTATATGTATTACCGGTATTGCTTGAACCGGTTCCCGCGATATACGAAGTGTCTGCATTCGTACCGGATTCTGAAAATCCCCAACCCGCGGGAGTGTTCCCGGGCAAGGTGCCCGAGCCTGATGAAACCAGAGAATCAAAGTTTTGCGTGACCGGGGTTCCAAAAGTGGAGATGCTTACCGGCGTCGTTGTGTCTGCCGACGCTGGCTGCGAAAACTTCAATAAAGTGAGCGAGCCCAACAAACCCGCAATCGCAATTAAGAGAAAAAGATTCCGTCGGGACCGTCCGAAGCGAGTGCGTTCTGAACGATGGCTTTGCAATATGTTTCGTGACGTAACGAACACACGGGCAGCCCGTGTGGGGTGAAGGGGGCTCTTTATACGCATACAGTATCCTCACTAAAAAATGAAACTACATACCATTAAACACACGATTGCGAGGAATACCGGAGGTACGCTTGAGGCCGGTAGGTAAATGTGTGTGCCTTTTACCAGTTCTGTATTGATGGGTCAAGCCGATGAGGGGGTTGCTGGGCCGTGTGAAGGAATAATTTCTTGAGTTGTTAATACGCGGTATAGAAGTCGGTAGTGAGTGCGCCAGTTTCACCTACTTCGCTGACTGCGGTAGAGGTCGAATTCCTTGCTGGTTGTTAGACCGCACTGTTTGAAACTTTGAGAGATTCGGAGGAAGAGGTCCTCAGGGGAAAAGCCCGACTTCTACAAAGGCTTTCGGATCTGCGTAGTATTCTGGACACAATTGAATGTCTTTTTGTTCCGCAATATACACCAGCCCGATCATCTGTCCCCTATAGCTTTGATGTACAGTACTTTCGTTGAATAGCATGAAAATACCTACTGTACTTGTGACCCAAGGGTTTCCCAGCCGTGCAGAGTGATTTTCTTTGTTGGTAATACTGATATGGACGTGGATTCTATTGTGGCAAGGTGAAGCGGAGAAAGGTGCCGGTATCGCTCACCGCATAGAATAGGTTGTCCTTAACTTTGGTTACGAAGAAAAACGTTTCGAAAGTCTTCGAGCGGTAAATCGATTGCCAGCTCTTCCCCCCGTCGAAGGAACGCAAGATCACCCCCGCATCCTTAAGCTTTGATTTCTCATCCATTCGTCGCACGTTCAGGCCAGAGGCTATAACCTCTTTGTCAGATAGAAACAGAGCATCATTAATGGGAGTTAAACTTATCTCGTAGCTCATCCATCCGCCTTGTTCTGGTATAACAAAGTCTCCCCAGTACCCTTCGTCGCCCGCTGCTCCTGCGACGATTCTGATTTTTCCCTCCGGATCGGGCACTAACTTATGGAAACCAGTTGACGATATAAAACCCGTGGGTCGTTCGTCCTTGAATGTCACAATAGTATTCCACGTTTTGCCGCGGTCCGTCGTGCTTATAACTCGTCCGCCCTCCGTTAAGATTAGCACTGAAGAAGATGTCCAGTAGATGTGATTCCCGCGGTCATTTGCTACTCCCCATTGGGTTCTGAGAGCGGCGTTGGCTGCTCTTGACATGTCACTCCAATCCTTCCCTGCGTTCGAGGTCTCCTGCACAAACAGTTCGCAGCGATCTGGGCGATTGTCGAGGCCTTTGTAGCCAACAACAAAGCCTTCTTTCTGATTTAGAAATTGGATATCCCTAATTGCGATGTCGTCTTGAAAACTTTCCTTTACCTTCCATGATTTACCGCCATCGTCAGTATTCATGATTACAGATGAATGACCTACACCATAAGGCGCCGTGGAGTCCGCTTTCATTATGGCCAACCAACCCTGTGATTCATCAACGAACGAGAATGCAATAAAGTGAGCATCTTCATCTGGTTCCTGGGCCAGCCGCTCCCAAGTCTTTCCGCCGTCGATAGTTCTATAAAGAGAATAGAGAGTCATGGCCCATCCATGGGTTTCGTTAATGAACTGCGCCCGCCTGAATTGGAAAGGAACTCCGGCCTTTTCTTTGATCTGCGTTTCTGTTGCATTGACTGCAGGATGTGTTCCTTCATTCAGGATGGCGGGCACTGGTCTGAGCACGACTACTTCTCCCTCTCGCAACGAGTTTGTCGCCGTCGAGCTGTCTCCTCGCAAGGTACAAGTCGCTAAATAACCGGAAACAAAGACCAGCAGTCCCAATGCGCAATATCGCATGGTGTTTCTCCTGAGAGCACAAAAAAGTTCCAGACTACGACAGCATAATAATTTTTGTGTGTTGGCGGACATCTCATCCAAGTTTTTCGACATGCGAAGCTAAGGGTTATTTCACAGGCGTAAGGCCCATTTGTTTGTAATATTCGCGGCCTACACAATTTTCTAGTGAAGGACCATCATCCTTATGTGCTGGATCAAGATTGTCATCCGGCAACCGATCGGGCCACATGGCCGGATGGTATGTGTTTCTAAGAGCAGTTAGTGACCCGCCGAGTTCGTGTATTTGGACTCTGACATAGTTCATCATAGGAAGGCCGAAAAGCTCGGGATAGCGCTTCTCTCCCGGTCTGAGTGTAGGATCGCCGGCTGGATAAGCATAATTCCAAAAAGGATTAAGGATATCTGTGGCACCTCGCACTTGCAGTTGGATCATCATGTCGCGGACTTCCTTAGGCGGAGTTGGATCATTCGTGACATTGAATTTTGTTCCAGACTGCACGTCTCTGATACCCACCACTCCATTGTATTGATCGTGGTTTTTGGCCTTTAAGTTAGGTGCAGTAGTCGGAGTAAAGCTGGTCATTTCAAACATCTCCCAAAGCTCATGTACACACGTCTTTAATGAATTCACAAGAGTACTCCAATCAAGGGGCTTCGGCCCCGCACCACCCTTTGCCGTGATCAGTTCAAAGTCGGGTCCTCGCCACATCAGGTTACGAATAAATATCTTTCCTCCTCCATTAAACCTGGCAAACACTGACTTCGCCCACGCTGAGTTGACTGCATAGGTGCCATCCAGAGAGCCGTCCCAGCCATCGGGTGCAAAGAACGTCGAGGTGTCAACGACGTGGCCTCGGGAGCGCGCCGTTACAGTAACTGTTCGCGCGCCGCAGTCGTTGTTTGGGCATTGAACTGCCGCGCCGGTAATGTTCTTGCAGAGGATATCGAGGCCATCCAGGTTACAAATTGCCCCACCACCGTCGATTGGGATCAGAGAAGCAACACCGTTCCCAAAACTTCCATCGAGGAGGCCGTCTGGGTCGCCGCTGCCATCCGGAGGAAATGGATCCGAAGTGCCGACGTCAACCCCGCCAGGATCCATCATGGTGTGACCCACCGCGGTTCCATTCGGAAGAAGCTTCACACCGTCACCAGTGATCGGATCGAGTGTTTCCAAAGTGCTCTGCGCAATACCACTCTCTGCCGTGGTTTGCTGACCGAGGCGCTCACCGCCGGCATAAACGTGCGTCTTGGACCATGTGCCGTCGGCTTTGTACTCCGAGATAACGCTACCACCAAGTACAGTTGAACGCAGCAGATAGGCTTCAGCAGTTGTTACACTACCAGGAGGGAACTGGCCGTTGCTGTAGCTGACATTGCGCACGAGGGAGTAATGGGTCATTTGGTTATCGCCGTCGAAAGTTTGGCTGTTAACAAATCCTGAGGTCTCCTTGCCAATTTGGAGCATGTAGGTGCGGGTTTGTGTGCTGCCTACTTGACGTCCGGCGGCATCGTACTTGTAGCGCGCAGGAACAAACGGCTGGATAGTGGTGGCCGATTCATTGTGCGAGATCACGTTGCCATCTGCATCGTAACTCCAAAGTGGATTTCGATTATGGGTGTCGTAATTGTCCTGGCTATTGACGGTACGACTCCAGAACCGCCCTGAATCCTGCAGCATGTTGCCCCACTGGTCGTACCCGTACTGGTGATCATACGGACCATCAGGAGCGCCTCCCGTTGTGCTATTAACGAAGTTGCGGACTTCCACACCCGAGTACGCATGCAGCAGCCGGCCCGCAGAGTCGTAGGAATAGCCTCGATCTTTAATTTCGGATGAGCCACTTTGATCGTCCGCAAACTTGACTGAAACGTCATTGTGATATTGGTAAGAGACCTGTCCTCCCGCGTAGGAAAAGGTTTTTGGTAAGAGCCGTTGGTTATAAGTGAGGCCCAACGTATTGTTAGCTTGCGTCCTCGATTTCAGTGCACCCCAGGCACGGTACTGCGCCTGCGAAATAAATTGTGTTTGGGCGCCGCCAAGGCCGACCGCATCAACAGAGGTCACCCGACCAACCTTGTCAAGTGTTTCGGTGAAACTCGTTCCTGAGCGCTGATCCGAAACTTTCTTTAGGATGCCGGCAAGATTGTACTCGTAATCCAGGCGGAAGAACCCTGCGTTTGGCAATCCGGCGAAGCTTCGCTCCTCCCAATCAATCTGCGAGAGCGGATTGTAGTGATAATTGACCCTACCTGAGCCGTCTAACATGGAAGTGCGATTACCCCTCGCATCATAGGTGAAGGTTATGTTAGCAGTTGAAGCGACATTGTTACTGGCAGGAATGTTGCTGACATCGAAGCTGATAAGAGTAGGTAAACGTCGAGCGTTATAGGTGAAACTTGTAATGACACCACGCGCATCAACCACGCTTTGAATCGTGTCATCATCGTTGTAGTTCCATGTGGCGTGATCCGTAGAGGCACTATTATTCACGTCAACCTGTTGCTCGGGTAGATGCTGCATCTCCAATCGTCCAAAACCGTCGTATGACGAAGTCGTATCCTGGAATGTAGTGCTCGAGGTTGGTCCGGCGAATTGGCGTGTCAGCGTAACTTGATCACGAGCGTTGTAAGTGAAAGTCGTAGCTGAATAAACCGTTCCCCCTGTGCCGTTCGCTCCGGCGCCATCCCAATTCAGCATCTCCGTCTTAACTGTCCGACCCAGAACGTCTGCGTAAATTCTCTGCTGTCGTTTCTTGATGCTGCCGTCTGGCTGGATCGTGCCTTCATCGGTAACGGTTACAACTTGCCCGCCGGCGCAGCCACAGCCGCTATAACCGAATTGTCTGGTCGTCGTTTCCGACGGATTATTCGTGATGCTGGGATTAGTCGTTACAAGTGGGCGGCCTTTCCAGTCGTACGTCTGTTCGGTATAGACCCAACCGTTCCCAGCATCGTCGCCCGTAGTATTCCATTGTGAGGGGAGACCGCTGGCGCTTGTCTCAGTCGGATTTGATGTCTTAATCACTCGACCCATCACGTCATAGACGATCTTCTGTCCACTGAATGTGTTAGCGTTATGATCGGTTGCGGTGGCAATGACGCGGCCGCCGCCGTCGGTAAATTTGAAGGAATGAGCTTCGCCCAGACCTTCCTGAATGGTGCTGTAACTATCCACTCGTATCCCATTGGTGGAATATTCAAAACGTGTGTATGCGCCGTTCACGAGATTGGTGACCTGCTGTAGGCGACCAATGGCATCGAACGTCGACGATTGCTCCGGGCCGGCAACATTCTCAGGGGTGTTTGGCTGCGGCGTTTGGGTGCGTGTAATGGCCCCGAAATCAAAATTGTATTTGGATGTGGAGGAATAGCCCTCCGGGTCCGTTACCATAGTCGGATAAGCTAGCGAATTGCGCGCGGTGCCGTCGGAGAAGGCATCTATATAACTGATGGCGACGGTGTGATTCGCTGCATCGGTTGATGAGACGACCGATCCGGCTGTGTTGTACTTACTGCTGGTCGTGGTGAAGACATTCGTGTTCGTAACGTCATAACGGTTAACGCTGGAAAGATTGCCGCGACCAGCGACGAGGCTTGAACTGAAGTTGATGTTGTCGTGCTGCACTGGCGCATCAGTGCCGGAAATCGAGCCGCATTGATCGTAGAAGAAAGCGAGCTTTGACATGAGCGTCCCACCGTTGTCCACCTCACCTTCATATAGAGACTTCACACTTATCAGTCCCAGAATATGACGGCTGGTGTAGGTCGAGTTCATGTTGTAAGTGGTGCGTGTGCTGCGCAGGATCGTGGTCGCATTTGCCGCGTACTCAAAAAAATCGCTTGGCAGGTCACAGCTGGTACCGTTCGCGAGATCATGATGCTGATACACGATCCGCGTGCGCGCGCGATTACCTGAGGGGTCATAAATATTGGTTTCACTGACACGTGGATTCAAAGGATAGAACACTGACGTATTGTCCTGGGTCCAGGTAGTCATCACCTTCCGTTGCCATGCGCCGCCACTTTCGGTCACTACCAGAGCGGGCAAAGCGCGACGCCATGCTGACGAGTTGCCCGACGTGCCCACAAAGTAGATCTTATTCACCGTCCCACCAGGTGAAGTGACCTCAACACGCTGGCCGCTCGCTGCGGTTTCGTCAGGCATGATCCAGGAATCACTTACCGGAGCGGCGAAGCTGGTAACCGCATCTTCATTCGATGGTGTGCCATCAGGATCTCCATTGGTATCGCCGTTCCAGTACTTTGCCCAGTCACGCCGTTCAGTGAAGCGCGGGCAATCGTCCTGTGGACCACTCGCCAACAAGGGCGACCCAGGCAGTTTGTAGGCGCGATAGTTAAGCAAGTCGTTATTCGGCGCAAAGTTGCTCACTTTCCACACCTGCCCCCAGCTCGTGTAACTGAAGTCCATGTGCAAGCCATCAGCCAGTGTTACCTTCGAGAGTGTTTTGATGCTCGAGTTGTTTGCCGGACCGTACACAGTCAAACCCGTGAAATTAGTTTGAATGAACGTTTCGCCATAACTGAAGACAGCCCAGTTATGCGTCACTTCATTTGGTGAGCCCTGATTCCAGATCTGCGTGATCGAAGTGAGCAGTCCACTGGCGTCGTAGTTGAATTTGATGCTTCGCGCCAGAGTATCGATAACAGTATCGATTCTGCCGAATGAATTGTAGTTAATGGTGATGTAGTTCCCATTCCGATCTTTGATTTGCGTACAGTTGTATTCACTGTTCATCCAAACATAGCTCAACTGCGTTCCGTTGCTGGTCAGCACTGTCATGGTGGTCGTGTCCAGCAACAGATGTGAAGAGTCGGCCGCTTCATACAGCGTGGACGTGCCGACTTGCCCCAGTTCAGTGCGGCTTCCATCCGGACCGATAAATAGGAATGCGTTTTTGCCGACTTCCGAGTTGAAATAAACCGGCTGGATCACAGGAAAACCAAGACGGAATCCGGGACTTGGAAAACCACGATCCTCATCGAAGGACATATAGTTGCCGCTGCTGTTCCTGGTCCATACCAGCGAGTTGTACGACAGCGCCAGCCCGAGATCCATTCCGCTCCGGCCGGGCAGACTCACCAAAGGCAAGCTCCAATTGAAATTTTGTGAAAGAGGATTCTCGCCGCCACCGCCAGTTTGGTTCCTCGGATCTAGACGCGCCTGGTTTGAGCCGTTGATAGTTACGGTGGCGGTCGCGCTCGCTCGCAGCCCCGCGTTATCCGTCACTGTTAAAGTTGCGGTAAAGGATCCGGAGGTTTGATAAGAGTGAGAAGGATTCTGAGTGTTGGTGGAAGTGCCGTCACCGAAGTTCCAGTGATAACTGCTGATGGCGCCGTCTGGATCAAACGATCCGCCGCTGCTGAAATTAATAGCTTGACCTAACTGGCCCGTGTACGGCCCACCAACTACAGGCACCGGACGCTG
>Ga0207647_10003085_pt1 | contig 12527 bp, 9 predicted proteins | sample KBSCornC2_FD_184295 | JGI IMG/M metagenome (GOLD analysis project Ga0207647, IMG submission 184295) | Corn rhizosphere microbial communities from Kellogg Biological Station, Michigan, USA - C2 (SPAdes) (version 2) | ecosystem: Host-associated > Plants > Roots > Rhizosphere ...
TTGGCCCGGCCGAATGCGAACGGGCAGGTTTCGGACCGGCAAGAGGTAGGCCCCGCGCATTGACATTACAATGACGAGGCGGCTTTTCGCTCGTGCGGCGCCGCCGTCGGGGCGGGCTCGTCATGTGTCGAAACGGCGGAGTGCTTCGCATAGGATCGCGATAATTTCGGAAGGAGCGATTGAATGACGAATACAGAAAACCGCGAGCCGGCACGCGATCCGCAGGATCTCGAGCGTTTGCTGATCGATCGGCAATGGGCCGGCGACATCGAGGGCATGCTGGCGCTGTTCGAGCCCGACGCCGTCGTCGACAGCGGCGATAACGAGCCGGCTCGCGACCGGCACGCCATCCGCGCGCTGTTCGAACAGGGTATCGCCGCGGGCCAAAAGTTTCAGCGCGGCGAGCAGCGCCTGCTCTCATCAACGGCGACCTGGCGCTGACGTCGACGAGGCTGCCTGACGGCAGCATAACCAGCGAAGTCGCACGCCGTCAGAGCGACGGAACATGGCTCTGGGCGATCGACCGATATTCAGTCGCTTTTTAGCTGCCGATATGGCGCTTGCCGCCGCGCGCTTGCGCCAGCTCGACCTGGCGGTGGCGTTCGGCATAGCGCTCGCGATCCTCGTCGGACCGCGTTTCAAAGCAATGCGGGCATGAAACGCCGACCGCGTATTTCGGCGACAGCCGGTCCTCGACGGTCAGCGGATGCCGGCAGGCGCGGCAGAGTTCGGCTTCGCCCTCGGCCAGACCATGCGAGACGGACACCCGTTCGTCGAACACGAAACATTCGCCTTGCCAGAGACTCTCCTCGGCCGGCACGTCCTCCAGATATTTCAGGATGCCGCCCTTGAGATGGAAGACGTTTTTGAGGCCGAGCGACTTCAGATAGGCCGTTGCCTTTTCGCAGCGTATGCCGCCGGTGCAGAACATCGCCACCTTGCGGCCCTCGAACTCGCCACGGTGCTGCTCGACCCAGGCGGGGAATTCGCGGAAGCTGGTGGTCTTGGGATCGATCGCGCCCTGGAAAGTGCCGAGCGAGACTTCGTAGGCGTTGCGCGTGTCGATGACGAGCGTGTCGGCATCCGAGATCAGCGCGTTCCAGTCGGCCGGCGCGACATAGGTCCCTGCGCTCGCCGCTGGATCGATGTCCTCGACGCCCATGGTGACGATCTCGCGCTTCAGCCGCACCTTCATGCGGTGGAACGGCATTTCGGCGGCGGCACTGTATTTGACTTCCAGCCGGGCAAGGCCTTCGATAGCTTGCAGATGGTCAATCAGCGCGGCAATCGCCTCCTCGCTGCCGGCAACGGTGCCGTTGATGCCTTCATGCGCCAGAAGCAGCGTGCCCTTGATGCCGCGCCCGCAGCAGAAGGCGGCGAGCGGTATGCGCAAAGCCTCGTATCCGTCGAGCCGGGCAAACTTGTAGAGCGCGGCGACGCGGGTGGGCCGAATTTCCTTGGCTATTGTCATGGCAATGCCACTAGACCGTGCTGAAAGCCGTTTCAAGGCAGACGCCGCCGGCGCATGACTACGTGACATCACGACACGCTGCCTTTCGTGGACTTGCCATATCCCTTCTGCTAATCGGTTTAAAACGATCGAAATGGAGACCAGCACATGACCAGCAAGACCGAAAAGCTCCTGTCGCTTCTCGACGGTCAACCGGTTATCCCGGTGCTGAAGATCGCCAATATCGCTGATGCCGTGCCGCTTGCCCGCGCCTTGTCGCGTGGCGGTTTGCGGGCCGTCGAGATCACGCTGCGCACCGCCGACGCGCTGGAAGCGATCCGCCGCGTCGCCGCCGAGGTCGAGGAAGCGGTCGTTGGCGCCGGCACCATTCTCGATGCCAGGCAGTTCGACGAAGCAGCCCGCGCCGGTTCGAAATTCATCGTCAGCCCCGGCATCACCGGCCAGCTTCTCGACGCGGCCAAGGACAGCCCCGTGCCGCTGCTGCCCGGCGCCATCACGCCCGGTGAGATCATGGCCGCGCGCGAAGCCGGCCTGCGCTTCCTGAAATTCTTCCCGGCCGAGCAGTCCGGCGGCATCGCTTCGCTTAAGGCTTTCGCTTCGCCGCTTGCCGACGTGAAATTCTGCCCGACCGGCGGCATCACGGCCAAGAATGCCGCCGACTATCTGAGCCTGCCCAACGTCATCTGCGTCGGCGGCTCCTGGGTGGCGCCCGACGATCTCATCAAGGCTGGCAAATGGGACGAGATCGAAGCGCTGGCGCGTGAGGCGAGCAAGCTCAAGAAGTAATCAGCGCTTTCACCAGGGCAGCGCGCCGTTCTCATCAAAATAGCCGCCCGTCGGTCCGCCGGCCTCCAGCGTCGCCAGCCGCACGATGATCTCGGCCGCCTGCTGCACCGTACGGCCGCCTCTGTGCGCGTTGAGGTCCGTCGCGGTGTAGCCGGGAGCGGCTGCGTTGACCATGATGCCGTGCGGCGCGAGTTCCCGGGCAAAGGCCAGCGCGACGGCGTTGAGCGCCGTCTTCGAACTGCCATAGCCCATGACATTGGGCGACTGGCTGCTGCCGGCCGCGCGTGCCAGCGATCCGAGATAGCTGCTCACCATGACGATCCGCGCAGCGGGCGCCGCAAGCAGCAGCGGCAAGAACGCCTGCGTGACCCGCACCGGACCGAAGACGTTGACGTCGTAGGTGGCTTTCATATCCGCGACATCCTCGCGGCTCGGCGGCCGTTCATAGCGGCCGTCCGGGCCAAGCGCATCGATATAGCCGGGAGCAATGCCGGCATTGTTGACCAGCACCTCCAGGCCAGCCGCCCGCGCCGCAACTGTCTTGACCGCGGTCGCCACACTGTCGTCGCTGGTGACGTCGAGTTCGAGCCACTCGACGTCGAGCCCTTCGCAGCGCAGCGCCTGCGCCGCGGCCTCGCCGCGGTCGGCATCGCGAGCGCCGAGCCACACCTTGAATCCCATGGCGGCCAGCCGCTTGGCGGTCTCGAGGCCGATGCCCTTGTTGGCGCCGGTCACAAGCGCGTTCTTCGTCGTCATATCCATGTCTCCTGTTCGGTGACCTAGAGATGACGTGAGCCGGCCCGCTTTGCGCGCCAAAAGCTCTCAGCCTCTTGCCTAATCCTCTCAGGTGCGCGTCTTCGCGTCACCCAGGTGCGCGTCTTCGCGTCACCCAGGTGCGCGTCTTCGCGTCACCTGTCCGCGTCCGCGCATCACCTGGTTGCGTGGCCACCATGGATCGGCAATGCTGAAATCGATGAATGAAGCGCTCCAGGAACTGATCGCCATCGCCGGTCGCCACGCGAAAGGACGGCGGACGAAGACGGCCATCCCGCGCGTTACGATCGGCCGCAGCGAGGTTCCGACGCCGCCGCTGCCCGAGCTCTGCCAGCCGACCACGCTGTTTGTCCTGCAGGGAACCAAGACGGTCCTGATCGGCGACCGCACGCTTGCCTACAGCGCCGGCAGCTATTTCGTCTATGCGGTTGAAACACCCGCCACCAGCCAGCTCATCGAGGCGAGCGTCGCGCAGCCTTACATGGCCATCGCCTTCGCGCTCGATACCGAGCTGATCGCCGGCCTGCTCATCGACCACAAGCCGGCGATCGATTGCGATAGCTTCGTGACCAATCAAGTCGATGACTTGCTGCTCGATGCGTGGCGGCGAATGCTGCGGCTGCTCGACAAGCCGGCCGAGATTCCTGTTCTCGCGCCCATGCTCGAACGGGAGATCGCGTTCAGGCTGTTGCAAGGCCCGCAGGGCGAAAAGCTGCGCCAGCTCGCGCGCGCCGATGGCCGCCTTTCGCAAATCCGCCGCGCCACCGCCTGGATCCGCGCGCATTACAACGAACCGATCGATGTGACGCAGCTGGCCGAGCTATCGCATATGAGCAACGCCGCTTTTCATCGTCACTTCAAGGCGGCGACGGCCATGAGCCCGATCCAGTATCAAAAGCAGCTCCGCCTGCTGGAAGCGCGCCATCTGCTGATCGCGCAACCGCGCAGCGCCGCGCATGTCGCCTTCACCGTCGGCTACGAAAGCGCCTCCCAGTTCAGCCGCGAATATGCGCGCCAGTTCGGATTGCCGCCCGCGCGCGACGCCGCGCGGCTTCTGGCCAAGGGTGAAGCGGCTGCGCTAGAAGTCGACTGAACATGAAAAACCGGCCGGCCGGAGCAATTCCAGGAAAAGTGCGTAGCCCGCCCGGAATTGCGTAAAGAATAAAGAGATAGAGCGGCTCAGCGAAACGCTGAACCGCTCTATCGCCGACCGGGATAGGGCTTGGAATTCAGCGGCAGACCTTGCGTCGGGGCCACGGCTTGCAAGATCGCATGCCGGCGCAGGCTCGATGCCACGGCCACCGACTGGTTCCCGCTCATGGATTCGAACCACGATTCACGCCTTCAAAGGGCGCTGTCCTACCATTAGACGAAGCGGGAAGACCGGGTGGGCAAATAGGCCTTCGATGACGGAAAACGAAAAGCCGCGTTGAACGCGGCTTTTCTGGTGTCTGTCGGGGTCGCTATTTCGTTTGGAAGCGCGCGACCGAGAGGAACTTCACCGCATTGCCGGTGAACCGGCTTGCGTCCGGCACCCCGCCGTCCGCCTGGAAGCCGGCCGTGTACACTTCGCTCGGCGGCGTATGCACGATGTTGTAGGCATAGCGCGGCGCCGTCGTCGGGTCGGAAACCGAGGCAATGTTGGCGCCGCTGCCCAGCGCCCAGCGCGCGGCCTGCGGCGGCGCCGCCACCACCATGGCCTTGGGCCCGGGCTTCAGGTCGTGGGCGGACGCCCTGCCTTCCTTGGCCGTCGTCTTCACACCAGCGCCAATCGCCTGCGCCGGATCGGCGCCGGCCGGGAGTGCGGCGATGGCCTGGCGCGGCGAGGCCGCATCGACGCCCGACGGATCGTTGAACGCCGAGCGCGGCTCCGGCTCAGTCAGCGACGCGAGCTGGTATTCGGCGCCGCCGGCGCCATTGGCCTCGACGGTTGCATTGGCCTGTTCGAGAACGGCTTTGACCTCGTCCTGCTTGCCGGGCTGCGGCCGGGCAGTCGGCAGCACGGAGAACGCATCGGTCGCGCTCTTGTCCTGCGAAGCCGTCTCGGCCAGCGCCAGAAGCACGTTCTTGTCCTTCGGCGCCAAGTCGGCCGGCGTCGAGCGGTCAGGACGCCAGGTCGGCAGCGGAATGTTGTTGACCGCTACCTGCGCCGGGTCGGTGCTCGCGACCTCGGCGGCGCTGGCCGTGCCGAACGGGACCTTGTCCGGCGCGGGCGCCTGTGCCGTCGAAACCGCCTGCTCCGTCGTCGCCGAGGCATCCGCCATAGCGAACGGCACGTTCTGCGGCGCCTGCTGGCCGACATCGACCTTCGGACGCGGCGCAAAGTCGGGCAGCGGGATTTCCTTGGGCGGCAGCGCGGCGATGATCGTCTCCGGCGTATCCTGCTGCGGCTGCTGCGGATCGTCGGCGCCGTCATCCGCCATCTGCGGGATGTTGGCGCGCTTGGCATCCTTCGGCGCAACGATCGCGATGCCCGGAAGATTGCTGTTGCGAGCCGTGGCAGCGGTCGCGACCTGAACCTGCTTCACAGCTTTCTGTTGGGGCGCCGGGGCGCTTTCATCGGCGTCGTCATCGGCCTCGTCGGCGCCACCGCCGAACCAGGCAAACAGGCCGCCGGACCGCTTGCTGGAGCCACCGGCGCTGGCCAGTTCGATATTGGGCGTGCCGGCGCCCTTACGCGCCTGATACGCTGCCACTGCCTGCTCATAGCCGGGCAGCGGGCGCCCGTCGCTCGGCACATGCAGCGTCTTCCCATTCGGGAACAGGCTGACCAGTTCCTGGCGGCTGATGCCCGGCCAATGGCGCACATTGCCGACATCCATATGCACGAAGGGCGAGCCGGAAGTCGGGTAATAGCCGACGCCGCCGCCCTGCATCTTGAGGCCGATGTTGCGCAGTTTCTTCAGCGGCACGCCGGGGATGTAGAAGTCCATCGCCTTGCCCAGCATGTGCTGGCTCTTCTCGGCGACGCCGCGGCTGCGCGAACGCAGCAGCGCGTTGGTCGACGGCGAGCGATAGCCGCAGACGACCTGGATATAGTCGGTCGCGCCGCTTTCGCGATAGGCTTCCCAGACGAGGTCGAGCAGCCGCGGATCCATCTTGGTCGGTTCGTTGCGGCGCCAGTCGCGCAGGATGATGTTGATCTTGCGCAGGCCTTCCGGATCGTAGCGGCCATTGCGCTTGTAGACGATCTCGGCCTTCTCATGCGTGTGCAGGTGATAGAGCTTGAGCGTACGCACCTCAGCCCTGGCGCCTGAGTTCGCAGCGGACAGAAATCCGACGGCCAAAATCACAAACGTCAGCCACCTCGGCCAGACGCTCATGTGAAAATGCCGCCCGTCTTTGTGTCGTTCGACTTTGTTCAAATCAAATGGCCTTGCAGGCTGCCGTTTGTCCCCGGATTTGACCAACGGATGCGTGGTTTTCACATCCGAATATCGATCCTAATGGTTAATCATCGTTTATTGAAGCCGAAATGCGGTAACACCGTGGCGATATCCCGTCAAAAATGATGCACAGCATTTCGTGGTAAACCGCTGGTTTAGATCAAGAATCCGGCCTCGGCCAGAACACGATCTGTTACCGTTAGCGTTAATGCGTGATCCTCGGCAACGCCAACCGCTGAAAACCCTGCGTTTTCACGTCAAAAGCGACAATTTGACTCGGATTTTAGGCAGGCAGGCTGGTTCGAGGCTTGCCTGTCACGAGGCAAGCCGGTCGACGCGCCCAGCTTCGGGATCAATGCCATATTCCTTCAACTTTCGGTAGAGCGTGGAGCGGCCGATGCCCAACCGGCGGGCGACTTCGCTCATTTGGCCATTGTAATGGTCGATCGCGAGCTTGATCATCTCGAGTTCGACATCGGCCAGCGCCCGCACATTGCCGCGCTCGTCGAGCGCGCGAAGCGTTCCGAAACGCGGCTGCGGCCTGGCCGGCGCCTGGCCATCGGGCAAGCCGGCCACCGTGGCATCGGCAACAGTCTCATCCGCTTGCCGGGTCGCTTCCGCATTCGTTTCGGCTATGGCGGATGCGGTTTCCGCTCCGAGATTTACCGTGCCTTCCACCTGCGCCCGGATCTGCGGGAATTCCTCCTCGGTCAGCACGTCGCCCTCGGCAAGCACCGATGCCCTGAAGACCGCATTCTCCAACTGGCGGATGTTGCCCGGCCAGTCATAGGCCTGCAGCATCGCAAGCGCCGTGGCCGATATGCCGGCAAGGCGGCGGCGCGGATCGGTCGGCGCGACCTTTTCCATGAAATGCCGAACCAGGTAAGGAATGTCGTCGCGGCGGTCGCGCAGCGGCGGCACGAAGATCGGATAGACGTTCAGCCGGTAGAACAGGTCCTCGCGGAACTTGCCGTCCTTGACCTGCTGCAGAAGGTTTCGGTGCGTGGCCGAGATCAGCCTTATATCGACCTTGACGGTCGAGCGACCGCCGACCGGATCGACCTCGCCTTCCTGCACGGCGCGCAGCAGCTTGACCTGGACGTCGAGCGGCAGATCGCCGATCTCGTCGAGGAACAGCGTGCCGGAATTCGCCTCGACGAATTTGCCGGTGTGCTTATCGGTAGCGCCGGTGAAGGAGCCCTTCTCATGGCCGAACAGGATCGATTCGACCAGGTTGTCCGGGATGGCGCCGCAATTGACGGTGACGAACGGCTTTGAGCGGCGGTCGCCGCTGCCCTGGATGGCGCGCGCCACCAGTTCCTTGCCGACGCCGGACTCGCCCTCGATCAGGATCGGGATGTTGGAGGCCGCCGCTTTCTGCCCAAGGCGTATCACCCGGTCCATTGCCGGGCTGCGCGTGATCATGTCCTTGAAGGTGAGATGGCCGCCGCCGCGTCGCCGCGACGCGCGCTTCATCTCGTCCTCGACGGCTTCCACCTTGAGCGCGTTGGAAATCGCGTTCTGCAGCCTGTCGGGTGACGCCGGCTTGACGACGAAGTCGAAGGCGCCGTGCCGCATCGCCGAGACGACCGTCTCTATGCCGCCTTGGGCCGTCTGCACGATGACGGGAATGTTGATGGCGCGCTCGCGCATCGCCTTCAGCACGCCGATGCCGTCGAGACCGGGCATGACAAGGTCGAGTATGACGACGGAGACCTCGCGGGCGTTCGGCCCATCGAGCACGTCGAGGCCGGCGTCGCCGCTATCCGTGACGATCGCGCTGTGCCCGAACTTGGTCAACGCGGCCTCGACCAGCCTGCGTTGCACCGGATCGTCATCGACTATGAGTATGGAACCTGTCATGACTGTTTGAGTCGTCCGCCCGAGAAAATCCCCATGGATCATCTTGGCACAGGGTTCTAAATAAGGTTTCAAAAAACCCGGTGAACGAATTCCTTAGGATTTGACCGGCTTCTCCTTTCCCTTTGATTCTGGCTCCTTGGTTCAAAGAAGGTATTGTTGATGCGCATGATGTTTGGTCGGCGGCTTGCGGCGCCAGCGTCCGGCCAGGGCGCGGCGGAGCTTGGCGACCTGCCGGAGTGGAATCTCGCCGACCTCTATTCGGGCATGGAAGCGCCTGAGTTGAAGCGCGACATCGCCAAGGCAGCCAGCGACGCCATCGCCTTCGAGACCCGCTGGAAAGGTACCCTTGCTGCGGAAGCCGGGCGCGGCGGCGCCGGCCGGTTGGGCGAGGCGCTGAAAACCTATGAGGCGCTCGAGGAACTGATCGGCCGCATCGTCTCTTATGCGGGCCTTGTCTATGCCGGCAACACCGCCGATCCGCAGCGCGCCAAGCTCTATGGCGACGTCCAGGAAAAGATGACGGACGCCAGCGCGCATCTCCTGTTCTTCGCGCTCGAGCTCAACCTGATCGACGATGCGGCGATCGAAAGCGCTTTGGCCGCCGACAAGGCCTTCGGCCATTACCGGCCCTGGGTGCTCGACCTCAGGAAGGACAAACCCTACCAGCTCGAAGACCGCGTCGAGCAGTTGTTCCACGAAAAGTCGGTCACCGGGCGCGGCGCCTGGAACCGCCTGTTCGACGAGACGATGACCGACCTGCGCTTCGATATCGACGGCGAGGAACTGACACTTGAGCCGGCGCTGAACCGGCTGCAGGATTCGAATGGCGAGGTGCGCCGCCGCGCCTCCGAGGCGCTGGCCGCCACGTTCCGAAAGAGCCTGCGCACCTTCACGCTCATCACCAACACTTTGGCCAAGGACAAGGAAATCTCCGACCGCTGGCGCGGCTTCCAGGATATTGCCGACTCTCGCCACCTCGCCAACCGCGTCGAGCGCGACGTGGTCGACGCGCTGGCCGCGGCCGTGCGCGAGGCCTATCCGCGGCTGTCGCACCGCTATTACGCGATGAAGGCGCGCTGGCTCGGCATGGAGGTGATGAACCACTGGGACCGCAACGCGCCGCTGCCGGAGACGCCGCAGGCGGTGATCCGCTGGGACGACGCCAGGGACACGGTGCTTTCCGCCTATCAGCGCTTCTCGCCGGACATGGCCGAAATCGCGCGCGGCTTTTTCGACCGCAGGTGGATCGACGCGCCGGTGCGGCCGGGCAAGTCGCCCGGCGCCTTCGCCCATCCGACGGTGCCGTCGGCGCATCCTTACGTGCTGCTCAACTACATGGGCAAGCCGCGCGATGTGATGACGCTGGCGCATGAGCTCGGCCATGGCGTGCACCAGGTGCTGGCCGCCGGCCAGGGCGCGCTGATGGCCTCGACGCCGCTGACGCTGGCCGAGACGGCATCGGTCTTCGGGGAGATGCTGACCTTCCGCTCGCTGCTCGAACAGACCAGCGACAAACGCGAGCGCAAGGCCATGCTCGCCCAGAAGGTCGAGGACATGATCAACACGGTCGTGCGCCAGATCGCCTTCTACGAGTTCGAGCGCAAGGTGCATGCCGAGCGCAAGAACGGCGAGCTGACCTCGGACAGGCTGGGCGAATTCTGGCTGGAGGTGCAGGCCGAGAGCCTGGGGCCGGCGATCAAGCTGCGCGAGGGATACGAAGTCTTCTGGACCTACATCCCGCATTTCATCCACTCGCCTTTCTACGTCTATGCCTATGCCTTCGGCGATTGCCTGGTGAACTCGCTCTATGCCGTCTACCAGAATGCCGAGCGCGGGTTTCAGGAGAAGTATTTCGAGATGCTGCGCGCCGGCGGCACGAAGCATCACTCCGAGCTTCTGGCGCCCTTCGGCCTCGACGCCACCGATCCCGCTTTCTGGCAGATCGGCCTTGGCGTGATCGGTTCGCTGATCGACGAATTGGAAGCGCTCGACAATTGACGACAACAACGGGGCGGTCGTCGGTCGCGATAGTTTAGCCGGAACGCATATTAGCAAGGCTCTATTCTTGCCCTAAATAGCTGTTCTTCAATAACTCTCCGGCGCATTTTTCAACTAGCTTTCGACAAGCCATATGATAGCGTCCGGCCTCAAGCTCAGCCGGACGCATCGCGCAGGCCAGAGATGGCCGGTCGCGGCGCTACGGCGAATGCGATGATGGCCGTCGGCGCCGGACAAGGCCGAACGCCGATGGCTCGATTGAAGCCGGCGGTTCCGCTGACCACGGAACCTTTGACGATCCTTGGCATGCGCTGGCCTTTCCGGGCCTCGGCCGACAGATCGGACTGGAGAGGGAAATGAGCACTTTCTTCTACATGCTCCTGGCGTTCGTTGTGGGTATCCTGGTTGGCTGGTTCATCTGGGGCCGCCTGCGCGGTGAGATCGACAGTCTGCGTGGCGATCTCGACCGCACGCGAAGCGAGCGCGACAGGTTGCGGGCCGATAGCGATCGGCTGAAGGGCGAGCTCGACGCCTGCGGCCGCGCCCGCGCCGATCTCGAAAGCCGGCTGCGCGACGCGCCTTCCGCCAAGGCCGGCGCCGACAAGGCCGCCACGCCGGCGCCGACAGCGCTGATGTCGACGCAGGCAGCCGCGACATCGGCGGCGACAAAGGCCGCTCCGGCGAAGTCGGCCGCCGCGAAGAAACCGGCGGCGACGAAGACTGCGGCGAAGCCGGCGGCCAAAGCCGCCGCGCCCAAGAAATTGGCAGCCCCCGCGGCCAGGAAAGCCGCAACACCGCAGGCCGCGACCGGCAAGGCCGACAATCTGCGTCGCCTCATCGGCATCGGCCCGGTCAACGAAAGACTGCTCAAGGGCCTGGGCGTCACCACCTATGCCCAGGTCGCGGCCTGGACCGCCGCCGACGTCAAGCGCATCGAGGAGGTGCTCAATTTCGACGGCCGCATCGCGCGCGAAAAATGGATCGAGCAGGCGAAATTGCTGGCCGCCGGCAACGAGGCCGAATTCGCCCGCCAGTTCCCGACGGCCGGAACCGCAAGCAACACCTGAGTAGCCAGCATGGTTGGCAACAAGGCGGCGCCTTCCGGGCGCCGTCTTTGTTTTGGGCCAGCCAGCTTTGCGCCGCCCGACGCCGCTCCCTCGATTGCGCCACGCCGGGCCCCCATATAGAGCGGTCGACTGAATTGTCCGCTTCCGAGGCTCATGTCCCTGCCTTCAGCCATTTTCCGCAACGACGCGACCGGTCGCCAGTTGGTCTTCGACCGGCCGCGCGAGATCATCGTTGCGCAGGATGCGGAAGAGTTCACGCCCGCGCTTGAAAGGGCGCAGGCCGCCTCCGACTCCGGCAAATGGCTGGCAGGCTATTTCTCCTACGAAGCCGGTTACCTGCTCGAGCCGAAACTGGTGCCGCTGCTGCCCGAAGGCCGCCGCGCGCCGTTGGTCTGCCTCGGCGTCTTCGATGCGCCTGTCGAGCAGGCGGTGCCGCAAAATGTGGGGCCAGCCAGCAATGGCCCGATCTTCGATGCCAGGGCAACCTGGTCCGCCGAGGACTATGCCGGCCGCTTCGCGCGCCTTCACAACCATATCCGCAAGGGCGATTGCTACCAGGGCAACCTAACCTTCCCGGTCCGTGCGCAATGGTCCGGCGATCCGCTCGCCGCCTTCGGCGCGCTGACGGAACGCCAGCCGGTCAAATATGGCGCGCTGGTCTCGCTCGGCGATCCGATCGTCCTATCGCGCTCGCCCGAATTGTTCTTCGAGATCGATGCCGACGGCATGATCGAGACGCACCCGATGAAGGGCACCGCGCCACGCGGCGCGACCAAGGCCGAAGACGCCCGACTGAAGGCCTTCCTGCGCAACGACGAGAAGAACCAGGCCGAGAACCGGATGATCGTCGACCTTTTGCGCAACGACATCTCGCTGATCAGCGAAGTCGGCACGCTGGAGGTGCCGGAACTGTTCCGCATCGAGACCTATCCGACGGTGCACCAGATGGTCAGCCGCGTGCGGGCGCGGCTTTTGCCCGACATCGGCATCCGCCAGGTCTTCGCCGCGCTTTTCCCCTGCGGCTCGATCACCGGTGCGCCGAAGATCCGTGCCATGGAAATCCTGCATGAGCTGGAAGACGCACCGCGTGACGTCTATTGCGGCGCCATCGGCTGGATCGCGCCCGGCGGCAGGATGCGTTTTTCGGTGGCGATCCGCACCATCTCGCTCTTTGCCGACGGC
>Ga0207647_10003089_pt1 | contig 12516 bp, 10 predicted proteins | sample KBSCornC2_FD_184295 | JGI IMG/M metagenome (GOLD analysis project Ga0207647, IMG submission 184295) | Corn rhizosphere microbial communities from Kellogg Biological Station, Michigan, USA - C2 (SPAdes) (version 2) | ecosystem: Host-associated > Plants > Roots > Rhizosphere ...
TTGAGCTCATCGATCTGGCGCTCGAGCGCCGGTGCGACCTCGCTCGAGACGAGCTTGCGCGCGCGAGCATCCCAGTCGCCGGCGATATTCTTGGCCTTGGTCCGCTTGACGAGCGAATCGACGATGCCGTCGCCCTCATGCGCATTCTTGGCCGCAAGGGTGAGCTGGCTGATCGCCTTGTCGATCAGGAAGTTCGGCGGGACCAGCCCCTGGCCGCGCGCGGCCTTCATCCGCTCGAGCTCGCCGTCGAGCTGTTTCGGATATTGCGCGAGCCGAGTGAGATAGGCCTCGGCGTCCGAAGCATTTTCGATCGGATGGTCGGTATCGAGGAACTTGGGGGTGTCGAGATAGGCGCCGACGTTCTGGATGACGACGTAGGGCGTGTTGCGCCAGCCGCCGACCGCAACGTCGCCGTAGGGCAAAGCGAAGCCCTCGAGCGCGGTCTTGTAAGCGCTCTTCACCACTTCGACGCTGGTGCGAACCGGGAAAGACAGCGCGGTGGTATCGACCGCTTCCACGCGTTGAAGATCGGCCTTGAGCGTTGCTGCGACCTTCTGCTGGCCCGCGGCGGAGCGGTCCCCAAGCTGCGACCGCAGGCCGGCACGGTTGCCGGTGTCGATGCCGAGCGACGTCGCGCCTTCCGGGCTCAAGCGAAGGAGATTCTCCGCGATCGAATCGAGCAGCCTGGAGGCATCGGCATCGCCCGCGGCGCCGGCCTTGCCGGATTGGACCTTGCAGCCTGGAAGGAAGGAAAATGCTGCAGTTGCAGCGAGGGCCGCGACCGTTTGGCGGCGGGTAAGCTCAAATTGTTGCACGAACCTCTCCGTCAGGCGGGTGGGAGCACGCGATGCGCCTCAACGGTGAGGCAGTTGCCCTCAACGCCGGTGATGCGCACACGTTCACCGACGGCCGCCGGGCCGCCGCGCGCGCTCCACTCACTGTCGCCGACGCGGACACGGCCGTTCTGATCGTCGACCGCGGCGACGACCGTCACCACTTTTCCGACGAGCCGTCCCGCACGGTCGTTCAAGAGCGGGTCGGTGCTGTCCGCGGTGCGATTCGCGTAGAATCGGCGCCCGACCAGCACCGCAATCACGGCATAGAGCGCGAACAAGGCGAGCTCGGCCGCCGTGCCGAGGTTGAACAGCACGGTGAAGAGGCCGGTCGCGATCGCCGCGGCGCCAAGGAATACGAGGAAGAAGCCGGGCGCGATGACCTCGAGGATCAGCAGCAGGACGCCGCCGATCAACCACAGCCAGCCGGGATCGATGCCGTTCATCCCTTGCTTTCAGGAACGCTCGGCACAGCCTTTGCCCGGACGGCCGGAACAGCCCTGCCGCTCCCTTCGCCGAACGCTTCTTTGGCGAGTTCGCCGATCCCGCCGAGCGTGCCCATCAGCTGGGTTGCCTCGACCGGGAACAGGATGGTCTTGGAGTTGGGTGAGGTCGCAAACTTGCCCAACGCCTCGACATATTTCTGAGCGATGAAATAGTTGATCGCCTGGGTGCTTCCGCCCTCGATCGCATCGCTGACCGATTTGGTCGCATTGGCCTCGGCCAAGGCCGAGCGTTCGCGTGCTTCGGCGTCGCGGAAGGCGGCCTCCTTCTGCCCTTCCGCCTGAAGGATTCGCGCCTGTTTTTCGCCTTCGGCGCGCAGGATCTCGGACTGGCGCATGCCTTCGGATTCGAGGATCGATGCGCGCTTTTCGCGCTCGGCCTTCATCTGCCGGGTCATGGCGTTGACGATGTCCTGCGGCGGGCGAATGTCCTTGAGCTCAACGCGGGTGATCTTCACGCCCCACGGCTCCGTCGCATGGTCGACCACAGCGAGCAGCCGCGCGTTGATCTCGTCGCGCTTGGACAAAGTCTCGTCGAGATCCATCGAACCCATCACGGTGCGCAAATTGGTGGTCGAGAGCGCCATGAGAGCGCTGTAGAGGTCGCTGACCTCATATGCCGCCTTGGCGGCATCGATCACCTGGAAGAAGACCACCCCGTCGACCGCGACCATCGCATTGTCCTTGGTGATGATCTCCTGTCCCGGGATGTCGACGACTTGCTCCATCATGTTGATCCGACGCCCGACCCGATAGAAAAACGGCGGGACGAAGTTGAAGCCCGGCTGTCCGACCCGAACGAAGCGCCCGAAATGTTCGATCGTGTAACGATAGCCCTGGCGGACGATCTTGACGCCGATCATCACGTAAAGGAGCGCCAGCACTGCGAGCGCCGTCATGAAGGTAGTCAGCATGAGCTTCCCCGAATATTGGTGTTGCCACATGATGCGACGCTCGGGCGGGCTGTGGAAGCGAAATCGGACATGAGGGCGGATCCAATTCGGCAAAAAAGGACCGACCGCGAGGCATATCGGGCCGACGGATACGTCCTCCTGAAACAGCTGTTCCCGCCGCTGGTGCTAGCGGTCTTCCACGGGAAGATGCAGCAGGATCTCAAGCTAAAGGGAAACCAGGCTTTCATCTCGCGGACCAATCTCCTCACCAAACCGGCGATCGAGGTGTACAGCCGGCAGTACGCGCCGATGGCCGCCTTCCATTGGGGCCTGACCCCCGCCGTTGCCGAGGTGGCGGGCTGCGACCTCCTCCCGACCTATGCCTATTTCCGAGCGTATCAGGAAGGCGATGTTTGCCTGGTCCATTCGGACCGGCAGGCGTGCGAGCATAGCTTGTCGCTCACGGTCCATTTGGCCGATGAGCGGCCCTGGGCCCTCTGCGTCGAAAAGCGGCGGATCGACGGACCGGAGGCGGTTCAACCCGACTTCGGCGAGCATGAGTTCACGTCCCTTCCGATGAGCGCCGGAGATGCGGTGATGTACCGGGGAGTCGATCATCGGCATGGGCGCGTCGAACCCAATCCCAACAGTTGGTCGGCGCATCTTTTCATGCACTGGGTCGACCCCAACGGGCCGCATGCCGATCATGCTTTCGATCGCGTGATGCTCGAAAGGCACGGGATGGCCGTATGACCCACCTGCATCTCGTTCGATCCCTCCTGTTCCTGCCCGCGTCCAATCCGCGCGCGATCGCCAAGGCCCGCGAATCAGGGGCGGACCTCGTCATTCTCGACCTCGAAGATGCGGTGAAGGCGGAGGACAAGGATTCGGCGCGCCACGCTGCCGTCGAGGCCTTGGCCGATGAATGGCCCATGGCGGTCGGCATCCGGATCAACGGCATTGGTAACGATTGGCACGGGCCGGACCTTGTCGCGGTCAGCCATTGCGGCGCGGATTTCGTGGTGATGCCCCGGGTCGAAGACAAAGAAGAATTGTCCTTCGTCAGGAAGCAGTCCGGAAAGCCCGTACTGGCTATGATCGAAACCGCCAAAGGCGTCCTTGCCGCCCATGAAGTGACTCACGACTGCGCGGGCCTGATCGCCGGGACCAACGACCTTCGATCGGACCTGCACCTGCCGCTCGATTCCAATCGCGAGCCGATCTCGACCTCCCTCCAGCTCATCGTTCTGGCGGCGCGGGCAGCCGGGATCGCGGTGTTCGACGGCGTGTACAACCGGCTCGACGACCTCGACGGCTTCATTGCCGAAGCGGAAGCGGGGCGGCGGCTCGGTTTCGACGGCAAGAGCCTGATCCATCCGAGCCAGATCGAGCCGTGCCACCGGGCGTTCTCTCCATCAGATGCGGAGCTCGAGCGCGCCCGGCGTCTGGTTGACGCATTCCAGGGCGGCGCCGAACGGTTTGAAAACCAGATGATCGAGCGGATGCACGTCGAGCAGGCGCAGCGTTTGCTCGAGCGGGACCAGGCCTAGCGGCCACTTGGCAAAATCACAGTCTGCTGTCATGGGCCGATATGGCCCAACTCAACGACGTTCCTGATATCCCGCTCGGACTGACGTTCGACGACGTCCTTCTTCAGCCGCTCGAATCCTCCGTCCTGCCGAGCCAGGCCGACACGCGGACGCAGCTGACTCGCGAAATTCCGCTCCACATCCCGATCCTGTCCTCGGCGATGGATACGGTGACCGAGGCCGACATGGCGATCGCGCTGGCCCAGCTCGGCGGGATTGGAGTCCTCCACCGGAACCTGGACGTCGAGGCGCAGGCCGCGGCGGTCCGCCAGGTCAAGCGCTTCGAGAGCGGGATGGTCGTCAACCCGATCACGATGAGACCCGATCAGACGCTCGCCGAAGCACTCGAGCTGATGAAGGCGCACAGGATCAGCGGCATTCCCATCGTGGAGGCATCGGGCAAGCTCGCCGGAATTCTCACCAATCGCGACGTCCGCTTCGCCGAGAACCCGCGCCAGCCGGTCAGCGAGCTGATGACGAAGGAGAATCTCGCGACCGTCCCGATCGGGACGCCGGAGGCGGAAGCCCGCCGGATCCTCCACCAGCGGCGGATCGAGAAATTGCTGGTGATCGACGACGACCATCACTGCGTCGGCCTGATCACCGTCAAGGACATCGAGAAATCCGTGGCCTCGCCGTTCGCGACCAAGGACGGAGAGGGGCGCCTGCGGGTCGCGGCGGCAACAACGGTCGGCGATGCCGGCTACGCCCGTTCCGAGGCGCTGATGGAGGCAGGGTGCGACTGCATCGTTATCGACACCGCCCACGGCCACAACACCGACGTCGCAGCGGCCGTCGAGCGGGTGAAGCGTTCGTCCAACTCGATCCAGGTCGTCGCCGGCAACGTCGCAACGGCCGAGGCTGCCAAGGTGCTGGTCGGCGCCGGGGCGGACGCGATCAAGGTCGGAATTGGACCGGGCTCGATCTGCACGACGCGGATCATTGCGGGGGTCGGAGTGCCGCAGCTTACCGCGATCATGGAGGCTGCAGGAGCGGCGTCGAAAGCCGGTGTCCCGATCATTGCCGACGGTGGAATCCGCACGAGCGGCGACATGGCCAAGGCGCTCGCGGCAGGCGCCTCGACGGTCATGGTCGGCTCGCTTCTCGCCGGCACGGACGAGGCGCCGGGAGAAATTTTCCTCTACCAGGGCCGCAGCTACAAATCCTATCGCGGAATGGGCTCGGTCGGGGCGATGGCGCGCGGCTCTGCCGACCGCTACTTCCAGCAGGACATCAAGGACCATTTGAAGCTCGTTCCCGAGGGGATCGAAGGGCAGGTCCCCTACAAGGGGCCAGCGAGGGAGATCATCCACCAGCTCGTCGGCGGGATTAAGGCTGCGATGGGCTATACCGGATCCCAGACCATCGCCGACCTTCAGAAGCGTGCAAAGTTCGTCCGGATTACGAATGCGGGCCTATCGGAGAGCCATGTCCACGACGTCTCCATAACCCGCGAGGCGCCCAACTATCCGACACGGTAGATGACCCCGGCCGCTCGCCTCCAGGCGGCGATCGAAATCCTCGATGAGGTGATCGCTTCTGCCCGCGACGACGGCCCACCGGCTGACGTCATCGTCACGCGCTATTTCAAGCAACGCCGCTACGCCGGCTCGGGCGACCGCCGCGCAGTTCGCGAGCTGGTTTTCAGGGCGATCCGTCATACAGCCCACCGGCCAGAGACAGGGAGGGCGGCGATCCTCGGGTTGGCGGAGAATGAGCCCAAGATGCTCGATCTCTTCGGACAGCCGCGTGGACCCGAAGCCCTCGCGCCGAATGAACCGGCCGCCCAGCCAGGCATCGTTCCCGATTGGCTTCGAAGCGAGATATCGCCGCTCATCAGTGAAGCGGAATTGCCGGCATTGCTCGATCGGGCGCCGCTCGATTTGCGCGTCAACGCCGGTCGAGCTTCACGAGACGAGCTTCTCGGCGAATTTCCCGGCGCCGAACTGACCTCGATCAGCCCATGGGGAATCCGCCTGCCGCCTGACAGCCGGGTCGATGATCATCCGTCATTCAGGGGCGGGCTGGTTGAAGTGCAGGACGAGGGCAGTCAGCTGATCGCACTGGCGTGCGAGCCGAAGGACGGCGAAGCGATACTCGACCTCTGCGCCGGAGCGGGCGGCAAGGCGCTCGCTCTGGCGGCCGCTGCACCCGGCTCGCGGATCATCGCGACCGACAGCAATCGTGTGCGCTTGTCCAAGCTCCGGCCCCGGGCGGAGCGGGCAGGAGCGACGATCGAAACACGGCTTTTGAGTCCACCGAACGAGCTAGGCGAACTCGAGGATTGGTGCGGAAAGGCTGATCTCGTCCTGGTCGATGCGCCTTGTTCCGGCAGCGGAACGTGGCGGCGCAATCCGGAAGGACGCTGGAGGCTGACGCCCGACCGGCTCGACCGCCTGGCCGCGCTGCAGGAGCGCCTGCTCGACATCGGCGCCGAACTGGTCCGCCCTGGCGGAAGTCTGGTCTATGCCGTCTGCTCTTTATTGTCCCGCGAAGGGGCAGGTCAGATTGACGGCTTTATCAGCCGCCGTTCATCATGGATTGTGCAGGAAACGCCGCTCGCCGCGGGGCGTTTGGATGGTGCCGGCCGGCTGTTGACACCCAGCCACGACGGCACCGACGGCTTTTTCGTCGCGCGGCTCGGTCACCCATGCTAGGGCAATGCGGTTGAGTGGAGACTTTTGGATGCACTTCGTTGCTTCAGTTCTTGCGGTGAGCTTTGCCGCTTTGGCCTTTTCCGCGCCCGTTGCCGGCCAGCGCCCTGACGACCAGATCGCGCCCAAGTCGGTTGAGCTTCAGAAGCAGGGCGAGGGGCTCCTCACCGCCGCGAAATTCGACCAGGCCGAAGACGCACTGGAAGCGGCCCTGGCCGTGGATCCGCGGAACCGCTGGGCCTTCGTCGACCTCGCGCGGGTCGCTGAAAAGCAGAGGCTGTACGGCAAGGCGATCCGGATGGCGAACAAGGCGCTGATGCTCGAACCGAACGATCCGGACGCGATCGCGGTCCAGGGCGAAGCGATGGTCGAGCTCGGAGCCCTCGCCCGGGCGCAGGCGAACCTTCAGAAGCTGCAAACGATCTGCAGCAAGGGCTGCCCGCAGCTCGCCCAGCTCTCCGCGGCGATCACTCGCGGGCCGTCGGTTGCGTCCGCAAAGGCGCCCGACGTTCCGAAGAACAATTAAGGCAGCGCTCGCGCCAGTTTCACATATTCGTCGACGCTGAGCGTTTCGGCCCGGCGTTCCGCATCGATTCCGAGGTTTGCCAGTGCTTCAAGGGCGCCGGGCAGCCGTTTTAGGCTCGATCGCAGCATCTTCCGGCGCTGGCCGAACGCCGCTTGCGTGACCCGCTCGATGACCCTGGGATCGACGCCATCAGGCGCCTCGGCCGGAACGATGTGCACAACTGCCGAAGTGACTTTGGGCGGCGGGACGAAGGCCGAACGCTTGACGGTCATCGCGATCCGCGGCTTCGCCCGCCACTGCGCCGCCACGGAGAGACGCCCGTAGGCTTCCTGGCCCGGGCCGGCGACGATCCGGTCCGCGACCTCTTTTTGGAACATCAAGGTCAGCGAGCTCCACCACGGCGGCCACGGGTCAGCCGCGAGCCAACGCAGCAGCAGCGCGGTGCCGACATTGTAGGGCAGGTTCGCAACGACGTGCGCGCCCGCGCCGGCCAGCGCGTGCTCGTCCACATCAAGCGCATCGTCATCAACGACGGTCAGATCACCGCCAAACTCGTGTTTCAGTTCGACGAGCGCTGGGATGCAGCGCCGGTCCCGCTCGACCGCGACCACTCTCGCCCCGGCGTCGAGAAGTGCGCGGGTCAGCCCGCCGGGGCCCGGTCCGACCTCGTAAACGGTGCGCCCCTCGAGCGGACCCGGGATCGCCGCGATCCGCGCCAGCAGCTGACGGTCCAGAATGAAATTCTGACCGAGCGCCTTGCTCGCGCTGAGGCCGTAGCGGGCGATGACGTCGCGGAGCGGCTCCGGGCCGGCGCTCACGCGGTCGCGGCTCGATTCAACGCGCATTCGGCCGCCATTCGAATCGCTGCGGCCATCGGCCTGGGATCGGCCTTGTCCTGGCCCGCGATGTCGAACGCGGTCCCGTGATCGGGCGCCGTACGGATGATCGGCAGGCCGAGCGTAACGTTGACCGCATCTTCGAAATGCAGCGCCTTGACCGGGATCAGGGCCTGGTCATGGTACATGCACATGGCCGCGTCATAGTTCGCGCGGGCGGAGGCATGGAATAGCGTATCCGCGGGATGGGGGCCGGTCACCCGCCAGCCCTCGTCGGCGAGTATCGCAATCGCCGGCGCGATAATCTCTATCTCTTCACGGCCGAGCGCTCCGCCTTCGCCGGAATGCGGGTTGAGACCCGCGATCGCGAGGCGCGGATCGGCGATTCCGAAACTGCGCTGAAGTCCGCGAAGCACGGCGCGGCCCCGGGCTTCGATCAGGCTGGTCGTAAGGTGCCTCGAGATCGCCGCCACAGCGAGATGGGTGGTGACCGGAACCGTGCGAAGCGTCGGACCCGCGAGCATCATCGCTACATTGGAGGAGGCTACGCCACAGCGCTCGGCGACGAATTCGGTCTGGCCGGGGTGAGCAAAGCCGATCGCATAGAGCTGTTCTTTCGCCACCGGACCGGTGACGACCCCCGCGGCAGAGCCAGATCGCGCAAGGCCTACGGCAAGTTCGAGCGAGTCGAGTGAGCAATGGGCTCCAGCGACGCTCGGATGGCCAGGAACGTCCGCTTCGGCCGCGGTAAGCTGGATCAGCGGCAGCCCGACATCGAATGCCGAATCGGCCTCTCGAGGATCGGTTATGATCTCGATCGGGCCGTCCCACACAGCCTCGACCGATCGTGGATCCCCGATAGCGACGAACGGCGGCAGGCCGAAGCTTGCCCGGTTATCCCAGCATTTTGCCAAGACCTCCGGGCCGATCCCGGCTGGATCACCGAGGGAGATTGCAAGCGGTTCCGAGGAGTCAGACGCCACGAAAGCCGCGTCTATCGGAAATGCCGCTCGCGTCTATCGAAAAGCGGCCTTAGCGGAATTCGATCACCGCATCCCGGCGAAGGTCGCGCAGATACCGGCGGGCGCGAAGGTTAAGCCGCTCCTCATTGATCTGGTTGAAGACCTCGTCGTAGGTCGGCGCCGTCGGGTCGATTTCATCGCGCCCGCAAATCACCAGCACCCGGACGCCCTCGTCGAGGGAGCCGAAGGGCTGTGTGGCCTGCCCGACCTGCATCGGCAACATCAGTTGCTGCAGCGCGGTCGGCAGGTCGCGCATCTTGACCTGGTCCTGCTGGACGATCTCACCATGGAAATCCGTTGCGATCTTGTCCGCGCCGCCGCAGCCGCCGACGGTCTTGGCGGCTTCGGCGAAGCGCGCGACCATCGGCTCAGCCTGCTCGCGCGTCGTTCCCTTGGGGAAGCTGATCGAAATCTGCTTGAGGCTGAGAATCGCATCGCGCGGGTCGGCCGTCAGGATCTTGCGCGTATCCTGCACCGCCAGGATCGACACTCCACCCGGAATCGCGATCGGATCGCTGACCATTCCGGGACCCATCTGACGGAGCGCTGCGCCGAGCGCCTGCGGCAGCTGCTCTGGCCTGACCCAACCGAGGTCGCCGCCAACGGCCGCCGTCGACGCCTCGGAATATTGCCGCGCATAGCCGGCGAACGACGCTCCGGCCCTCAGCTGTTCCAGGATCTTGTTGGCGTTGGCGACCGTCTGCGTCTGGGTATCCGGAGTGGCCGACAGAAAGATTTCGCCGACTCGATATTCTTCCGTGCCCTTCGAGGCCTCGATCTTCTGGATCACGGCCTTCACCTCGTCGTCACCGACGCTGATGCTGCTTTCGATCTTCGCCCGCTGAAGCCGCTGCCACGCAATTTCGCCCTCGATCTGCCGGCGCAGCGACGTGATCGACGAGCCATTGGCCGTGAGGAACCCGGCGAGCTGGTCAGGGGATTGCTTCACGTTCCCAGCGACACGCGTGACCGTCCGGTCGATGTCCGACGTCTTGATGGTGATTTTTTCCGTCTTCGCGGCCTGGATCTGGAGCGTTTCGTCGATCAGGTTGCGAAGCACCTGCTGGCGCAACCGATCGAGCTCCTCGGCGGGGATCTTTCCGCCATTGGCAATCTCGAGCAGGGCGAGGCGCTGGTCGACGTCGGTTTGCGTGACGACGTCGCCGTTCACGATCGCGGTTGCTTTCACCACCGACGGCATGGCGGTCCCGAAGACCTGCGGATTTTGGGGAAGCCTGAGCGCGCTGGTGCTGTCCGGCTGGGCCGCATCCGCCGACTGATCCGACTGTTGGGCGACCGCCGCTGAAGCGGTGGCAAGCACAAGCGCGGCGGTCGCATACCAGGCGCGCGCTGAAATCCGTTGGAAACTCAATGCCACTCTCTTGTTTTCCCTTACTTCCCAGCCCGATAGGTTGAAGGCGTTTACCCAAGCCCGCTGAACGCAGGCTTAGCGACCCAGACCTTTCAGTGCCAAGTGAAATCCGAAAGTGCTTCCCTTTCGGAATGCCCCGATGTGCTCATAGTCGCGCCGCCACGTGAGGCCAAGCTCCAGGCAATCGTCCTCGTAGGAGATGCCCAGGCGATTACGAACCGGAGCCCAGCCATCGGAGAGCGACAATGGGTCTTCGTCCTTGCCGGTGAGATCGACCACGGTGGCTCCGAAGATCGACCAGTAACGGGCGAACTTGACCCTTCCGGCGACCCGAAGTTCCTCCTTATCGCGCAAATCCTCGATGGTCGGATCGATGTCGCGGTTGAGGCGCAAATAGCCGATTTGGGCGTAAGTCTGTTCGGTCCCCACGGTCAGGTCGAGCTCGTTGCGGCGAAAGGCGAAGTTGCCCTTGTCGAGCCGATATCGGTGAGTGATGTCGATCAAGCGTCCGAAGCGGATTCGAGTTCTTCCGACGATATCTGAGAGTCGGTCGGTAAGTCCGGTCCCTTCAGGGAAAATTCCTGGCCTGTCGACGATTCGGTAGCTTTGCCCGATGGTCGTCATGATCGACAGGTTCGGGCGATCGAGCGACCAGTCAAAGCCATAAGTGATGCGCGATCCGTCTTCCCACCGGTCGTATCCGGGGAAGCGGTTGAGCGCGAAGAGATTGCTGTCCTCGAGATCGATCGAGCGAGCATCTTCGTTCGGAATTTCGAGGTTGGGAGTCGGCGGGGTCAGGACTAGCTGAACGCGCGGGACGAGGCGTTGAATGCCCCCGAATGCCGGGCCCACGAACGGCCACTTGAGGTCGGCGGCAAGCGCTGCGATCCCCCGCGAGTGCCAACCATTGGTTCCGCTATATATCGGCACCGGCGTACTCTCGGCATCCTCGGTGTGGTAGATGTCGCCGCGAGCGAAGGCAGTGATGTCCAGCTCCTGCCCCCAAGGCGTCAGCTTTCTCAGGTCCCATTTTGCGCTGGCAAAGGCACGCTGCGTGTCCTGGCCTTCGATTCGGATGATCGACAGGCTGTTGGCCTGCACTTCGATCTTGCCGCCCAGCACGTCGCCGAAGCGAACCCGGGCATCAATCGCCGGAAGGGCAATCGGCATCTGCTTCTGAACGTCGTCGACGCGCAGGCCCTGGAATGCCCAGGCCGCGATCGAGATGTAGGAATTTGGCGCAATCCGCTCGACGTTGATGAAATTGCGAAGCCGATCGTCGCGCGTGAGGTCGTATCGGCGAGTGACGGTCTTGTCGCTCGCCCAGCGGAATGAGCCGGTCACGCTCCACAGGGGGTCGAGCTGGAACTTGCCGTTGGCCTCGCCATAGGCGCGAATCCCGCGCCCCTCGTCTTCGTCGATTGCAGTGGGGTCGGCGCTTTCGATCGTTCCGTAGGTGATGAAGCCGCCCAGCTGGAATGCGCCGATGCGGTTGAGATCGCGATATTTCGCCTCGAGCGCCGGATAGACGCCGCTGTACACGTGCGGCGTAACGGTGAGGTCGCGGTTGGGCGCGATCTGCCAATGGTAAGGGACCGCGAGCTCGGCCCCTTTTTTGGTCGAGTAACTGATGTCAGGGACGAGCCAGCCGGTGATTCCGTCGTTGCCGGTGCCGATGCTGAACACTGGAAGCAGCGGCAGATTGATGCCGAACAGCTGCAGCCGCCCTCCCTCGAAGCGAACGCGCTGATGGGCTGGATCATCGACCACCTTGACCGCGGTGATGGACCAGCTCGGCCGGCGCGGGCAGCCGGTTGGGCTTGTCACCGGGCACGGCGAATAAATCGCGTTCTCAAGAGTCGTCACATCTCCGGTGCGCGTTCCACGGGCCGCTGCGAGACGCCCACCGGATTCCAGAATGAGCAGGAGATTGTTGGCGGCGCCATCGCGTAAAGTGTCGGCGAGGACGACATTCTCACCGATCAGCTTGTCGCCCTGAGGAGTCAGGACGACCACATTGCCCTGGGCACGAACCTGGCCCGATTTGCGGTCCCAAACGACCTGGTCGGCTGCGAGATAATTGCCTTCGCGGTTCATTCGAACAGCGCCGGTCGCGGTCACGACATCGGCATCGCTGTCGTAGACAACCTGGTCGGCGCTGAATTCGATCGTTTGCGCCGGCTCGACTGCCGCCGGCTGGGCGGCATATGCCGCGCCGGGGACCGCAAGCAGTATCGGCAGCGCTGTCCACCAGGCGAATGTTCCACGCAACGCTGCCAATCCCGCCG
>Ga0207647_10003090_pt1 | contig 12512 bp, 12 predicted proteins | sample KBSCornC2_FD_184295 | JGI IMG/M metagenome (GOLD analysis project Ga0207647, IMG submission 184295) | Corn rhizosphere microbial communities from Kellogg Biological Station, Michigan, USA - C2 (SPAdes) (version 2) | ecosystem: Host-associated > Plants > Roots > Rhizosphere ...
CCAGCCGCAGGAACGGATTCGAGGTCAGCAGAATGAAGAGATAGAACGCGCAGGCAATCCACGATTGCACCGCAAGCACATGCGCTTTGAGGGCTGCCGGAAGGTTGTTCCCAAATAGCGCGACCAGGGCGCCGAACAGGGAGAGGATTAGGACCCACAAGAGCATGGAGCCCTCGTGGTTTCCCCAGACGCTGGTGAATTTGTACACCAGCGGCATCATTGAATGTGAGTTCTCGTAGATCGTCGCGACGGAAAAATCAGATGTGACGTAGCAGGCTGTGAGTGCGAGGAACGATAAAGCAACAAAAACAAATTGCGCGAGCGCAGTTGAACTGGCGAGGCGCATGAGTGAGCCGTCACGCCTGTGGACGCCGATGACAGGAACGATCGATTGGATCAGGGCAAGGCCCAGCGCCAATACCAATGCAAAGTGACCGAGCTCCGGAGTCATTTTGCAGAGCTCCCCGAACCTTTTTGCTCGCCTTCCTGCCAGCGGCCGGATTTTTTCAGCGCATCAACAACCTCGCGCGGCATATAGCGCTCATCATGTTTGGCAAGGACAGTATCGGCTGCGAACACGCCGCCTGTGTCGAGCTTGCCTTCGGCAACGACCCCCTGCCCTTCTCGAAATAGGTCGGGGACAATGCCTTGATACCGCACCGCGATGTCGGTCTTTCCATCCGTCACTGCGAAACGCACGAGCAAGTTGTCGCCACGCTCTATACTGCCGGGTTTAACGAGGCCGCCAATGCGCATCCGGGTACCCGGCACGGGGTGTTTTTCGGCGACATCAGTCGGTGAATTGAAAAAAACGATCGAATCCCGCAAGGCGCTCAGCACGAGCGCTGCGGCAACCGCCAATACGGCCAGGCTTGTGCCAATCAGAGCCAGACGTCGTTGCTTGCGTGTCATTCCGTCTTAGCCTTCGAGTCCAAGGCTCTTGATCGTATCCTCGATGCGACGAAGCTTGTCGGCATCGTTGGCAAGTGCCCGTTTTGCGGCATCGGCAGCGGACATCGCCTTCTCCCTTTCGCCGAGAACCAAATAGGCACGCAAGAGGCGTTGCCATCCTACGACGTCACTTCCATTTTCTTTTAGCCGGTCGGCAAGGCGAGCAACCATATTGCGGATCATTTCGCCACGGTCTTTCTCGCTCATGGCGCCGGCGGCGGCAATATCGTCGGCGGTCGGACCTGGCGCGGCACTGCCTGGAGGCGGTGCGCCTACGCGCGCCAGCGCCTCCCGTACCATCGGAATCCATGGCGCATCGGCCGGCGCATTCTTCGTCATTGCACTCCATATCTCGGCTGCTTTTCGCCGGTCGCCGTCCTGCTCAGCCGCGAGACCGATGTAAAATCTGGCTTTGAGCTCTTCCGGATCGAGCACCATCGCTCGTTCGAAGGCGAATTTGGCCTCGGCAGTAACGACGCCATTCGCCGCCGCAACGAGCGCCTCACCAAGATCCGACTGCCGTCCGGCGTTCTCGCCTCCGAGCGTCAGCAGCTTACGTCGCGCGCTCACTGCGTCGGCGAAGCGGCCCATACGCAGGTAGACGGGAGCCAATACTTCGTAACCGCGGATGTCGTTGGGGTTGCGTTCAAGATGCGCTTCCGCCTCTGAGACAAGGCTTGCAATTGAACGCCCTTGGTGTGCTTCACGGACTCGCTCGGCCAGCGGTTGACCCGGCAACTGCGGGGATCCAAGTGCAAGATAAAAAGCGGCGGCCATGCTCGGCAACAAAACCACCGCGCCAACCGTCAGCGCACGGCGACGCCAGAGCGGCGATCCGATTGGCAAGGCGTGGGTGAACTCCGCGGCATCGGCTGCCGCAATGAGACGGCGGGAAACCTCTATCCGTGCCGCATCCGCTTCGGCCGCTCCGATCAGCCCCGCGGCGCGGTCGCGCTCGATTTCATCGAGCTGGTCACGATAGACCTCAAGATCGCTGCCGGCCTGCGCATTCGCCGCCTGACCAAGCGGCCATAGGACGGCGAAAATCGCCGCAGCTGTCATCAGCGCAAAAACGAACCAAAGGGTCATGGGGCCTTAATTCCGCGTCGGGCCTCCACCGGAGGGCCGCGCCGCAGGGAATACATTACGTGTGATCGTGACAGCAATGTGCTTTATCGCACAGGCGCACTGCAGCAAAAACGGGCTTTACGCGCGGGCTGCCTTGCTCTCACCTGTGATCGCAACTTCCGCGGCCTTGCCCAGCAGCGCCGCATATTCCCGCCCGAAAACCTTGGCGCAGAACCGCACGGCTGCATCGACTTGAGATTGCCGGAAACTGCGATCGGCATCGCTGGCATGGCGCAATCCTTCGAGCAATGCCCGGGTGCCATTGTCCAGGTAGTGTCGCAGCTCGCTCAAGGCACGTTGTGTCATCTCATTGATCGCGAGCTCGCCGGCAAAGTAGCGGCAGATGCCGACAAATTCGACCAGTGCCTCGACCTCGGCGACTTCGTTAGGGTCAAGCACGGAATTTGGGCGAATTTCTTTTGCCTGGCGTGGTCGCAACAAATGCCGGACGCGGCCCGGCATCGATTCAATTTCGACGCGCAGGATATCGGAAATATGTGTGCGTTGTGCCGCCAACGCGCGTCCCCACGTGCTATCGACCGGAAGCGAAAGCTCGGTGCGCAAGCCGCGCGCCGAATCGTGAATGGTCTTGAGAAGCGCACCCACCGCGACACCCTGCCCGCTTCGAAGATCTTCGCGCAATTCCGCGACCATGCGTTCAAGCTCGGCCATCACGATATTGACCGCAACGCCATAGTGGGTGTCAGCAACACGCGCTGCCGTATCGCTTCCAGCCGCTTTCACTCCAAGCCGGATCAGCTGCCACGGTGCAGACATTCGGTTCATGACTGTGAGCAAGGCATAAAGGAACAGCTCGCCGTCACGCGCGGCTGCGCCTTCGATGAGAGACTTGCATTCGTCGAGCTGGGTGTTGGCGAGGTTCCCGATCTGGAGAGGCAGTTTCGCAGACAGCGATGCCAATACGTCACGCCCTTTGAGCGCGGCCTTGAGTGCGGCAAGCTCATCACCCGCGCGAGGCGTGCCGATCTGTTGCAGTATCCGGCGCCGGATCTTTCCATCCTGATCGTCGGCATTGATGTTGGAATCGATCGCCGCGGCGACCCTGTCCTGAAACATGCGCGCCAGCCGCTCGGTCTTTGCCTGATCGCCGGCGACCATTGCCTCACTCACCTCGCCGGCTAAGGCATCGGCGTCATGAGGCAAGAGATCCCGCCTGATCCAATTCCACAAGGCATCCATCGACGACCGTGCAATACGGCCCGGGTGCTTATGGTCGCCGCGATCGTCGACAATAAAAGGCTCAAGCGGCTTGAACAGCAACCGCGCGGAATCTTCTACGCGGGGAGCTACATCACGCTGCTCGCGAACAATGCGGCGGAGTTCCTGGAGAACGAGGTCCGCGCCAACGACGTCTTCGCCGCGCAACACGCTGCGCTCGAGTTCGCCGATCAGCAGCGAACGCGCCCCTGGCGAGAGCTCGCGCAGAAAATGCCGCAGCCGTTCGACGGTCGTCTCGGCGCCCGCCATCCTCGGTCGATCCGAATTCAAGCCTCCGGGCTTGATACGGCGGCGGACGTTAAGAAGTTATTAAGTGTAATTTTGAACGCTACCCGACGGCCGTCCATGTGCCGTCCGGATTGCGGCAGGCCGTCCCGCGGGCGGTTTGCGGCTGCCCGAGTCGACCATCCTGGCGACGATTGGCCCCATTACCTCTGCCACGCTGCGTGACGCCGGCTACCTGCCGGCCGTCGAAGCGAAGGAGGCCAACGTGATCTCGCTCGCGAAGGCTATCGCGTCTGCGCTGGGGCAACCGGCATGAGCTGGCTGGTATGGGCGCTGCTCTCGGCTGTCTTTGCGGCGGCCACGGCGATTCTGGCGAAGATCGGTGTGGCGAACATCGATTCCAACCTTGCGACTGCGGTACGTACCACCGTGATCTTCGTCTTTGCCTGGGGGATCGCGCTGAGTCTGGGGAAGCACGGCGAGCTACGCCATATCAATACCCGGTCCTGGATCTTTCTTGGGTTATCCGGTCTGGCGACGGGGCTCTCCTGGTTGTGCTACTTCCGCGCTCTACAGCTTGGGCAGGCGTCTCGTGTGGCCCCGATCGACAAGCTGAGTGTGGCATTGGTGATTGTCTTTGCTTGGATGTTCCTGGGAGAGGCGCTGACACCGTTGAAGCTCCTGGGCGGTTTGCTGATTACGGCAGGAGCGGTTGTGCTGGCGTTCGCCTGACGCTGAAATTTTTCTAAAGATACAGTTTCAGTATCTATTTCAAACTATTGAAATTTATAGAGATATTGTTTCGTTTTCAGTGGGAGCTCCAGGTCTTGTCGCCGGAGTTGCAGAGCTTTTCCAGGGTGCAATCGGCGCAGCGGGGTTTGCGGGCGATGCAGACCTGGCGGCCATGGTAGATGATCCGGTGCGAGTAGTTGATCCACTCGTCCTTTGGAAGGATCTTGATCAGGTCCCGTTCCACCTTCACGGCGTCCGTATGCTTGGTCAGTTCAAGCCGGCGCGAGATCCGAAGTACGTGGGTGTCCACCACCACGCCGACAGCGATGCCGAACCATGAGCCAAGAACGACGTTGGCGGTCTTGCGAGCGACTCCGGGGAGCGTGATCAGCTCCTCCAGGGTCTGCGGGACTTTGTTGCCGAACTTTTCAACGACGGCCTTTGCGGCTCCCTGGATGTTCTTCGCTTTGGCGCGGAAGAAGCCGGTGGTGCGGATGATCTCTTCAATGGCGGGCAGGGGCGCCTCGGCCAGAGCCTTGGGTGTGGGGAAGGTGCGGAAGAGCTCCGGCGTGACCATGTTGACCCGGACGTCCGTGCACTGGGCGGAGAGAGCTGTGGCGACGACCAGCTCCCAGGCGGAGTTGTGGTGCAGCGCGCAGACGGCATTGGGATAAGTCTTGCGCAAGGCATCCAGGATGGCGGCGACCCGTTCCGGAGCGAGAGGATTGTAGGAGTTCTTTTTTGAGGGGCTCTTTTTCGCGGCGGCCTTCTTCAGGGCGGAGGGTTTTTGGGCAAGGGCAGTGGCTGGCTTGGCGGACTTGGTGGCCATGATCGTTTCCGAATCATAGCGCGGCTGGTTTTGTACCGGTTTTCCACTGCGAGAGGCGAAAATACTTTCGCTTTTTCTTTGCTTGTGCCGCCGCTTTGCTGCTAGACTCTGATTTCCTGCAGCAGGCAAGAGGGATGCGGGACCGATTGAGGAGACACGCAACGTGGCGGATGACCGTTTAAGGGCAGTAGAGCTGGCAATGGCCGGCATTGAGAAACAGTTTGGCAAGGGATCGATCATGCGCCTGGGCGCGCGTGAGGCCATCGTTCCGATCTCGGTGATTTCGACCGGGTCCATCTCCTTCGATGCGGCCCTCGGTGTGGGTGGTGTGCCCCGCGGCCGCGTGATTGAGATCTACGGTCCTGAATCTTCGGGTAAGACGACCATTACTCTGCAGATCATCGCGGAGGCGCAAAAGGCCGGCGGCCTGGCGGCGTTTGTCGACGCCGAACACGCCCTGGACCCGATCTATGCCCGCAAGCTTGGTGTTGATGTCGACAACCTTCTGGTCAGCCAGCCGGACTATGGCGAACAGGCACTGGAGATCACCGAAGCCCTGGTTCGAACCGGCGCCATTGATGTGCTGGTTGTCGACTCGGTGGCAGCGCTGGTACCGAAGGCCGAACTCGATGGTGAGATGGGTGACTCGCACGTTGGTCTGCAGGCCCGCCTGATGTCGCAGGCGCTGCGTAAGCTGACTGGAACTGTGGCCAAGTCCCGGACCAGCCTGATCTTCATCAACCAGATCCGCGAGAAGATCGGCGTCATGTTCGGTAACCCGGAGACCACCACCGGTGGACGCGCGCTGAAGTTCTACTCTTCGGTTCGTATCGATATCCGCCGTATCGGCGCGGTGAAGGAAGGCGAGGTTGTCACCGGGTCGCGCACCAAGGCCAAGGTGGTAAAGAACAAGGTTGCGGCTCCATTCCGCGAGGCTGAGTTCGACATCCTGTACGGCGAAGGTATCTCCCGCGAGGGCGATGTGCTCGATCTGGCTGTGGCCAACAACATCGTGGAGAAGAGCGGCGCCTGGTACAGCTACTCGGGCGAGCGCATCGGTCAGGGACGTGAGAATGTGCGCGGCTTCCTGAAAGAGAACAAGGACACCTTTGAGCGGATCAACAGTGAACTGCGCGCCAAGCTGAAGATCGGTGCCGCAGCAGCAGATATTCCAGCGGTGCCGGAGAACGGCGAGGCGGCGGCTCAGGAGGTCGTCCGCGGACGCAAGTAATCGATCGTGTGTGCAACAACGCCGCCCTTCGGGGCGGCGTTGTTGCGTTAACCACTGGTGTCTAAAAAGTATTTTGACGAACCGGGTGCCCCACCCTCGCGGAGCTAGGGTGGGAAAGGAACACCCAGGATTTGCAACGAAGATCTGTGGCTTCTTACCCACCCTAGCGGTGCGAGCGTTCACCCCAGCGAACAAGAGTTCTCTGGGGACCCCGAGGGTGGGTACCCCGGCGGGAAAACACATAGTATCCAGCGAATCCGTCCCGCTTATGTCCTCGGGTGGTGCAGGATCTGTTCCGCAATCCGCTGAATGCGTTCTGCGGTAATCCCTGTCGCCTGTTCCTGTGCCAGAGGATGCGTTTGATCGAGGACGGCCAGGTGGGGGCGCCTTCCTACGGGTTGTGTCGCCACCAGTACCTCGAGGCCGAGCGTGCGGGGATAGTGATGCAGCTCGTTGGCAAGATAGGCCGGGAAGGGGGGCTCGTTCTCTCGTCCAATTGTCTTCCAGAGTTCATGGGCAAGGAAGAAGTTCTTCGGGCTTACCTCTACCCAGCAGCCGTAGGCAAAATAGGGAGCCTCGATCCGGATCTCCGGAGTTGGGCCCGAGCGTGGGTCCAGAAGCTCCGGTGCGGGTTGGTTCTCCTGATCCAGGATGGGGAGGACGATGCGTCCGCGAAGGAAGAACTGTCGTTCGTCGAGGATGCATTGCTCGGCCGAGATCTGGGCGCGGCTGGCTCGTTCCTCGTCCGGAATGGCGATATAGGCGTCGGGAGCCCGGATGCTGTAGCTGGTTGGAGCTGGAGGATGGATCTGCCCGCAGACCGAGCAAAGGAAGCCGTTCACCATACGTCTCCAGCATAAGCGTGTATGCTGCACTTGCGATGAAGCCTGTACGAGCCATCTATCCCGGCACCTTCGATCCGTTGACCAACGGCCACCTTGACCTGATCGCACGGGGCTCCAAGATTGTGGACCACCTGGTGGTAGCAATTTTGCGCAATGTGAACAAGGGGACGCCACTATTCACGGTGGAAGAGCGGCTGGAGATGATCCGCGAAGCTGCGGAGGCCTTCCCGAATGTTTCCGTCCAGACATTTGACGGCCTGCTGGTGGACTTTGCCCGCCAACAGGAAGCCGTGGCGGTGCTGCGTGGCATTCGGGCGATCAGCGACTACGAGTATGAGTTCCAGATGGCCATGATGAACCGGAAGCTCGACCCTGAGCTTGAGACCATCTTTATGCTGCCCCATGAAAAGTACACCTATGTGAGCTCGCGGCTCATCAAGGGCGTGTTTCAACTGGGCGGGGACGTCAGCAGCCTGGTGCCGGCGCTTGTCATGGATCGCCTGCGGGCGAAAGTGTAGCGAAGCTAGGGGTTTCGCTCCGACGGTCGAATCTGCGACACTGGTACTATGACCACCGCAACAGCAACGCAGAAGAAGGTTCTGACCGACCGCATCAACCGCATCGAAGTTTCAGCGACCATGGCGATTACCGCTGAGGCTCTGAAGATGAAGTCGCAGGGAATTGACCTGGCAGACTTCGGCGCAGGTGAGCCGCATTTCGCGACTCCGCGTCACATTAAAGATGCGGCGATCAAAGCGATCGAAGATAACCACACGCGTTATACCGCTGTTGCCGGTATCCCCGAAGTGCGCAAAGCGATCGTCGAGCGCCACAAGGCAGACTTCGGCACCAACTATGCCATAGAAGAGTGCGTCTTCTCCGTTGGTGGCAAGCATGCACTCTTCAACGCAATCCAGGTGCTGGTCGACCATGGCGATGAGGTTGTGCTGCCGGTGCCCTACTGGGTCAGCTTCAAGGACATCATTCAATATGCGGGCGGCATTCCCGTGTACGTCGAGAGCAGCGAGGCGGAGAACTTCCGCATCACCGCAAAGATGATCGAGGCAGTCGTTACGCCGAAGACCAAGGTCATCATCCTGAATACGCCGTCGAACCCGTCGGGTGCGATCATCGCTCCGTCTGATCTGGAGTCGATCGTCCGCCTGGCGCATGCCAAGGGTATCTACGTCCTGCTGGATGAGTGCTACGCATATCTGAACTTCACCGGTGCCTGCATCAGCGGCGGATCGTTCACCGACTGCAAGGAGCACGTCGTCGTGCTTGGTTCGCTCTCGAAGACCTATGCCATGACCGGCTGGCGCGCGGGCTATGCGCTTGGACCGAAGGCCTTGATCTCGGCGATGAGCAAGCTGCAGAGCCAGAGCACGTCGAACGTCTCCACGCCTGTGCAGTACGCTTCGATTGCAGCGCTGACAGCGAGTCAGGAGTGCATTGCGGAGATGCGTGCGGACTACATCCGTCTGCGTGACCGTGTGCTGGAAGGCTTCAAGGGAATCCCGGGCCTGACCTGCACTGTGCCTGAGGGCGCTTTCTACGTGTATCCCAATATCAAGGCATTTCTTGGCAAGGGCGGACTCAACTCGGCGGCAGATGTTGCATCTAAGTTGTTAAGCGAAGCGCATGTGGTTACGGTACCTGGTGAGCCGTTCGGTACCACCGAGCATGTACGTCTCTCCTACGCTGTGTCCGAGGACGTCATTGACAAGGGTGTTGCCCGCATGAAGGAATTCTTCGCGAAATTGTCGTAGCCGTAGGCAAAAACACCAGCGGAGACTGATGGAACAGACATCTTCGAAAGCCCCCAATTTTGTGCCTGTCATTCTGGCAGGCGGCAGTGGTACGCGATTTTGGCCTCGCAGCCGGAAGGCCACAGCGAAACAGATCCTGGCGCTTGACGGCGAACGGACGATGATTCAGCAGACTGTGGACCGTCTGGCGCTGACCACAGAACGCAAGAACATCTGGGTGATTACAAACTCAGTCCTCGCGGAGAAGATCGGTGCGCAGTTGCCGGATGTACCGGTCGGGCACATTCTGTGTGAACCGGCAGCCCGTAATACGGCGCCGGCGTGCGGTCTTGCTGCATTTCTGATGGAGCGTGATGAGCCGGAGACGGTCATCGGTATCTTTCCTTCCGATCATGTCGTGAAGGATGCCGGCCGTTTCGCTGCTGCGTTGCGTGCCGGAATTGCCGTTGCCGCGGCTGGAGACAACATCGTCGTGATGGGTGTTCCGCCGACCCGGCCGGAGACTGGTTATGGCTACATCGAGCAGGGCGACGTTGCCATGCCGGCGCCGGGCCTGGTGTTGCCTGTACGTCATGTCCATCGCTTCACGGAGAAGCCGGACAAGCCCACGGCGATTGAGTTTGTCGCGACCGGGCGCTATTCGTGGAACAGCGGTATCTTCCTTTGGACGGCGCGCACGTTGGCCAATGCCTTGCGCGAGCACGTACCCCAGGTCGCGGTAAAGCTGGCCGAGATTGCGCAGGCCTATGGCACTCCCGAGTTTGAAGAGGTCTTTGCGCGGCTGTATCCGGAGTGCGAGAACATCTCCATCGACTATGCCGTGCTGGAACCTCGGTCGGGTAAGGGCGAGCAAAGCTCGGGTATCTATTGCATCCCCGCGGAGTTCGGATGGAACGATCTCGGCTCCTGGGCGGCCCTGCATGAGCATCAGCGGTCGATTGCCGCGCCCGGATGCGATCAGCACGGTAACGTCGTCGATGGTCAGGGCGTGATCGCTCTGAACTCCAAAGGCAATTACGTCTATGCCAAGGAGCGCACGGTGGCGCTGGTAGGTGTCAACGACCTTGTGGTGGTTGAGACGGATGACGCTCTGCTGGTTACCACTCGCGAGCACTCCCAGGATGTAGGCAAGGTAGTCAAGGCGCTGCAGGAACTCGGCAGAAAAGAGCTGATCTAGATGAGCGAAGTGAAGACCGTTGTTAAGTTTGGGACGGATGGATGGCGCGGCGTCATTGCAGATGATTTCACCTATGCCAATGTCCGCGTTGCTGTCAGCGCGATTGCGCTCTACGTGCTGAAGCACGAAGATCCGGCAGCCGGCGTTTGCATCGGATATGACACCCGTTTCGGTTCGAAGAGCTTTGCCAAAGTAGCAGCCGAGGTATTGGCCTCTGCCGGGATTCCGGTCTTTCTTGCAAACGGCATTACTCCGACACCTGCGCTCTCTTACGCCGTGCGTGGCCGCAAGGCGGCAGGTGGTGTGATGATCACCTCCAGCCATAATCCGCCGGAGTGGAACGGCGTGAAGTACAAGGCCAGCTATGGCGGCAGCGGCAAGCCCTCCATCATGACAGCGATTGAGAGCTATCTGCTGGCTCCGCTCCCGGTTGCGGAGAAGCCGGCTGCGATTGAAGAGGTCGATTTCAATCCGGAGTACATTGCTGCGATCAGGAAGTTCGTCGATCTGAGTGCGATCAAGGCCTCCGGTTACCGCTTCCTGATTGACACGATGTTTGGCGCCGGCCGCGGTGTGATCAAGGGCATCTTTGACGAAGCAGGTATTCCGAATGTCGAGATGCGCAGCGAGATCAATCCAAGCTTCCCGGGTATCAACCCCGAGCCGATTCTTCCGCACATTGCTCTGACACAGAAGGTGGTCGTTGCAGAGAAGTGCGATGCCGGTCTGGTCACCGACGGAGATGCAGACCGCATCGGATCCGTTGATGAGCATGGCAACGTGGTGGATGCGCACAAAATCTTCTGCGTCCTGCTGAAGTGGCTCATAGAACGTAAGCAGTGGCCAGGAGAGGTGACGCGCGCCTTCAACACCACCAAGATGATTGATCGCATCTGCGCAAAGCATGGCAGAAAGCTGAATGAGCACGGTATCGGCTTCAAGTACGTCTGCGACTTCATGCTGGAGAAGGAGATCCTGATCGGCGGGGAAGAGTCCGGCGGTATGGGTATCTCCAAGCATCTGCCGGAGCGCGATGGCCTTTTGAACAGCCTGCTGCTGGCCAACATCATGGCCGACGAGAAGAAGACGCTGGGTGAGCTCGTGGCTTCATTACAGGCCGAGTATGGCGAGCATCAGTATGGCCGCATCGACATGCACATCGACGACAGCCTGAAGCAGAGCGCAATCAACCGCGCTAAGGCAGGCGTAGATGCCTTCGCCGGGATGAAGGTATTGCGGGTAGAAACGATGGACGGTATCAAGTTCTTCCTGGATAATCCGGAGGCCGCGACGAAGCCGAATGCCGCCGAGACCTGGCTGCTGCTGCGTGCCAGTGGCACAGAGCCGTTGCTGCGTGTTTACTGTGAGTCGTGCTCGGTGGAGTCGGTGAACAAGGTTCTGGGGGCCGCGCGGGAGTTTGTGCTGCATGGCTGAGCGCATCGCCGTTTTTGCTAAGGGCCTGTTGTTCGACAATGACGGAGTTCTGATAAGTTCCATCGGCAGCGTGAACCGCTGCTGGCGCCAGTGGGCGAAGATGTACGGCGTTCCTGACGCTGAGAACTACAACGTTCCCCATGGTGCGCGCGCCATCGATACGGTGAAGAGTTTGCGCCCCGACATCGATCCGGAAGAGGGTCTGCGGGTGATTGAAGATCTGGAGATGGCCGACACGGACGATATCGAGGTGCTCCCCGGTGTAAGACGTCTGTTGACGACACTTCCGCCGGAGCGCTGGGCGATTGTCACTTCGTGCACCAGTCGTCTGCTGGAGGTTCGTCTGGAGGCGGCCGGATTGCCGTGGCCGGAGAAGCTGGTTGCCGGCGACATGGTGACCAACGGTAAGCCGCATCCGGAACCTTATCAGCGCGGTGCTGCGCTTCTGGGGATTGCTCCGGAGGAGTGCATCGTGATTGAAGATGCTCCTGCGGGTGTGGGCGCTGGGAAGGCTGCCGGAGCTCGTGTTCTGGCGGTGTTGGGAACACATACCGAGGAAGAGCTGGCGCAGGCGGATTGGATTGTGCCGTCGCTGGATGAAGTGCAGTTTACGGCGTCGGAGGATGGACTGACGCTGACATTTCCTTCTGTGAAGTAGCGGGATTATCGAGCCTTTGGGTGCCCCACATACGCGAAGCTTATGTGGGCATCGCGCTGCGCGCGACCGCTTTTCTCTACTCTGAGAAAGTAACAAGACGGATCGAGCTTGCGCTCGATACACCCACATAAGCTTGCACCCCAGCCAGCAAAGCTGGCCGGGGACCCCCGCGGCGCGTATGTGGGGCACCCGGTGCATGGGTTATCCCGAATCTATCGACAGGCCTCGAGAAAACCAGCAACCAGGAACCAGCAACTAGACATAGCAGCGGCAGCCGGCGCGGTGTTGCGGCGG
>Ga0207647_10003091_pt1 | contig 12511 bp, 10 predicted proteins | sample KBSCornC2_FD_184295 | JGI IMG/M metagenome (GOLD analysis project Ga0207647, IMG submission 184295) | Corn rhizosphere microbial communities from Kellogg Biological Station, Michigan, USA - C2 (SPAdes) (version 2) | ecosystem: Host-associated > Plants > Roots > Rhizosphere ...
CGGGAGATCCGTCAAGGTCGAACCGTGACCGAGATCGAATTCCGGTTCGAGCCCAAAGATGCGCCCGCCCAGATAGCGACGGTCGACGAGATCGCGCGCCACTCCGCGGGCCGAAAGGCGAGGCGCGAGGGTGAGGTCGAATCGGTGGCCGTAGAATCGCTGACGAAGGCTGCCGTGGCTTCGCTGGTTTCAAAGGATAAGGGCGGGGCAGGGGAATTGACCTTCCCCTCCGGCACCATCCGGTTCGGTTCCGAAACGCTGGCGGCCATCGCTCGCTCGGCAGGAGGCGGTTGGGACATCGACCTTATCGCCGATGCCTATCGTGATCAGATGGGCGAGCGACTTGCAAAGCTAAAAGGTGCAAAGCTGATCGCGTCCTGGACGGGCTTTTGTGAAAGCTTTTTGGCGCGCCGAGGCCGACCCTGACAGGCGAATTGCACCGGTGCAATTTTCAAGAATCGGCCCCCAATGAGTCAGGTTACGGGTTCATAGAGCTGTTGATGTGCCGAAAATGTGCCTACCTGCGCTATAAACGAGGGCGAGCTTGCGAAAGTGAGCGTCTATTTGACGTAAAAGCGCAAATTGAGCTATGACCTCTGCAGTTTCGCAAGGGGGCCCTGGTGGCAGCATCACTCGATATCGAAGGCGCGCAGGATCTGCTGTCGGTCGCAACGTTGGCCCAGCGAACAAGCTCGGTTCTGGAGCGGCTGCGCGATTCAGCGCGGAGCGCCCGCGCGGACGATCGACGCGAGCCGACTTTTCCAATAGGCAAGGCCGCCGAACTGGTTGGACGAACTGCCGCCGCGATCCGTGAGGCCGAGAAAGACGGGCGGTTGCCGCCGCCGCCGCGGACCCAGAACAACCGCCGTGTTGGCTACACCTTGGCGCAGCTCAACGATATGCGGGGTTTATTTGGAACGCGCCCGTGGCGCGCCGCGACTGACCCGTGCTGCGTCATTGCTGTGCAGAACTTCAAGGGCGGCGTCGGCAAATCGACCCTCTCGGTGCACCTGGCTCAATATCTCGCGATCAAAGGCTACCGTGTGGCGCTGATCGACTGCGACAGCCAGGCGTCGGCAACAACGCTGTTCGGTTACGTCCCCGACCTCGACCTCACCGAGGAGGATACCCTCTATCCCTTCTTGCGCCACGATGACATGGAGTCGCTAGACTACGCCCTGCGCAAGACCCATTTCGACGGCCTCGAGCTCATTCCCGCCAATCTGCGGTTGTTCCAGTCTGAATATGAGATCGCCGCGCGCATGGCGCGGGGGCAGGGGACGCTAATCGATCGCCTCGCACAGGGCATTGCCAGCATCGCGGACCGGTTCGATGTCGTTGTTCTCGATCCGCCGCCCGCGCTTGGCGCGATCTCGCTCTCCGTGTTGCGCGCGGCTAATGCGCTCGTTGTACCGGTTCCGCCCACCGTGATGGACTTTTCGTCGACCGCCGCCTTTCTGGCGATGCTGGATGAGACGATTGAGACGCTGGCGGAACGCGATATGGCCCCGTCACTGCAGTTTCTCCGGTTCGTCGCGTCGAAGGTCGATGAGAACAAGTCGATGCAAAAGGAACTGCTCAACTTGATGCGCACGCTGTTCGGGCACGCCATGGTGCGCGCGCCGCTCAAGGACTCCGCGGAAATCGATAATGCGACCGCGCGTCTAATGACCGTCTACGAGCTCGATGGCCCGGTCACCAGTTCGGCCGTGCGCAATCGCTGCCTGGCCTATCTCGATGGGGTGAACAGCGAAATCGAGGTCGACATTCGCTCGATGTGGCCGAGCCATCTGAGTCGGCTGCGTAAGGAGGCCCTCGCCTGATGCGAGCAAAATTGCACCGGTGCAATTCCGGTTAGAAAGGCAGGAGCATGAGCAAGAAAAACGCCAACTTCGCGGCTGATCTGGTCGCTGGCATTGACCCGGTGTCACAGGCAACTCCGCAGCGCCGGCCTGGCATTGGCGCCAGCGTGCTGGCAGGTCGTGAAAGCCGGCTTGCTGAGCTCGCGACGGGAAGCGTTGTCTCGCGCACCCACGAACTGGTCGATCCCGCGCGCTGCCGGATGTGGGTCGGCCATAACCGCGAATACGCCCTTCTCAACGAAGAGCGGTGCGCGGATCTCATCGAGAGCATCAAGGCGCAGGGCAGGCAGGAAATGCCGGCCATCGTGCGCCGGGTGAAGGATGATCCCAATATCGATTTCGAGGTGATCTGCGGCGCCCGGCGCCACTGGACGATCAGCTGGCTGCGCGCCCACAACTATCCAGATTTTCGTTTCCTCATCGATATCCGCAACCTCACCGACGAGGAGGCCTTCCGCCTTGCCGACCTCGAAAACCGGGCCCGGGATGATCTCACCGATCTCGAGCGCGCCCGCGACTATTTGCGCGCGCTCGATGCCTATTATGAAGGTCGGCAGAAGATTATGGCCGAGCGGATCAACGTGACCGAAAGCTGGCTCAGCCGCTATCTGGATCTTGCGCGGCTGCCCCCCCAGCTGATGGCAGCCTTCGCGGTGCCGCAGGATTTGAGGATCAAACATGTGACAGCGATCAAGCCGCTGTTGAAGCCCGAGGAGCGGCGGCAGCGCGTTTTTGACGAAGCGACCCGGCTCGCAAAGCAGCAGGTTGATTCTACGGCGCCTATGGCGGTTCCTGATGTTATCCGCGCGCTCTCTCTCGCCGCCGATCCCCCCAAGAAGTCAGGATCCCCCAAGAGGTCAGGAAAGGCGGAAACCATCCTGTCGGAGGCGGGTAAGCCGCTGCTGAAGGTGGAGGCTGCGGATCGCAAGGGTCTCACGCTTACCTTGCTGCCACATGCCGGTGGAACCCGCGCTGAAGCAGAGACTGCGTTGAAAGCGCTGCTTGACCGGCATTGGGCGTAGGAAGAGTCGCGTCGCAACGAGAGGTAACCCGACATCCTGGCTGTCGAACAGTCAGGTAAACGCCTTCTTCTCGTAGACGGTGATGATCGCCCGGCCATCCCAGACGTAGCACAGGTGCCGCTCCTGTCGGCAGTTGGCGAGCAGGCGAGGGCGGAACACCGCAGCGCATTCGCCGCCAGCGTGGCGCACGCTTTGGTATACGATGCCATCCGATCCTTGCTCACGGAGATCCCGGGCGAGCACCTGACCCGCCGCATAGCTGTCCGCGGCATAGAGGGCAGGGCGTTCATCGCGCAGGTCGCGAATGTCGTGCAGCATGGCATCCAGGTCGACCGCGTAGACGCGCATATCGAGTTCCTGGGCCGGTTCATGGGTATATGCCATGAAGCGGGTTCGGTGATGGCTCGTCTCAGCGACGGCGGTCTCGATCGTCCTGGCTGCGTAGAACACCCCGAAGCTGCCGTCACAGAACCGGCTGCCATCGGGATTGAGGTGGGTGAACGCCGCCATGATTGCCGACGTGCCGGGTCCCGAGACCCGGTCATCCGGCGGGACGAGTGCGAGATCGCCGACTTCGTCGCGGAGCCGGTCGTTGGTCATCGCCTCTATCGCATAGACCGCTTCCAAATCGGCCGGGTCTGCGACGTCTTCAAACAGCGATATGGGCGGAAAGCGGCTTGCGACGATCCGGTAGCACGGTTGCCACCGCACCTGAGTCCTCGCAATGGCATCCATCAGCCGCGCTGCGCGTCGATATATTGGCGCACCACGTAGAGATCGGCGACATTGCCCGAGGCCATCCGTTCGATCGCCGGACGTCCAGCGAACAGCGGTGCCTCGTTGGGCTTACGAACCCATTCGTCAGCCGAGCGAGGCAGGAGGATTTTCAGCCCCTTGTATATCCCCATGACATAGGAAATTCGCTCGAGCGCGTCCTTGGGGATGGCCGCAACTGCGCCGCGCTTCCAGGTTTGGAATGTCGAACGGTTGTCGAGCCCGAGCAGCTTCATTTGCTCGGCTTCCTTGAGGCCCCATGCGTCGGCGATGCGGAAGAATGTGCGCAGCGCCGGACCCGTCAGATCCTTACGGCTGGGCGCCTTGGCGCGAATGGGTCTTTCCCGGCGGGCAGAATGGGCAGCTGTGGCCATCGGCCATCTCCTTCTCCTCATTCATATGTACTATATCTGTACGAACGTCAATGATTGGAGCAGTTTCTCTACAGACTACCGGTGCGAGACTTCGTCAGTGTTGGCGAGAGCTGGCGCTGAGCAGCCGGTCGATATCGGCAATGGCCGCATCAAATTCGGCCATTGTCGCGCGAGGGATGACGTGAGCCTGGTTCAAGGACGGCGATAGCCGATCTCCGCGGGGTTCGTCGGCGACCAGCAGAACCTTGCCTTTGACCGTCTTCCGCTGCGCCAAGCCTGCAGACACGAGGGCGTCGCTAATCGCATAAGTGCCGCGCCGGCTGACGCCGAACGCCAAGCCGATTTGATCGAGCCCGAGCGGCGCGAACGCGGAGAGGAAGGTCCATACCTGCGGTGCCCGCGCGCTCGAGCGCAGGTGCCCCAGCTGCTGGCCCATCAGCGCCGCTCGCCTTCGTGCGTCGGCGACCAGCGCACAAAGCCGCAGTGCGCTGGCGTGGAGGTTGCGGGCGGCCAGCAGCGCCCGCTCGCCCGGCCAGAGCTGCGGCTGCAGCGCCTCGGCGGTCACGGCGCCCGGGCAGGGGAGGGCATGCCGCCATGTGCCGCTCGAGGCCAACAGGTATCCAACCGCCGCATCGACCGCCCAGAGCGGCGTGCGCTGCGCGGCCTGTTCAATCGTTACGTCGCGACCGTCGAGCGCGAGCGTTCGGATTTCGCGTTCCAGCGGCGCAAACAGCGGATCCTGGCGCAGTAGCGCGATCAGCCGGGTCAGAGCGGGGAAGGGGAGGGGGCTTTCGCTTGCCCCGTCAGCTCGGCGCACCACCGCGAGGGCAGCGGAGATCGCTTCCTCTGCCAGGGCGTCCTCATCTTGGGCCGGGCGATCAGCCGTAAAGCGGGCGGCGGCCGCGATGGTCTGCGCGGCTTGCGCCAGTGGTTCCCACGGGTGATGGCCCAATTCTGCGAGCAGCGCGCGGACCACGGCATAGGCGGAGCAGCCGGTGAGGGGGGTCTCCTGCGGCCCGCGATCAAGCCCGGCGAACCAGGCGTCAAAGCGACATTCGGCGTCGGCGAAGCCCGCCTGGGCCAGGGCCGCGAGCAGCACCGCGCGCAGCAAGCTCATGCTAAACAAGGCGGTTTCGTCGGGCGAGAGCCCCGCGAGCAACCCATCGAGCCGGCCCAGCGCCAGCGCGCATTCGGCCTGGGCGAGAGCCAGCTCCTCGGGCGACGCATCCGCATTGGCAGCGAGGGGATGGAAAGGCTCCATGCCTGTTATGTAGTGAATGATAAAACACTGCACAACTGCTCGGAGGGTCTGCGAACGAACATGTGATAATTGCAGTTATCACATAAGCGAATTTGACGCCCCTTTATAGAAGGGGCTATGGCAGGCATCAGGCAGGGAAGGGGCGAGAGCGCGTGGCAAAGACGGTTTTCTGGTCGTGGCAGAGCGATCTCGACGGGCGCGTGACCCGCGAAGTCATCCGCTATGCGCTCGACGCGGCGATCACGCTGCTGGCGGCGGACCTGGAGGAAGCAGATCGGCCGAGCCTCACCTCCGATACCCAGGGCGTTGCCGGCACGCCTGATATCGTGGCCACCATCCTGCGCAAGATCGACGAGGCGGCTGTGTTCGTCGGCGACGTGACCCCGATCGCGGTCTCGACCAGCGGCAAGGCCTGCGCCAATCCCAATGTGCTCCTCGAGATGGGCTATGCCAACAAGGCGCTCACCGATACCCGCGTGATCCAGGTCTGGAACACGGCCTTCGAGGGCGCGACGCTCGAGAAGCTGCCGTTCGACATGCGCGGCCGCCGAGGGCCGCTGGCCTTCGAGCTTCCCGTCGGCGCCGATACTGAAACGCTACGTAAGGTCCGCGACAAGCTGGTACGTGATCTTGCTGGTGCGCTGAAGCTCGCTTTCGATACGCTCCCGCCGCCGCCGGTCGAGGCGGTGCACTGGCAGGCGCATTTTGCGGGCGATGCCGACGTTTGGTTCGACCGAACCGAACCGCAGGTCGTGACGAGCCCGGCACACGGCACGAGCAAGTTCTTATGGAAGGACCATTTTCCAGGCTATGCGCGGCTGATTCCCTCAAAATGGACCGCGGAGTCGGGCGCCAAGCAAGCACTGGCCAACCATCCCGGGCATGCGGCGCTGCTCGCGGACGCCAATTCGCTGAGCTACGGCATCAGTCGGGGCGGTGCGGTCGTCTATTGGCCGGGAACTAAGGAGGAGGGAATATACCCGACCAGGGCCCTGACCCAGTGGTTCGAGAAGACCGGAGAATTCTGGGGCGTAGGAGGGGGCTTCCTGTTCGAACGCAAGGGCGATCGACTGACGCTGGCAACTGGATATTTCTATCAGCGATGGCTTCATTTTTTGAAGCGTAATTGCGCGCTCGCACTGGCGCATGGCGGTTCCTTGCCGATCCATGTCAGGATGGGAGTCAGCAACCTTAAGGGGAGCTGGTGGCCGCGCGGCCGGTTCGATTTCGGGGATGAGGGCTATGCGGCGGTCGAGGAGTCCTACGAATATGCCGCAACATTGACATCGACCACAGCTGAGGACCTGCAGCGCATCGCAGTGGAAGCCTTCAACGGCCTGGCGGCCGTCTATGGCATCGAGCCGTCCAGCCATGAGCAGATTATCAAAGCTTCGAGACTGTGACCGTGGAAGTGCTTCCTGCCCTTGCGTCCGCGAGTCAACCCGCCTCCGGTGCGGAGATCGATCTTGCCTGGGAAGTGACGAAGCTTGGGGATGGCCAAGCAATCACTGTGGATAAGGCCCTCATCGATGCGTTTCAGGCTGCCTCGTCGCCTCATACCCTTCGCGCGATCAAAAATGATCTTGAGGCGTTTGACTTGTGGTGCCGTAGGACAGGGCAGGTGGCATTGCCAGCGACGCCGGAACGGGTGGCTGATTATCTCGATGCGCGGGCAAGGCAGGGTGCCAAGCCGGCCTCGCTCGGCCGATACAAGGCGTCGATCGCCAAAATCCACCAGCTGCTCGATCTGAAGGATCCCACCAAGGCGGAGCTGGTCAAACTACGGCTGCGCGCGATTCGCCGAGAGAAGGGCAGTGTGCAGGCGCAGGCGCGCCCGCTGCGCTTCAAGGGGCCGGTGCGCGACGTCGAGCGCGATCAGCCCCGCGGGATAAACGTCAAGGCCCTCCTGGACGCTTGTGCGGAAGATTTGCCGGGCTTGCGAGACCGGGCTTTGCTGTCGGTGGCCTATGACACAGGCTTGCGCGCCTCGGAGCTGGTCGCCATCAACGTCGAGCATATCCTTGAGGCGCTGGATCCCGAAGCACGACTTTTGGCGATCCGACGCAGTAAGGGCGACCAGGAAGGGGAAGGGGCGACGGCATTCCTGTCGCCGCGGTCGGTGCGGGCGATCGCTGCCTGGGCCGAGGCAGCCGCCATTTCGAAAGGTCCGCTTTTTCGCCGGGTGCAGGTTCGGCGTTACAAGGCTCGGGCTGCAATAAAGGGGCGTTCGATAGACAGCATTTCTAGTCGAGAGCGCTGGGATCTGCGCAAGACGCTGTCGAAGCCGGCTGTGCCGGCGCGGGTCGAGTATGACGTGGGGAAGGGGCCACTGCACCCCGCTTCCCTTGGTCCGATATACCGTGCGATGATCCAGCGGGCCTTCGATCGCGGCGGGTTGTCAGATCTGACCACGGACGATCTCGCTCGTTTGCTGAAGGGGATCAGCGCGCATTCGACGCGGGTCGGGCTCAACCAGGACCTGTTCGCCAGTGGGGAGGATCTTGCCGGCATCATGGATGCGCTGCGGTGGAAATCACCACGCATGCCGTTGGTCTACAATCGCAACTTGGCGGCAGAGCAGGGGGCTGCGGGTCGTCTCATGGCAAAGATCGGATAGCGATCGAGCGAATGCATGCGCTTCGAGGTTGGTCGATCGCGGCAGGGAAGAGGAATGCCGGATGTCAGCCAAGAAAGAGAGTGTCCTCGCCGAAACCGATCCATCGCTTCCCAAGCTGATCGCGTTCGAAAGCGTCTATTCGATGGACGGCGATATCGCGCCCATTCACGCAATCTGCGATCTCGCTGAGAAATACCATGCGCTGACCTATCTTGATGAGGTGCATGCCGTCGGCATGTATGGTCCCCGCGGCGGGGGGCTTTCGGAGCGTGAGGGCGCTGCACGGCGGCTCACGGTGATAGAGGGTACGCTGGCCAAGGCCATCGGTGTCATGGGTGGATACATTTCCGCCGACCGCCGGGTGATCGACGTCGTCCGCAGCTACGCGCCGGGCTTCATCTTCACCACCTCCCTCTCCCCCGTGCTTGTCGCTGGCGCTCTGGCCAGTGTCCGCCACCTCAAATCGTCGAGCGCGGAACGTGACGGGCAACAAGCTGCCGCGGCCAGGCTCAAGGATTTGTTCGCTGAGGCTGGTTTGCCGGTGATGCCGTCGAGCACTCATATTGTCCCGCTCATGGTCGGCGATCCGGTCAAGGCCAAGCGTGTCAGCGACATCCTGCTCGCCGAGTATGGTGTTTATGTTCAGCCCATCAACTATCCGACCGTCCCACGCGGAACCGAGCGACTTCGTTTCACGCCGGGTCCGACCCACAGCCCTGAGATGATGCGGGGGCTCACGGAGGCTTTGACGGAAATTTGGCAGCGGCTCGATATGGCTTTGGCCGCCTGACTCCGAATCTGGCTTCCAGCCTCAAGGCGTTGAAAAACGTTTGAGCCTTAGCCACCAGGGCATTCCGATACCGCCGTGGATTTCCACGCCAGGCTAAAGGCATGACCCGCTGTGTGGGTGGCGAGTTAGCGGTACATTTTGCTTGGCAGAACCAGATTCGATAAAGCCCGAGATAGACTGTTCTCTGTACCAAGAACGCTCGAACTGCTGAATTACCAGGGGGCTTTTGACGGTGGTGTCACGTTTTTCTTCAACCGGCTTGGTCGCCGACGGCGCGGGTCCTGCGCAGATTGGGGTGAGGTTCTTAGACAGCGTGTTGCGCGGCGTCGGGCAGGTGATGTTGCAGAACAACAGCTATGCTGGCCTCATTTTCTTGGTGGGAATCTGCTATAATTCGCAGCTGTTCGGCCTCGCAGCCTTGGTCGGAACGGTGGTGAGTACCGCCACGGCTATATCGCCTATGCGTTGCTCGCGACGATAGCCGCTCCGTTCGCGATTGCCGCAGTTTCCGCTGCGCTAGAACCGCTTGGCGTGCCTGCACTTACCCTCTCCTTCGTCCTCGTCACCTGGTTGTTCCTACTCGCAAGCCCGGCCTTCCTCCGGCTTCGATCATCGGCGGCCCAAGATCAGAAAAAGGATCATGGAGCAAGCTGATGATTTTATGGTAATGAAGCAAGGAACACAGACAATAATATAGATCTATTCTTTGATATGAGCTGACACGGCGTGGAAAATATCATCGAATGGTCTACCAATAGTCGTGTGAGGTGGGCGCTTTATATGATCGATATTTTTTAATGCCGTTCCCGTCCGGCAAGAATTGGTCAACCCTTGCCGACGAGTGTTTCCGATTGGTGTGAGGGCTCGTGCCAGAGGCTAGCATAGCCCCACGCCACCGCAGCGACCAAAGGCACGACACCTGCGAACATGAAGATGAGGTCACCGGGCATGCGTAGCCATTCCAGCAAACGCGGCAACGGTGCGCCAGTGAAATCCAACTCGCGCGCATACCAATAGCCGTTCTCGATCACAGCATGCAGTTGGAGCAAGCCGCCCGGTAGCAGGCTGAGCAGGATCATCAGGGCGAGGCCGATGTTCAACCCCCAGAAAGCAATGGCGATCAGGCGCGAGATGCGATGCCAGACGGCCTCCTGGACAGACTCCCTGAGAACGAAAACCATCAGTCCGATACCGAGCATACCGAACACGCCCATCAGCGCGGCATGACCATGATTGGGCGTAAGGATCGTCCCCACCTCGTAGTAGCTGACGATAGGCGTGTTGATCAGGAAGCCGAACACCCCGGCACCGAGGAAATTCCAGAAACCGACCGCCATGATGAACATGAAAGTCCAGCGGTGACGCTCGACGATGAATTCCTTCCCCTTCGTCGTGCGGACGAACGACCAGGCGTCCAGCGTAATCATCGTCAGCGGTACGACCTCGAGGGCCGAAAAAACGGCCGAGAGCGCCATATTAGCCTGGGTCTGGCCGGTCCAATACCAATGATGGCCGGTGCCGATCAGGCCGCCGCCGAAATAGAGAATGGCATCGAGATAGATGGTCCGCAGCGCGGTCAGGCGATGCACGAGCCCCATCTTGTAGAACAGGATCGCGACGATGACGGTGACGAAGAACTCAAAAAAGCCCTCCACCCACAGATGGATGATCCAGAAACGCCAAGCATCGACGATCGTGTAATTGGTCTCGGAACCGAAAAAGAGCGCTGGTAGATAGAACATCGGGATGGCGAAGCCCGCCAACAGGAAGAAGCGGGCGAAGGATCGGCGCTCCGGATCGCGCAGCGCGGGAATGACCGCCCGCCATAGGAGACCGAACCAGATGCAAAGGCCGACGATCAGCAGCAATTGCCAGAATCGGCCCAGCTCGAGAAATTCCCAGCCTTGATTGCCGAACCAGAACCACGTGCGCGGGAACCATTGCAGGATGCCAGCCCATTCGCCCAGCATGCTGCCTGCGATGACGATCGCAAAGGCGACGAACAGAAGATGGATGGCGAGCCTCTGCCGCGGCGGCGTCCTTCCGCCGAGCAATTCCGCGACGAACAGCGCCCCCGCGACGAAGCTGGTCGCGATCCAGAACAGCGCCGATTGCAGATGCCAGGTCCGCATCAGGTTGCTGGGAAACCAGGAGGTGAGGTCGAAGCCGTAGAAATCGCCTGGGTCGGCCCGATAATGCGCGACCGCTGCGCCGAAGAATACCTGACCGAGCAGGAGCAGCGCGGCCACACCCATATATTTGACCGTGGCGCGCTGCGCGTCGCTGATGACCCATGTTTCCATGGGCTCTGGCGTTCCGTGCCAGCCCAGATAGTCAAACCGGCCGAAAGCGAGCAGCGCAAGCGCGGTGCCGCCAAGCAGGGCAATGAAACTGAGCGCGCTCCAGATGAGCGCCGCGCCGGTCGGCCGATTGCCCGCGAGCGGATCGTAGGGGAAATTGTTCGTGTAGGAATGACCCGCTCCTGGCCGTTCCGCAACCGAAGCCCAGGCAGCCCAACCGAAGAAGGCGGTCAACTGGCGCAGTTCGCCTTTGTTGGTGATGAGACCGGGAGCGAGACCGCCGTTATTCTTCGGATGTTCGAAGTAGCTGGCCCAGCGGTGCTGCTGCTGGTCGAAGGTGATGACGCCGGCAGGCGGCAGAGTGAGGGTTCCTGTCACCGGGTCATAGCGGTTGGCGCGCATGTGCATCGCCACCTCGCCGTCGACAGCGGCGCGGTCGGCCGGTGTCAAAGTCTCATAAGCCTTGCCGAAACGGGCCTGCGCGCGTTCCTCCGCGACGGCAAGCGCCCACGAGTGAAGATAGGACGCACTGAAATCGGGCCCCAGATAACCGCCATGTCCCCAGATGGAGCCGTTATCCATGAGGCCATATTTGAGGAAGACTTGCTGACCACCGCGAATATCGGCTCCGGTAAACACGACTTGCCCGCCTACATCCACGACCCGTTCGGGAACGGGCGGCGCATTAGTGTAGGTCTTCACCATCAGCAGGCCGAGCACGCCGAAACCCAGGACCATGGTGAAAAGGACGGCCCTGCGCCACCAGGGAGATAGATGTCCGACCGGCTTGATTTCCACTCCTGTCGCCATCACCCCCTCCAAATTTGCGGCTCTTAATGTTCGAACAGGATCGTCAGCAGCAACGAGGCGTCCTCGATGGCCTTCATTCGATGACGCGCGCCGCCTTCCAGATAAACCCAATCGTTGGCGGCGAGTTCTATGCCAGCGTCCGGCAGGTCAAGCGCTACTCGCCCTTCCAGGCAATGCAGCGTGATGTCGCCGGTGACCTCATGTGCCGGTATCTCTCGACCGGCAGGGATGACGAGGTGGATCGCTTCGAAGCTCTTCGTCTTGACGATCGCGGTAGTCCGCCGGTTCGGCAAATCTCCGCCGAGCGGTCGAAGGTCGACGATTTCGCCTGATTGTGCATGATGTTGGGCCACCAAAACATCCTCTCGCTGACTTCAGAAAGTCTGTTTAATCAAAGATTACAAATCAACTTAAACTATTGCTCAGATCGGTAGAGACGAAGGGGCACGATTGGGTTTAATGGTTGGGCGGTGGCCGATACGCCAGCTCATCATTTCATGGCTATCTAGGCTCAAGATATCCCGATACCGAGCGGGGATCCCCGGCTAATCAGGCGGCGCATTGTGTCCTTATCCGTCAGCAAATCGGCTATTGTGTAGGAATCGAAAACGGCCATCATTGCGCGCATCCCCTCGGCAAGGACTCCGGTGAGCCCGCACGCCGGGGATAGAGCACATCCCGAACAGTCGGCGAGTTGGAAT
>Ga0207647_10003093_pt1 | contig 12506 bp, 13 predicted proteins | sample KBSCornC2_FD_184295 | JGI IMG/M metagenome (GOLD analysis project Ga0207647, IMG submission 184295) | Corn rhizosphere microbial communities from Kellogg Biological Station, Michigan, USA - C2 (SPAdes) (version 2) | ecosystem: Host-associated > Plants > Roots > Rhizosphere ...
TCACGAAAACCACGCGTGGGCTTGTGCACCGAACCGGCACCCTGACGGCATGGGCATCAAGGCAACGGTCTCGTTGCCCATCATCGTCTCCGTTCACCAGGAAGTGTCGCCATGACCGAAGCACGGGAACTCTTGATCGACTGGATCCGGAATGCGCACGCCATGGAAGTGCAATCCGAAGAACTGCTGGCCAGCCAACTGCGCCGCATCGACCATTACCCCGAACTGCGCGATCGACTGAAATTGCACCGTGACGAGTCACGCACGCAGCGGGCCATGCTGGAGGATTTGCTGCACGACTATCGGACGACGCCTTCGGCGTGGCGCGAAGCAGGCGTGAGGCTCATGGCGTTCGGCCAGAACATGTTCCAGGTCGCCAGCAGCGATGAGGTAATCAAGGGCGTGATCATGCTGGCGTCGTTCGAGCGCATGGAGATGTCGGTCTATCGTGCGCTGAGCTCCGCCGCGCAGGTGGCGGGCGAAACCGAACTGGTCGACATATTCGGCCGTCTGTACGCCCAGGAGGAGGCGATGGCGACGTGGCATGACGAGCATCTGGCCGACCTGGTCCGGCAGTTCGTGGTGCGATCGGAACTGCCCGATGTCACGGCACGGCACTGAACTCCGCTAGCGACCGTCATCGCGGGGCGACCGGTCACGACGCAGGGAGCTCAGCAGCAGCCCCGCACTCATGATCGCTCCCGCGCCGTACATCAGCATCGGCAAGGTGTCGTGGACACCGTGCTCGGTCCTGTCGAGCATCGAACCTGCAATGAACAATGCTGCGGCAATCACGCCAGTCGCAATGCGATTGGCGATTTTCTGCAGGTTCTCTATGAGGTGGGATTCTTCCAGTCCATCGATACGAAAGCGCATGCGGTTGTCCGCCAGCGTCTGCAGGATGCGCGTCAATTGCTCCGGCGCATCGAGCAGCGCACGTCGCGCATCGAGGGCGACCATGCCGTATTCCGCCTGCGAGGCGCTGGGCCGCAACTGCTCCAGCAGCAGGCGGCGCAGATTCGCGCTGATCAGTTCGCGGGCCGGAAGGATCGGCGAAAGGTGGCGCAACGCGGGTTCGAGGTTGAGCATGGCCCGCCCCAGCAAGCTCAACTCGGCGGGTGGACGCAGGCCATACTTGGCGCCGATGGTGGTCAGCGAGAGCAGCAGGCGCCCCATTTCCAGCGTCGCTGCGCCATGGGTGACCGCGTAACGCAGCACGGCATCGCCGACGGCACGGCGATATCCGACCAGATCGGCTTCCGGCAACTCGACGAACAGACGTTCGCAAAGATGGGCGACGGCGTCGCCATCGCCCTGGGAAGCGAACAGCAGCACCTTGAGCAGCGCCCTGCGCGTGACGGGCGCGATGCCTGCGATCATGCCGAAGTCCAGCAACGCCAGCCGGCCGTCGCCGGTCTGCACCAGGTTGCCCGGATGCGGATCCACATGCACGAGCCCGTGCAGGAATACCTGATCGATATAGGCGCACAGCAGCTGCCCCGCCTGCTCCGTGGCCACGTCCTCGCTGACCGGAAGCGGCGCCCCGAAACGCAACTTGTCGCCATGCACGCGGGTCATCGTGAGCACGCCGCCCGAGCAATAGGCCTCGTGCACGGCAGGAATGTAAAGCCTGGGATAACCCGCAAGCTGGCCGGCGAACTGCCTCATGTAAGCAGCCTCGGCCAGGAAATCGAGCTCGTTGAGCAGGCTCCTCCTCAGCTCGTCGATCCATTGCACGGCGCCATAACGACGTCCCACGTTCGTATGGCGCTGGAATCCATGCGCGATGCGCTCGAGGATGTCCAGGTCGGTGCGTATGCGCTGCTCGATGCCAGGCCGGCGCACTTTTACCGCAGCGTCCGTACCATCGCGCAGCGTCACCGCGTGCACCTGGGCAAGCGATCCGGCTGCAAGGGGCTGGTTGTCGAAGCGGAGGAAGATCTGTTCGGGTTCGGCACCCAGTTCGTTTCGGATCGTCTCGCGGATGGCTTCGGCGGGCACGGCATCGACATCGTCCTGGATCTTCTCCAGGGCGGAAAGGTAGGACGCACTGACCAGGTCGGGCCGTCCGGACAATGCTTGGCCCAGCTTGATGAATGCAGGGCCCAGGCGTTCGAGATCGGCAACGAAACGTTCGGGCCGCTCGGTCACCGCAACCGCCTGCGAAGGGTCCTGCTGACGGAAGATGCCGGCGCGGCGATAGCGCAAGACGAAGCGGAGGATCTGAGCGTACCGCGAGAGGTTACCTGGCATGAGGAAACTCGGAGATTGGCGTTGCCGTTCCGCGTGCCCCCGCTTACGAAGCGCGACGCCGGCCGGCTGAGCCAGACGCTAGCGGTGCATAGGTGCACAGGGCGTCATGGCTGGTCGCGTCGTTCACGGAAAAATTTCCGTGCATCGGAAAAAAAGTAACCGGGCGTGTGAACGATTCCCGCAGAGAGGCTTTTCCAACGGCAGGTACAAGGCTTGCTTTCCATGCACCGGTCGGCGGACGCATGTCGTCTGTCAGCGGCCGACACCCATCCGAACACCGCCCGCATACGGAGCACCAGCATGCCCAACCAACCTCCCTACCCGCCCAGTCATGGCAGCGGCGATCGCAACGAGAATCCCGTTGCCGACACGGACGCCAAGCTGCAGAAGGAGCGCGACGAAAAAATCGACGAGGGCGATAAGCGCCGAAAGAAGGACGCGGATCGCGACGAAGGTCACCGCTAGCCCTGCACCGGGCGCAGCCCGAGCCAGCCACGCACCGGAGACATCCCGGCCGCGCGGCCGCCGTCCTGGCGACCGCGCGCAACGGCGCTCATGTCCTTGAGCTGAGGCATGGAAATCCGGCAGAAGCGACGCGCTTCTTTCCTGGCTACTCCGCCTTGGCGGCCTTCCACTCCTTGATGATCTCCTGCTTGCGTTGTGCCATCTGTTCCCCGAGTTCCTGCAGGGTCGCCTTGTCGAGCAAGGACTTGGCCTGCTTGAACATGTCCTGCTCCTCTTCCTCGACGTGATGCTCGACCAGTTCCTTCAGGACCTTGGCGCGACCGGAGAACTGCTCCGAGGACGGATCCGTCTGCAGCAGGTCGGGAAGCACCAGTTCTCCCGCTGCGCGATGTTCCTCCATCGCCTCGTAGTACATCTTCGCCTGCTCCTTGTCGCCGGCATCGCGGTACGCCGGATAGAAGATCTCCTCTTCGATCTTGGTGTGCGCGTGCAGGTTGAGATGGATCTCGCGCAGCAGCGTGGTCCGGCGCTTGACGGCTCGCGTCGTGGTTTCCGCAAGCTCGCCAAGAAGTGCCTTGACCGCCTTGTGATCGTCTTTCAGCAGTTGGATCGCGTCCATGGGTCAGCCCTTGTTTCGTCGTGCGGATGATCGTGCGGGTGCCGCCGTGAATGCCTTGCGGCGCGAAGAAAAAGCTCTCGTCAAAAGGAGTCGCTCCCGGGCGCGCATCGCGGATGACCAGGCGAACGAGGCCGGTTCAAGGCACATCCGTCTTGGTCGACGTGAGGACGGGCCAGCGGCGAGGCTCCAGGAAGATGCGCTGGATCTCCGGCTGTTGCTGGCGGATGGCGTCTTCGAGCTCGACGATCGCATCCTCGAGCTCTGCCATGGTGAGGCGTTCGTCGAACTTGATGCTCACGGCCAGCAGGATATCGTTGGGCGCGAAATGCATGGTCCAGACACGATGCACCTCTTGCACCGCGGCGTGGCCGCAGAGCAACTGCCTGATCTTCTCCCTCACTGGCTTGCTCGCCGCCTCCCCGGTCAGCAAGCCGCGAATCTCGTTAGCAAGCAGCGTCGCAGTGGCCGCCAAGATCAGCCCGATAACCACCGATGCCAGGCTGTCGTACAGCGACTTGCCGCTCCACTGCGTCAGCGCCACGCCGATGAAGGCAACCAGCAATCCTGCGAGTGCCGCCGTGTCCTCGAACAGGACCGTGAATACCGCCGGATCCTTGCTCGACCGTACGGCCCGGATCCAGCCGACCCGCTTGCTTTCCTTCCTGAACTCACGCAGGGCGATGAGCCACACCGTGCCCTCGAAGAGGATGCCAACGGCCAGCACGATGTAGTTCACCCAGACATGGTTCATCGCTTCGGGCCGAAGGAGCTTGCTTATGCCCTGGTAGATCGACACGCCGGCGCCCAGGCCAAAGATCATCACCGCGACCACGAACGACCAGAAGTAGAGCTCCAGCCCGTGGCCGAACGGATGGGTTTCCGACGCCGGCTGCGCCGAGCGCCGCATGCCCAGCAGCAGCAACCACTGGTTGCCGGTATCCACCAGCGAATGCACCGATTCGCTCCACATCGCCGAGCTGCCGGTAAACGCGGCGGCCACGGTCTTGGACACGGCGATGGCGAGGTTTCCGGCAAGCGCCGCCCACACGACCTTCGTCGAGCGCTGCTGGCCAACGGGAGCGTCGCGCGATGCATGTCGTTGCATGGTATCGATCGGATTCTCCCGGCGAGGTCGTCGTGTCGGTGCCGACTTGATAGGGATCGAGCAAACCGCGATGCAGGAGCCACCCAGTCAGATCGATGAGCGGTTCGCGGGTTTGAAAGTATTGACCCGCGCGATGGCGATGGGTCGACGCGAAGTGACCGGCGTCATCACAAGCAGGGCGTCCGCTATCCGTGCCCTCGTTGCAGCCGGCGCTCGCCGACTGCCACACGCGCGCGCCGCTGGCGGCCATGGTGAACGGACTCATGCATTGGCGTTTCACCGGCGTGGTACGCCGCGACGGCTATCTTGAGCGTGCGCACCGACCACCGCCCCCGACTTGGGCGTCCCCCTCTCCCAAGCGGTTTCATACTGTCGATGCGCATCAAGGGGCAGCGGGCTTCCCTCTATCTGGCCCGCTGCCCCATTCTCTTGTCCGGGGGCTTCCCAACGACACACCCGTATCGCCAATGGTTGCGTCGCAGCAACCACTGGCGATGCCTGCATTGCCAAACCCCGAGCCCTTAGACGCCTCGACTTTCAAGAACGGCACCTCAATCGACACTCGCCTCGTGTCGGCTCGAGATGTCGTCGGCGTGGTTGGCCTTGTAGATGTCTTCCACCACCGAGCGCTGCTTGCCGTCTTCGGTATGTACCGAGATGAGGATGTTGCCTTCGCGGATCTTCGCGTCGTAACGCTTGGCCTCGAATTCCGGAATGCCAAGCCCGATCAGCGCGCCCACGATGCCGCCGGTTGCGGTGCCCACGGCCGCGCCACCGAGCGCCGCCATGATGGGGCCCGCCGCGATGAAGGGGCCGACACCCGGAATGGCCAACGCGCCGATGCCGACCAGCCAGCCCAGCGCTGCGCCCACGCCCAGCCCGGCCACGCCGCCGGCGGTCGCGCCTTCCGGCGCCTTGGTGTTGTGCTCGTGGGCGAAATCCTTGCTGCCGCGACGGTCGGGCAGCAGCACGGAGATGTCATCGGCGGGACATCCTGCCTGCTTCAGGTCCAGCACGATCTTCTCGGCTTGTTCCATCGTCTTGGCGATGCAGTAGACGGCGCTTTTCATGGCGATCTCTCCTCAATGCTCGACATCGAGCTGGTTGTCGACCCGGGTCACGCCGGGCGTGCCGCCGGCAATGGTTTCAATGCGGGCCTTCTCGTCCGCGTTTTTCACGGCCCCGCGCAACGTCACCACGCCGCCTTGGGCGATGAGCTTCACGTTGTGCGCCGATGACGACAGCGAGTGGTCACCGACGATCGCCTTGCGCACGCGCGCCGCCAGCTGTACGTCGGCCTTGTCGTTGGGCTGGTTCTGGGGCGTGGGGTTGGCGCCGTGGGCGTCCCGCTGGTTGGTCTTGCTGTTGTTCGGCGGCTGCCCGGCCGATGTGGCAGTGGCTTGATAGCCGAGGCTTTGCGCCGCATATGAGAGGAGCAAGGCGGACAACAGCAGACCGGTACATTTGGTGGCTTTCATGGCAGTTGAATCCCTCGGCGACATGGCTGTGGGTTGTCGCAATCCGTGAGTCCAGTCGTGGTGAATATCCCGGCAAGCCTTAGTCCACGATGCCCTCTCCCGCACCTGAACCATGACGCAGTTTTCCCTGTTCAACGAAGGTCCCCTCGTCCTGCTGAGCGACGCCAGCGGGCGCATCGTGTACGAAGAAAACGTGATCGATCCCGCGACGGCCGATCGCTGGTTCCGGCAGTTGCTGCACAGCCCGATCTGGTCGCAGAAGCGGCGCGTGATGTACGAGCGCGAACTCGACGTGCCGCGGCTCACGGCCCACTTCGGTTTTCGCGACGACTCATGGCCCGAGCCGCTGGCCGACGCGATGGAGCACGTCAGCCGGCACACCGGCGAGGATTTCGACAGCATCGGTCTCAATCTCTATCGCGACGAGCACGACAGCGTCGCGATGCACAACGATCGCCTGGCGGACCTGGTGGAGGGCCGGCCTATTGCATTGCTCTCGCTCGGTACGACGCGGCGCATGATGATACGCAGCAAGGCGATGCCGCGCCGTCGTTTCGACCTCGATCTCCATCCGGGCAGCCTGCTGCTGATGGACTGGCGGAGCCAGCATCACTACGACCACGGCATCCCCAAACAGACTCAGCCGGTCGCCCCGCGCATCAGCGTCGCGTTCCGTACGCGCAAGCGGGACGACTGAGCATCACAGCCCCAGGTTGAGTCCGACGGTGATCCAGCTGTCGTGCGCGGCGACGCTGCCATGGCCCACGATCACATCCACGCTGTCGTTGTCGCGAAAGGTCCAGCGCAAACCCAACTGCGAGGTGGCATCGCCGACCCACGGGTGAATGTGCTCGGCAACCACGGCCACATGCGGCGTCACCATGTATTTCAGCCCCAGACCCAGCAGGGTTTGCCACTGGCGATCGCGCGACCAGAACGCGCCGAGATCGGTATTGATCGACCAGCGCTGCTGCCCGGAAGGCGTCCATGTCAGCGCCGCATACGCATTGCGCAACAGCACGTGCCCGTTCGACCACGTCACGCCCGTGTTGACCGCGACGCCCAGGGGATGCGCCGAAGGATCGCGCAGCATCCACTTCACCGCGGGACTCTCCTGGTGCTGGTAGGGATGGTTCTGGCCTGCCACGCCCAGCGACCATTCCACCGGGCCCGTGCTGCAGGCCGGCAGGGTGCTCAGCGCCTGCTGCCCGCCCGAGAACGCCTGTATCCAGCTCTGGATCTGGCAGTGTCCCGCCGGCGTGATGGTGGCGTCATCGACCAGGTAGGCGCCGGCACCGGCATGAACCTGACACGATCCCGCGATCATCATCACGGCGAGCGCCGCCGCCCTTTTGCGCACGGCCTCATCCCTTGCCCATCGTGGCGAACATCACGATGGCGGCCACGGCCATCACCGCGGCAGCGAGCCAGCCCAGCACCAGCAGCCACCCGCTCACGACTTGCCGACCCATCGCCTGACGACGGCGGCTGACGATCATGATGGCCGCCATCAGCGGGACCGCGCAGACGCCATTGACCACCGCGCTCCAATACAGCGCCTTGATCGGCTCCAGCGGCGACAAGGTCAACGCGGCGCCCAGCACCATCGAGCCGATGAGCACGCCGTAGAACAACTTTGCGGTGCGCGGCGTGCGGTCCAGTCCGTAGCGCGCATGGGCGGCCCCGGCCACGGCGAAGGCGGTGGCGCCGGCCAGCACGGGCACGGCGAGCAAGCCCGTGCTGATGATGCCCATCGAGAACAGGGTGAACGCGAAGCGGCCGGCGATCGGACGCAGGGCTTCGGCCGCCTCCGAGGTGGAGGTGATATCGGTCTTGCCGTGCGCATGCAGCACCGCGGCCGCCGTGACGATGATGAAAAACGCGATGACATTGGAAAACACCATGCCGACGCTGGTGTCGATGGCGATGCGGCGCAAGGCCTCCGGCGCCTGCTCCGGGGCTTCGCGCAACGGCTCGCGCTCGTCGCTCTCGCGCAACTCCTCCACCTCTTGTGCGGCCTGCCAGCAAAACAGGTAGGGGCTGATGGTCGTGCCGAGCACAGCCACCAGCCCGGTCAGGTACGGGAGGTTCCAAGGCGCGTGCGGGATGACGACCGCGCGCGCCACCTCACCCCAGGGCACCTTGACCGCGAAAACGGTGGCGACATAGGCAAACAGGCTCATCGCCAGCACCTTGAGTATCGGCGAGTAACGCTCGAACGGGACATAGACCTGCAAGGCCGTGGACACGACCGCGAACGCCGTCGCATAGACGACGGCCGGACCGCCCAGCAACAGCTTGGCCGCGGCGCCCATGGCGGCCAGGTCGGCACCGATGTTGATCACGTTCGCCATGATCAGCAGCGCCACCAAGAACCACACGGCCGGCTTGGGAAACTGGCGCGAGAGGTTGTCCGCCAGGCCGCGTCCTGTCACACGGCCGATGCGCGCACTCACCATCTGGATGGCAATCATCAACGGCGTGGTGACGAACACGATCCACAGCATGGCGTAACCGAAACTCGCGCCCACCTGCGAGTAGGTGGCCACGCCGCTGGGGTCATCATCGGCCGCGCCGGTCACCAGTCCGGCGCTGAGCCGCTTCCACCACGGGGTCGGCGATGACGACGACTCGGCAGGCTTGTGCGCGTCCCGTGGCATCAGGCGGTTTCCGCCGAAAGCCACGTATCGGCTCGCTCCAGGCGCAACCCCAGGCTATCGCCCATCTGCAGGAGCGCGCGCGCCTGTCGCTCCTTGGTCGCGCTGGCAACCGCATCCCTGGCGATGGTGACGCGATAGCCGCGCACGTGCGCATCGATGGCCGTGCACAGCACGCATGCATCGGTGGCGGCACCCGCGATGCATAGCTCCTTCGTGCCCAGATGCTCCAGCAGAGGCACGAGTTGCGTGTGGTAGAACGCCGAATGCCGGGATTTGAGCAGCACGACGTCGCCGTTCGCGGGATACAGCAGATCCAGGAGATGAAGGGACGCCGGCACGCCCTCGCGCCCGGTATAGGCGAGCACGCCGCGCCAGCTGTCGTGCCAGCGCTGGAAATTGTCGTTGCAGTAGATCACCGGCTCACCCCGCTTGCGACATGTCGTAATGAGCGACGCGATGGCCGGCGCAGTACGCACGAGCGCATCCGCCAGGCCGGGACCGTCTTCAAACCGGAAATCGCTGAAGACATCCACCAGCAACAGCGCGCGCTTTGCATGCACGGGCGATCGTGTCGCGGTCATCGCTTCTCCACCTGCTGCCAATGACCGGACAGTGGCCATGGCGCCGTCCACGCGCGGTATGGCCAGCGTGAGAAGGCTGTCGAATGCGCGTGCGGCTACAACGCGTCGCGACGACCTCAACCATGCGTGCATGATGCTGCGTGGCCATCGTTATTTCGATGCGCACTCCACTATTTATTGCGCTTGCGCCGCTCACATTTCTTATGGGCGACTTACACGCCGACTTGATGCGCCAACTCCTAGCGTCTGGGTCATTGCTGCAGCCATCCCCTGGTTGCCGCATCTCCCACAACCACGCAGCTACCGGCCGCCGCCCGCGCGTGGCGTGCCGGCGCGAGAAGTACGCGCCATGACCAAAGCCATTCCGATTCGAAGCTCCTCCTCCAGGGACGTCAAGCGGCGCCCGGTCGATCACCGCCCCAATCGCCCGTCGCGACCTCGCCATGGGCAGATCAATGCGCTGTTCGTCACCACCGAGATGACCGACTTCGTCAAGACCGGCGGTCTTGGCGATGTGGCAGCCGCGCTGCCCCGCGCGCTTTCGCGCTGGCATGACATGCGCGTGCTGATCCCCGGCTATCCGGCCGTACTGGAGCGCGCACCGTCGCTGCGCTGGGTCGGCTGGACCCGACCCTTCGCGGAGCTGCCAGCCGCTCGTATCGGACACATGCGTACCGAGGATGGCCTCGAGGTATACGTGCTGCGCCAGCCGGCGATGTTCGAACGCGTCGGCTCGCCCTATGTCAGCCCCACCGGCACCGACTGGAGCGACAACGCCACGCGCTTCGCCTTGCTTTCCCTGGCCGCGGCGCAGATGGCCATGGGCATCACGGGCGTGGACTGGCGTCCGGACCTGCTGCATCTCAACGATTGGCCGACAGCGCTGGCGGCTTCCTATTTGCAATGGGAAGGCGGCCACACGCCTTCGATACTGACCATCCACAACCTCGCCCACCAGGGATTGTTCCCGATGAACGTCCGCACGACGCTCGGCATTCCGCCCGGCGCGACCGAGGCGGATTATCACGGGCAGATATCGTTCCTGCGGGCCGGTCTCATGCTCGCTGATCAGGTGAGCACGGTGAGCGCAACCTACGCCGAACAGATCGCCACGCCGCTGCACGGCATGGGCCTGCATGCACTGCTCCATCGGCGTGCGATGCAAGGCCGCCTGAGCGGCATCACCAACGGCATCGACGACAGCTGGAGCCTCGCCGACGATCCTTCGCTGCCGCAAGGCAGCGACCACAGCGCCGAAGCGGTGCGCGCACGTGCGCGCGCCCAATTGCGCAGCGAGCTGGGACTGGACGAGCAGGAAGGCCCGGTGTTCAGCTTCGTCGCGCGCATGGTGGCGCAAAAAGGCATCGACCTGGTGTGCGAGGTCGGCCCGCAGATCGTCTCGGCCGGCGGCCAGCTCGCCTTGATCGGCGTGGGCGATGCGGATATGGAAGCGGCCGTGATGCGACTCGCGCGGCGCTTCCGCGGTCGCGTTGCCGCATCCATCGGTTTCAGCGAGCCGCTGGCCCGGCGCATGTTCGCCGGTTCCGATTTCCTGCTGATGCCGTCGCGCTTCGAACCCTGCGGCCTGAGCCAGATGTATGCGCAGACCTATGGCAGCCTGCCCATCGCGCACGCCACCGGCGGATTGCTCGACACCATCGAAGACGGCGTGACCGGCCTGCTGTTCTCGCAGCCGCGCGCGACCGACCTGCGCCAGGCCTTGCAACGCGCCTTCCGCATCTACGACGAAACCGAACTGCTCCAGGCCATGCGCCGCGCCGCCATGGCCCAGCGCCACGACTGGACGGGCCCGGCACGGCAGTACAGCGCCTTGTACGCGAAGGCGGTGGCCCAACGCGCGGCGGCCTGATCATGGTGTCGAGCGTGGAAGCCGTTACGTCGCGCAGCAACGGTGGAGACAGTGCCGACTTGGCGCGCATCGCGAGCGGAACGCATCAGGATCCTTTCGCATGGCTGGGGCCGCATAAACGCAACGATGTCTGGACGGTGCGCGCATGCCTGCCTGGCGCGCGCTGCGTCGATGTGCTCGATGAGCGTGGCGCGGTATGGGCCAGCGCCACCCAGGAGGTCGCCGGCGTCTTCGTCGCCCGGGCCCGGTCCGACCCGGGGCGCTATACGTTGTGCGTCCAGTGGGAAACCACGGAACAACGGCTGATCGATGCTTACGCCTTTCCGCCGCTGCTCGACGAAAGCACGCTGCAGGCCTTCCACGAGGGTCGGCTGCATCATTCCGAACAGCAACTGGGCGCGCACCCGACCGTGCTGGACAACGTGGCCGGCGTGCATTTCGCCGTGTGGGCACCCAATGCCTGGCGCGTCTCCGTGGTGGGCGATTTCAACGACTGGGATGGGCGTCGCCACGTGATGCGGCTGCGTCACCAGGCCGGCGTGTGGGAGATCTTCATTCCCGGCGTGCTGGCGGGCGAGCGCTACAAATACGAACTGCTCGACCGGCAGGGCCAGCTGCTGCCGTTGAAGGCCGATCCGTACGCGCTGCGCATGGAGCATCCCCCGGCCTCGGCCTCGATCGTCGCCGCGCCGCTGTCGGTGAAATGGCACGACACGCATTGGCGTGCGCAGCGTGCCAAGCACCAGCGACGCGATGCGCCGCTGTCGATCTATGAGGTGCATGCCGGTTCGTGGCGCCGCAACCCCGACGGCAGCGTTCCCGATTGGGACACGCTGTCGCGCGAACTGATTCCCTATGTGCAGGAGTTGGGCTTCACGCACATCGAACTGATGCCGGTGAGCGAGCATCCGTTCGGCGGCTCGTGGGGTTACCAGCCACTGGGCATCTATGCGCCGACGGCCCGCATGGGCGACGCGGATGCATTCGCCCGCTTCGTGGACTCATGTCATGTCGCCGGGCTGGGCGTGATCATCGACTGGGTCGGCGCGCATTTTCCCGACGACCCGCATGGGCTGGCGCGCTTCGACGGCACGGCGCTGTATGAGCACGCCGATCCGCGGGAGGGCTTCCATCAGGATTGGCACGAGTGCCGCACAATCCCACGGGTTCATCTTCGGGTCGACCATGATCTCCGCCCGCCCCGTGGCCACGAGGTAGTAGCCGTACGCGTCGCCCCACGTGCGGGTGTATTTGCACTGGCGGGACAGCGTCAGGAACGCGTCGCTGCGGTCGACGGCGTTCATCACGTCGCTGGTCAGCAGCAGGGCGTTGTCGATCGAATCGACGGCCGACACCTTCGCCGGCTTGTCGTTGAACGTCGCGCTTCGCCATGTCGCGCCGAGCCCCGTCGCCGCGAATACGATGTCGTCCGTCGCCGGCAGGTAAATCACCCCGACCGTCGGCCGGCCCTTCAC
>Ga0207647_10003094_pt1 | contig 12499 bp, 8 predicted proteins | sample KBSCornC2_FD_184295 | JGI IMG/M metagenome (GOLD analysis project Ga0207647, IMG submission 184295) | Corn rhizosphere microbial communities from Kellogg Biological Station, Michigan, USA - C2 (SPAdes) (version 2) | ecosystem: Host-associated > Plants > Roots > Rhizosphere ...
GGCCGGCCGAGTTCCTGGCGGAGTTCGACATCTGCGTCGCCTCGATCCACTCCTCCTTCGGCCTGGACCGCGCCGCGCAGACCAAGCGCCTGATCCGCGCCTGCGAGAACCCGCACGTCAACATCATCGGGCACCCCACGACGCGGCTGCTGGACCGCCGCCAGCCGATCGATGCGGATCTGGACGCGGTGTTCGCGGCCGCGGCGCGCACGGGGACCGCGCTGGAGATCAACGCGTCGCCGCAGCGGCTGGATTTGAACGATGAGCAGGTTATGGCGGCGAAGCGGCACGGGGTGAAGTTCGCGATCAACAGCGATGCGCACTCGACGCCGGCGCTGGGGAATCAGCGGTTTGGGGTTGCTACGGCGCAGCGGGGTTGGTTGACGGGGGATGATGTGATTAACACGTGGAGTTTGCGGCGGCTTCGGGGGTTTTTGGGGAAGGTGGGGTGAGGGGTAGGGGTGGAGTGAGGGCGGTTGGCTAAGCGCCGTGTTTTGCGTTCGGCATGGCGCTCGGGGTGCGGTTAGTCTGTGGCTTTAAAGGCATTTTCTTACGGCTTCGCGCACGGTTTGATGACCTCGCGGGTGGCGCAGTTCGTTGGAGCGCGGCACGTTACGCTGGCGGCCTGCGGTATTTCTGGGCAAGAGCGCGCGTGGGTCCGAGTCAACGGTGGCGGCGCCCCTTTTTCAGGTCGCCGGTCTCGTCGAAGATCAGGAATCCGCCGGGGCCGAGGTGCCGGGCAGCTCAACCCGAGTCGGCTCACTTTGGTGCGCACGGCGCAGGCGACGGGCACAGTTCGGGTCGGGAACCAGTTCAGATGACGTGCATGTCAGGCTGGTGAGATGCGGCGTGCGTCAGCCACTGTGCGGCGTGCGTCCCTCCACGCGATCAGCGCCGTGCGGACCCGCGGCGAAGTGACTCGCTCGCCCCGCCGCCGAGCGCGGAGCTGATCTTTCAGCCAGGCAGGCGCCTGCGCTTGCTCTATCGCCTGCGTCTTCGTCAGCAGCTGGCCAGTCTGTAGCGCGTAACGGCCCCGGGCCATCGAGGTCAGCCCCAGGTCGGCGATGACCGGGTCCAGCCACCACAACGGTCTGCGAGCGGCGCGCGCCCAATACCCGCACAATTCGGCATACGCGGCGCGGCGGACGTCATCGTCGGTCACCTGCGGCAGCACAGCGGTCGGCGGACGGCCCAGAACGGCGAAACCGTGCCGGACGAGCTCGGCTCGCGTCACTGCGGACAGGATGCGCTGGACGAGCGAGCCGTGGGTCCACGTCGGGTGTGACGCCGCCGGGTCGGCGAGCGCACCGGCGTCCACGTACACACACCCCAGGTCCAGTCCCTGAGCCACCCCTTGGTCCAGCTCGCGGTGCAGCCTGGCAAGGCTCTCCTGCCGTGCCGCACCAACCGGGCCTTCGGTCAGGGCCACCAGGTCGAGATCACTGACACCAGGGAGGTAATCCCCAGTGGCCAGGGAACCGGCCACCATCAGATCGGTCACCCACTCCAGCGCGTCCAGACGCTCGGCAAGATCATGAACGACCGGCGGCACGTAGGTCATCCCGTCAGCCTACAAGGCCGGATTGGTGCACAAGTCTGGCTCTCACCAACAGACAACGCACAGGTCACCCCCGCTGAACCGGGAATCCTCGCAGCTCAACGGTACCGACTCCACATCAGCCCACGAAGTCCGACTGCCGTACTAGGCCGAGGTGCGAAAGGGCAGGGCCCGGTCGACGACCAGAACCCGGTCGGCCAGGTCGATCTTGCGCAGGTGATGAGCGAGCCGCAGATGCAGACGATCTCAGGCCGGCCGGGCACTGCTCAGCCCTTCGGCCGCCGCCGTCGAAGCCCTGACCACCAACCGAGTCGGAAGCATGATGTGGGTGGTCTCCGGTTCGACCTCGCCACGGATCAGGCCGATCAGCAGCTCGACCGCGCGCCGCCCCATCTCGCGGATGGGCTGCTCGACGGTGGTGAGCATCGGGGTGCAGCGCGTGGCCTCGGGGATGTCGTCGAAGCCGACCACCGACAGGTCCTCGGGGACCCGGAGCCCCATGCGCTGGGCCACCTCGATCGTGGCGATCGCCGACAGGTCGTTGGCGGCGAAGACCGCGGTCGGCCGATCGGGCCCGGCCAGCAGACCGGCGGCCTGCTCGGCGGCGGTGTCCGGGTCGTAGGAGCCGAGCCGGACCAGGTCCTGGTCGACCTCGACGCCCGCGGCGGCCATCGCCTGGCGGAAGCCCTGCTCGCGCAGCTGCGCCGAGAGCAGGTCCGGGCGGCCGGTCAGCATCGCGATGCGGCGGTGGCCCAGGCTCAGCAGGTGCTCGGCGGCGGCGTGCGCGCCGCGCAGGTTGTCGGAGTCGACAGTCGGCCGGCCGCCGGGTCCGGTGTGCGGGTCGACCGCGACCACCGGCGCACCGTACCGCAGGTCCACCACGGTCGGGGTGACCAGCACGGCGCCGTCCACCAGCGTCCCGGACAGCCGCGAGAGGTAGCGCCGCTCCCAGCCCACCTGGTCGCGGGCCCGGCCGCCGGCCGAGTAGACCACGAGCTCGAAACCCGATCCGCGGATCGCGTCCCCGGCGCCCTTGAGCAGTTCGGCGCTGAAAGGTTCAAGGTCGGCCACCAGGATCCCGATGACGTTCGTCTTGTGGTTGCGCAGGCTCTGCGCCACCAGGCTCGCTTCGTATCCGAGCTCTTCTATCACGGCCTTGACACGGGCCGTGGTGTCCGCGGACACGCCATAGCGGTCGTTGATGACCTTCGAGACCGTCGCGACCGAGACGCCGGCATGCCGGGCGACATCGCGGATGGTCACTCGTGAGGGGATCGGGTCGGTCTGCACGCGGCCCAGGATAGCGAACAGGGAAAACGATATCGATAACGATTGACATGCCCTATCGGCGGGCGCAGACTCGGACCCGTTCGCCCCGAACCATCGCACACCTCTGACTTTCCATCACCAGATGTTGTCCAGGAGTGGATCACGATGAGCGTCCGCACCGCCCCTTTCCGCGCCCGGCGGCGCGTCGCGAGCGGCCCGGCCGGGGCCGTCCAGGGATGAGTCCGGCTCGGTGGCGACAGGCACATCGGTAACCGTCCCCGTGCAAGTGGAAGGAGCACGCCTGATGCACAACCGCAGACTGGCCGCAGCGCTGGCGGTCGTCGCCAGCGCCGCATTGGCCGGCAGCCTGGCCCTGGTCAGGCCCGCGGACGCGGCCAGCTCGCTGAAGCAGTCGGCCGAGGCCAAGAGCAAGTACTTCGGGACCGCGCTGGTCCAGTCGAACCTGAGCAACTCCTCGCTCGTCGGCGTCGCGGCGGCGCAGTTCGACATGATGACGCCCGGCAACGAGATGAAGTGGGACACCACCGAGCCCTCGAACGGGAGCTTCAACTTCGGCCCCGGCGACAACCTGGTCTCCTTCGCGCAGTCGCACTCGATGCGCGTGCGCGGGCACAACCTGGTGTGGCACAGCCAGCTGCCGGGATGGGTGTCGAGCCTGCCGACCAGCCAGGTGCAGGCGGCGATGGAGACGCACATCACCACCGAGGCCACGCACTACAAGGGCGAGGTCTACTCCTGGGACGTCGTCAACGAGCCCTTCAACGAGGACGGCAGCCTGCGCCAGGACGCGTTCTACAACGCCATGGGCACCGGCTATATCGCCGACGCGATCCGCACCGCGCACGCCGCCGACCCGAACGCCAAGCTCTACCTGAACGACTACAACATCGAGGGCGAGAACGCCAAGAGCAACGCCATGTACTCCCTGGTGCAGTCGCTGATCTCCCAGGGCGTGCCGATCGGCGGGGTCGGGCTGGAGAGCCACTTCATCCTGGGCCAGGTGCCCTCCTCGATGCTGGCGAACATGCAGCGCTTCGCCGCGCTGGGGGTGGACGTGGCCGTGACAGAGCTCGACGACCGGATCCAGCTTCCGGCCAGCTCGGCCAACCTCCAGCAGCAGGCCACTGATTACTCGACCGTGGTCTCGGACTGCCTGGCGGTCACGCGGTGCGTGGGCGTCTCGCAGTGGGGCGTGGGCGATGCGGACTCCTGGATCCCCGGCACCTTCTCCGGGTACGGCGCCGCGACGATGTACGACCAGAACTACCAGCCCAAGCCGGCCTACACCGCGGCGCTCAACGCACTCGGCGGGACCGTGTCGTCGAGTTCGTCCACGCCGACCACCCCCACGTCGTCGAGTTCTTCGTCAGGCGGCGGAGGTGCGGCGTGCAAGGTGACCGACGCGGTGAACGCCTGGAACACCGGGCTGACGGAGAACATCACCGTCAGCAACACCGGGTCCTCGGCCGTCAACGGCTGGAGCCTGGTCTTCACGCTGGCCTCCGGGCAGACCATCACCAGCACCTGGAACGCCACGATCAGCCCCACGTCCGGTCAGGTGACCGCCAAGAACATGAGCTACAACGCCGCGATCGCCCCCGGCGGTTCGGTGAGCTTCGGGTTCCAGGCGAACCACACCGGGAACACGGCCGCGCCGTCGGCGTTCAGCCTCAACGGCCAGCCGTGTAGCAACGGCTGACACGCTCGGCATTCGCCAGGGGGCCGTGTGGGAGTAAGCCCTACGCGGCCCTCATGCTTGGTTACGCTCTGGGCATGAGCGTGGATCCCGAGGATCGGTTCGAGTTGCCGCGGAAGTTCCAGCATGGGGTCATCCGGCGGGAGCGCTGCGATCGCGTGGACATCGAGGCGATCTCGGCGACCGGGGTCGCCACGGACGTGCAGGGCAACACGACGTGGCAGGGCCTGGATCGCATCGTCACGCAGGACGGCGTGGCAGCCGCCGTGCGCGTCTTCGCCGCGGTCAGCGCCGCGGGTGTGGACTTCACCGGGTACAACTTCGGACGGCGCAGCTTCTACGACAGCAAGCTCTCCGACCGGCGCTGGCCTTTGATGCTGCGCACGCTGGACCTGGTCCGGTCGGCGACGGATGAGGAGTACTCCGAGGCGATCGCGACCGCGGAGAAGATGCGGGACGAGTATCCGGCGCCGGCGACGCGGGCCGCGATGTCAGTGCTCGCCCTCGACAGGCCCGAGTGGTGTTCGGCGGACATCGCCGACTACACACCGGAAAGCGACCACGACAACTACACAGCCAGGCTTCTGATGCTCGCCGCGACCACACAGGAACAGGCCCGGGAGTTGGGCCGGCGGATCCGGGACTGGAACTGGGTCAACGACGATCGGCGCGCCGAGGGGACGTTCCTGGCCACGATCGGCGGCGCGGCTGACGAATTCCTCGTCGGGTGCCTGGATAAGAGCCGGTGGCACGCGCTCAACCTGCTGCCGAAGGTGCCGAGCGACCTGGCTGTCAAAACCCTGATCGGCGAGCTGGGTCCGAAGGACGCGCAGGGTGCGCTGCTGGAGGCGGCCAAACGCTTCCCGCGCCGGGTGCTACGGCTCTTGGCCGAGGCCGAGCCCGCTACGCAGGTGGACTACGTACTCCGGTTGCACGTCGCGGCCGATCCGGAGGTGGCCCGCGCCGAGTTGGCGAAGCTGTCGGGGGACGCTCGGGCTCGGGTGGAGGCTTTGCTGGGGCCCGCTGAGGGCGGCGTCTCTGGTGACGGCTTGATCCCGGTCGCCACCGAGGCCGATCTGCCGCGGGTCCTCGTGGTGCCTCCGTGGGCCGATCGTGAGGCGGGCAAACCCACCGCGCTCAAAGGGCTGCCGATTCCGGCGCCGTTCTTCCGGTGGCCCTCGCGCGAAACCGGCGGCCCGACCGCGATTCCCGAGCCGGCGCCTTCCGAGGCCGAGGCGGGGAATCAGGGCAAGATCGTGCTGACGCTGGCGGAGTGGCTGAACTCGGAGTACGAGCCGTATTCGGAGGCCGCAGACATCTTCTTCCGTCAGTATCCGGTGGAGGCGGTGCGCCAGCTGCTGCCTTCGGCCCTCGGTGCCGCGGGGCCCGAGCGTCGGGCGGCCGAGGCCGCGGTGCGTTTCGTGGCGCGGCAGGAGTTGGCCGATGTCGTGGCCATCGCCCGGGAATCCGGCGAGGCGGCGGCGCGGGCCACACAGGCTTTGCTGGACCGGCGCGGCCTCGATGTGTTCCCGAAGTCGATGCCGGCGGTGCCCTTGTGGGCCGATCCGGCCTCGCTGCCCGCGATTCTGCTCGCCGGTCGGCGTGCGGCGTTGCCGGTGTCCGCGGTGAAGGTGGTCGTGCAGATGCTGACGATCTCCTCGCGGCGGGAGGTCGCGCCTTACGGCGGGATCGAGATCGTGAAAGAGGTCTGCGACCCCGCTTCGCTGGCGGAGTTCGCGTGGGGGCTGTTCGAGAACTGGGCCGCGGCGGGCTACCCGACGAAGAAGCTCGGGTGGGCCTTCGACACCCTGCTGTGGTTCGGCGACGAGTCGACGGCGCGGCGCCTCGCTCCGCTGGTGCGGGCCTGGCCCGGCGAGGGCGGGTCTTCGCGGGCGGCCAGCGGCCTGGACGTGCTGATCGCCGCGGGCGGGGAGGCGGGCCTGCGCGAGGTGTACGACATATCGCAGCGTTCTTCTTTCGCGGCACTGCGCAGTGAGGCTTCCCGGCGGGTCGCCAAGGCGGCCGCGGCGCAGGGGCTCAGCGCTGACCAGCTGGAGGACCGGCTGGTGCTGGACTTGGGCGCCGGTCCGGAGGGGACGCTGGAGCTGGACTACGGCCCGCGCCGGTTCACCGTCGGCTTCGACGAGTACCTGACGCTCTACATCACCGACGCCGCGGGCAAGCGGCGCGCGTCGCTACCGAAGCCGACTGCCAAGGACGACCCCGAAGTCGCGGCCTCGGCCCAGCGGCGCTTCGCCGAACTGAAGAAGGACGCGAAGACGTTCGCCGTGCGGCAGGCCGCCCGGTTGGAGAAGGCTATGGTGACAGGCCGCCGCTGGTCGGGCGCGGAGTTCCAGTCGGTGTTCATCGAACATCCGCTGCTGCGACTGCTGGGGCGGCGCCTGGTCTGGGGCGAGTTCGACAAGACGAGCGATCTGCGCGCTGCCTTCCGGATCGCCGAGGACGGCACCCTCGCCGACGTCGCCGACGAGCACTTCGAGTTCGGCCCGGACATGGCCACGGAACGCGGCGGCTCGATCGGAGTGGTGCACCCGGTGCACCTGGCCGCCGAACTCCCCCGCTGGGCCGAGATCTGCCACGACTACGAGATCATCCAGCCGTTCCCACAGGTCGGCCGCCCAGTCTTCGCACTGACGCCCGAGGAGCGCGCGACGCATCGCCTGGACCGCTTCTGCGACGCGCAACTGCCGACCGACCGCTTCCTCGCACTGCACCGCACCCCCGGCTGGGGCGGCGCGGCGCTATGGGACTCCGGCCGTACGGTGGCAACGGGCCGACGACTGCCGGGACACAGGATCCTGATAGTCCACGTCAGCCCCGGCTACCGCGAGGGGCGCCTGGCCGACACCCCGCAACAGACCATCACCGACATCTGGCTCAGCCCCACCGACAGCCACGGCCGCCGCGGCGCCCGCACCGACGCACTGCCCCTCGACGCACTCGACCCGGTGGAGGCGAGCGAGATCATCGCGGACTTGACGGTGGCCACCGGCGGTTGAGGTGGGATTTCAAGGCTTTTTACGGCTTCGCGCAGGGGTAGATGACCTCGCTGGTGGCGCAGTTCGCAGGAGCGCCGAGGGTCACGCTGGCGGCAGGCGGCACGGATCGACCACGACCGCGCACCGGCGAGGCGGCAGCGCACGCGCGTGCAGGCGGCAGGCGGCAGGCGGCAGGCGGCAGCATGATGCAACCACCTTGGCCCGAGCCCCCTGGCACCACTACCGCACACGCCTCGCACGCACAGCTGACCACCCGACCCGTTCGCGTCGATGATCATGGAGCCCGTCCCGACGCAGACGCCGTGGAGCTGCATGTGCTTGCCGGAAACGGTCACCGTCCGCTGCTGCCCCGGCGCGTTGCCCACCGTGGCGACCATGGTCAGAAGACCGTCCGGATCGTCGGTCTTCACCGCTGCCAGCGGATCGGGCGGCAGCGGTTTCGCAGGCTGCACGCCCACCGTTCCGCTGCTGGTACACCCCGAAACGATCATCGCTGAGATGAGGATGCCCAGCCCCCGCAATCGCATCATGCGCCCATGAGAGCAGGCGCTGCGGCCTCGGGTAGGAGGTGTGGCGCGAAGTCCAGCAAGCCCCGCCTCGATTTGATAACCCTTTTAATAACGGTTTCGCTAAGGGGTTTACGAAGGGGACACGCCTGCGTAATCTCATGCCTCACCGAGCCCCGGCGGCTCGGTGAGTACGCACTTGAGAACCGCTAGGAGCCCACCGAGATGCGACCCCGCCTGTCCGGCGACCTGCGCCGTGCGAACCGCGTGGAAGTGATGCGGAGCTTTTACGGCGGCCGCACGCTGACCCGTGGTGACGTCGCCGCGCAGCTCGGGGTGTCGGTCGCGACGGCCGGGACGATCATCGGCGAGCTGACCGCGGCCGGGCTGCTGGAGGAGACGCAGAGCACGCGTTCCGGCGGCGGGCGGCCGGCCAGCCAGCTGAAGATGCGGGCCTCGGCTCCGTACCTGGTCGGGGTCGACCTCGCCGAGACCTACGTGATCGCCGAGATCTTCAACCAGGCGATGACCCGGGTCGGTCACTTCCAGATGCCGGTCGAGCCGACCGACGACGATCCGGACTCCGTGGTCGGGCACGTCGTGGACAGCGTCCAGGGCGTCATCGCCGGCCTGGACGGCGTGAGCGCGGCCGACGTGGCCGGGGTCGGCGTCAGCCTGCCCGGTCAAGTGGACCGCGAGGGCGGCGTCTCCGTGCACGCTCCGAACTGGGGCTGGCACGGCGTTCCGTTCACCTCCCTGTTCCAGCGCCGCTGCGACCTGCCGGTCCTGCTGGACAACCCGCTGAAGGCCATAACGCTCGCCGAGATGATGTTCGGCGAGGCCGGGGACTACGACGACGCCGTCGTCGTGAACCTGGGCACCGGCGTCGGCCTCGGCGTGGTGGCCGAGGGCCGGCTGCTGCGCGGCCGTACCAACAGCGCGGGGGAGTGGGGCCACACCGTGCTGGTCGCCGACGGCCTGCCGTGCCACTGCGGCAGCCGCGGGTGCGTCGAGGCCTACGTCGGCGCCGCCGCCCTGCTGGACCTGCTCACCGAGGTCGACCCGGACAGCCCGCTGCTGGTCCCCGGCGACCAGGCCGCGACCGTGGCCCGGCTCGCCGAGGCGGCCGGACGCGCCGACCCGGTCGCCGTGGCCGCCCTGGAGCGCTTCGCCCGGCCGCTGGGCATGGCGCTGGCCAACGCCGTCAACATGCTGAACCCCGAACTGCTGGTGGTCGGCGGCTGGGTCAGCGCCGCCTTCGGCGAGCCGCTGCTGGCGGCGGTCGAGCCGGTGGTCAAGGAGTTCTCCCTCACCGTCCCCTACGACGCGGTCACCCTGGCCGCCTCGCGCATCGCCGACAACCCGGTGTCCCTGGGCATGGCGGTGCTGGCCTTCGAAACGTTCGTCCTGCCCTAGTACCGCACCGGTACGTCCAGTACCGCCCCAGTACCGCCCCAGTACGAGTACACAGCGAAGCAAGGAGCGAAGACAGACCATGGCGTCCCCACCCCTGGACCTCGCCCGCCCGGGCCCGCGCCGTCCCGCGCGGCGCCGGCGGTCCCTGGTCGGCTGGCGCTTCGTCAGCCCCTTCATGGCCTTGTTCGCGCTGGTCTTCCTGGCTCCGATCGGCTACTCGATCTACCTGAGCATGTACAAGACCAAGCTGATCGGCGGCACGCAGTTCGTCGGCCTGCAGAACTATGGCGATGCCATCCACGACTCGCAGTTCTGGACGTCCTTCGCCCGGGTCGCGCTGTTCCTGGTGGTCCAGGTCCCGATCATGCTGGGCCTGGCCCTGCTGCTGGCCCTGGCCATCGACTCCGGCCGGCTGTACGGCGCGGCCTTCTTCCGCATCTCGGTGTTCCTGCCCTACGCCGTCCCCGCCGTGGTGGCCACGCTGATGTGGAGCTTCATGTACGGCACGCAGTTCGGTCTGGTCCGGGACATCGACAAGCATCTGGGCGTCACCCTGCCCGACCCGCTGTCCCCGCACCTGATCCTGGCCTCGATCGGCAATATCGTGACGTGGGAGTGGGTCGGCTACAACATGCTGATCCTGTATTCGGCGCTGCGGGTGGTGAACCCGTCGTTGTATGAGGCGGCGGCCATCGAGGGTGCCGGGCAGTTCCGCATCATCTGGGCGATCAAGCTCCCGGCGCTGCGTCCGGCGCTGGTCATCGCGACGATCTTCTCGATCATCGGCAGCTTCCAGCTGTTCAACGAGCCGAGCATCCTCAAGCACCTGGCGCCGAACGCGATCACCACGTACTACACCCCGAACTACTACGCGTACTCGCTGTCCTTCGAGGGCCAGCAGTTCAACTACTCCGCGACCATCGCCATCGTGATGGGCGTGGCCACGATGATCGTCGCCTACGCCGTCCAGCTGCGCGGCATGCGAAAGGCGGTCTGAGCCATGACGAGCCAGACGATGAAGAGCAGCCGTGTGCGCACCGCCACCCCGCCGCTGCGGGCCAAGGCCCGGCGCGCGCCGCACCTGCGCCGCAAGAGTGTCACGCTGACCGTGCTGTGCTCGGTGATGGCGGCGTACACGCTGTTGCCGCTGGCCTGGCTGGCGATCAACGCGACCAAGACCCAGCAGAACTTGTTCACGTCCTTCGGCTTGTGGTTCAAGGGCTTCGGGTTCTTCTCCAACGTCGGCAGCACGTTCAGCTACGAGAACGGCATCTTCGGCCGCTGGCTGCTCAACACCTTGCTCTACGTCGTGGTCGGGGCCGGCGGTGCGACGATGCTGGCCACGCTGGCCGGCTACGGCCTGGCGAAGTTCGACTTCGTGGGCAAGAAGGCCGTGTTCGCCGTGGTGATCGGCGCGGTCGCGGTCCCGGCCACGGCGCTGGCCGTGCCGACGTTCCTGATGTTCTCCAAGATGGGCCTGACCGACACCCCGTGGGCGATCATCCTGCCCTCGCTGATCTCGCCGTTCGGCCTGTACCTGATGTGGACCTTCAGCTCCGAGGCGGTCCCGGCCGAGATCATGGAGTCGGCGCGGATGGACGGCGCGGGGGAGTTCCGCACCTTCTTCTCCGTCAGCCTGCCGCTGCTGGCCCCCGGCATCGTCACGGTCCTGCTGTTCAACGTGGTCACGACCTGGAACAACTACTTCCTGCCGCTGATCATGCTGAAGGACCAGAACTGGTACCCCCTGACGCTGGGCCTGAGCACCTGGAACGACCAGGCCCACACCGCCGGCGGGGACGTGGTGTTCAACCTCGTCATCACCGGCGCGCTCATCACGATCATCCCGCTGATCGCGGCGTTCCTGCTGCTCCAGCGGTACTGGCAGTCGGGCCTGAGCGCCGGAAGCGTGAAAGGTTGACGGCGCCCCGGCCCGACTACGGAACCCCTCCGATAGAGAAGAGAAGGGAACAGCAATGACGATAACCCGTCGTCGAGGCGTCCTGCTCGGCGCGACCGCCCTGGCCGTGGCGCTGGCCGCGACCGCCTGCGGCAGCTCCTCCAGCAGCGGTGGCAGCGGCAAGACCTCCTCCGGCTCCGCGCAGTCCGCCACGGTCAGCGACGCCGACCTGCAGGCGGCGCTGACCGCCGGCGGGAACCTGACGGTCTGGGCCTGGGAGCCGACCCTGAAGAAGGTCGTCGCCGACTTCCAGACCAAGTACCCGAACGTGCACATCAACCTGGTCAACGCCGGCACCGGCAACGACGAGTACAAGGCGCTGCAGAACGCGGTCCAGGCCGGCAAGGGCGTCCCGGACGTCGCGCACATCGAGTACTACGCCCTGCCCCAGTTCGAGCTGACCAAGTCGGTGGCGAACCTGGACCAGTTCGGCGCGGCCTCGCTGAAGGGCACGTTCACCACCGGTCCGTGGAACGCCGTCCAGGCCGACGGCGGCGTCTACGGCCTGCCGATGGACTCCGGACCGATGGCCCTGTTCTACAACCAGACGGTCTTCAACAAGTACGGCATCACCACGCCCCCGGCCACGTGGGACGAGTACATCGCCGACGCGAAGAAGATCCACACCGCCGACCCGACCGCCTACATCACCAACGACACCGGCGACGCGGGCTTCACCACCAGCATGATCTGGCAGGCCGGCGGCAAGCCGTACTCGGTCAGCGGCACCAACATCGGCGTGAACTTCGCCGGCGACGCCGGCACGGCGAAGTACGCCACCGCCTGGCAGCAGCTCATCGACGGCAAGGACCTGGCGCCGGTCTCCTCCTGGAGCGACGCCTGGTACCAGGGCATGGCCTCGGGCAAGATCGCCTCGCTGGTCATCGGAGCCTGGATGCCGGCCTCGCTGGAGTCCGGGGTGAAGACCGGGACCGGGCAGTGGCGCGTGGCCCCGATGCCGCAGTGGAACGCCGGTGACAAGGTCACCTCTGAGAACGGCGGCAGCTCCCTGGCCGTCATGAAGGCCGGCACGAAACAGAAGCTGGCCTACGC
>Ga0207647_10003097_pt1 | contig 12494 bp, 12 predicted proteins | sample KBSCornC2_FD_184295 | JGI IMG/M metagenome (GOLD analysis project Ga0207647, IMG submission 184295) | Corn rhizosphere microbial communities from Kellogg Biological Station, Michigan, USA - C2 (SPAdes) (version 2) | ecosystem: Host-associated > Plants > Roots > Rhizosphere ...
AAGCTGCTTCGGCGTCGCGGCCCAGCAACCAGCGCCCCAGCCGCTCGGCGTCCTCGAGACGGACGCAGCCGTGGCTGAGGTTGCGGTCCTCCTGGGCAAACAGGTTCTTGTTCGGAGTATCATGCAGGTAAATGTCGTCGGAATTGGGGAAGCCGATCTTGATCCGGCCCATCGAGTTGCCGGGGCCTGGGAGCTGACGCACCCGGACCAACTCCTGGCCGGCCGCGACCGCGTGCCAATCAACTTTCGCGGGATCGAGCATCTCGCCTGAGCCATCGGCGGAAAGCACCTGGTAGCCGTGCGACCGGAGGTAGCCGAGCCCCTGGCCGAGGACATTGCGGGCGATCAGCGAGCGGACCATGTCCTGACCAACGTGCCAGTATGGATTGAGCGTCGCGTAATAGATCGTGCTGGCGACCATCGGCGTTTGGGTGGACGGATCCGCCTTGCCGACGATGACCTTCATTGAATCCACGATGCGGCCATTCTCGATCATGTACAGCCGCGCCCCCGCCGTATCGACCATCACGTAGCGGCCTTCGGGCGGAACGGTTCGGGCGCGCTCGAGGCTAGCAAGCACGCGCGGGTCGAGGGTCCCGCCAGTCGCCTCGGCGGATGACCAGGCTGCGTCGCGCAGCTGGGCATAAAGCGGGTTGACCTCGGCCACGGTGCGAATGTGATCGATCAGCGATGGTGCGGCGGCAGCGCGGGCGAGAATCGTCACTGCGGAATCGCGGCGCGGCGCGACCCACTGGTCGGCGTAAGTCAAGCCAGCCGGCGGGGTTTGCAGGGCTTGCACATATTCGACCCACGCTGCCGAGAGGAATTCGTCGGCTGCAGCGATCGCTGCCGGGTCTCCGCCCTGCGCCCGGGCGATCATGGCGTCCGCCTGGGCCGCGAGTGACGGCCCGCCCGGCACGCCGTCGAGTGTAGCTCGGCGGAGGATGCGGACTAGTTCGCGAGCGGCCGCACCATCCGCACTGTTCTTGAGCCACATAGGCGCGCCATCGCGCGCGGCGTAGAATCGCGCGATCGCGGATCCGCTCTGATCAGAGCTTGAGGTTGACGGTATCTCCGCGGTTGTCGCGGCGCGCGCAGGCAAAGCAAAGGCCATAAGCGCAGCGCAGGCTGCGCCAGCCAGCATCCGTGTCTTCACTGTCAAAAACCTTTAATCGTTTGAGGCTCTTGGAGCCTTTGGGACGAGAACGCCGAACTGCCGCTTGGGTTCAAAAAACTTATTGACAAAGCCGCGTCACGAACCGGGGGCAGAGTCTTCCAAAAGCAGCGACTCGTGATGCAGTCGATCGGTGTAAGGACTGGGGCCGCGCGCTGTTGCCCGCACGCGGCCCTCGGCAAAATTACGCGCCGATATAGACGGGGGTGCCCAGGTCAGTGACCGAATAGAGTTTCTTCGCGAACGCGCTCGGGAGCCGGACGCAGCCGTGGCTGGCAGGGACGCCGGGGTTGAAACCCGCGTGAAGAGCGATCCCGTACTGGTCGATGCGCTGCATCCACGGCATCGCCGCATTGTCGTACTTTTTCGAACGATACATCGGCCGCTTGTCGAGGATCGAGAAGATGCCGGTGGGGGTGTCGCGGCCTGGCTTTCCGCTGGAGATCGTCGAAACGGCAACGAGCGTCGACCCGCGGTAGAAATAGGCGAGCTGGTCCGAGAGGCTGACGATCACGCGCTCGGGCCCCGCAGCCTCAGGGATGTCCCGCCAAACATATTGTCCGGGCTTCAGCACTTTGTCGCCGAAGGCTTCAGCCATGTCGATGCGTGCCTGGCTGGCGGCATCGCTCGCCGCGATCTGCGCTTCGTAGGTTTCCAGCGCGACCGCGGGCGAGGCCGTCGCGAGGTTGAGGACGCACGTACCCGCTAGCGCGAGTACAAGGGCTAGACGCTTCATTTCACACCTGAAATATGAACTTGACTTTTGCAGCGAAAATGCATCGCGGCCGAGTCGAGTTCCCAACAACCGTGAGGAGAACGCCGCGAGGCGGCGGTTTCATCCCGGCGGAACGGCCGTATTACATGTCGTTAGCGACTTATTAGCTCTCCCGGGCCGAAGGTGGCGCGAACGGCCGGAATGAGCTTGAATGACTGACACCTCCTCAGTCACCACTGTCGTCGTGGGTGATCGCCTGCCCTGGCCCGACGATGCGTCGGTTGCGGCCGCGAAAGGCCCGTTCGACACTTCCGCCATCTATCATTCCGGCGTTCGCCGTGACTGCGAGATCAGGAAAATTTCGGCTCTTGGTGTGACCGTTGCCAGTGACCTGGTGCCGGCGCTTGGCGACCGCGTATCAGTCGAGCTCGCAACTGGGCAGCGACCATCAGGCAAGATCGCCTGGACCGATCGGGGCGAGCTTGGGGTGCGGTTCGACGACGCGATCGACGTTATTGCTCTCTTGAACCGAAAGCTTGTCAGTCAGACGCCGGAACGGCGAACAATGCCTCGGCTCGAGGTTCGATGCCTGGCCCACGTCAAATGCGGGGAAAACTTCTGGCCCGCGATGCTCCGAAATATTTCGAGCGGGGGCCTGCAGCTCGAGGGCAGTGAAATGCCGCCTACCGGTACATACGTATCGGTGTTCGTGGAGTGCCTGAACATTCCGGCGGGCGAGGTGCTTTGGCGCCGCGGAGAGCTGATCGGCATCGAATTGTTCGAAGAGCTTAGCTGGACGTCGATCATCCCGTGGGTCCGAAGCACAGTACGCAAGGCGCCGGAATAGGATCAGCCAGCGCTGACGAAGCTGTCCAGCACCTTCTTCCGGCCCGCGTGCTCAAAGTCGATCTCCAGCTTGTTGCCTTCGATCGCGGCAATCGTGCCGTAGCCGAACTTGCCGTGGAACACGCGCTGTCCAAGCGCGAGGTCGGTCCGGCCCTGATTGCCCAGGCTGACCGCAGAACCGCGTGCCTCGATCACGCGCTGCGGCTCCGCGTTGAAGCGGCCCTCACGGCTGGCGCGTTGCCAACCCGGGCCGCGCGTGCTGGCCCGCATCGCCTGTGCGGGGCCGAGATGCGCAAACGGATCGGTCCGCTCCGACCATTGCGCGCGCCACAGACTCTCGCCGCCGGTCATCGTCGTCTCTTCCTCGACGTGTGCCTTCGGCAATTCGGCAAGGAAGCGAGATGGGATTGAGCTTGTCCACTGGCCGTAAATCCGCCGGTTGGCAGCGTGAAAGATGGTGCACCGACGGCGCGCGCGCGTGATTGCGACATAGGCCAAGCGGCGTTCTTCCTCGAGCGACGCGAGCCCACCTTCGTCGAGAGACCGCTGCGATGGGAACACGCCTTCTTCCCAGCCGGCGAGATAGACGGAGTCGAACTCCAATCCCTTCGCAGCGTGGATGGTCATGATCGTTATCCGCTCGCCCTGACGAGCCTCGTCGTTGTCCATGACCAGGCTGACATGCTCGAGGAAGGCGCCGAGCGAATCATATTCTTCCATCGCGCGCGTCAGCTCGGCTAGGTTCTCAAGTCGTCCCGCGCTTTCGGCCGAGCGATCCGCCTGCAGCATCGCGGTGTAGCCGCTTTCGTCGAGCAGGATGCGGGCAAGCTCTGGGTGGGGAAGCTCGTTCGCCATCTGCCGCCATCGGGCGATGTCGGCGACGAAATTGCCGAGGCTGCGCCGGGCTTGCGGCGTAAGCTCGTCGGTGTCGAGCAGTGTTGCCGAGGCCAGCAGGAGCGGCTGTTGCGTGGCGCGGGCGTGGCGATGGATGGTCGCGACCGCCTTGTCGCCAAGACCGCGCTTGGGCTGGTTGACAATCCGCTCGAAGGCGAGGTCGTCCGCCGGTTGGATGACCAGCCGAAGGTAGGCGATCGCATCCCGGATCTCGGCGCGCTCGTAGAAACGGAAGCCGCCGATGATCTGATAGGGCAGGCCAATCGCGATGAAGCGTTCTTCGAACTCGCGGGTCTGGAACTGTGCGCGGACCAGGATCGCGATGTCATCGAGCGAACCGCCTGAGCGCATGCGCGATTCGGCCTCCTCGCCGACCCGCCGCGCTTCTTCCGGCCCATCCCATACGCCGATGACGCGGACCTTCTCTCCTTCGCCGGCATCGGTCCACAGGGTCTTGCCGAGGCGCCCTGCATTGTGGGCGATGAGACCGTCGGCCGCGGCAAGGATATGGCTGGTCGATCGGTAATTCTGCTCGAGGCGGACGATCTTGGCGCCGGGGAAGTCCTTTTCGAAGCGCAGAATGTTCGCCACCTCGGCGCCGCGCCATGAGTAGATCGACTGATCGTCATCGCCGACGCAGCAGAGGTTGCGGCGAGGCTCGGCCAAGAGCTTCAGCCATTCGTACTGCGCCTGGTTGGTGTCCTGATATTCGTCGACGAGGATGTAGCGGAACCGGTCACGATAGGCAGCGAGCACGTCGGCGTGCGTGTGGAAGATGACCAGCATGTGCAGCAGCAGGTCGCCGAAATCGCAGGCATTCAGGGTGCGCAGGCGCTCCTGATATTGCGCGTAGAGGTCGGCGCCGCGGCCTGCGGCGAACGCTTCGGATTCGCCCGCATCGACCGCGCGGGGAGTCCAGCCTCGATTCTTCCACCGATCGATGAGCGCGGCGAGCTGTCGCGCCGGCCAGCGCTTTTCGTCGAGGTTGGCGGCCTGGATCAGCTGCTTCAACACCCGCAGCTGGTCGTCCGTGTCAAGGATGGTGAAATTGGATTGAAGCCCGACCATCTCCGCATGGCTGCGCAGCATTCGCGCGGCGACCGAATGAAAGGTCCCGAGCCAAGGCATGCCTTCGATGGCGCCCCCGGAGATTGCGGATACGCGATCCTTCATCTCGCGCGCGGCCTTGTTCGTAAAGGTGACTGCGAGGATCTGGCTCGGCCAGGCCCTGCGCGTCGCAATGAGATGGGCGAGGCGAGCGGTGAGCGCGGCGGTCTTGCCGGTGCCGGCGCCCGCCAAGACGAGCACGGGCCCTTCGGTGGTGAGCACCGCATCGCGCTGCGGCGGGTTCAGGCCCTGCAGGTAAGCGGGCTCGGTAGTCGGGACCGGCGATTCAGGCACCCCCAAGGAGGTAGGGCAGGGGGAACGGAACGGCAACCGCGATGCCGCGGCGCGAGTCGGTCAAGCGGGGCAATTTACCGATTTTTGACAAAGTTCCTACGGTTGCTCCCGATATCCCCGTTATCCACAGGCTTATTACCGAAAATTTTGCTTCCGCGACTCGGAAGCGATGTGCATGGTGACCAAGTGATCGGGACGGCGGTCCCGGCCTCTCCAAGTGCCGGCAACGGCAGGCGGGTGCGGCAGGTGACCAAAGGTCCGATCTCCGCCGGCAGGCAATGGTGAGAGCCTTCGGGTTCGAATTGGAGCCAGCTGGTAAGAGGCGCCGGAAGAGGAAATTGCCTCTCGCGCGACGCGGTTCCCGGGAGTCTTCGGACTTTCGGTGAGCGAAGCGGGACGCAAGAGTGGTTTCCCCAAGAAGGGCCGCGGAACATTGGGTGATTTTGGTTGGGGTTACGGTCCCTTCCAGGCCAGGCCGATCGAACGACCAGCGAGCCTTCGGGCCACGTAGTCGGGTAGGTCAGCCGGGCTTCTCGAAAGAGAGGAATGCCGGATGGGAAGCGACGCCTGAGCTGGTGAGCCAGGATCGAGAGCGGGTTCGTTGGGGCCTTCGGGTTTTCATGGGACCAGGTTACGAACACCGGCATATCCTTCGCTCGGCGCAGTGGGGGCTGGCAGCAATGCCAGCCCCCATTTCTTTGGGGCCAGGGGCAAGCGCCGAATCTGCGCCGCCCGCTCCCTGGTCCGCGATGAGCTCGGACGCCTCGCCGGTCGGCCAGCATCCCCCAGCCGCACCGGTGACGCCTTAAGGAGCGCACGGCGCTCGCCCGCCTCCGGTCGTCGCAGCAAACCGCGTCCACACATCAGGGAAGGACCCGAATTGACACTGCCGCGTTTGGCGCTTCAGGTGGTGACGGTGCTGAGTTGCGGAACCGTCGCTGGACGGCGTCGGCAATCAGGCCGCCGGAGCGGGACACGAGATGGAGTGAACCGGTGTTCCGTGCAATTGCGACCCTCGCGCTGGCTTCCGCCTCCGCCCATTCCGCAGCGACCCTGACCTCGACCGGCCCGTGGTGGGAACGCGTCACCGTCCTCGTAGCCGACAACGGCCAGGCCCAGTCCTGCCGCTATGAATCGAGCCTGCAGCCGAAAGGCGCGCAGGACTGCACGGTCGACGGCGGGCAGGCCGCGGTCGCCAAAGGCGCGAGCAAGAGCGAGTTCACGCGAATTACGTTCGAACGCCGTTTCAGCCCGGGCGCCAAGCCCGACATGGTGCTGGAGCCCGGCGAGACGCTGCTCGGCGGCAGGGTGATGTCGCTGGCGATCGACGCGCGTGGCGCGGTCCAGAATTGCGAGGTGGTGGCGACGTCAGGAGCCGTCACTCCGCAATATGGCTGCGCGGACCTCTCGGCCGAGCGGTTCGAGGCAAGCGCCGCGACCAGCGCCGGCGCTCCGCCGCGCGAAGGCTATATGTCGATCATCGTCTACGGGCACAGCGAGCACGTGGTCTGAAGATCCCTTCGGATCAATTCACGACGATTGAGTCCGTCATTCCCATGCCCGCATGGAGGAAGTGCGTGCAACGCGCCGGGTAAGTGCCGACCCGCGGGACCAGCGTGATGCTCTTCGTCTCGTGGCCCTTGAGCTCGATCTTCCCACCGGGCGCGGCACCGGCGCTTATGGATGAGGCAGCAAAGAAGGCAGGTGCGGCGAAGTTGTGGCCGCTTCCCGACTTGTTGACGAAGACCAGGGTCACCGGGCGGCCCGCAGCGAGCTGGATGGGCTTAGGCGCTAAGCTGAAGCTCGAGACGGTGATGGTGACGGACTGCGCCGCAGGCTGAGCAGCGGCGGGGCTTCCAATCATTGCCAATAGAAAAGCGGTGCAAGCAAGGCGTGAGAGAGACATACGGACTCCTTTCGCGCCCCCGCGAAGAGGCTGCTGTAGCAGCCCGAAGCTGAACGGCAACCAGCACTCTTCTATGCAATCGCGAGACGCTTCAGCGCTTCATGAAGCCTTCCAGCTCGGCCCGCAGCTCGGACAGCTCCAGATAATTCCAGTGGTCGATGCCCAGTTCGCCGGCGTCCGCCGCCCGTTCCAGGTACGACCGCGGCCTTAGATTCGGTATTTCGAGAGGCCGCGCCCTTGCCAACAGGCCCATGTCGAACGGCTTGTCGAAGGCGAGACCGACCTGGTCGCCGACCGCCCAACGCACGCCGGTCGAGACGCTGACCGTTTCGCTGAGCTGCAGAAGGGGTTGCGCTCCGACCCTGATCGGCGCGGGGCATTCAACCATTGCACCGGTCGCGGAAATGTTTCGGACGCGCGCAGGGATCATTTCGAAGTCGTGATAGAGAGTCCCGACCCAGACGAGCGGATGGCGTGGCGCCGAACGATGATCGTCCCAGTCGAAGCGATCTTCAACCGGTTCGTCCTCCTCAGTCGCGACGCCGAACTGCACGTCGGGGAAGCTCCGGCTGATCACTTCGCGCAGTAGCTCCGCGAGCTGATCACCCGCACAGTCAAGCCGGGTCTCGTGCGCAAATTCGAGACCGATCCGGTCGTTCCGTATCCACCGGACCGCGCATTCGACGTCGCCATGTTCTCCGAGATGAAGATGCACACGATCCCAAAGCATCACGTCGATCGACGCGCGGATCATCGCGCCGCCGCCCGAGAGATTGATCAGCTCGACCTCGTCGGTCCGATCGTTGAAAGTCAGGCGAGCGCGCTCATCGAGGAGCCGGTGGCGATCCTCACCGCGACTGTCGCAGCGGCACCGGAAGTCGCGCGTGACCGCCACGCTGTCGAGCGCGTCAGCCTTGGCGCCCTTGGGGTCCTTGGACCTGAAGAGCGACTCCTCAATCCACTCGCCGCCGAAGATCCTCGCGCGGATATTCATCGATCGCTCCCGCGTTCGACGCCAACCCAGCGCAATCGCTGAACCTCGCAGGTGGCGATCGGGGTGTCGAACTCGAGCGCACAGTTGCCGTGGTGAGACCAGACCACCTCCGCGGCAGCGCGTACGTCCTCGGCCCTGAATCCGACCTTTTGGCCGACGGGGAGCGCGATCTCGGCGCGCAGCCGAACACCGGTCCGGGATATGTCGAGGATTGCCGCTTGATAATCGCTGGCCGGCAAGGACAGAACGGCCTCTACCGGTGCCTGGGCTCTGGGCACGGCACGCCTGCCCGCAGATTGAGACATTCCAAAAGTACGCATTCACTGGACCTTCGAACTAAGGTCCCCCGCCAAGTGTCGGTTTAACTGGTCCGAATTGCTCCTTTATTTAGGGACTTGGTTACCAGATCGTGCACGTGCAAAGGTCCCAACGGGCACACCGTATTAACCTATCTGGAAAAAAATATCTTGACATCGTGACGCTCTTTCGGTACATCCGGGAACAGTGGAAAGATGTGATTCGGGCGGGGCTCTCCGGAGCCGCCGCCCGATTTCATTTGTGCTCGGGGAGGGTGGCGTGGCGAGAAAGAACGAACTGACCCTCGTCGCCGCAAAGACTCCGCAGCTCAAGAAACGCGCGAAGCGCGACTGGTCGAAGGCGAAGGCCGGCAGGTTCCTCGGCGTGCTCGCGGACACGTGCAACGTCAGCGAGGCGTGCCGCCGGAGCAAGGTGCCGATGACGGTCGCCTATCGCCGCCGGAAGATGGACGCCGGCTTTCGCGCCGAATGGAACGAGGCGGTCGCCATCGGATACCAGCGGCTCGAAGCGGTGCTGCTGGAACGTGCCTTCAACGGCACCGAGCGGGTGGTCACGAAAAGGGACGGCAGCGAGGAGCGGATGCGCGAGTATCCGAACCAGCTGGGCCTGATGCTGTTGCGCATGCATCGCGAGACTGCGCTGGAGGACGACCAAGAGCCGTCAGCCGAGGACATCAATGAAATACGCGAGCGGCTCGTCCGCAAGCTCCAGCGGATGAAAGCGCGCGATGCCGAGCAAGAGCAAAGGGAAAAGGAAAGAGACGGGGTACGGGGTGCTGCTCCACGAGCGGCGGATCCTGACCGAGGCGACGCCGGAGCAGCAGCGGAAGGCGATCTTTAGCCTCAGTGCCGAGCATGCCCTGAAATATGACGCCGAGTTCGAAGTCTGGGCGCACAAGAACCAGCTTCCGCCGAACGGCGAGGGCTGGCGCACCTGGCTGATGATGGCCGGGCGCGGTTTCGGGAAGACACGAGCCGGCGCGGAATGGATATTTCGCCTGGCCAACGGGAAGCCGGGCGTTCGCGTCGCGCTGGTCGGAGCGACGATGGGCGACGCGCGGACAATCATGGTCGAAGGGGTGAGCGGGCTGGTGGCGGTGGCCAGGCAATATCGCCGCAAGCTCAATTGGGAGCCGAGCCTGGGGCGGCTCAAATGGCCCAACGGCAGCGAGGCGATGCTGTTTTCGGGGGACAATGCCGATGGGTTGCGAGGGCCGGAGTTCGATTTCGGATGGGCCGACGAGCTCGCGAAATGGAGGCAGGCGGAACATGCGTGGGATAATCTGCAGATGGCGCTGCGCCGGGGGCCGAGGGCGCGAGCGGTGGTGACGACGACGCCGCGGCCGATGCCGCTGCTGGAGCGGATCCGCGACGGTCAGTGGTCGGTGACCACCACCGGGCGGACCAGCGACAATATCAACCTGGACGAGAGGTTCATCGAGGTCATGACCGCGACCTACGGCGGGACGCGGGTCGGCGCACAGGAGCTGGACGGCGTGCTGCTGGGCGAGGTCGAGGGAAGCCTGTGGCCGCGCGAGCTGATCGACCGGAGCCGGGTTGAGACGCCGGCGGGCTTCGAGCGGATCGTCGTCGGCGTCGATCCGCCGGCGGGCGGTGGCGAGGGATCGGACGCGTGCGGGATCGTCGTCGGCGCGTCGCGCGAGGGCGCGCTCTACGTGCTTGAGGATGCGACGGTGAGGGGGTTATCGCCCGAGGGATGGGCGAGCCGGGTCGCGGCGGCGGCGGCGCGTTGGGGCACGAGCCAGGTGGTGGCCGAGGCGAACAATGGCGGCGCGATGGTGCAAAGCGTGCTCCAGGCCGCGGACCTCGGGCTGTTCGTGCGGCTGGTCCACGCGACCAGGGGCAAGAGCGCCAGGGCGGAGCCGATCGCGCTGAAATTCGAGACGGGCAAGGCGTTCTTCGCGGGCGAGTTCCCCGAGCTGGAAGCCGAGCTCGGCGGGATGATCGCCGGTGGCGGCTACGAAGGGCCGGGGCGGTCGCCTGACCGGGCGGATGCGATGGTGTGGGCGATGACGGTGCTCAGCGAGACGCGGTCAGGATTGCCGAGAGTGCGGAGGTTGTAAGCCGAGCGGTTGCGCCCCCGCTTCGACGGCGAGGAAATCGAGGAGCTGCGAGAGCTCATCGTCGGCGTTTCGAGTCCCAAAGTAGTGCATCGCCAGCGGCGCGATGAACATCAAGCCAAGGATGAAGATAAGCATCGCATTATCGCCGGCGCTTGATGGCGGCTCGGTTTGGCCGAAGAGAAAGAGCACCGCGAAGAAGCCGAGGATGAGGTACCAAAAAGGAAAGAATAGGTAGGAAAAAGCGGGAGCGCGGTAGCTCAGGAACAGCTCCGAACCCGTCGAGGTGTCGCGAATGATGCCGGCCAGGACGGGCTTGGCATTGTATTCGGCGAACGAGCTGCGGAACCGGAGCCTCACGCGGCCGAGCCATACGCCACCGACGACCCCTGTGTTGAAGGGCCAAAAAGTGGAACCGGCCGCACCATTGATGCGGTCGGCAACGACCTGGGACGAAGCTTGTACGTGGAGGTGAACGGGAATTCCCTCGAAATAGTCCCGCAGTCGCATGGCACGATGATGCGTTGGCGCCGGCGCTACTGCAATGAAGTTTGAATGACTTGGAGCCGTCACGCGAGTGGATCGCGTGACGTCAGTCGGGTTCGGCTACGCCGACCCGCTGGCCGATTTCGTAACTCTCGACACAAGGCGCGCTTGCTTTCGCAACCGCCGCCTTGTGCTCGGATACTCAATAGGAGCGAGCGATGGGACCTCGCCGCGGGACAGGCCCAAAAAGAGTTCACCCACAATGAAGCGCTGCAGACTTTGGATTTGATTGTCGCTGCAGCGGTGGAAGAGCTGCCGCGCTCAAGCCCACCCAGCACGCCAGAAATCGGCGCCTGCTACATCGTCGGTTCGTCGCCATCGGGTGCCTGGGCCGGCAAGGCCCAATGCATCGCCGGGTACACGTCTGGGGGCTGGCGGTTCGTTGCGCCGTTGGCGGGGATGACTGCCTACGTCAAAGCGACCGGCGTTACGGCCTACTATCGGGGCGGCGCATGGGATCTGGGTTCGCTTTGCGGAACCAGCCTGCTGATCGACGGATCGCAAGTCGTCGGACCTCGGTTGGCGGCTATCTCGGGACCGACTGGCGGCGCTAACGTCGACCTCGAGAGCAGGTCGACGATCAATCAGATCCTTGCGGCGCTTCGGCAACACGGCCTTATCGAAAGCTAGGGAGCCGCGATTTGCACGCCGCAGTCGGCTGACTGAGGCTTTTTGGCAACAGGATGCGGCATTCGCAATCTTGCACAGCAACCGGGCCTCTCATAATGTGTTCTCCGCGCTTCAAACTTAGAACGCATTGAAAGGGGATATCTATGCGGAAGCTGGCCATTGTGGTGGCGCTCGCGTCGACGGCCATCGCAACCCCGGCCATCGCCCGGGATCATTCATTCTACGCGGGTCTCGAAGGCGGCGGCATGATCGTCGAGGACCTTAACCTAAACTATCGAAGTGGGACCACTTCAATCGCGTCGGGCTATGTCGTCAATTTCGGCACCGGCTATGACGTCGACGCCATCGCCGGCTACGACTTTGGCGTTCTGCGCCTTGAAGGCGAACTGGCTTACAAGCACGCGGGCGTGGACGGCGTGAACGCCGACCCGCGGATTTCGCCGGTGACGAACGGCAATCTTTCGGGCGGCCGCGTCAACGTGTTTTCCGGCATGGTCAACGCCCTGCTCGATTTCGGCAACGACAATGGCCTAAGCGGCTACGTCGGCGGTGGTGTCGGCTGGGCGAGCATCGATCTCAGCGCGGCGAACGCGACGGCTGGCGCGCGTGTGATCGACGACAGTGAGTCACATTTCGCGATGCAGGCGATCGCGGGCGTTCGTCTCGCGGTTAGCCAGAATATCGACGTCGGCATCAAGGTGCGTCACTTCGAGTCCAGAAACCTGCGTTTCACGAACACGTTCGGCTCGACGCCGTTCGATTTCACTGGATCGCTCAAGACGAACAGCTTGCTGGCGAGCGTGATCTACAACTTCTACTCACCGCCGCCGCCTCCGCCACCTCCGCCGCCTCCGCCACCTCCGCCGCCTCCGCCGGCGACGCAGACGTGCCCGGATGGCTCGGTGATTCCGGCGACGGATACGTGCCCGGCACCGCCGCCTCCGCCTCCGCCGCCGCCTCAGGCGCCCGAGCGCGGATAAGCGACCGCTG
>Ga0207647_10003099_pt1 | contig 12490 bp, 10 predicted proteins | sample KBSCornC2_FD_184295 | JGI IMG/M metagenome (GOLD analysis project Ga0207647, IMG submission 184295) | Corn rhizosphere microbial communities from Kellogg Biological Station, Michigan, USA - C2 (SPAdes) (version 2) | ecosystem: Host-associated > Plants > Roots > Rhizosphere ...
CGCGTGCGCGCGAGACGTTCTTCCAAGCCGGCTTCTATTCGTACACGCGCGAGACCTGGTACGCGGCCGCGCGCACGGCGCTGTCCGCGCCCTCGGCGCTCTCAGCGCCAGTCGCGGGTTCCCGCTTCGTCGGTTCCTTGACCACGTACGACCCGATCAGGAACGACACCAGCTCGCCGGCCGCGATGGCCGCCGCCGGGAACATGATCATCTCGTAGCGCATGTAGGCCGAGAAGCCCAGGGCCGCCGTGATCACGTACGTCGCGCACGCCGCGCCGAAGAACACCGCCGCGGCGTCGGACTTGAGCCGCACGACGACCGCCACGCCGGCCGCGATCAGCAGCGCGTAGAGGATGCGGTCGGTGTGCCACATGTACGTGCAGGCCTCGACCGTGACGACCTTCAGGTAGTGCACGAACTGCCGGATGATGCCCCAGTACGTGGTCTGCCCGCGGCTGATGATGCCGGCCGTGTCGGTCTTGACCAGCATCATCGTCAGCGCCTGGATGAACAGGGTGACCGCCGAGGTGACCACCAGGGAGCCCAGCCAGCGGTTGCGCCAGGTGCGCTCCCGCACCAGCGCCCACAGCCAGCCCGCACCGGCCATCGCCGGCGCCAGCACGCCGACCTGCCGGGTCAGGGCGATGAACACGGTGATCAGGCCGATCCAGGCCAGGTTGGCCTTGCCGATCCTGCGTTCGATCGGCAGGTTCGCCACCAGGATCGCCGTCAGCCCCAGCGCCAGCGTGTCCGTGCCCGCCCAGGAGAAGTCGAAGTCCGGTTTCACCAGGGCGAACGTCCCGGCCACGATCACCGCGACCGCCGGGCCGTACAGCCGCTGCAGGACCCGGGCGATGGCCCAGATGAACAGCACGTCGCCGAGGATCGGGATGGCCAGCGAGCCGCCCGACAGGCCCCAGAGCCAGACGAAGGGGATCGACAGGACCGGATAGAGGATGCGCGTCCGGACCATCTGCCAGGTCGGGTCGCTGTCCGCGAAGTACCAGGGGGCCAGATGCCAGGACGGCGAGATGCTCTGGTTGACGCCGATCGAGTCCGGCAGCGAGTGGCCCATGTCCCGGGAGATCATCGGCAGGTAGTACCGGCTGTCCGGCGGGTGGTTCCACATCTGGCGGCTGGTCACCTGCAGCGCCATCGTGGCGATGAACATCGGGAAGATGAGCACGAGCACGCCGACTCGGACCCCGAAGAGATCACGATGCATCAAACGGGTGACGTACCCCTGGATGGCGACCGGATGCAGGCGTCCCCAGGACGACACCGTCTCTTCACGTTCAGCTATGGCGGTGTCCGCGCTCATCCCTGTCCCATCCGATTTCACCACGCTCCACCAGGCCTGTCCGGCGGCGGACGGCCCTATCAAGCAGATGCGCGGATACCTCGCCTTGGTTCCAAGGCATGGTATCCGCGCAAGGGGGGTCCCGGGACCAGGCCCGGTATTTCGTTCTGCTTACGCTTCGATGCGCTCGCCGGAGCTCGCCGAGAACAGGTGGGTCTCGCTCGCGCGCGGCTTCACGTACAGCGTGTCGCCCTTCATCGGCACCGCGCGGGCGTCGACGCGCACGATCAGGTCCACGTCGTTCTCGCCGACGCGCGCCGCGCAGTAGGCGAACGCGTCCGCGCCGAGCTCCTCGACCAGGTGCACGGTGACCGCGATGGCGCCGTCGGCGTCACCGACGAAGTCGAAGGACTCCGGCCGCACGCCCACGGTCAGCGTCTTGGCGCCGCCGCCGGAGGCCACGCCGAGCGCGTCGCGGGAGACCGGGATGGTCAGGCCGTCGAACTTCACGCCGTCCTCGACGATCGGCACCTCGACGAGGTTCATCGCCGGGGAGCCGATGAAGCCCGCGACGAACACGTTCGCCGGCTTCTCGTACATCGCGCGCGGGGTGTCGCACTGCTGGAGCAGGCCGTCCTTCAGCACCGCCACGCGGTCGCCCATGGTCATGGCCTCGACCTGGTCGTGGGTGACGTAGACGGTGGTGATGCCCAGGCGGCGCTGCAGCGAGGCGATCTGGGTACGGGTCTGGACACGCAGCTTGGCGTCCAGGTTGGACAGCGGCTCGTCCATGAGGAAGACCTTCGGCTCGCGCACGATCGCGCGGCCCATCGCGACACGCTGGCGCTGGCCACCGGACAGGGCCTTGGGCTTGCGGCCCAGGTACTCGGTGAGCTCCAGCAGCTTGGCGGCCTCCTCGACGCGCTTGGCGATCGTGGCCTTGTCGACCTTGGCGATCTTCAGCGCGAAGCCCATGTTCTCCGCGACGGTCATGTGCGGGTACAGCGCGTAGTTCTGGAACACCATCGCGATGTCGCGGTCCTTCGGCGGAAGGTGCGTGACGTCCCGGTCGCCGATGAAGATGCCGCCGGAGGACACTTCCTCCAGGCCGGCGAGCATGCGCAGCGACGTGGACTTACCGCAACCGGAAGGGCCGACGAGGACCAGGAACTCGCCGTCGGCGATCTCCAGGTTCAGCTTGTCGACGGCGGGGCGCTCGGCGCCCGGGTAGACGCAGGACGCGTCCTGATAGACGACACCAGCCATGGTGCACTCCCTTTCAACCGGCAGGAACGTGCCGGACGATCCGAGTTGGAAAGGTGCCCGGGGCGGATTCGCCCGGGCCGTAGGTGTGACGGTACCCCGGCGGGGGCCGGATTGTCACCGGCCCTCAAGCACCGCGACCGTCCGGAGACGGTGGGTGATCAGCCATGACGCCGCCGGGCGCGGTTTGAGTGAGCTCGCTCATATGTCCGTGGCAATACATAAAGGAGTGGCTGCCACGCGCCATCGCCATTAGGAGTGGCTGCCACGCGGCGGCCGGCGGGCCCTCAGACGTTCACAACCGGCAACCACAGAGCCCGGATACACCCGTCTTGAGCCCCACCGGTCCCGCGATCTGCTCGAACGCCCTGGCGACCGGCCGCGCAAAGGCTCACGCGATGGGTCACGGCATGGTCCCAACCGGCCCGTCCGCCCGTGCCGATGTCATATTGTGGGCCGACTGACTTCTCACCGAACGCCACCGCAACAGGGGAACCCATGCCCGAAACCGCACAAAACGGCTTCGCTCACGATGTCGTGATCATCGGCGGGGGCGGGCACGTCGGCCTGCCGCTGGCGATCGCGCTCGCCGACCGCGGCGCCTCGGTGGTCGTGTACGACGTCAGCGGGGAGGCGGTCGACGCGGTGAACTCCGCGCGGCTGCCGTTCGACGAGCCCGGGGCCGCGCCGGTGATCGAGCGCGTGGTGGCCGCCGGGCGGCTGTCGGCGTCCACCGATCCGGCGGTGGTGGCCGCCTGCGAGCACGTGATCGTGGTCATCGGCACCCCGGTGGACGAGCACCTGAACCCGGACCAGACCGCGATCCCGCGCGCGCTGGAGACCTGCGCGCCGCACTTCCGCGACGGCCAGCTGCTGATACTGCGATCGACGGTGTACCCGGGGGTCACCGAGCTGGTCGAGCGGATGATCGCGCGTCTGGGGGTGGACGTGGACGTGGCCTTCTGCCCCGAGCGGATCGCCGAGGGCAAGGCCATGACCGAGCTGTTCGAACTGCCGCAGATCGTCTCCGGCCGGACCGAGCAGGCGCAGCAGCGTGCGGAGGCGCTGTTCCGCCGGCTCACCGAGAAGATCGTGCACCTGAGCCCGGAAGAGGCCGAGCTGGCCAAGCTGTTCACCAACACCTGGCGCTACATCAAGTTCGCCGCGGTGAACCAGTTCTACATGATGGCCAACGACCGGGGCCTGGACTTCGAGCGCATCCGGGCGGGCCTGACGCAGGACTACCCGCGCGCGGCCGACATGCCCGGCGCCGGGTTCGCCGCCGGGCCGTGCCTGTTCAAGGACGCCATGCAGCTGGCGGCGTTCCACAACAACAACTTCACCCTCGGCTACGCGGCGATGACCACGAACGAGGGCCTGCCGCTGTACGTGGTGGACCGGCTGGACTCCCAGTACGACCTGCGGAACATGACGGTCGGCATCCTGGGCATGGCCTTCAAGGGCGGCTCGGACGACACCCGCTCCTCGCTGTCCTACAAGCTCAAGCGGATCCTGAAGTTCAAGGCCGCCGAGGTGCTGTGCACCGACCCGCTGGTCACCAGCGACCCCTCGCTGGTCGGCCTGGACGAGGTCCTGGAGAAGGCGGACCTGCTCATCGTCGGCGCGCCGCACCCGGAGTACCGGGGCCTGAAGGCGACCGTCCCGGTGGCCGACATCTGGAACGTCTTCGGCGACGGGGTCCGGGTATGACGCCGGCCCTGGACCCGACCCGGCCGAAGGTCTCGGTCATCATCCCGGCCTACAACGAGGGCGACGGCGTGCTCCCGGTGCTGGACCGGCTCTTCGAGTCCGTCCAGCTGCCCTGCGAGGTGCTGGTCGTGGTGGACAGCCCCGAGGACACCACGATGCCGGTGATAGAGAAGTACGCGGTCGCCGAGCCGCGCCTGAAGCCGCTGGTCAACACCTACGGCCGGGGCCCGGCCAACGCCATCCGGTTCGGCATCGACGCCGCGCTCAGCCCCGCGGTCGTGGTGACCATGGCCGACGGCTGCGACGACCCGCGCCAGATCGACGACCTGGCCCGGCTGGTCGAGCGGGGCGTGGCGGTGGCCGCCGCCTCCCGCTACATGGCCGGCGGCCAGCAGGTCGGCGGCCCGCTGCTCAAGGGCCTGATGTCGCAGGCCGCCGGGCGCTCGCTGGCCTGGTTCGCCCGGGTGGGCACGCGCGATGCCACCAACTCCTTCAAGGCCTACTCCACCGAGTTCGTCCGCGAGGTCGGCATCGACTCCCGCGACGGCTTCGAGATCGGCATCGAGCTGGCCGCCAAGGCCCGCCGGCTGCGGCGCCCGGTCGCCGAGATCCCGACCATCTGGCTGGACCGCACCCAGGGCGGCTCCAACTTCCAGCTGCGCCGGTGGCTGCCGAAGTACCTGCGCTGGTACCGGTTCGCCTTCGGGCCGCCGCTGACCGTCGAGCAGCTCCGCGACAAGACCGAGCACTGATGCGAAATCCCAGGAAGCGATAGATCATGTCTGAGAAAGTCCTCGTCTCCGGATCGGCCGGCTTCATCGGCGGCTACGTCGTGGAGGAGCTGCTCTCGCGCGGCCACACGGTGGTCGGCATCGACAACTACTCGAAGTACGGCAAGATCGTGAAGTCGTACGACGCGCACCCGGACTACGAGTTCCACGAGGGCGACGTCCGCGACACCGCGCTGATGACCGAGCTGCTGTCCGACTGCGACCACTTCATCGCCGGCGCGGCGCTCATCGGCGGCATCTCCTACTTCCACACCTACGCCTACGACCTGCTGGCGACCAACGAGCGCATCATCGCCTCGTCGTGCGACGCCGCGATCAAGGCGCACAACAGCGGCAACGGCCGGCTGAAGAAGGTCACGTACATGTCCTCCTCGATGGTCTTCGAGTCCACCGAGGTGTGGCCGTCGGTCGAGGGCTCCGAGCGCGAGGTGCCGCCGCCGCTGTCCTCGTACGGCTTCCAGAAGCTGGCCGTGGAGTACTTCGCGCGCGCCGCGTGGGACCAGTACAAGCTGCCCTACACGATCGTGCGGCCGTTCAACTGCGTCGGCATCGGCGAGTCGCGCGCCCTCGGCGACGAGGAGATCCTGTCCGGCAACGTGAAGCTGGCGATGAGCCACGTGGTGCCGGACCTGGTGCAGAAGATCGTCAAGGGCCAGGACCCGCTGCACATCCTGGGCACCGGCGAGCAGGTCCGCCACTACACGTACGGCGGGGACCTGGCGCGCGGCATCGTGACCGCGATGGAGCACCCGGCGGCGCTGAACGACGACTTCAACCTGTCCACCCCGGCCGGGCACTCGGTCAAGGAGCTGGCCGAGGCGATCTGGCGCAAGATCAAGGGCCCGGACGTCCCGCTGGCCCTGGTCTCCGACGACCCGTTCGAGTACGACGTGCAGCGCCGAGTGCCCTCCACCGAGAAGGCCGAGCGGGTGCTGGGCTTCCGCGCGGACACCTCGCTGGAGGAGATGCTCGACGAGGTGATCCCGTGGATCGTCAACGCGGTGGAGAACGGGACGATCTGAGATGTTCCGGACCTTTCGGGTCCGCAAGGAGCATTAGCGCCGGTCCGTCAATCGACGGACCGGCGTCGAGGCACGCGGAAACTTAAGTACCATGAGCCGTCGTCGCCTTGTTCGGGCTCAGGCGGCATCCCCCAATACACCTGAGGAGGTGCGCGACGATGACCGACTACGACGATGTGTGGATCGTGATCCCGGTCTACAACGAAGGCGCCGTCATCGCCGACGTCGTCGAGCGCACACGCGAGACGTTCCCGAACATCGTGTGCGTGGACGACGGCAGCCGCGACGACTCCGCGGCGAAGATCGCCACGACCGGCGCTCACCTGGTGAAGCACCCGGTCAACCTCGGCCAGGGCGCCGCGTTGCAGACCGGTATCGCCTACGCGCTGGCCCAGCCCGGGATGCGCTACCTGGTCACCTTCGACGCCGACGGCCAGCACCGGGTCGAGGACGCCCAGACGATGCTCGCCGTGGCCCGCACCGAGGGCGCCGACGTGGTCCTGGGCTCCCGGTTCCTGGAGCAGAACGAGCAGATCCCGCTGATCAAGCGGATCGTGCTGCGCACCGTGGTGGCCCTGTCGCCGACCGCCCGCAAGCTCAAGCTCTCCGACGCGCACAACGGACTGCGGGTCCTCAACCGCGAGGCCGCCTCCCGGCTGCGCATCACCATGAACGGCATGGCCCACGCTTCGGAGATCGTCGGCTTCCTGGCCGCCTCCGGACTGAAGGTCCGTGAGGTCCCGGTGACGATCCTGTACACCGACTACTCCCGGTCCAAGGGCCAGTCGCTGATCAACGGCGTCAACATACTGTTCGACCTGTCTGTACGGCAGCGAGGGGCCTGAACACCATGGTGATCAAGACCATTCTCATCGCGGCCGCGATCTTGCTGTTCGTGTTCTTCATCCGCGGCTCGCATTCGGTGAAGACCCAGGCGTTCAAGCGCATAGGGTTCATCATCTTCCTCATCATCAGCCTGGACGCGGTGCTGCGGCCCAAGGACACCACCTGGCTGGCGAACAAGGTCGGGGTCGGCCGTGGCGCCGACCTGCTGCTGTACATGCTGGTCGCGGCGTTCGCGTTCTTCGCGGTGAACACCTTCCTGCGCTTCCGCAACCTGGAGCGCCGGTTCACCGACCTGGCCCGGTCCGTCGCGCTGCGCGACGCCCAGCTGCCGCCCGAGGTGGTCACCGCCCGGCCGCAGCAGGTTCCGGCCCAGGCGACCGCCGACGACGCAGCCGAGGAGGCGGCCGAGCCGCAGTCCACGCTGTCTGGAGGATCTTCGCGATGACCTGGCTGGTGACCGGCGGTGCCGGTTACATCGGCGCGCACGTCGTCCGGGCCCTGCTCGCCGACGGCCATGAGGTGGTCGTCCTGGACGACCTGTCCACCGGCTTCAAGGAGCGGGTCCCGGACGGGGTGCCGATAGTCCTCGGCACGGTCCTGGACCGGGCCGCGCTGGACCGCGCGCTGGGGGACCACGGCGTCACCGGCGTGGTGCACCTGGCCGGCAAGAAGCAGGTCGGCGAGTCCGTCGCCAAACCGCTCTACTACTTCCACGAGAACGTCGAGGGCCTGCGGGTCCTGCTGGCGGCCATGGGCGAGCACGGCGTGCGCTCCTTGGTGTTCTCCTCCAGCGCGGCCGCGTACGGCATGCCGGACGTCGAGTTCGTCACCGAGGACACGCCCTGCGCGCCGCTGAGCCCGTACGGGCTGACCAAGCTGATCGGCGAGCAGATGATCGCCGCCGCGGCGGTCGCGCAGCCGCTGAGCTACGTCAACATCCGCTACTTCAACGTCGCCGGCGCGGCGAGCCCGGAGCTGGCGGACCGCGGCGCGGCGAATCTCATCCCGCTGATCTTCGAGCGCCTCGACGCCGGCCTGCCGCCGCGCATCTTCGGCGGCGACTACCCGACCCCGGACGGCACCGGCATCCGCGACTACATCCACGTCGCAGACCTCGCCGAAGCCCACACGGCGGCGGTGCGCCGGCTCGGCACGGACCCGGAGACCGCGCTGACCGTCAACGCCGGCCGCGGCGTCGGCGTGTCGGTGCGCGAGATCATCGAGACCGTCGGCGCCGTGGTCGGCGACCCCGGCCTCACCGGCGCCGTGGAGGCCCGCCGCCCCGGCGACCCGGCCCGCTCCGTGGCCGCCGCCGACCGGATCCGCGAGGAGCTGGGCTGGACGGCGAAGCTGGGGGTGCGGGAGATGGTGGAGTCGGCGTGGGCCGGGTGGCGCCGATGACCGAGACCGTGAGGGAGCCCGAGGCGGGCGCGATCGACGGCGGCGCCGCCGAGGCCGCGGCCGCCGCTCCGGCTCCGGCTCCGGCTCCGGCTCCGGCTCCGGCTCCGAAGAAGCCTCCCCGCCTGCTCGTCATCGACCTGCTGCGGTTCATAGCGGCGGCCTCGGTGGTGGGCATGCACTGGATAGCGCTGGGCAACGGCGTCGGACCGCTGTTCGGCCCCCGCGCCCAGCCCTACGGCCGGCCCTACGCGCGGGACATCTTCCCGCACAGCGTGACCGACATCCTGACCTACGGCGGTCTCGGCGTCGAGCTCTTCTTCCTGATCAGCGGCTTCGTGATCTGCATGAGCAGCTGGGGCCGCACCCTCGGCCAGTTCGGCGCCTCACGCATCGCGCGCCTGTTCCCGGCGTACTGGTTCGCGGTCCTGCTGACGGTCGGCGTGCTGCTGGCCTTCCCCAAGCTTCCGATGGTGCGGGACTTCTCCCTGGTCCGCTCCACCCTGATCAACCTGACGATGACGCAGAGCTTCTTCGGTGTCGGCGACGTGGACCCGGTCTACTGGACGCTGGCCCAGGAACTGCGCTTCTACCTCATCTTCGCCATCGTGGTCGCGTTCGGCGTGACCTACCGCCGGACCCTGTACTTCTGCTGGCTGTGGGTGTTCGCGGCGATGTTCGCCAGCGCCACCGGCAACGGCACGCTGCAGAACATCACGCAGCCGGAGTACGCGCCGTTCTTCATCGGCGGCATCGCCTTCTTCCTGATGTGGAAGTTCGGCCCGAACCTGATGCTGTGGACCCTGGTGGTCCTCACCTTCCTGATCGGCCAGGACAAGCTCACCCCCCAGCCCCCGATCGCCTTCGGCTGGGACGCGCCGATGTGGCCGATGGTCCTGATCGTCGCGCTGTGCTACGTCGTCATGGCCCTGGTGGCCCTGCGCAAGCTGGACTGGATCCGCTGGCGCGGCCTGACGGTGCTGGGCGCCATGACGTACCCGCTGTACCTGCTCCACCAGGAGATCGGCTTCACCGCCATCGCCTACCTGTACCCCAGGATGTCCGCCAAGGTGATGCTCCCGCTGATGTTCGGCGCCCTGCTGGCGCTCTGCTGGCTCGTGCACCGCTTCATCGAGCGCCCCGGCCAGCGCTGGCTCAGCAAGGGCATCAAGCAGTCGCTGGAGAACATGCGCCAGATCGACGCGGAGGCCGCGACCGGTACCGGCGGCGGCACGGGTGCCGGTACCGGCCGTCGCAGGCTGCTGATCCAGCAGCGGACGGCGGCGGCCCCGGTGTCCTCGCCCGAATCGACCCGCTGAAGCGACTGCCATACGCGAAGGTGTCCCACGGCCTTGGAAGGCCGTGGGACACCTTCGTCATCCGGTGACGCCGCTCAGAGGATCATGCCTCCGTTGACGTTCGCGTTCGTGTCGAGCCAGCCGATCGCCCCGAGGTCCGAGCTCCACATCCGCAGGGTGTTGTCCGTACCGCCGGCGAAGATGTAGAGGTGGCCGTTCGGGCCGATGTTCGCCGCCGGGATGCCCTCGATGCTGCCGCCGAGGTCGGCCCCCTTGTCGAGCCAGCCGACCGCCGCCATGTCCGAGCTCCACATCTGCAGCGTGTTCGCGGTGCTGCGGGCGAAGATGTACATGTGGCCGTTCGGCGCGATGGTCACCGTGGGGTCGCCGGTCGGCGAGCCGCCGCCCACGATCGAGTTCTGGTCGACCCAGCCGGCGCCCAGCAGGTCCGAGCTCCACATCCGCATCGTGTTGTCGGTGCCCGCGGCGAGGATGTAGAGGTGGTTGTTGTTCGCGACCGCCTCGGCCGGACCACCGATGCTGCCCCCGAGGCTGGTGCCCTGGTCGTGCCAGCCGGTGGTGAAGTCGGCGCTCCACATCCGCAGCGTCCGGTCGGTCCCGCCGGCGAAGATGTACATGACGCCGTTCGAGCCGATGGTCACCGTCGGGTTGCTCGCGATCGAGCCGTAGGTGTCGGCGTTCGTGTCGATCCACCCGACCGCCCCGAGGTCCGAGCTCCACATCCGCAGCGTGTTGTCCGTGCCGCCGGCGAAGATGTACATGTGCCCGTTCGGCGCGATGGTGACGGCCGGATCGGTGGCGATGGTGCCGCCGAGGCTGACGCCGTTGTCGATCCACCCCTGGGTTCCCAGGTCCGAGCTCCACATGTGCAGCGCGTTGTCGGTGCCCCGGGCGAAGATGTACATGTGGCCGTTCGGCGCGACCGTCACCGCCGGCTCACCCTGGATGGTGACGTTGCCGGGCGTCGGCGCGTCCTTGTCGATCCAGCCCGGGCCCGCTACATCGGCACTCGACATCCGCAGTGTGTTGTCGGTGCCCCGGGCGAAGATGTACATGTGGCCGTTCGGCGCGATCACCGTCGAGCGGGAGCTCGTCTGGTGCACGTTGAACGGGACCGGACCGTAGCCGTGGTTCGCGCCGTCGGTCTCGTTGGCGGTGACGGAGATGCTGTAGGCGCCGTTCGGCAACCCCGCCGTGTTCCAGGTCTCGGCATAGTTGTTGGCACCGCCCCCGCCGGCGATGGTCTTGCTGTAGCCGCCCGGGCCGGTGATGTTGTAGTTCAGGTAGTTGATGTAGTTCTGGCTGCTGGCCAGCGCGGTGAGGTGGACCGCCCCGGTGACGGACTGGGCGTTCGCGGCCGGTGCGTTGTTGGCGTCGATGTCGACGTGGAAGCCGGAGGGCGGCGGCGCCGGGGTGCTCGTTCCGGCGCCGGGGCTGATGTAGCCGATGACCTGCTGCCCCCACGTCTGCTGGACCGTCGGGTTGAACGGGCCGCTGTGGTTCACGATGTTCCTCTGGTTGCCGCCGGTGTCGTTGATCAGGGTCCGGCTGCTGACCGAGACGACCAGCGACACGTGCTGGACGTCGTCGAAGCCGAGCTGGCTGGGATCGGTGAAGCTGGTCAGCGGGTAGCCGTTGCCACGCCAGACGATGGCGTCGCCGGGCTGCGGGGTGTAGCCGGTGTCGGTGACCCAGTGGAACGTGCCGTGGGTCGCACCGTGGTGGGCGAACGTCCACGCCCCGCTGCTGATGTCGCTGATATCGGTGTAGCCGGCCTGGTTCCACACCCACTTCGCGAAATCGGCGCACCATTCCTCGCCGCTGCAGCTGCCGTAGTAGCCGGTGCCGCCGGCGGAGTTGGTACTGCAGGCGCCGTTGCCGAGGTTCGCGTTGGCGATGCTCGCGGCGTTGTTGCCGAGCGTCGTGTCGGCGGAGGCCGACGGGGCGCCGATGCCGTTGATGCCTGTGGCGATGAGCAAGGTGCTCGCCGCGGCGGCGAAAGCCTGCTTGGTGAACGAGATCATGGTCTGCCTCCCAATGTCAACAGCTTGATATAGGGGTGGTGCGGAGCGGACTTCGGTGCATGGGGCGGGATTCAGTACGGGGCGCAGTGGCGCTGTCGCCGGCCCACGGGGTGCCGCAGCTGAGGTGTGAGGGTCACTGGCAGGTCTGCGCGTAGCCGGCGCACAGATGGGCCGCCATGGACTGCAGGAGGGCGGAGTCGTCCTGCGCGGTGATCACGGAAGGGGTGCTGTAGGCGGCCAGCGGCTCGGCGAGGTCGAGGACCATCAGCATCGAGCCGCGCTGGAGCAGGTATTCGTGGTCGATCTGCGGACCGGCGGTGGTCATCGGGCTGGCCACGCCGGTCCAGCGCCACGTCCAGGCCGAGGCGGCCGGGGCCGCGGCGGTCTGAGCGGCGACGGCGTCGGCGGCGATCCCGCGCTGGGTCTGGAACTCCCCCCACGAGGCGACGCAGGAGGCGCGAGAGCCGGAGACCTTCCGGTATGCCGCCGAGGCGGCATCCGCGCTGGGGAACGTGAACAGGTACTGGCTCCCGGTCGTGGCGGCCGTCCCGCCGGTGAAAGCCAGCTGCTGGCGGCTGGTGAACCCGGTCAGCCCGCCACACCACGGCGTCCACAGATCCTGCTGAAGGCGCTGGGTGTCGTCGGTGGCGCGCGGCGCGCCCTGGTTCTGCCAGTGCAGGCTGCCGCTGCCGGGAAGCTGCGCGGCGGCCAGCCAGGCAGTCGGCACGATGGTGGTCGCGCCGACCGGCAGCGGCGGGATCGACGGCGTTCCGTTCGGCGGCACCGGCGGACGGCTCGGAGAGGACGGGACGGCGGG
>Ga0207647_10003100_pt1 | contig 12485 bp, 7 predicted proteins | sample KBSCornC2_FD_184295 | JGI IMG/M metagenome (GOLD analysis project Ga0207647, IMG submission 184295) | Corn rhizosphere microbial communities from Kellogg Biological Station, Michigan, USA - C2 (SPAdes) (version 2) | ecosystem: Host-associated > Plants > Roots > Rhizosphere ...
GGCATCGGCAAGGTGTTCGAGCCGGAGATCGCCAGGCTGGCGCGGCTGGATGCGTCGCTGTTCCTGCTGACCGTGCTGGTCGCGGTGCTCGCCACGCTGATTGCCGCGCTTTATCCCACTTGGCGCGCCGCCCAGGTGCAACCGGCGTGGCAGCTGAAGTCGAACGGATGAAAGCGACCATGCAGCTGCACCCGATCCTTGCCGCGCTGCGCCGGCACAAGATGGCCACGCTGCTGATCGTGCTGCAGATCGCGTTGACCCTGGCGGTGGTCAGCAATGCGCTGTTCATCGTCAAGACGCGGGTGGTGCACCTGTCGCGCCCAAGCGGTACCGACGAGGCGCATCTGTTCGCAATCGACAACCAGTGGATCGACCAGCCGGAGGTGTCGCATATTCATGCACAGATGCGCGCCGATCTGGTGACCTTGCGTGGCCTGCCGGGCGTGCGCGATGCATTTGCCACTCAGGGCTACCCGTTTGGTGGCGGCGGCCGTGTGATACGCATCAAGCGTCGGATCGAGCAGACGGCGAAGCCGCAGCTGGCTTTCACCTATTTTTCCGACGAGCACACGCTCGACACGTTCGGTCTCAAGCTGGTGGCCGGCCGCAACTTCCGCGCCGACGAGATTGGCAGCCTGGGTCCGAACGACAAGGTGGTGCCAGCCGTCATCATCATTACGCGCAACCTGGCCCACAAGCTTTTCCCCGATGGTTCAGCCATGGGCCAGCGCATCTATCTTAGGGACGACGGCCCGAGCACGATCATCGGTATGGTCGATCGGCTGCAAGGCAGTTACGCGGGCAGCGGCACGCGTTCGATCGATGAGGACACGGTGCTGGTGCCGGCGCTTCGTGCCAGTCCCGATGATGGCGTGGTCTATCTGGTGCGTGCGCAGGCGGGGCGACTGGCCGCGGTGCTGCAGTCGGCGCCGGCAGCGCTGCTTGCGCAGAACCGCATGCGCCTGATCAGCCCGGAAGATGGCGTGGTCACGCTGGCCCAGGCCCGCACGAAGGCTTACGCCACCGATCGCGGCGTGGCGATCATGATGGGCGCGATATGTGTTTTGCTGCTGCTGGCAACGGCCGGCGGCATCGTGGGCCTGAGCAGTTTCTGGGTCGGCCAGCGGCGCCGATCCATCGGCGTGCGGCGCGCGCTGGGCGCGACGCGTGGCGACATCCTGCGTTATTTCCAGACCGAGAACGCCCTGATCGTCGGCATCGGCGTGGCGCTGGGCGTGGCACTCGGCATCGCCGCCAACCTGTCGCTGATGACGCACTACGAACTGCCGCGGATGCCGCTGTGGCTGCTCGGCGTCGGCGCGTTGCTGCTGTGGCTACTCGGCCAACTGGCCGTGTTCGGTCCGGCGCGGCGCGCCGCCGCCGTGCCGCCGGTGGAGGCGACGCGCTCGGTGTGAGCGTGCTGCCTCAGTCGATGCCGAGCTTCTTCAGCTTGTAGCGCAGTGCGCGGAAGGTGATGCCGAGTTTGCGGGCGGCGGCGGTCTTGTTGTAGCGCGATTCTTCCAGCGCCTTGACGATGGCGGTGCGCTCGAGATTGCTGATGTAGTCGTCGAGGCCGCCGTTGGCGCTCGCGGCCGCCGGCGGCTGCGGCGGCTGGCCCGGTGCGGTCGCTTCCTGGCCGGGCCGCGTGCTGCGCTGGGGCAGCATCAGGTCGGCGGCTTCGATGGTGCTGCCGTCGCACATCGCCATCGCGCGTTCGAGGATGTTTTCCAGCTCGCGCACGTTGCCGGGGAATTCGTACGCGTCCAGCGCGTCGCGGGCGGACGGCGACAGCTGGCCGACGCTTTCGCCGCTCTTGCCGGCCAGCGCCTTGAGGATGAACGCGGACAGCTGCGGCACGTCACCGCGGCGTTCGCGCAGCGGCGGCACGCGCAGCTCGATGACGTTGATGCGGTAGAACAGGTCCTGGCGGAACTGGCCTTGCTCGACCAACTGGCCGAGGTTCTTGTGGGTGGCGGAAAGGATGCGCACGTCGACCGGGATCTCGTCGCGGCCGCCGATCGGGCGCACTGCCTTTTCCTGGATTGCGCGCAGCAGCTTCACCTGCATGTGCAGCGGCAGCTCGGCCACCTCGTCGAGGAACAGGGTGCCGCCCTGGGCGGCCTGGAACAGGCCTTCCTTGTCCACGCTGGCGCCGGTGAAGCTGCCCTTGCGATGGCCGAAGAACTCGCTCTCCATCAGCTCGGACGGGATCGCGCCGCAGTTGACCGGCACGAACGGGCCGCTGGCACGCGGGCCCTGCTCGTGGATCAGCCGGGCCACCAGTTCCTTGCCCACGCCGGATTCGCCGGCGATGTAGACCGGCGCCTGGTTGCGCGCCAGCTTGCCGATGGTGGAACGCACCTGCTGCATCGCCGCGGAGTCGCCGATCAGGCGGTCGCCGGAATCGCCGGTTTTCGCCGCGGCACCGCCGTTGCGTTTTTCCTCGGCCAGGCGCAGTGCGGTGCGCACCAGCCCGCGCAGCATCTGGATGTCGACCGGCTTGGAGACGAAATCGAACGCGCCGGCTTTCAGCGCGTTCACCGCGGCGTCGACGTTGCCGTAGGCGGTGATCATCGCCACCGGCATGTCCGGATGGTTGGCGGCGATCAGCTCGATCACCTCCTGCCCATTGCCGTCGGGCAGCCGCATGTCGGTGAAGCACAGGTCGTAACTGCGTTCGGCCAATGCGCGGCGTGCCTCGCCGACGGTACCCACGGCGTCGACCTGCAGGTCCATTCGCCCCAGCGTGATGGTCAGCAGTTCGCGGATGTCGCGTTCGTCGTCAATGACCAGGACGGTCTGTGGGTTCATGGCACGGCGCGTGGCTATCGATGCAACAGAGAATACCCGGCCCCGCGCTGCGGGGCAAAGACTGCTAATGCCCCAGCCGGCGGTCGAAGAAGCGCACCATCACGGCATATGCCTCGCGCGATTCGGGCATGTCCGGGTCCGAGAAGAACGAATGCCACATGCCATCCCAGACATGCAGCTCGGTATCCACCCCGGCCGCGGTCAGCAGGGCCTGGCTGTGCAGGACCGAGCTCAGGGTGAAATCGCGGCTGCCAGTGATCAGCAGGGTCGGCGGGAACTTCGCCAGCAGCACGGGGGAGTTGGCCGGGAATACCAGCGGGTCGCTGGCGCTGGCGCCCTTGAAGTACGGCAGGTCGGCCAGCTTGAGCGGTCCGGCGGGCGGCGGGTCGCCGCTCAGCACGGGCGCCACGTAGGCGGAATCGCCGCCAAGGTCGCTGATCGAACCGCAGAAGGTGCCGATCGCTCCCGGCACCGGCAGCTTCTTGGTGATGATCCGCGCCACCGCCTCGCCGGTGAGCACGCCGCCGGCGGAGCAGCCGTAGATGCCGATGTTCCGCGCCGGGTACTGCTTGAGCAGGGCGCGGTAGACCGCCTCGACGTCCTCGCTGGCGGCCGGGAACACGTGTTCCGGCCCCTGCCGGTAGTCCACGCTGACGACCTTGATCCGGCCCAGGCTGGCCAGCGGGATCGCCTCCACCAGCCCGCCGCTGTGCGCGCCCCACAGGAAGGCGCCGCCGTGTAGGTTGATCAGCACCCGGTGCCGCTGCCCCGCGGCGATGCCCTGTGCCGGCAGCACCACGTCGGTGGGCACGCCGCCGACGGTCTCGGCGTGGACCTTCACCGGATAGAGTTTCTTCATGCGATCGGCGCGATCGGTGTTGATCCTGTCGTAGTAGGCGCGACTGGCGGCGATCGAGCCGATGCCCGGCGCGTGCCGGCTTTGTTCGAGCATCCGCTGGAACTGCCGCTGCGCCTCGGGCGACGCGTACGCCGAGTACGGCACGACGAAGACGGGCACGCTCACGTTGCCGTGGCTGTCGACGCCGGGCCGCTGCGCCTGCGCGAACGCCGCGGCGCCGTACATGCCGCTGCAGAGCAGGCCGGCGCCGAACAGGACGGTTTGCATCAGTCGTTGGGCGCGTGGTGCAGGCATGGTCTTTCCTCGTCGATTCGGGATGGCGCGGCAGTTCAGAGTGCGTGGCGGACCAGTTCCGGCTTGCCGTCGGCCGTGCGGCGGACCGTGATGTCGTAGTAGCGGCCGCGCAAGCTGACGTGCTTCAGCGTGAACGACTTCCACGGCGGCGGCAGCACCGGCGCATAGGCCTCGACCAGTCCGCCCTGTTCGATGCGCAGGCCGGTGAAGCCGTAGAGGATGTTCTGCAGCAGGCCGCCCGAGGCGGTCAGGAAATAGCCGGTGTTGTTGCTGGCGGTCTCGGTGCGCACGTTGAACGGCGGCTTCAGTACGTGGGTGGTGAGGTTGCGCTGGAACCACGCGCCGGCCGTCTGCGCGTCGCCCAGCGTGGCGGCGGCGATCGACACGGGCGAAAGCCCCATGCTGTTCGGCTCCTGCCGCGACCGCTCGATCAGCCCCATCGCGTAGTCGAAATCGTTGCGACGCACCTCGGCGCTCATCGGCAGGTCCAGCGAGGGATAGGCGAGCGCCGGCAGGGCGGTGGCGCCCCAGGCGTCGATGTCGTGCGGCACGCTTTCGTCGAAATCGAGATGGTGTCCGTCCTTCGCCGAGAACGGGATGTGCAGCTGCGCGGCGACATTGGCCCAGTGCGGGTCCGGCTTTGCGCCGACGACGGACGCGGCGGCCACGGCGATGTTCAGCGCCTTGCGCGCCGAGGCGTTGGTGAACGTGTCGTTCGGTACGTCGTTGTAGGCCTCCAGCATGGAGGTGACGTGGTGGATTTCGTAGCGGTGTTTGTCTGCCACCCAGGTCGCGCGACTGGCCCAGAAATCCGCCACGTCGCGGATCACCGGCCAGCCGTAGCGGGCCAGCCACTGGCGGTCGCCGCTGGCCAGGTAGTACTGCCACTGCGCGATGGCGACGTCGGCATTGACGTGGATCTCGCGCTCGCCGAGCACGTAGGCCATGTGCGGCGTCTGCTCGCTGCCGTTCTGCGGGTCGGCCTCCCAGGGGAACATCGCGCCGCGCAGGCCGCGAGCCCGCGCACGGGCTTCGGCGGCCGGCAAGGTGCGGGAGCGGAACATCACCAGCGATTTCGCCCGCTGCGGATGCAACAACAGCAGCGCGGGAAAGACCCATGTGTCGCTGTCCCAGAACACGTGACCGGCGTAGCCGGGCGTCATGCCGCAACCACCGGTCGCCCAGGCGGTGTCGGGGCTGACGTTGGACAGCAGGTAATAGAGATCGGAGTGGACGATCCGCTGCGCCTGCGGATCGCCGTCGATGCGGATGTCCGATGTCCAGAGTTCGCTCCAGGCATGGCGGTGCGCGTCGAGCAGGCGCTGGAAGCCGGCCGTGCGTGCGGCGGTGGCCAGCGCGCGATCCTGCTGCGCATCGCCGCCCCAGCCCGCGCGCGACAGCGCGACGAACTTGGTGAAGGTGTAGGTCTGTCCCTTGCGCACTTTCGCGGTGAGGTTCAGCGCCAGCCGGTAGCGGCTCCGGTACACCCGCAGGTCGCTGGGCTGCAGGCCCGCGGGCAGGTCGATCGCGGCCGCCTCGGCCATCGACAGACCCTGCTCGGCGTGGCCGTCCAGCCATAGCGTGCGGTCGCCCGCGTCGCCATCGGCAGCGGTGACATGCGTGTCGCCGTGGTACCAGAGCGCCGCACGGTCGGGCGTGGCCGGTGCGATCGGTTCGAGCTTCAGGTTGTGCGCCGCCACCGCCTCCTGCATTTCATCGCCGGTCAGATGCGCCAGCGGGAAGCGCGGCTGATGCGGCGCCCACAGGTTCAGCGCGAACGACAGCTGCACCTCGCCGTCGAACTCCGGCGTGATCGACAGCCGGGTCGCGGCGAGGTGCGGCGAGGCCTGGCTGACCAGGCTCGTCACTTCGATGCGCGTGGCCCGGCCATGGTCGAGGTAGCGGTAGCGCGTGGTGAGCGTGCCCTCGTACATATCCAGCTGCTGCCGGTAGTCCTGGAACACGGCCGGATCCAGCGCGGCCTGGTTGAGCCAGAAGTGGCCGGCCGGCGAGTCGCCCGTGCTGTAGTCGATCTCGCTCCAGCCGGGCACCGCGGCCGGGCGTGCGATATCGCCCTGCGCGTAGTCCATGAACGCGACCAGGTAGGCCAGGTTGCCCTCGGTGCCGCGCGGCGCGGTCAGCGTCGACAGGTAGCCGTTGCCGAGCTGGCCGGGAAAGTAGTGGGCGAAGTCCTTCGCGGTGGCCGTCAACAGGAAGCTGGGATCGGTCGCGGCCCGCGCGCCGACGGCACCGCCAAGGCCGATGACGGCCAGTGCCGCGAGGTGCCACCGTCGACGGGATGCACGCTTCATCTCGACCTCCACGGTCTTGCCGGTCGCCGCCGGCCGCACCCCGTCCATCCGGGGGCGGCATGGTGGCGGTATTTCAGATCGCCGTACGGGTCAGCTTCGCCTTGCCATCGGCTCCGCGATCGATGCGGATGTCGTAGTGCTTGCCACGGAAGGTGATGTGCCTGAGCGTCAGCGACTTCCACCCCGGCGGCAGCACTGGCGCATACGCCTCGGCCAGACCGTCGTCCTCGATGCGCAGGCCGCTGAGGCCATAGACGAAGCTCTGCACGAAGCCGGCCGACGTCGCGAGGATGTAGCCCGCGTTGTTGGCGACGGTTTCCGTGCGCACGTTGAACGGCGGCTTCAGGAAGCCGACCAGGTTGCGCTGGATCCACTCGCCGGCGGCCTTGTCGTCGCCCAGCTCGGCGGCGCCGACGGCGAGCATCACCATCATCATTTCGTTGGGATCGTCGCCATGCACTTTCAGTTCGTGCAACTGGAACGCGAAGTCGTTGCGGCGCACCTGCGGCGACATCGGCAGGTCCAGGTTCGGATACATCAGCCAGGCCAGCGACGAGCCCATCCAGGTGATCTTGTCGTGCGGCACCGAGGCGTCGAAGTCGAGATGGCGCTGGTTCTTCTCGTCGAACGGGATGTACATCTTCGCGGCGATCGTGGCCCATTGCGGATCGGGCGCGGCGCCGACGAGCTTCGCGGCCTTGATCGCGATCTGCAGCGACTTGCGTGCGGCGGCATTGGTGAACGAGTCGTTCGGCACGTCGTCGTAGGCCTCGTCGGGCGAGGTGACGTGATGGATCTCGTAGCGATCCTGCGCCTTGTCGTACGTGACCCGGCTGACCCAGAACTGCGCGATCTCGCGGATCACCGGCCAGCCATGCTGCTTCAGCCAGGCGTCGTCACCGCTGGCGAGGTAGTACTGCCATTGCGCGATCGCGATGTCCGCATTGACGTGGATCTCGCGGAACACGCCGTAGGCGAAGTGCGGCGTGTGGTCGACGCCGGTTTCCGGATCGGCCTCCCACGGGTACATCGTGCCCTTCACGCCGTACTGCTTGGCACGTTCGCGCGCCGGCTGCATGGTGCGCGCGCGGAACATCACGATCGGCTTGGCGCGTTCCGGGTGCAGCAGGAGCAGGGCGGGGAACACCCACGAATCGCTGTCCCAGAACGCATGGCCGGCGTAGCCCGGGGTCAGCGCGCAGGCGCCCATCGGCCAGGCCGTGCCCACCGTGGAATTGGACAGCAGGTAGTACAGGTCCGAATGCACGGCGCGCTGCACGTCCGGATCGCCGTCGACCACGATGTCGGACTTCCACAGCGCGTGCCAGGCGGCCTGGTGTTCCGCGAGCAAGGCGGCGAAGCCCTTCTGGCGCGCGGCCTTGGCCAGCGCCACATCGTCGCGGGCGTCGCCGCCCCAGTCCTGCCGGGATGCGGCGATGTACTTGGTGAAGGTGTAGGTCTTGCCCTTCTGCACCTTGGCGGTGAGGTTGAGCGACAGCTTGTACGGGCCTTTTTCCAGCTTCACGCTTTCGATCGCGAGACCCGGCGGCAGCCCGATCGCGGCGGCCTCGGCCATCGTCAGGCCGTGTTCGGCGCGGCCGTCCAGCCACAGCGTCAGCGCCTTCGTGTCGCCGTCGCTGGCGAGTACGCGGGTGTAGCCGGGATACCACACGGCGGCGCGGTCGGGTGTCGGCACCGGCTTGTTGTCCAGCGTCTGGCCGCTGGCGATCACCGCCGCGATCATCTCGTCGCCGGTCATGCTGGCGATCGGGAAGCGCGGCGCATGTTCCGACCACAGCCGGATCGGGAAGGTCAGCTGCACGCTGCCGTCGAACTGCGGCGTGATGGAGAGCTGCGTCGCCGCCAGGTGGTTCGAGGCCTGGCTGACGAACGTGGTGACCTTGATGTCGGTGGACTTGTTCGCATAGTCGAAGCGATAGCTCGTGGTGAGCGTGCCGTCGTGCATGTCCAGCGTCTGCGCGTAGTCGACGAAGATCTTCTTGTCGATGCGGGTCGAATTGAGCCAGCCGCCGCCGGGGTTGTAGTCGATCTCGCTCCAGCCGGGGATGGCGGCGGGACGCGCGATGTCGCCGGGCTTGTAATCCATGAACGCGACCATGTACGCGCGGTTGCCCTCGGTGCCGCGCACCGAGGTCATCGTGGAGAAATAGCCGTTGGCCAGGTAGCTGGGGAAATACGTGCCGAAGTTTTCCGCCGTGCCGGTGAGCAGGAAGCTGGGGTCGGTGGCGACGGCGCGCGTGCTGGCGCTGGCCAGCAACAGGCCGAGCGCGATGCCTGGAAGCAGGTGGTGGCGTGGCGAAATCATCTCGACATGGCTCCTCGGGTCACGGGGCGGGGCGGTTCAATGCGCGGGGCCGAACGGGTCGGTGACGCCGGCCATCCACGGGTCGTGCGTGGCGGTGCGCCATGCGGCCAGTTGCTCGCGCAGGTCGGCCAGTGCGGCGGCATGCGCGAGATCGTCGGCCAGGTTGATCACCTCGTCGGGATCGGCGGCGAGGTCGTACAGTTCTTCGGCAGGACGGTGCCGGAAGGCTTCGAGCGTGCGTTTGCCGAGGCGGACGCCGGGCGTCGAGACGATCGCCTTCCAGCTCGGCGACAGCGCCACGTCGCTGGCGATCGGTACTTCCAGGCACGGTTCCAGATTGTGGAAGTAGCTGTACTGGCGCGTGCGCAGCGAGCGGATCGGGTAGTACTGGTTGATCTCGTGGAAGCTGTGCGTGGCGAACACGCGGTCCCAGTCGGCGGGGTTCTCGTGCTCCAGGACCGGCAGCAGCGAGCGCCCCGGCAGCGGCAGGAAATGGTAGTCCGCGGGCGCCGCCGCGCCGGCCCAGTCGAGGATCGTGGGCGTGATGTCGATCCAGCTGACCATCGCCCGGTTATGCAGGTTGCGCTCGCGCTGCTGCGGCGAGCGCACGATCAAGGGCAGGCGGATGCCTTCGCGGTAGAGGTTGTCCTTCGCGCCCGGGAACGGCCGGCCGTTGTCGCTGAGGAAGATCACCAGGGTGTCGTTCGCATGACCGCTGGCTTCGAGTTCCTGCAACAGCACGCCGACGCCGCTGTCGAGCCGGCTGACCGCTTCGCCGTACTGCGCCAGGTCGGCGCGCACCTCCGGCAGGTCGGGCAGGTGCGACGGCACCGCTACGTCGGCCGGCGCGTAGCGTTCGCGCTTCACTTCGGGCCAGTCGCGCGTGTTGCCGAATTGCGAGGGATCGCCGGCGCGGTGCGGATCGCTGTAGCCGACAGTGAGGAAGAACGGCCGCCCCGCCTGCGCGCGCATCCAGTGTCCCGCCGCATGGCCCATCGCGGCGACGTCGCGGTTGCCGGCCTGCTCCGGCAGCAGCCACGCGTCGTAGTCCAACAAGGCCAGCGGCTTGACGTGCAGCTTGCCGACGAGCGCCGTGGCGTAGCCGGCCTGCTTCAGCATCCACGGCAAGGTCTTCACGTTGTCCAGCAGCGAGAAGTTGTGCACGTCGTGGCTCAGGCCGTACATGCCATTGGTGTGCGAATAGAGACCGGTGTACAGCGTCGCGCGGCTCGAACTGCACGACGACACGGCGGCATACGCGTCGGTGAACAGGCTGCCTTCGCGGGCCAGCCGATCGAGCACGGGCGTCCTCAGCGTGCCGCCGCAGCAGCCCAGGTCATAGCCCAGGTCGTCGGCCACGATCAGCAGCACGTTGCGACCGGGCCGATCATCCCGGCGGCTGGCCGCAGGTGCGACGGCGCGGGCGGGTGTCGCCGCGGCCATGCCCGGTCCCAGTGCGGCGCCCGCGGCGGCGACACTGGCGGCAAGAAATTCGCGGCGGCTGAGGCTCATGGCAGCGCTTCTGCCGGCGCGACGGCGGGGACGGCGGCGCGATCGGTTTCGCGCTTGAAGAAGAACAGCGTGACCAGGATCAGGGTCATCGGCAGCAGCGAGAAATAGAACGCGTGGATGCCGTCGAAGCTGGCGAACACCCGCGCCGTGATGTACGAACCCATGGTGCCGCCGAGCGCGGAGAACACCACGATCAACCCGGTCATCGCCGCATGCATCGGCTTGGGCAGCGAGCTCAGCGCCACCGAGTTGATCACCGGGTAGATCGGCGCCATCAGCAGGCCGAGCAGCGGGATCAGGTACGCCGCGATCGGCGCGTTGAACCAGCCGACGTGCGGCTGCGCCACGACACCGCGCGCCAAGGGCAGCACCACCATGACCAGCACGGCCATCGCCACCACGCATACATTGAGAAGCACATGCCAGCGCACGCGCTTGAGCACGACGCCGGCGCCGATGCGTCCCAGCGCGGTCATGCCGGCGAGGATGCTGGCGAACTGGATGCTCATGGCGTTGGGAAGCTTCAGGATCTCGTTGTTGAAGGTGGGCAGCCAGGTGCCGAAACTCTGTTCGATCAGTACGTACAGGAACGCCGAGGCCAGGAACACGTACACCAGCGGCCGTACGAACAGCTGCAGCATCTCCAGCAGCGAGTCGGAGAATGAATTGTTGTGCCCGTGCGCATGCGCGGCGCTTTCGTCCAGCCGGCTGCTCCCGAGCAGCAAGATGACCAGCGCGCAGGCAGCGGCCAGCAGCCAGTACACGTTGAACCACACCGGATTGCCCGGGTGCAGCGGGTCGACGAATGCACTGAAGATCCAGTTGCCGCCGAGCACGCCGACCATGAACAGGCCTTCGATGGTGTTGGTCAGCCGCGAGTGGGCGATGCGGTCCGTGGTGAGCAGGCCGATGGAGGAATACACGCAGACCTTGGTCATCGCAAAGCCGACGCCCACGCAGGCGAACAGCAGCCGCGTGGTGAGGAAACTGGGGTAGAGCGGCATCAGCAGGCAGGCGCCGCCGACGATGGCCAGGGCCAGCATCATCGAGCGCCGGTAGCCGAACATGGGCAGGAACGAGGCGACCAGGAACGAGGTGAACGCGATCGTGAGGTCCTTGTAGCGTTCCAGCGCACTGGCCTCGGGCTTGTCGATGCCGAAGGTGGCGATCGACTGCAGGATCACCGTGCCGACGCTGTTGAGCAGGATCGCGAAGATCATGTAGATCAGCGCCAGCGCAATGATCATGCGGATTCGGTTCATGTCACCCCCGGTGCTACGGCGTGTCCGGCTTCAGGAAAGTCGCACTTCGGAAAAGCGCGGTCCGGGCCGCTCTGAGGTACGGCCCGGACCACGCGTGCCGCTGAACTAGAACAGGTACTTCACCTGGAAGTTGATCTCGCGGCCTTCCAGTGGCCGGGCCAGGATCACGCCGCCGGAAACGGCGGTACCGAAGATGCGCGAGTTGCTTTCCGTCAGGCCCAGCTCGTTGGTGACGTTGGTGCCCTGCAGGCGCAGCTGCCAGTTCTTCTGGACGTTGGCGATCACGCCGAAGTCCCATGTGCTGTAAGTGCCAAGCTGCTGCAGGCCCGACTGATCCTGCGTATGCGGGCCGACGTGCGTATAGGTCACGAAGGCGGTCACGTCGCCCCATGCGAACGGTATCCGGTAGCTCGGCGTGAACATGTAGCGGAACTTCGGTTGGCGCTGCAACTGCACGCCATTGATGAACTGACAGCCGCTCACGCCGGTCACCACGTTGGTGAACTTGAAGCAGGAATTATTGTGCGAGTAGTGGCCGTCGAGGTAATTGGCCACCAGCATCAGCTTCAAGTTCTCGATCGGGGTGATCGCACCGGACAGGTTGATGCCCTTGGAATCGGAGCCGTACAGCGCCGGCGCTCCCACCGGCGTGCCGGCGCCGTCCGTGGGCTGGAACGACAGGCCATTGAACTGCTTGTGGTAAATGCTGATGTCGGCGTAGATCAGATCCGACTGGTATTTGAAGCCGCCCTCGAGGTTCTGGATCTTCTGCACCGGAGCGGTGTTGCCGGTGGTGGCGCCGCGGATGCCGTTGTCGAAGTCGGCAAAATGCACGCCCTTGTTGGCACGCACGTACACGCTCATGTTGTCGGCCAATTGGTAGTTGGCGCCGACGGTCCACGAGGTGTGGGTCTTGTTGTAGTTGGTGTTGGCGAAAGTGCCGTTACACACCGGTACCGAGTTGTTGTAGAGCGTGTTCGGATCGCCGTCCAGCGGGACGTTGGTGAGATTGCACACGTTGTTGGTCGCGTCCTGGTTCTCGAGACGCGCCGAGGCATCGAACAACCAGGGGCCTACGCGCCACGAATCGGACAGATAGAACGCCTTGT
>Ga0207647_10003102_pt1 | contig 12484 bp, 6 predicted proteins | sample KBSCornC2_FD_184295 | JGI IMG/M metagenome (GOLD analysis project Ga0207647, IMG submission 184295) | Corn rhizosphere microbial communities from Kellogg Biological Station, Michigan, USA - C2 (SPAdes) (version 2) | ecosystem: Host-associated > Plants > Roots > Rhizosphere ...
CACCGCGAACGGCAGCTGCGTGATGACCACGGTTTCGCAGAGCTTGCCAGGCAGGTCGAGACCTTCGCCGAACGAAGCGAGACCGAACAGCGTGCTGCCTTTTCCGGCCTCGACATCGGCGATGTGCTCGGCCACCAGCTGCGCCTTGCCGAGCGAGCCCTGCGCGCGCACCTTGCGCACGTATTCGATCGGCAGCTTCTGCAGCACGCGATCGAGTTTCATGCGCGAGGTGAACAGCACCAGATTGCCGGCCGCCCAGTCCAGGTGCGTGGCGAGCCAGTCGCAGATTTCCTGCACATGTTCTTCGCGCGCGTCAGGCAAGGAACGCAGGGCAGGCACTTCCAATCGGGCCTGCGTGGCGAGGTCGAACGGTGAAGGCAGGCTCAGCGTCACCGCTTCGTCCGGCAGGCCCACCGCATCGGCGAAGCCGCGAAAGTTGCCGCCCGCGCTCAGCGTCGCGGAGGTCATCACCACCGCGCTCGCATTGCCCCACAGCACGCTGCGCAGCAGTCCGCCCGCCGACACGGACGACGCATGGCAGACCAGTTGCTGGTCGACGCTCATGGTTACCCAGCGCGCGAGCGGCGGTGCGTTCTCGCCATCCGACGCCGACCATGCACGCCACGTGCGCAGCTGACGGTCGATGCGTTCCAGCGCCATCCCCAGCTCGCGCGACAGCGCCTCGTGGGTGGGCCCGCTTTCGGTCATCTCCAGCACCGCGCGGCGCACCGCACCGACCCAGCGTTCGATCTCGCCGGTGAACACGTACAGCGCACGCGCGTGTTCCACCCACGCTTCCGGCAACTGGCCGAGCGAGCCGCGATACATCGGCTCGTCGTCGTCGGGCGAAGGCAGCCAGCCGAGGCGGATTTCCTTCTCCAGTTCCTCCAGCGCGTCGCTGAGTTCCTGCAGTTTCTGGTCGCCGGCGTCCAGCGCCAGCTTGCCGATCACTTCCTTGTCGGTGAGCGAATACGCCGCGTGGATCTGCCGGCCGAGACGGCTCAGCTGGCGCACGGCGGCGGTCATGTAGACCTCGGCCGCACCGCGATCGATCGCCTTGCTGGGAACGTGGTGGCCTTCGTCGAAGATGTACAGCGTCTCGTCCGGCTTGGGCAGGATCACGCCGCCGAAGCCGTCTTCTTCGCGCGGCATGGTGAGGTCGGCCAGCACCAGGTCCTGGTTGGCCACGATGATGTCGGCGTCGCCTACCGCACGGCGTGCGGCGAAGAACGGGCAGTTCATGAACAGCGCGCACTTGCGGCCGGTGCAGCCGCCCGCGCTGGTGGTGATCATCGGGCGCAGCACGTCGCTGATCGGTTCGGGCGCCGCGTCGATGTCGCCGTCCCACTCATGGCGATCGAACAGGCCGGCCAGCTTGGACAAGGCTTTTTTGTCGCGCTCCTGCGGCGGCTTGGTCCACAGCGCGAGATCCGCGTCGAAGCCCAGGCCCATCTGTGCCGTCTCGTTGAGGCTGTTGCTGGCCATGGCGAGATTGCGCGGGCACAGGTAACGCCCGCGGCCCTTGGCCAGCGCCACCTTCGCCTCGGTGCCATTGAGCTTGAGATACAGCGGGATATCGCGCTGCACCAGCTGTTCCTGCAGCGCCACCGTCGCCGTGGCGATCAGCAGCTTCTTCTTCTGCGCCCGCGCCACTTCGACGCCGGCGATCAGGTAGGCCATCGACTTGCCGGTGCCGGTGGGCGCCTCGATCACCGCCGCGCCACCTTCCTGCGCCAATGCCTTGGCCACCTCGGCGATCATCTTTCCCTGCGACGCACGCGCACGGAAGCCCGGCAGGCCTTCCTTCAGGCGCGTATAGGCGGCGCGGATCGCGTCTTTGGTGGTGTCGGTGAGCATGGGGCGAATGGGCGCGTGCGTTCGCGTCGGTCGCGCATTCTCTCATGCCCGGGCCGGGTCTGCCGGGCGGCGTGGAAAACCCGGGCTTGATACGGTCTTGCGCAAAAAAGAAGGGCCGGCCAGGCCGACCCTTCCACCCCAAACCCCCAGGCTGCCACCCAGGTTCAGAAGTTGTAGTTGAAGCCCGCGTAGTAGGCGCGGCCGATGGCATCGTAGAGACCGCCACCGAAGCTGTTGCCGAAGATGTTGACCGGCGGATCGCGGTCGAACACGTTGGTGATGCCGACGTATCCCTGCCAGCCGCTCTTGCCGAAGGTGTAACCGGCCTTTACGTCGTTGAAGAAGCCAGCGCCCGCCTTGATGGGCGTGGTCTGCAACGGGTTGGATGCGTAGCTCTCGTTGCTCACGCGCAGCATCGAGGAGAAGTAGTGCATGTTCCAGTTGAACAGCCAGTTGTTCATCGTGTACGACGTGCGCAGCATGCCCTTCCACTTCGGGAAGCCCAGCGTGCCGTTGTCCTGCACGGTGTTGGTCGGGTCGTCCTGGAACGGGTGCTCGGTGTAGGCGATGACCTTGGTCACGTCCAGGTCGAAGCGCAGCTTGCCCGGGCCAACTTCATGCGAGTAGTACGCGCCGATGTCCACGCCCGACGTGCTGAGCGAGGAGATGTTCTGGTTGGTCGAGTTGATGAAGTTCAACTCGTGGTCCGGACCACGCAGGGCATTGGCGCAGTACGGATTGTTGATGCCCGTGGTGGAATCGACGCAATGGTTGGCGATGTCCGTGCCGCTGGGTGCGCTGATGGCGTCGGTCAGCTTGATGTTCCAGTAGTCGGCGGTCAGGCCGAAACCAGGCAGGAACTCGGGCGTCAGAACGATGCCACCGGTCCAGGTGCGGCCATGCTCCGGCCTCAGGTCGGGGTTGCTGCCCGAGATGCCGGCGATCGTGGCCGTGTTGCTGGACGTCCAGCCGGCCGGAATGCCCAGCGCCTGACAGTTTGCTGCACGCACGGCGGGGTCCGGACCGTTCTTGATTTGCTTCGCCGAGCACGGGTCGGTGATGGTGAAGTAGTTCTGCGATTGGCCGCCGAACAGTTCGCCGATGTTCGGTGCACGCACCGCGCTGGACAGGGTGCCACGCAGGCGGACATTGCCGTCGATGGCCCAATCCAGACCCCAGCGCCAGGCCTTGGTGTGGCCGATGGTGCTGTAGTCGGAGAAGCGCGCGGCGGCGTCGAAAGTCAGGTTCTGTACGAACGGACGGTTCGTCAGCAGCGGCATCGCCGTTTCGACGAAGCCTTCCTTCACGTTGTACGCGCCGCTGGACGGCGGAATCGCGTTGAGGAAGGTCAGCCCGGCCACGTCCAGCGGATCGGTGATCTGGCGGCTGCTTTCACGACGGAATTCAGCACCGGCCACGAGGCTGGCGGCGCCCGCGTCGAACGGCATCTGGAACAGGTTGTTGTTGGTGACGGTACCGCCGCCAACGAACTGCGTCAGGCGCGAGGTGGTCGTTGTGGTGGTGTTGAACCACTGCGCTGCCGCCGAATTGATCGCGCCCACACCGAAGATGCTGGTGGGTACGCAGCCGCCGCCCAGGGCGATCGGGTCGAGCACGCCGCCGGCATTCGGGTTCACCGCATTGGGGTTCAGCGAGGAACGGCAGACAATGTTGCCGCTGGGATCGCGAACCGCGTCGATCGAGGCATAGAAGCGGTCGTTGATGCGGTTGTTGAGGTTATGGCGGGTTTCGTCCGTCCAGCCATAGTTGACGGAGGCATCGTATTCCCAGTCGCCGGCGATCACGCCATTGGCGCCGATGACGCCGCGCGTGGTGTTGCGCTTGGTGTCTTCGCCACGCAGGCCGGCATCGAGGTCGAAGCGCGCCACCTTGATCGACTTGAGCTTGTTCGCGTCCATCACGGCCGCGAGGGTGGGGTCGATGTAGGCGTTGTCGCGGGTAATGACGTAGGCACTGCCGCCGCTGCCGAACGCCGGCTGGCCGGACTTGGTCACGTCGACGTGGCTGTAGGTACCTTCGGCGTACAGGTGCTGTTCGGGCGTGATGTCGAACGAGGCGACGCTGCTGAGCGTGGTGCGCTTGTACTTCGGCTGCAGCTGCAGCACCTGGTTCACGTCGGTGCGGTCGCAGTCGCTGCAGCGGCCGGTATTGTCGTACGGACCGTTGAAGTTCTGGTGGCGCACCGAGCCATCCGGATTGAAGACATAGCGCTTGCCGATGGCCGTCGAGCTGCCGGTCGAGAACGTGCCGCCGGCATAGTTGGTGTAACCGCCGCCGTTGGCGAAGAGTGCCGAGTCATACGGACCGTCCGGGGTCAGGATGGACGCGTAGGCCTTGTTGCCGAAGCGGTCGTGGAACATGAGCTCGTCCTGCTCGGTATGTTCCACCGAGGCGGCGATATTGCCGCGGTTGTCGGCGAAGTTCATGCCGCCGGTCAGCGAGATCAGGCCCTTGTTGAAATTGCCGTGCTCGGACGTGCCGAGCTGGGCATGCAGGTTGGCGCCCTGGTAGTTCTTCTTCAGGATGAAGTTGACCACGCCGGTCACCGCGTCCGCGCCGTACACGGCCGAAGCGCCACCGGTGATGATTTCCACGCGCTCGACCCAGTCCGCCGGGATCAGGTTGACGTCCACCGAGGTATCGCCCGCGCTGGCGCCGACGAAACGACGGCCGTTCACCAGCACCAGCGTGCGGCTGGTGCCGAGGTTGCGCAGATCCTGGAACGACTCACCGGCGGTGCCGATGAAGCGGTTGGAGTTACCCATGGTGAACGAGGTCGCCAGCTGCGGCAGCGTCGTCATGAGGTCGCCGATGTTGATCGCGCCGGTAGCCTTGATGTCGGCCGCGGACAGCACGCTGATGGGCGTGGGCGAGATCACGTTCGGGTTGGAGATGCGAGTACCGGTGACGGTGACCGTCTCCAGGTTCGCTGCCTTCTTGGCATCGGCGCTGGTGTCAGCGTTGGCGGCATCCTGCGCCATGACGGGGCCTGCGAGCGCCGCCATGCAGGCCAGCGCGAGCAGATTACGGGTGTGGATGAAAGAGTGTTTCATGGGACCGCCTCCCTACGGTTTAGGTTTTTTGAAGCCGACAGAACACGTCGCCACCTCGACGAGGTGGACGCGGTCGGCATTTGGGGATACGCAACTTGCTGCGGGGTGACGGCAAGTTGTTACGATTCGATCACATTTTCCTGTCGCATGGCTGACGACAACGCTGTCTCTTTGAGAAGCGAGATGCGATGGCTGCTGTCGCTCATACGCAACAATAGCTGTAGGGATGAACGAGGCAGGCGCGTGTCAATGCGTTGCGTTGATCTGCAGTGCCACCGCCTCGGCGACGCGGATGCCATCCACTGCCGCGGAAAGAATGCCGCCCGCATAGCCCGCGCCTTCGCCGGCGGGATACAGGCCGTGCGTGTTGAGGCTCTGGTAGTCCTCGCCTCGGCGGATGCGCACGGGCGATGAGGTGCGGGTTTCCACGCCGGTGAGCACGGCGTCGCGCATGGCGAAGCCCTTGATCTGCCGATCGAACGCAGGCAGCGCTTCGCGGATGGCTTCGATGGCGTAGTCGGGCAGGGCCGGCGCAAGGTCGGTGAGGTGCACGCCAGGCTTGTACGACGGTTGCACGCTGCCGAATGCCGAGGACGCCTTTCCCGCCAGGAAATCGCCGACCAGCTGACCGGGCGCGCTGTAATCGCGGCCGCCGAGTTCGTACGCGCGCGATTCCAGCGCGCGTTGCAGCGCGATGCCGGCGAGCGGGCTGCCGCTGTCGTCGAACGCGGCGAAATCCTTGGGATCGATGCCGACCACGATGGCGGCATTCGCGTTGCGTTCGTTGCGCGAATACTGGCTCATGCCATTGGTCACCACGCGCTCGGGCTCCGACGCCGCGGCGACCACCGTGCCGCCGGGGCACATGCAGAAACTGTAGACCGAGCGGCCCTGACCTTTATGAGCACCCTTGCAGTGATGCACCAGCTTGTAGTCGGCCGCACCGAGGATGGGATGCCCCGCCTGCGGGCCGAAGCGCGCCTGGTCGACGATCGACTGCGGATGCTCCACGCGGAAGCCGATCGAAAACGGCTTGGCTTCCATGTACACGCCACGTTCGTGCAGCTGGAAGAACGTGTCGCGTGCGCTATGGCCCACGGCGAGCACCACGTGGTCGCTGAGCAGTCGCTCGCCGCCGGCCAGCACCACGCCGCGGATCTGCCGCGTGCCATCGGCACCGGTATCGATGAGGAAATCGTCCACGCGCTGGGTAAAGCGGATCTCGCCGCCGAGCGACTCGATGGTCGCGCGCATGTTCTCCACCATCGTGACGAGGCGGAAGGTGCCGATGTGCGGTTTGCTGACGTAGAGGATTTCCTCCGGTGCGCCGGCCTGCACGAATTCGGTGAGCACCTTGCGGCCGTGGTGGTGCGGATCGGAAATCTGGCTGTGCAGCTTGCCGTCGGAGAAGGTGCCCGCGCCGCCTTCGCCGAACTGCACGTTCGATTCGGGCTCCAGCTTGCGCTTGCGCCACAGGCCCCAGGTATCCACGGTGCGTTCGCGCACCGCCTTGCCGCGATCGAGGATGATGGGCCGGTAACCCATCTGCGCGAGCAGCAGGCCTGCGAACAGACCGCACGGGCCCATGCCGATCACGATGGGACGCTGCGCCAGGTGCTCCGGCGCTTTCGCCACGAAGTGGTAGCTGGTGTCGGGCGTGGGCTGCACGTGCTTGTCGTCGGCGTGGCGCTTCAGCACGCCTGCTTCATCGGTCAGTTCCACGTCCAGCGTGTAGATCAGCTGGATGGCGCCCCGCTTGCGCGCGTCGTAGCCGCGGCGGAATACGGTGACCTGGCGAATCGCATCCTTGCCGAGCCCGAGCTTCGCGCGCACCGCCGCGGCGATAGCCTCTTCGGGATGGTCGAGCGGGAGCTTGATGTCGGTGAGTCGGATCATGCGAGGAAACTTGCCGGACCTGGATAGGCCGGCATTTTCGCATGGTCGGGCGCCGTGGCGGGCATGGTGCCTTGATCGCGCACTGGGTGCGCTCCTACAGGGGATCGATAGCTCTGTAGGAGCGCACCCAGTGCGCGATCACCACGCCGGGTGTTATCCCTCCGCCGCGATCTTGCGCAGCGTCTGCTCGAACACCTCGGGCGGCTGGCCGCCCTGGATCAGGTAGCGATCGTTGATGATCACCGACGGCACCGCGCTGACGCCCTGCGACTGGTAGAACTGCTCCTGTGCCCGCACGTCCTGCGCATAGCGGCCCTCGGCCAGCACATGGCGCGCCTCGACGGGATCGAGGCCGACCTGCGCCGCCACGTCCACCAGCACGTCGCGCGAACTCACGTCGCGGCCGTCAGTGAAATAGGCCGCGAGCAACGCCTGCTTCAGTTCGGGCTGGCGCCCCTGCAGGGCGGCCCAGTGCAGCAGGCGGTGCGCATCGAAGGTGTTCACGATGCGCTTGCGCTTGTCCATGTTGAAGGTGAAGCCGACGTCGGCGCCACGCTGGCGGATCGCTTCCTGGTTCTGCGCCATCTGTTCGGGCGTGCTGCCGTACTTGCGCGCCAGGTGCTCCCCCACGTCCTCGCCTTCGGGCGCCATCTGCGGATTGAGCTCGAACGGCTGAAAATGCATGTCGACCGTGACATCGCCGCCGATGTTGGCGAGCGCCTTCTCCAGCGACTTCAGGCCGACGGCGCACCACGGGCACACCACGTCGGAGACGAAATCGATCTTGAGATTGGCGGGAGTGGACATGGACGAATCCTCTGAACGGGTCCGCCTTCAGTGGGTGCGGACCGCCCCGCAATCAAGGGCGAGGAGGGCGCGTTGGCGCCGCTCCTCGTCGCTCGGCAGGCTCAGGGCTTGCCGATGAAGTCCATCTTGCCCAGGTCAGCGCCGGCCTCGCGCAGGATGGCGTAGGCGGTGGTGCAGTGGAAGAACAGGTTCGGCAGTACGAAGTGCAGCAGGTAACCCTCGCCTTCGAAGTGCTGCTCGCCGCTGCGCGTCTTGATGGTGACGGCGCGGGTTTCGCTGCCATCGATCTGGTCGGCCTTGAAGCCCTTGATGTAGTCGAGCGCGCGCTCGATGCGGGCGTGCAGTTCGGCAAAGCTGGTCTCGTTGTCCTCGAACTTCAACGGATCCACGCCGGCCAGGCGCGCAGCGCCGTTCTTCGCCATGTCGGTGGCGATCTGCACCTGGCGCGTGAGCGGCAGCATGTCCACGGTGAGGCGACCCTGCAGCAACAGCGCGGGTTCGTACTTGCGGGCCTCGGCGTGCGCCTCGCCCTTGCGCAACACGTGCTGCAGGTTGCTCAGCGCGCGAAGGAAGACGGGAACAGAGGCCTGGTACATCGACAAAGTCATGGGGAATGCTCCGGTGGTTCGGGGGTGGTAACGGTGCCTTGAAGCGTGACGACCGAGGAAAGCTCGCCGGTCATGCCGCTATCCGGGGAAACGTCGGCCTTGGCGAGGTCGCCTGCATGGCGGGTAACGCGCAAGGCGATCACGGCGCCGACCGCCAACAGGACAGCCGACAACAGGAAGGCCAGGCCCGGCACGTGGATGCGCGAGGCCGGCGAAATCGAGAACGAGAACACCTGCGCGAACAGGAACGGGCCGAAGATGCCGGCAAAACTCGCGAGGCTGCTGATCGCACCTTGCAGGCGGCCTTGCTCGGAAGGATCGACCTGGTGCGTCATCAGCGACTGGATCGGCGGCTGCGAGAGACCCCACAGCGCCATCAGCGGGATGCCGAGCAGGAACACCGTGCCGGTGTGGGCGATGCCCATCACCAGGAAAGAGCCGATGCCGCACAGCATGCCGCCCAGCATCAATCGCCGCTCGCCGAACTTCGGCGCCAGCTTGCGGGTGAGCACGGCCTGCACGAAACCGTCGCAGGCACCGACCAGCATCAGCACGTAGCCCACCGCCTGCGGGCCCCAGCCGTAGCGGTAGTCCGCATAGAGCACGAAGGTGGTCTGCAACACGTAGTGCGCGAGGTAGACCAGGAACATCACCACCGCGAGGCCCATCACCAGCGGATAGCGCCGCAGCAGCTTCAACGAGCCGAGCGGGTGCGCGCTATGCATTTCGAAGCGCTGCGTGCGTTTTTCCTTCGGCAGCGACTCGGGCAGCACGAACAGGCCGTACAGGAAATTGCACGCGGCCAGTCCGCCCGCCACCCAGAACGGCAGGCGCAGGTGGATGTCGCCCAGGAAGCCGCCCAGCCCGGGGCCGATGATGAAGCCGAGCCCGAACGCACTGCCCAGGATGCCGTACGCCGCGGCGCGCTTCTCCTTCGGCGTGATGTCGGCGATGTACGCATTGGCGGTGGTGAAGCTCGCCGCCGTCATGCCAAGCACCACGCGCGCGACGAACAGCAACCACAAGGTGGGCGCCAGCGCGAGCACGATGAAATCGATGGCGAGGCCCGCATTGGAAATGAGGATCACCGGCCGCCGTCCAAAGCGATCCGACAGCGCGCCCTGCACCGGCGAGAACGCGAACTGCACGAGGGCGAAGACGGTGCTGAACACGCCCACCCACCATGCCGCTTTCGCGATGCCGCCGCCGGCGAGTTGTTCGATCAGATGCGGCAACACCGGAATCACGATGCCGAACGCAAGCATGTCCAGCACGACGGTGATGAAGATGAACGCGATCGCGGCACGGCGGCGCGGATGATGTTCGTTGGTGGTCGGCTGGTCCATGGGGCATGGCGTCGCGGCGAAGTCCGCACCATAGCCGATTGCGTGTGACGGGGCGTGTGCCGTGCAGTAGGCGTTTCCCGTCTACTCAGAATGAGGTGGCGGCAGCCTTTCCTGTAGGAGCGCACCCAGTGCGCGACCGCAGACTGTTGGCATCTCCGCTCCGTAGGCTTTTCGCGCACTGGGTGCGCTCCTACAGAGGGATCGGGTTCTCGTGAAAAGTTACGTCAGCCTTGCGGAGGCTGGGTCAGCTCGCGGGCGTCGAGGTAACCGTCGTGGTTGCGGTCCAGCTTGTGGAACTGGCGCCGGAGGTTGTCCTGGAACTGTTTGAGCGTGACGGGCTTGCCGTATCCTCCCGGCAGCTCCTCGCTCTCCAGCACGTCATCGCCATTGGTGTCGAGGCGCTGGAAGCCTTCGCTGAGGTGCGCCACGTACTCGGCTTCGCTCACGCGGCCGTCGCCATCGGCGTCGAACAGGCGCAGATACTCGGCCGGCGTGCTCTGCGCATGCGCGAGCATGGGCAAGAACAGCAGCAGGCCGAGTCGACGCATCGTCAGGCCGCCTCGGTACGCCGCCGCAGCACGGCCAGCGGTTGCGCCCAGGTGGCGCCCGGACGGCGCTTGCTGGTGACGAGCGTGAGGTCGCTCGGCTGGAACACATTGATGTTGTGCGTGGCTGGCGTGGTGAGGATGTACTGCGCGCGCGTGGACTTGAGGAATGCGCCCACCTTGTCGATGTTGAAGATGTCCAGGTGCGCGAACGGCTCGTCGATGAAAACGAAGCCGCCAGGGCGGTCTTCGTCGCGCATCAGCGCCACCAGCAGCAACAGCGACTTCATCACCTGCTGGCCGCCCGACGCTTCGCCGTCGTCCATGCCGATCCAGCCCTTCTTGTCGAATTCGAAGCGTACCGTAAGGCCGGCTTGCGCCAGCGCCAGGTCTTCGTTGGACAGTTCAGGGAGATCCACTTCGACGCCGATGCCTGCCAGGTCCGCCAGCGACTTGAGGTTGCGCGCGTAGCGCTTCACCGTGTTGCGCAGCACGTTGAGATAGGCCGCGCGCGCCTCGTGGGTGATGCGTGCGGAGCGCTCCAGGTGCACGCGGCGGCGCTGCAGGTCCTGCTTCAGGCCGTCGTGGTCGTTGGCGTACTTGTCGCGCAGCGGCAGGCAGCCTTGGTCGGTTTCCCAATGGCCTTCGTTGAGGCGGCGCTCGATGCGCTCGATCTCGCGGCGCACGGCAGCCGGCGATTCGTAGCGTTCGCGCAGTTCCGCCATGGCGCGACGGCCGCGATGCACGGGCCGCACGTGGCTGCGCTTGTGGCGGAACGCCTTGAGTCGGTCGGCCTGTTCGTTGCGGAACTGGTTGAACTGACGTGCGCTGTCGGCGAGTTGCTGCTGTACCTGTTTGTGCTCGCGCGCTTCGTTGTCGCGCAGGCGGGAATTCTGCAAGCGCTTCTCGCGCACGCCTTCGTAGTGCGCCTCGGCGGCGGCATAGCTGTCGGCGCAGCGTTGCACGTCGTCCTGCAACGCGGCCTGGGCCTCGTGCGCCTCGGCGAATTCGTCGGCACGGTCGGCGAGCTGGCCGCTGGCGTTGGCGCCGCGCAGCAGGCTTTCCGCGTCGGCCGCCTGTTGCTGCCATTGCTTGCGCTGCTCGGTGAGGTTGCGCAGTTGCTGTTCGATCGACTGCAGGCGCGCCTCGCCTTCGCGCAGCTGGCGCTCGCGCGCCGCGCTGCCGAAATACACGTCGTCCACGCCCAGGTGGCGGCCGCCGCGGCGTTCGCGGAAATAGCCTTGCGGCGTGATCCAGTCCTGGTCCTTGGCGAGCTTGGCGCCCTCGGCGACGTCTTCGACGCGGCGGATGCGGTCGAGCTGGCGCAGCAGCCATTCCGGCGCCGCGGCGGTGAAGTCCACCACTTCCAGCAGCGAGCCGCGCGTGGGCGGCGTGGCAGGCGCGCGCTCGGCCACCACGAAGTGCTTGAAGCGATGCTGTTCGCCCAGGCGCCAGGCGGCTTCGCGATCGCGCGGGTGATCGAGCAGCACGACGTGGCGATAGCCAGCCAGCACCGCTTCCACCGCGGCCTGCCAGCGCGGCTCGACGATCTCCACGATCTCGCTCAGCATGCTGTGGCCGATGCCGGCGTCATCCAGCGCGCGGCGGAACGACTGCTCGAACTCCGGCGTGTAACGCTGGCCGCGGCGCCACGCGCCGAGCTGCACGGTGAGCGTGCTCAACTGTTCGCGCAGACGCACTTCATCGTTCTGCAGGCGACCGAGCTGGCTGCGCGCCTCGACGAGGAGCTTGCCCTGCTGCTCGTGATCCGCGCCGTCCTGTTCGGCGACCAGCTTGCGCAGGTGCTGTTCCTGCTTGAGCAGGGTGGCGTTCTCGGTTTCGGCGCGGCGCGCGTCGTCCAGTTGCTGCTTGGCCTGCTGGCGTGCCTGGTCGGCGGTGTGCTGTTCGCCACGCAGGGATTCCTCGCCTGCATCGAGTGACTGCAGGCGAAGCTGCAGCTCGACGTCGCGCGCGGAAAGATCGCGGCATTTGCGCTTGAGGCCGAGCAGCTGCGGACGTGCGCCACGGATCGCGGCATGCAGTTCCGCCAGCTCCGTGCGCGGCAGTGTTTCGGCGACGAGATCGGTGTGTTCGTGCTTGAGCGCATCCCACTCCTGCCATGAACGCACGCGGCCCTCGGCTTCCTGCAGGCTCACGCCGATCAGCGAGAGCTGGTGTTCCAGGCCATGCAGTTCGCGGTCGGCTTCCACATGCTCGTTGCGTGCGCGCTGGTAGTCCTCCAGCACGGTCTTGTCGCCGAACACGTCGAACACGAGGTCGAGCAGCGCCTTGGGCGCCAGCTGGCACAGCTTGTCGGTGGCCCCCTGTTCCAGCGTGAGCACGCGGCGGAT
>Ga0207647_10003103_pt1 | contig 12483 bp, 9 predicted proteins | sample KBSCornC2_FD_184295 | JGI IMG/M metagenome (GOLD analysis project Ga0207647, IMG submission 184295) | Corn rhizosphere microbial communities from Kellogg Biological Station, Michigan, USA - C2 (SPAdes) (version 2) | ecosystem: Host-associated > Plants > Roots > Rhizosphere ...
TGACCGCGCTGGCACAAAATCTCACCGCCGCGGGTTCCGCGACCGTGGCCCTTGACCCCGATACGCTGCAGCCGGTCTATGGAGATCTGCAGCAGCGCAACGCCACGCTGGGCGGCGATGTCTTCGACGGGCATTACCGGCTCTACAACGTGACGTTCAACACCGACTTCGGCTGGGCAAAGCTGATGTCGTCGAGCAGCTACGGCACGCTCGATGCGGTCACCAACACCGACGCGACTTCGCTCCTGTACCTGGGCCCGCAAGCCAATGGCCGACCTTACGGGACACTGGAACAGGCCACGATCCCCCAGACCAAGGCCACCCAGGAATTCCGCCTGTCATCACCGAAATCGCAAACGGTGGAATGGCTGGGCGGCGTATTCTGGACCCGCGAGACCGGCAACAACGCACAGAACATCTACGCGAGCGATTACTACAGCGGCACGCCGCAGCCCTCGCCATTCGGCATCCCCATCGGCGGCGACTTGCAGCCGAGCACCTACGAGGCCTACGCCGCGTACGGAAGCGTTACCTGGCACGTCACGGACCGCTTCGACGTGGAAGCGGGCTTGCGCTACAGCCACGACAAGCAGCATTACACCGAAATCGGATACGGACTCCTGTTCGGCGGCGTTCCGCCGACCGTGTTGCTCGACAAGCGTTCTTCCGACAGCAGCACCACATTTTCATTGACGCCGACGTTCCACATCGACGACAACAACATGCTGTATGCGCGGGTGGCATCAGGCTTCCTGCCCGGTGGCCCGAACATCGTTCCCGTCGGCGTCCCCAATGTGCCGGCGACCTTCAGTCCGACCAAGCTGACCGACTACGAGGTGGGCCTGAAATCGACGTCGCCCGATGATCGGGTGATGGTCGATCTGTCCGCCTACTACATCGACTGGACCAAGATCCCGCTGACCACTTTCGAAAACAATTTCACCTTCCTGACCAGTGGTGGGCAGGCCAAGAGCAAAGGGCTGGAAGCCACCGTCTCGTGGATTCCGGCGCCGGGCCTCAGGCTGTCGGCCAATGCTTCCTACAACGACGCCACCTTGACCAAGGATGCTCCGTATCCATCCAACGGGAAGCGCGGCGATCCGTTGCCCTACGCGCCGCAATTCACGCTGGGCTTGAGCGGCGACTACGACTTCGCGCTGGGTGGCGGTTGGCACGGCTATGTGGGCGCGAGCTACCAATACGTCGGCGAGCGCGCGACCGACTTCGCGTTCAGCTACCCGGTCGCGGGCGTCCTGCCCCCGCTGCCGTCGAGCCCCACCATTCCGGGCTACAACACCATCAATCTGCGCGCGGGCGTGAACCGCGGTCAGTGGAGCATCGACGCCTACGTCAAGAACCTGACCAACCAGCGTGGCATCGTGCAGGCGAGCACCTTCCAGAATTACGTACCGGTCGCGGGGGAGCCCAATCCGGTCACCGGGAGAATGGAAGACAACGCCACGATCATCACGCCCCGCATGTTCGGCATTTCGGTCAGCAGGAATTTCTGAGCCAGGGATACGGCATTCGCCGCAGGATGGCGGATCGCGGAGGATGCGCTGCATCCTTGGCGCGCACGCCCATCCCGAATGCTTTGCGGCAACGTTGGTCCGGTTCCACGCCCATACGCCACAGGAGACATGTCATGTTGAAGCGCCTCGCCTCGCTGTTGTTGCTCGCCGGCGTATGCGCGCCGTGTCTTGCGCAGGTTCCGTCCGCCATCGCCACCAAGCCGGCGACGGCCACTTCGACTGCGCAGCCCGCGAGGTCGGCGCCACCTCCGGAAGCGGCCACACCAGCGAAAGCCGGTACGACGCCAACCCTGGACGCCGCGGACCTGCGCACGTTCTTCGACGGGTTGGTGCCGTACATGCTGGAACGCAACGACATCGCCGGCGGCGTGGTGGCGGTGGTCAAGGACGGGAAACTGATTTTCGCGCAGGGTTACGGCTACGCCGATGTCGCCAAGCGCGCGCCGGTGGTCGCGGACAAGACGGAATTCCGGATCGGTTCGATCTCCAAGCTGTTCACCTGGACGGCGGTGATGCAACAAGTGGCCGCGGGCAAGATCGATCTCGATGCCGACGTCAACAAATACCTGGATTTCAAGATCCCGGAGAAATTCGGCAAGCCGATCACGATGCGCGACCTGATGACGCACACGGCCGGCTTCGCCGAAGTCATCAAGGACCTGGGCGTGCCGACGCCGAAGGATTTGTATCCGCTGAAGCGTTACCTCTCCGAACATATTCCGCCGCGGATCTTCCCGCCCGGCGAAATCGTTGCGTATTCGAACTACGGCGCGACGCTGGCCGGCTACATCGTGCAACGCGTGTCGGGCGAACCGTTCGACCAGTACGTCGAGAACCACATCCTGAAACCGCTCGCGATGTCGCGTTCGACGTTCGTGCAACCGCTGCCCGCGGCGCTGCGCGGCGACATGGCGACCGGCTACATCACCGCGACCGGCAAGACCATCGTGCCGTTCGAGCCGATCGAGCCCTACCCGGCCGGTTCGTTCACGTCCACCGCCACCGAGATGGCGAACTTCATGATCGCGCAGTTGCAGAACGGGCGGTTCGAGGGCACTTCGATCCTGCCGACTGCGACCGCGCAGGAGATGCACTCGCACCAGTATTCCGCAGCGCCGGGAATGAACGGCTTCGACCTGGGTTTCTACCAGGAGAACCGCAACGGCCTGAAGATCATCGGCCACGGCGGCGACACCGTTGCCTTCCACTCTGATCTGCACCTGTTGCTGGACAAGGATGTGGGCGTCTTCATGTCCTTCAACAGCGCCGGCAAGGCGCCGAACGGCACCGCCGAAGCCGTGCGCACTTCGCTGTTCCGGGCGTTCCTCGACCGCTACTTCCCCTACACCGTGCCGCAGCAAAAAACCGTCGCGACCGCAGAGGCCGACGCCGCGCGCGTGGCCGGCTGGTACTGGGGGAGCCGGCGCGAGGACAGCGCATTGCGATTGCTGTACCTGCTCGGCCAGACACAGATATCGGCGTTGCCAAATGGCGACATCACCGTCGACGCGCTGAAGGACCCGAGTGGCGCGGTGAAGCATTGGCGCGAGATCGGGCCGCTGACCTATCAAGAAGTAAACGGACAATCGAAACTGCGTTTCGTCGCCAATCCCGACGGCTCGATCCGCCAGTGGGTCACCGACGATTTCCCGCCGGTGATGCTGTTCCAGCCGGTGCACGGATTGCTCGCGCACGGCATCTTCATGTTGCTGTTCCAGATCGCGATGGCGGTGTTCGTGCTGGCTCTGCTGGTCTGGATCGGCGGCGCGATCGCACGGCGCCGCTTCAAGCGCAAGCTGCCATTCGCGCCGCGCCAACGCACGCTCCGGATCGCCTCGCGCATCGGCGTGATCCTGCAACTCGGCGTGGTGGCCGGCTGGCTGGGCCTGCTGATGTGGTTCTCGAAACCGCTGTCGCTGTTCCACGCGAATTTCGATACGTCGCTGCTCCTGCTTTACGTGCTGGGCGTGCTGGCGATCCTGGGCGGCATCGCGATCATCCTCGATGCCGCATGGCGGATCGCGCGCGGCCCCGGCGGGTGGTTGGCGCGCATAAGCGAACTGCTGCTGGGCCTGTGCGCGGTGTACGGGATCTGGGCGATCGTCGCCTGCGGCCTGGTCAACTTCAACCTGCATTACTGACCGATGCACGGATCCGCGAATGAAGTTGCCAGCGCCGAGCTCGGTGCAGCCGGTTACACGCAGCAGCTCGATCGCCGGCTGAAACTGCGGCACCTGCTGGTGTACGGCATGGTATTCATCGTGCCGATCGCACCGGTCGCGGTGTACGGCTTCGTCGCGCACGCCAGCGAGGGCATGGTGCCGCTGGTGTACCTGGTCGGCATGGTCGCGATGTTTTTCACCGCGCTGAGCTACAAGCAGTTGAGCGCGGAGTTCCCGTTCGCGGGGTCGGTGTACGCATACGTGCGGCGCGGTATCAATCCGTTCCTGGGTTTCATCGCGGGCTGGATGATCCTCGCGGATTACCTGCTGGTACCGGCGGTGATCTACATCTTCGTGTCGAACTGGATCGGCGGTCTGGTGCCGGGCGTGCCGCACTGGATATGGATTGTGGCGCTGCTGACGATCAACACCGCGATCAACGTGCTGGGCGTTCGCCTGCAGTCGCGCGCGCATTTCGTGCTGCTGGCGCTCGAACTGGTCGCGCTTGCGATCTTCGTGGTGCTGGCGATCCGTTTCGTGTTCGTGCTCGGCCAAGGCACCGGCGGATTTTCATGGGCGCCGCTGTATCAGCCTGGACACCTCAGCTGGAGCTTCATCGCGACGGCCACCACCATCGCGGCCCTGAGTTTCCTTGGCTTCGACGCGATCAGCACATTGGCCGAGGAATCGCGCGAACCGCGGCGGGACATCGGCACCGCGACGGTGCTGACGCTGCTGGTGCTCGGCGCGCTGTTCGTGCTGCAGACCTGGCTGGCGGCACTGGCGCACCCGGATTATGCGAACCTCGACGACAACCTCGGCTTCTTCCAGATCGCGCGCGACGTCGGCGGCACCGCCCTGTTCGTGCTGTTCATCGTGGTCAAGGCATTGGCGACCGGCGTGGCGAGCGCGCTGGCATCGCAATCGGCAATTTCGCGCATCCTGTTCGCGATGGGACGCGATCGCGCCCTGCCCTTCGGCGGTTTCCTGTCGCGGGTCAATCCGCGCTTCAAGACGCCAGCCAACGCGATCGCGTTCGTGGCCGTGCTGTCGCTGGTGCTTTCGCTGAGCGTGCCCATCGTGGTGCTGCTGCAACTGGTGAATTTCGGCGCGCTGACCTCGTTCCTGTTGCTCAACCTGTCGGTGCCGGTTTATTTCTGGATGCGCCGCGGTGAGCGCGCTCGTCCCGGGCGCCACCTTGTGCTGCCGGTTTGTGGACTGGTGGTGGTCGGCTTCATCTTCACCGGTTTCGACCGCACAACGCTCCTGTTTGGATGCGCGTGGCTCGTCGCCGGCCTGCTTGTGGGCGTGCTCAGGCACCAAACCTCTCTGCCGCTTGGAACTTCACCATGACGCGCGTGCTGCAAACGCTGCTTGCCCTCCTGCTCGCAGGCGCGGGAGGCACCGCATTCGCGCAGGTGCCGCAGCCCGCACCGCGCGCGCCGGTCGCGAAGAATGCACAAACCGCTGTCTCGCCGCACGCAATGACCGCGGAAGATCTCTCGACGTTCTTCGATGGCATGCTGCCGTACATGCTGGCGCGCGGCGACATCGCCGGCGGCGCGATCGTGGTGGTGAAAGACGGCAAGGTGTTGTTCGCGCAGGGCTACGGCTACGCCGATCTCGAACGCCGCACACCGGTGTCGCCGGCCACGACGCTGTTCCGGATCGGCTCGGTGTCCAAGCTGTTCACCTGGACCGCGGTGATGCAGCTGGTCGAACAACACAAGTTGGATCTCGATCGCGACGTCAACACGTATCTCGATTTCAAGATTCCGCCGCGCTTCGGCAAGCCGATCACCCTGCGCGACCTGATGACGCACACCGCCGGTTTCGAAGACACCACGCGCGACCTGCTGCCCGCGACGCCAGAGGGCGTGAACCTCGAGCATTACCTGAAAGCGCACATTCCCGCGCGCATCTTTCCGCCGGGCAAGATCGTCGCTTATTCGAATTACGGCGCTGGGCTCGCCGGTTACGTCGTGCAGCGCGTGTCGGGCCAGCCGCTCGACGAATACATCCAGCGCCACATCCTCGCGCCGCTGGACATGCAGCATTCCACCTTCACGCAGCCGCTGCCGGGGAAGCTGGCGCCGCTGTTGGCGAAAGGCTACGTCTCCGCGTCGGACGGCAAACCCAAATCCTTCGAGTTGGTGAACCCGGCGCCCGCGGGCGCGATGACGGCGTCGCCGCTGGACATGGCGAATTTCATGGTCGCCCAGTTGCAGGGCGGCCGCTTCGGCGATGCGCGAATCCTGCAACCGCGAACCGTCGCGCTGATGCACAGCCGCCAGTACACCGCGGCGCAGGGCCTGAACGGGATGGACCTCGGTTTCTATCAGGAAAACCGCAACGGCCAGCGCATCATCGGCCACGGCGGCGACACCATCGTGTTCCACAGCGACCTGCACCTGTTGCTGGACGCGAACGTGGGCGTCTTCATGGCGTTCAACAGCGCGGGGAAACAGGGCGCCGTCAATGACGTTCGCAGCGACATCTTCCGTGCGTTCCTGGATCGCTATTTCCCGTGGCAGCCGCCTTCGGCACCCGCGCTGGCAAGTGCGAAGTCCGACGCCGCACGCGTGGCAGGCTGGTACGAGACCAGCCGCCGCAACCAGAGCGCGTTGCGCTTCCTGTATCTCCTGAGCCAGTCACACGTCGCGGCGCAGCCGGACGGCACGGTCACCGTGTCGACGCTCGTCGATTCCGCGGGCAATCCGCTGCGCTGGCGCGAGATCGGCCCGCTGCACTATCGCGAGGTCCATGGCCAGGCGCTGCTCGATTTCGTGACCGATGCGCATGGCCGAATCCTGTATTGGGCCACCGGTGAAATCCCGGTGCTGGTGTACCAGCGCCTGCCCGGCCGCATGGGCATGGGAACCGTCGGCCCGCTGCTTGCGTGCGCGGTCGCGATCACGCTCGTGGCACTGCTGATCTGGTTCGGCGGCTGGTGCATTCGCCACCGCTACGGCGGCACGCTGGCGCTGACGCGTGCACAGTTCATTACGCGACTGCTGTCGCGCCTCGGCGCGGTCGCCGCCATCGCCACCGTGTTCGGCTGGTTCCTGCTGGTGGTCGCGGTTTCGGCCAACGAAATGCTGCTGGTGCGCGGCGGCCTGGCGACGTGGATGTACCTGCTTTATGCGCTGGGCGCGCTGGCTTTGGCGGGCGCGCTCGCGACGATCGCGAATGCGGCGCAGGCGTGGCGGGCGCCCCGCCGCAGTCGCCGGGTGCGCGCAGGCGAGGTCCTCCTCGCGCTCGCAATGATTTACCTGGCCTGGTTCATCGTGGCATTCGGGCTGGTCAGCTTCGACGTACGGTTCTGAAGGCCAGCCGCGTGCGCAGCGAATACAACAAGGAGTCGAGATGAGCGCCCCCCGTTCCGTGAAGTTGCACGCCGCGATCGAAAAGCGGCCGATGAAGGCGCCGCTTCACATCACCGGCTACACCTTCACCGGATTCGACGCGCTGGTGGTCACGCTGCGCGATGGCGGCTGCATCGGCCGCGGCGAAGCGCAAGGCGTGTACTACAAGCACGACAACCCGCCGGAAATGCGGGCGCAGATCGAGGCGCTACGCGACCGCATCGAGCACGGCATCACGCGCGCCGAGTTGCTGGACTGCCTGCCACCCGGAGGCGCGCGCCACGCGCTGGACGCCGCATTGTGGGATCTGGAAGCGAGCCGCCGCGGTTTGCCGGCATGGCAACTCGCGGGCCTCGATCCACCGCGCGCACTGCTGACCACCTTCACGATCGGCGCCGACGAGCCCGCACGCATGGCCGAAGACGCGCGCGCGTTTTCGGATGCTCACGCGCTGAAACTCAAGCTGACCGACGACGACCAGAACGCCGGGCGCGTGCGCGCGGTGCGCGCCGCGCGACCGGATGCCTGGATCATGGTCGACGCCAACCAGGGACTCACCCGCGATTCGCTCGCGCGCCTGCTGCCGACCCTGCAGGAATGCCGCGTCGCGCTGATCGAGCAACCCTTCCCGATCGGAAAGGAGAGTTGGCTGGACGACATGGAGCGTCCGATCCCCATCGCCGCCGATGAGAGCGTGCAGGATCACATCGACCTCGCGCGACTCGCCGGCCGTGTCGACACCATCAACATCAAGCTGGACAAGTGCGGTGGCCTTACCGAAGCGCTGGCGATGGCGAGCCAGGCGCGCGCGATGGGTTTCGACCTGATGGTGGGCAACATGTCCGGTTCGTCGCTGGCGATGGCGCCCGCGTTCGTGCTCGGCCAGCAATGCGCGGTGGTCGATCTCGATGGTCCGTTGTACCTGCGCGAAGACTGCTCGCCCGGCGCGCGTTACCAGGACGGCATGATCTGGTGCCCCGGGGAACTCTGGGGTGGCGGACTGCCCGCCGCGGCATGATCGCGCATGGCGGCTCCGGGATTGCCCGATAATCGCACCACGATGACCCAGGACCTCAAGAAAAAACTCAAGAGCCGGTGGCATACGTTCACGGCCTCGGAGCAACGCATCGCGGGTTACCTGGTGCAGAACCTCGGCGGGCTTCCGTTCGAAACCGCGGCGTCACTGGGCCAGCGCGTCGGCGTCAGCGCGATGACGGTCGGACGTTTTCTGCGCAAGCTCGGCTACGCAGGCGTGGCCGAAATGAAGGAGGAGCTGCGCGGCGACACGGGGTGGCTGAAGTACTACCACAGCCCGGCGCCCGCGGAGGGACCGGACGCCCGCGATGAAAACCTCGAAGCCGACATCCGCGCGGTGTCCGCGACCCACGCGCTGGCCCGCGGCGAGGAATGGAAAGCCATCGTGCGCTTGCTGGCTTCGGCCGACAGGGTTTCAGTGGCGAGCTTCCAGCTCGGCCGCTTCCTCGGCCTGATGTTCGCGTCGCTGCTGCAACAAGTCAGGCCGCACGTCACGTTCACGTCGGGCGTGGACGGCGCCTACACCGACGTGCTGATCGATTCGACCGAAAAGAGTTGCGTGGTGCTGATCGACGAACGCCGCTACTCGCGGCATTTCCGGATCCTCGCCGAGGAAGTGGCCTCGCGCGGCATTCCGCTCGTGATCCTCACCGACGCCGAATGCTATTGGGCGCGCCAGTTGACACCGCACGTATTGATGCTGCCCATCCAGCCGCAACGCGCATGGCACAGCTTCACCGCGTTCGGCACGCTGTTCAATGTTCTGCTGGGCGCGGTGATTCGCGCGCGCGGCAGTGACGCGGTGTACGAGCGCATCGAACAGATCACCGCAATGCGCCAACAGTTCATCGGCTTCAGCGGTCCTTCGCCCTCGCCCGAACCCGCGGGGGCCGCGGCGCCTTCTTCGCGCCGGGCCCGCAAACGTCCACGCAACGGCTGAACATCAGGTTGTTGAAAAAGTGCTTTCCTGCACTTTTTCAATACGCCGAATCCGGCACGTGTCCGTACTCGGCTTCATCGACTCAAGCACCTGAAGTACTTGAGCCGCGGCGGACCATTCATGGCCCGCATTAACAGGTGTTTTCAACCCCCCCGTTAAGCCGCTTCGCGTGCCGAAATCGTGCTCGCAGCGTCCTGCTGCTCCAGCACCACCGCGACCGCGTGGATCGCCGCCGCGATGCGCGCGGCACTTTGCACCGCTTGCGCGGAAACATCGTGTTTGCGCAGGGTGCGTTCGTGCGAAGCCACGCAACTGCCGCAGCCGTTGATGGCGGACACCGCCACCGACGCAAGATCGAAATCGACCTTGTCGCAGCCGGGGTTGGCCATCGCGTTCATCCGCAAGCCTGCGCGCAGTGTGCCGTACTCGTCATTCTCGACGAGATGCAGGAAGCGGTAATAAATGTTGGTCATGCCCATCAGCGCGGCAGCGGTGCGCGCGCCATCGAGTTCCTTCTCGTCGGCATGTTGCGATGCGAATTGCGCGATCGCTTCCGTCAGCGGCGCGTGGCGCGATGCCACCGCGGACGCCAAAGCGACGATCGCGATCTGTTTCCGTGAAAGGCCCGGCGCGCCGCCTTCGCTCAACACGGATTCGAGGTTGAGGCGAAGATCCTTGGCATAGTCGGGCAGGCCGGCCTTGATGCGGTCCAGGCTCATGATGTTCTCCAGTATCAGGTAAAGGTGGCGGCGGGATTGCTCCCGCCGCCTTGGGCGCCGCGCCGATGGAGGGGGAATCGGCGCTGGCTGCACGGGAACGCCTTACGCGGCCTTCAGGGTCTCTTCGCCCTTGTTCCAGTTGCACGGACAAAGTTCATCGGTCTGCAGCGCATCGAGGACGCGCAGCACTTCCGACGGATTGCGGCCGACCGAACCCTCGGTCACGTACACGAAGCGGATCACGCCTTCCGGATCGACCAGGAACGCGGCGCGCTTGGCGACGCCTTCATCGTCCAGGATGCCGAGCGCACGGGTCAGGTCCTTGTTGATGTCGGCCAGCATCGGGAACGGCAGGTCACGCAGGTCCTTGTGGTCCTTGCGCCACGCCATGTGCACGAACTCGGAGTCGGTGCTGGCGGCGAGGATCTGGCAATCGCGATCCTTGAACTGCGCGTCGAGATCGGCGAAACCCTTGATCTCGGTCGGGCACACGAAGGTGAAATCCTTCGGATAGAAGAACACGCACGTCCACTTGCCCTTGTAGGTGTTGTTGTCGATTTCGGTGAAAGCCTTGTCGAGGCTTTCGATGGACACAGTGGCTTTCAGGTTGAAATGCGGGAAGTTGTTGCCGACGGTAAGCATGGGAAACTCCTTGGGTTGAAAACGGTTGGACAAACGGTGGGTGCCGCCGCTCAACGTCCAGAATAGGTATCGACGATCAATAAATCAAATCGATTGTTGTAATCATGTCGATAGTTCATATATATTGGTTTCCAATCCAAAATCAAGCCCCGCCACCGTGAACCTGCGCGATCTCCATTACCTCGTTGCCCTCGCCGACCACAAGCACTTCGGCCGCGCCGCCGAGGCAAGCTTCGTCAGCCAGCCGACCTTGTCCACCCAAATCAAGAAGCTCGAGGACGAACTCGGCGTGACACTGGTGGAGCGCACGCCGCGCAAGGTCCTGCTGACCGACGTCGGCCAGCAGATCGTGGCGCGCGCGCGCGAGGTGCTGAACGAAGTCGAGCAGATCAGACACATCGCGCATCGCGACCAGGATCCGGAATCCGGCAGCTTGCGCCTTGGCATCTTTCCTACCCTCGGCCCGTACCTTCTGCCGCACGTACTCGGCACGATCCGCGAACGCTTTCCGCGCCTGGAACTGTTGCTGGTCGAGGAGAAAACGCCGGAGCTGGTACAGCGGCTGCGCGAAGGCAAACTGGACGCCGCGATCCTCGCGCTGCCCGTGCACGACGACACCCTGCATGCGGAATTCCTGTTCGAGGAACCGTTCCTGCTGGCCGCCCCCGATGCGCACCCGCTGGCCGGACGGCGCGCGCTGAAACTGGCCGACCTCGAGGACGAGCACCTGTTGCTGCTGGAAGACGGCCACTGCCTGCGCGACCAGGCGCTTGAAGTCTGCCGAATGTCCGGCGCCGGCGAGAAACAGGGGTTCCGCGCGACCAGCCTCGAAACGCTGCGGCAGATGGTTGCCGCCAACGTCGGGGTCACCCTGCTGCCTGTGCTTGCGGTGCAGCCGCCGATCGCACACACCGGCAACGTGCACCTGACGCCATTCCGCGGACACGCGCCCAGCCGGCGCCTCGCGATGTTCTGGCGCAAGAGTTCGGCGATGCACGGATTCCTGCTGGAGCTGGCGCAGGTCTTCAAGAATCTCCCGCGCGGGCTGCTCGATCCGGCCACCCTGCCCGCTTCAGGCCCGGCCACCATTGTGAAAAAGCCGCGCGGTCGCTATGTTGCTGACAAGGCCCGCAGGAATAACTGACATGGACAACAAGACGCCGATCACCCTCTCGCGCCTCGATGTCGAGCGCATCGAAGCCCTGCTGGAAAACCCGGCGCTGCACGGTTCGCCGGCTGCCGAGCGTCTGCGCGCCGAATTCGACCGTGCCGACATCGTCGAGCCAGGCAACATGCCGGCGGACGTGGTCAGCATGAATTCATCGGCCGACTGCGTGGAGGAAGCCAGCAACAAGCACCACACGCTGACGCTGGTTTACCCCAAGGATGCCGACGCCGACGCGGGTCGCATCTCCGTGCTGGCACCGGTGGGCAGCGCGCTGCTGGGCTTGCGCGTCGGGCAAACGATCGACTGGCCCGTCCAGGGCGGCCGCACGCTCCGCCTCAAGGTGACAGCGATCCACTATCAGCCGGAAGCCGCGGGCGACCTGCACCGTTGAGCTCCTGTGCGATAGCGCCAGGCTATCGTAACCATCGAATCAATCAATTTCATTTCACACGCCGGCCGCGCTACGGTCATCTGACCGGCATCAGGCCGTGCACGCTCACCACCGGAGGTAAAAACACCATGGCAAACCTGAAAGGCTCCAAGACCGAGCAAAATCTGAAAGACGCTTTCGCCGGCGAATCGATGGCCAATCGCCGTTACCTGTACTTCGCCTCCAAGGCCGACGTCGAGGGCTACAACGACGTTTCCGCCGTGTTCCGTTCCACCGCCGAAGGCGAAACCGGCCACGCCCATGGCCATATGGAATACCTGGAGGCCGTCGGCGACCCGGCCACCGGCCTGCCGTTCGGCGAAACCCACGCCAACCTGAAAAGCGCGATCGCGGGCGAAACCCACGAATACACCGACATGTATCCGGGCATGGCCAAGTCCGCGCGCGACGAAGGCTTCGAGGAAATCGCCGACTGGTTCGAAACGCTGGCCAAAGCGGAACGTTCGCACGCGAATCGCTTCACCAAGGC
>Ga0207647_10003104_pt1 | contig 12481 bp, 9 predicted proteins | sample KBSCornC2_FD_184295 | JGI IMG/M metagenome (GOLD analysis project Ga0207647, IMG submission 184295) | Corn rhizosphere microbial communities from Kellogg Biological Station, Michigan, USA - C2 (SPAdes) (version 2) | ecosystem: Host-associated > Plants > Roots > Rhizosphere ...
CGCCGGCGATGCTTTCGGCGCCATATGCTCGAACAGCCCCGCATAGGTGCGGCGCCCGGGCACGCCATCAGGCGTCACGCCCAGGCTGAGCTGGGCGAGTTTCCAGTTGATCGTCATGTTCAGATCCTGTTGTTGCTTAGTCGAGCTTGCGGGTTCTCTGTGCCTTGTAATGCTCCGGCGCCTTGCCGCTCAGCACGTCGGAGATGACTTCCTGACTGGAAATCTCTGTCTGCACTTCCTCACGGATGATCCCGCGTTGGTGCGCGACATAGGCTTGCAGCTCCTCGTCGACCTTCTGGAGGAACCTCACGCGCACAAGCCGAACGACCCGGTCCGACGTGACGGCGAACAGCGCGCCCAGCATGGCGCCTGTCTGCGGGTCCATGCCGACGCGCACCGAAAGATAGACCGTGAGCAGCGCCACCATGGGTGCGAGCAGGAAGTCGATCGTTACCATGCGCCATGTGAGATTGCGGCCCTCGGCGAGCACCAGCGCCCACTTGGCGGTAGTGCCGACGCCGATGCCCATGAAGACGGCGCCGTATTTCGACACGAAGGCATCGAACCACGGGCTCATAGGGCGGCCCGGATGAAAGGCTGCATGCGCATTCATGCGCCAGTCTCAGGAGCTGGTGGCGGCGTCACGCCAGGCACTCCACCGAGTTCGATCGGTGCCGGATCATCCTTCGGCTTCGGCCACGATAGGCCGGCCGGAAGCTTCTCGCGCAGTTCACGCCGCATCGCCTGAGCGATCAGACCCGGCCGCGGATCTCCGCCCGGCCACCCGTGCATGGCACAGAACGACCCGAGTTGAGCAACGATGGTCTTGCCGGCCTTATCGAGTTCGTCGCGCGCACCGTAGAGAGCTTCCATACACGAGAGGAATAATGTTGGGCCGCCCAACCCAGCGTCCGCGTTGGCCAAGGCGGTCCGGACGCCGTCGGGCAATGACGCGCTATGCTCAATTCGATAGGCCATAAGCAGCTGTTGCATCGCTGGGATGCTGGCAGGCACTTCCATTGGATACTCCGTCATTGGTGTTGGCCGATGCTGGCCCAATCGACCGCGGCGGCATCGAACATTTCTGCCACCGATTCCGCGCGCGAGATGGCATCCTTGGCGCTCACGCGCAGGGCCTCGATCTGAGCACCGGCGATCGCCCAAGCGTCGGCATTGGCGATGACCGTCTGAGCGAGGTTGGCCACCTCCTGGTTGGTTGCAGCCGCTTCCGCCGTCAGCAGCGGGTAATTGGCAGCCGAGGGATGTTGATCATCGAGATACTTCCGCGCCTCCGCCTCCTTGCGCAGATATGTCATTTCCTGACCCGGCACCTCGGTAATGAAGAGCTTCCGCACCTCCCCGGCCTGGGCATCAACTTGGTTATGAAGGTGCGCCTCGATCTCCGCGCGCGTGACGGCGGTGATAACCAGAGCATTGGACCGATGAGCGCCGGTTGCTTCGACACTCATCACGCCGCCGGCGGATGCCGTGAGGTAGAAATCAGCGGTAACGGCCACCTCAGACCCGTTGATCACCAGCTTTCCAACGCCGCTCAGACCACTGATCGGAAGCGAGTCGGCCACATCATATGCGATCAGCGCTCGAGACGCTGCGAGGGTGACCATCTGCCGCGAGACCACAGCGTCGCTGGCGAGATCATAATGGATGTCGTTCGCGTGAGCGCCGTCTTCGACCTTGCGAGCGAAGGCCGCGCCTTCCGGCAGTTCCATCTCGCCCGACGCGGTGCAGATTAGACGGCCGTCCTCGGCAAAATAGGCCACAGTCATCGTTTGGCTGCCCCCAATGCCGCCGCAATGTCGCGGCAATAGAATGGCCTAGCCACCGAAGCGGGGAGGTAGGCGCCGGGCGTGGCGTTCACCTGCACACGGACGGCCGAGCCGCTCACGATCGTCTGAAGGTGCACCGAAACCCGGTAAAAGGTGTCGCCTGATGAGGTCGTGATGCCGACGATGCTTTGGCGCGCCACCACGAAGCCGCCGCCGGTGTCGACCAACAGCTGATAGAGGGCGGACCCGTCGTATCCGACGGTCGAATCATGCGTAAAATTGGCGCTGACAATGCCCGAGCCGTAAACGCCATCGCCGATCGTCATCCACCCGGTGGGTCCCAAAACTGCCGTCGTCGAACCGACCGGACAATAAACGTCCCCTCCGGTGACAATCTGGTTGGCCGTTATGGCGCCCCCTGCCACATGGCCCGTGCCGACGACCCCGCCTGCCATTTGGCCGCCGCTCGTCAGCTGATTGATCGTTGCGAATGCGCCCTGGCCGAGGATGGCCGAGGCCACGTTAATGCCGGTGATGTCCGCTCCCTGCTGGGATCGGCCCAGAAACGGTTCGCCGACGAAGAACGTGAACGAGGTAAATACCGGGCGCTCGACATATGGCTGCACGAATGCGGCTCCCCCGGGCACGACAAACGATGCGGTGCGCCGTGTCCAGACCCCCGAGACCGACGCCAATGTGACGGAGGTCTGGCTGCTAAGATTGATGGCGGTTAGGCCCGACCCGTCTGGCTTGTAAAAGGAGACGCTGACGTTGCAGGTTTCACTCGATCCACCGTCCGAGATGATGACATCCGAATAGTATAATCTCTCGCCGGGGATGCACGGGATCGCGGTGGAACCGCACCAGCGGGCCGTGCAACCTGAGCTCTGTAACAAGACGCGGCGGAAATCTGCCGGGCGACCGGTGCTCGTGGCGGTCTGCTGAAAGAAGGCCGTTCCCGAAAACTGACATTGATCCAGCAAAATCGGCGACGGAATCATGTTCGCGCCATCGTCGTTTCGCGTCGCGTAACTGACCGGCTTGCCGGCTCCTGTGACTTGCGTCAGCCAGTTCGCAAAGTTGGCGGTGGCGAGCGCTCCCTGCCCGGATATGGCCGCTGCGGTGTTGGATGCCGTGACGTCAGCTGCGTCCATAGCGTTCGGACCCGGCGTGAAGGCGGGGTGGACTGCCTGTTCCGGGCCTGCCTGCGTGACCATGGGTTCAATAATATTGACGAAGCCCGCGCCAGACGCATTCGTATAAAAGTCAACAATCAAACGCGATTTAACCGCGCCAGATGGTATTGTGACAAATCCTTGTAGCTTGGTATTATAGGCTTGTGGCCCAGATGTGTTACCGAAGTATAGTCTTTGAATAGGTGCACCCGAAGCGTCGTATGTATCCAAAGATGCAACTATGCTCCCAACATTAGAAGTCGCTTCCACTCCCACCTGACAAGATAGGCGTTCACCAGGTGTCACAGTAAACGGCCTTGTAACCTCATGATGATAAAGAGAGATTGCTTGCCCTACTGCCGTCGCTGTAAAGAACGCCTTGAAAAAGTTGCGCCCTAAATACACACCCGTGAAAGGGTTGCCGGCGCTCACTATTCCGGAAGGATCATAAGCATACCATGGCGGGTTGATCTTCTCGAACCGGGAGAACGGCACCCGGTTTGCGTTTGGTCCCAGGATCGTCGCCGGCAGGTCGGCGATCGACGGGTCGGCCACCTGGTACAAATCCCAAAAGCTATCGTTGGGCGGATCGTTGCCGGCGGTCGGCGTCGGGTTCGAATAATAATAGCGGTTCCCGTCGGCCGGCTGAAAAACGATCGCCCCTTCGCGATAGGTCTGGGTAGCGTCATAAGTGCCCATGTCGGTCGGCACGACGTTCGATGCGATTTCATCAGGGGTATGGACGCGCCAGCTGCGAAACCCGGTCATCTCCATGCGAGCGTAAGGGGGCGAGACGTCGAGCTCGCTCGAGTCATAGACCCCCGGCAGGCGACGGCTCTGGGCGTCAAACACTGCAACGGGCGATCCGATCGCCGGCCGCGCCGCATACAGCTGGCCCAGATGGGAGACGCCGGCCTGTGCATTGCAGCCCCGTGCCAACCGGGTCGCGAGATCCAGCACGGTTTCCTGCGCGGTGAGATACACGCCGATGATGCCCCCGCCACCCGTCAAGGTGGAGATTGCGGTGTCCAGCGCCGTAAGCGAGGCGGCATTCAAATCACCGGAAGCCACGCCCGCGTTGGTGGCGATCCGGTTGATGATTTCGCCGGTCTTGCTGAACCAGGTCGTCGAAGGCTTGTCGCCGTCGACGTCGGCCGTGATGACGCCAAATGGTGGCGCCCCAAGACGCACCATACCGAGCGCCGTGCATGTCGCCCACTTCCCCGGCGGGATCGTTGCCGCGACCAGCGTGGCATAGGTCGTGAAGTTGCCGATCGACGCAGAAAATGCGCTGCCTCGCTCGTAAAGCGCGCTGATCACCGAGATCGGCCCATAGCCGTGGAACTGGAACACCGAGTTTACGGCGTCGATCAGGATCGGTTCGACGTTCCGACACCGGCCCGCCAAGAAGGGCTTCGGCACATTCTTGAGATCGGATGGCCCTTCCGCGCCGCCCGTGCCCGCGTAGAGCGTTGGCAACACGTTTCGCTGAAAAGGCTCTGCGTCGACGCTGGCCGTGAGCGTCAACTTGTTGCCGTCAGCCTGAAACGCTGAAACCTTGCCAGTCAGCAACGTCGTCCATGGCCAGGCCGCGCCGGCGGAACCCATGTAGAGCGTTACGTCGGCGCCCGCCCAAACATAGCGCCTGGCGTTTCCGCTCAGCTTCTCCAATTTGTCGATGAGGAGCGTGAGCGGTACAGCTGTAAGCGCGATACCCGCCTGGAAGTTGCCGTCGAACGTCTGGATGCGGCGCGGGCCTACCTCGGTTAGTGCCGGCCACCACCTGACGCTGTTGAGCGTCGTTACACGCCGGTCCTGCGCTGTGGTCGCACGCAAGGTCACGCGAGATCCGGTCACCGGATCCAGCGGCGCGAGCTCTGCCAGGACGTGCATCGGTTAGAAGCCAAGCCGGTAGAATGGAAGGCGAACGCCGCCTGCGGCACCCTGCATCAGCTCCACCAGCTTGGCGGTGCTTCCATTCAGCGACGCCAGCTGCTGCAGCGTCATTCCGTAGAGGTCATTGATGCCGGAGACGACGGCGGAATTGTCGTTTACCGCCTGCGGGCTTGAGTCGGCCTTCGACGGGATATCGAACGGCGTCGAGGTCGCGTTGGCGATCGACGTGACATTATTCTGGTTCTGCAGCGCAGTAGCGGTGAGGTTCGTCACCTCCTGGAGCTTGGAGAAATATTCCTCCTGGCTGCCATAGAGCTGGCGCTGGATGTCGAGGACATTGCGCGCCGCGTCCGCATATTGGTCATAGGCCGTGGTGTCGCCAGCTCGCACGCGGTCGGCCAGCGGATTGTAGATCTGCGTCGCGGTGGACAGGCGGTCCTTTAGCGAAAGGGCATCGTTACCAACCGTCAGATCCTGCAGCAGCGATTTGAGCGACGAGGTCATGGAGGACGCCGCCTGCTCCACCGCCTGCTTGCGCTGGATCGCGTAGAGTTGCTCCAGCTGGGAATATTCCTCGGTCGTGGCGCCGGCCTCGTGGAAGATGCTGACGAGGTTCTTGAACTGGTCGTTGAGGTCATCGATCGCCGCGCCAACCGGATCGGTCGCGCGCTTCAGATCCTTGAAGACATTCTCAAACTTGACGGCCTTATCGACCTGACCTTCGATATCCTTGCCGGCCTGCAGCAACCGCTGGGTGCTGGCACGAAGCCCGAGCAATGCTCCGTCCTTGACCGCATCAGCGATCGCGAACTTGATGGCGTCGGCCGCGCCGTCCTTGCCGAAATCGTAGAGACCATATTGTTTTTCGTTCTGGCTGGCGCTCCCCGCATAGCCGCCAAGCTTCGAACTGCCTGACGTGTTTACGCGATAATTGCCCTTATACGTGCCGATCGACACGTTGAATTTGCCGACGTCCGCTCCGAGCATTTGGGCGATGTTCAGCAGGCCCTCTTGAACAGAGCTGGCCGCGGTCGCTGCCGCCGCCTTCGCCTTGCTGTTGTTCCCGCTAATGATCGGATCGTCCGTGACCGACGTAATTTGCGCGGCGCCCTTCGGGACCTTCTTGAAGAGACCGCCGATGATTCCGCCGATAGCGGAGCCGATGATCTGGCCGCCGGGTATTGGAATGAACGAACCAATTGCGCCGCCGATCGCAGCGCCGGTCTGCGAGGTTTTAATGCCCAGCGCCTTCATCACGGAGCCGACCATCTGCCCGGTCTGCGCTCCTCCCAGCGCTGAGGTCAGCGTACCCTGCTTGCCGAAGATGCTGTCGAGCTTGTCGGGCAGTCCCTTGATGCCCTTGAGCGAGCCCAAGACGGCCCCGACAGGGCCCGCCTGGGCGTAGCCAGCCGCACCCCCGCCCAGAATTCCCGACAGCGAGCTTGGCAGGGTCGTGCCGAGCATCTGCTCGAGATTGGCGGTGAACTTCTTGGCGACGTCGTTCCAGATCTTCTCGTTCACGTCGCGCGCCAGCCCGAGCTGGTCGGTCAGTTTCTTGCCCGCAATTCCGATGTTTTCGGAGAAGTCCTTGCTGGCGGTAACGATGATGTCGCCGGCTTGGTTCTCCTTCACCTGGCCTTTGTCATCCACCAGGCTCGACGTCGCCGAGCTGATGAAGCCGGGGGACAGACCAAGGGAAGCAAGCGAGCTACCGGTCAGACCCAGATTGTCGTTGGCCGGCACGCTGTTGATCTTCTGCGCTGCGCCACGGATCGAGTCGATTAGCGTATCTAGCGCGCTGCCGGTGTTGCGGACCTGATCGCGGAGGTAATCGCCGGCGGCTTCGATGCCATTGTCGCCCTTAACGAAGCGCTCGATCTCTTTGTCGAGGCCGCCGAACAGCTGCTCGCTGATCAGCTTCGTCTGCAGCCCACGGAACGACGCCTGCAGGTTCTTGCCAAGGTTCTTGAAGGCATCCTGAGGCTTGCTCTGCAGGTCGCCGAGAAACCCTTCGAACGTGCGCTGCGCGTCGTGGACTGCGTCGACGTAGATCCCGATGACACGCCGCTGCTTATCGATCGCGTCGGCAACCTTGTCCTGGGCCTGAGCAAGGAGCAGCACCTGTTGCACCTGCTCGCGGGTCAGCGTGCCGACCTGGTCCTGCAATCGGAATATGTCGCGAAGGGCATTGGATTCGACATCCCGGCCGCGCGCTACCAGCTGGCCAACCGCGATACTCTGCTGCTGCTCCTTCACATAATCGCGATACGGCTCGAGCAGGTTGTCTCTGATCGCCTGCCGGGCTTCGACGATCTGCTTGCGGATCGTTTCCGTCATCCGCCCGGTGCGGGTCAGCTCGCCTTCCAGCTTATCGATATCGAGGTTCTGGATATTCGCGCGCTGAACGCGGGTGGGCTGCGTCGTGTTCTGCTCGATGATCTTCTGCAGGCGGGTTTCGGCGCTGGCTTGCGCATTGGCGTTGGCGATAGCTTCTCGTGCCGCCCGACGTGCCGCAGCTCCATTGTCGCGAGCCGCCTTGATTTGGTCGGCCAGGCGCTTGTCGAGTATCGCTTTTTGGCTCTGGTATTCAGCGGCGTCGATATCTTTGATGTTAAGGAAGCGGTCGCGCAGTTTGGCAAGCGCCTTGTCGTAACGGAGCGTTGCCGCGGCAACCTCGTCTATCTTGGCCTTGGCTTCGCGGTCCGCTATCGGCACCTGGGTTTTGCGAAAGAAATCCTGAGCCTGCTGAATGCCCACCGTGAGTTCGGCAATCTGGCTATCGAAAATGCCGCTCAGTGCGCCCAAACCACCCCTCGCACCTGCAGCCCCAGGCTCAGCCGAGAAGTTGCGCTGCTGCTCTGCTTCGGCCGCCAATAGGTTGGCTTTGGCTTGTTCTCGCGTCGCAACTGCTGCCTTCAAGGCCGCTTCCGCATTCTTGAGCGCCAACTGCTCGGCCTCGTAACTGGTCTGGTTAGCCTTGCCCTGAGCCGCGTCGAGCTGATTTATCGCCGTGATGAGGTCGTTGATCGAGAGCTTCTGAAAATCCATGGCATCGGTCAGGTGATACGTCTGCTTTTCCGCCCCGCTGAACGCGCCTGAAAGAGCACCGAGCGCAACGCCTGCAATCGTTATCGCGGCGCCCCAAGGACCGCTCAGAAATGTGCCGAACTTTCCGAGGGTTTGCAGGGTTCGGTTGGCGCTGCTCTCGAACCCGATCAGCGCGAAGCCGAGTTGAGGAAGCTGCTGAGCGAAGATCGTCGCTGCGCGCTGGCCGCCAGCGAAGCCGATCGCCACGTCCTGCATCTGTTGGCCGATCTGGATCATCGCAAACCGCTGGGCTCGCGCACCGTCCACGCCACGGAAGAGCGACTGGTTGAACTGCTGCTGCGCGCCGATCACCACATTCGTCTGGCTGGCGATACCGCTCAGGCTCGCCTGCAGTTGCTCTACCGCATTGGCCTTCGATCGGAGTGCCGCCGCATGCTCGGCTTCCTCTCGGGCGGCAGATTGCGCCGCCTGGATCTCGAGGCGTGTGGACTCGCTGGTGTCCCCTTCGCCTAACGCGACCCGCTCGAGCTGAGTTGCCAGTTCGCGCAATACGATCGCGTGAGCCTCGGCTGCAGCTGCGGCCTCGCGATGCTGTTCTACGCCAAGGTTGAGTGACCCTCCGGCACCGCGCTGCACGGAAAGCGCCGCAGCTGCCAGATCCTTGTAACCTCTGACCTGGGCATCAAAATTTTCTGCAGGTCCACCGGTGTTGAACGCGCTGGACGCCGCCAGCATGGCCTCGCGAGCCTCTCGCGCGGCAGCACTGGCACGCCCCATCGCCGTAGCCTGGCGGTCGAGGTCGGCCCATGCCTGTTGGGCCGCGCGAGCAAGCCGATCGTCAGCGTCAGCGGCGGCTTGGAAAACAGAGGCAGAATCGCGGGCCGATTTAACGACGCGGCCGAGCTCCAGGCCTGTACCCCGCTGGGCGGCGGCGAGCAGGTTCGCGCCACGGGCGGCGCCTTCCTCGGCGTCGCGCAGATCCTGCATCGCCGCAGCCGCCTTGAAGATCTCGGCGGAATCCGCAGCGCTTTTGGACGAGCGAGAAAGGCCCGGGGAAAACACCTGACCGAAACCCTCTTGTGCGCGACGGGCAACTACTTCGGCTTGAGCGGCCTTCGCCTGCTCCGAGAACAGCCCGCGATAGGATTGCGCCAGCGCGTTGTTGCGGCCGGCTGTGGCATCCATGGCCGATTGCAGGCGCGAATAGCTGGCCACCTGTGCTTCAGCCTGGGTAACCGCGCGCTGCGCCTCAACATTCTGAGCGGAAAGCGCCTGCAGGTAGATCCTGGTGGCCTGGCTGGTATCGCCGGTGGATTGAGCAAGCGCACGAGCCGAGGTGAGCGTGGCCGACAGGCTTTCGGCATAGGCTCTCGCTTCGGCGGCCGCCTGCCGAAACTTGCCGACGTCGAGGTCCACGGTTCCTGCCGCATTGAGCCCCTTGCCCACGGCATTGTTGATGACGCGGCCGATCTCTTCGAAGCTGGTCTCGAACGTGCGGCGGGTACGCGCGACTGTGTCGGACGCGGCGCGTTCGAACTGCTGGAAGCCATTGCCGGACGGATCATATTCGGCGCGGATGAAGGCCGGGAAGATCGTGTCGTCTGCCACTTTCCCTCCTTTCTACCGGGCCGCGACGTCGGCCGCGATGAGCGGGCCGAGCCGGGCTATATTTGCCTTGATGATGGCGATCGGATCCAGGCGCGCGGTGCGCGACGTGTTCCGAATGCCGACGAATGCGACGATGAAATCCTTGCGCTCGCGAGACCCGCCGAGCGACCCGCGCTTGGCAAGCCGGCGTGCACGCCCTCGCCCAAAGCGATCGACGCTCACGTTACGGACGACGAGCAGCGCTTCGCCGCCGTGGCGCCCGGGCACGAATTCAAGGGGACCGATACGCGCAGCAAGGCCGCTGGCATTGTAGCGCGCCGGCGTCATGTCGAAGCGGCCCGCCCGCGACGGGATTTCGGACGTCGAGATCCACAGCCAGTGACCCTTGATGGGATTGATGACCGCACCCTGGGTATAGGCTCTGATTGCGCCCAGGGTCCGCTCGCTGCGTCCCCGGATGAAGATCACGCCGGACGCGGAGAAACCCTCTCCGCGACGATGCACGCCCCTTCCCTCGCTGAGATCGCTCGACGCGCCGATCGCGTTGCCGAGACGGCCCAGGTCGGCGCCAGCCATGGCCTCGCGAATGCCGCGTTGGGAATCGATCGTGACACGGTGCGTCTGCCGCAACGCCGCGCGCTCGAGCCGCTGGATGCTGTGGCGCTTGAAGTGCTCGACAAAGCCGCGCGGATCCGCACGGACTCCCGCGCGGATCATTGCTTCTGCTTGGACCTGCGGCGCAGTTCGCTGTCTATCAGCGAGAATGCTTGGCTTAGCTTCACCGGCTGATCGAGCAGCGGGCCTCCATCGGGCCAGCGGATCGTGCCGAAACCGTCCCGGCTCTGCAGAAAGGTCTGCACGATCATGCGATCTTTCGGGCCGATGAGCCTCGCCGGGTTTTCTTCGGGGCCGAAGTCGCCGACGCCGTCAATGCTGCACCCTCCGTTGAACCTGACGACTCGGTCTGTGTAGGCTCCGGGGGTGAGGATGACGGCGACGGCGATGAGGAGTTTTTTCTTTCGGTCTCCGTCAGATTGAGCTTCGAGAACGCCTCGTTGCCAAGCTCCAGGAAGGCCGTGCCGTCCTTGCCGACACCGGTGATGTTGCTCCCGCGGGCATCCTGCTCGAGCTTCGAAAGCTCTTCGGCAAGTCGATCGACATGAAGAAGGGAAACGACGCCGGCCTGGCGTTCATAAGGAATGGTCAAACCCGACCAGCCCGCCACGAACATGCCGATGGCTATCCGCGGCGCGTCACGGGACCAACGAAGATTGTCGGCCGCCATCCTGCGGAACGGAGCCCATTCGCGGGTGAGTTCATCAGCGAGATTGCTCATCTCCGCCATGGCCTCGTCCGGAGGCATCGGCGCGTCTTCGGGCTTTTCGTATTCCTGGACCTGGTCGAGGATCTGCCACGTCTCCTGCAGCCGTGCCTTGGCGGCGGCTACGGCCTCGCCAACGTACAGCGTATTGAGACCGCGCAACATCTCCTCGCGCATCGCCTCTTGGCCATGAAAGATGAGCGGTTTGTCGAGCCCGGGAAAATCCGCGAGGCCATCCTGAAACGCGATCCATGCGCGTTGCGTGGCAGTCTTGAGGATGAAGACGGGAGGTGTGGGAAGGTTTGCCAGTGAAGGCGGAGTGAAGTTCTCCGTCTCCCCGGCCGTGAGCGGAACGGCCATGGAGAAGTCCTTTTTGCTAGTTAGTTAGTAGGGAAACACGAGCGACAGGGTTTTGTCGGGTCCATCGATCCAGGCTTCGCCCGAGGTGGTAACGAAGTCGCCACCCTCGTTAGATTTCTGGAAATTGAAGCGCGCGTCGGTCGCGATGAAGCCGACGTAATTGCCGGGATAAAAGCCGAACAGGCCCTCGATCGGATAGTAGAGCTGCCCGGTCGCGAGCGCGAGGAGATCCTGGTAGCTCTTCGCTTCCTGGTTGAGGTCCAGCGATATCGTGCGCCGGGTCTCGGTCAGCTGCGGGCTGTCGGAGCCGCTCGTCTTGTTCGGGTTGGGCGGATAGGCGACCTTGAGACCAAGGTCGATCGACACCGATGATCCGCCCATCGCCTTCTGCGCGACGAAGAGCTTGCCGTCGCGGAAGGCCGGCACAGCGCCCAGGGACGGGATGCTCGGAGCGGGATCGTCCGCATAGGCATAGAGGTCGCAGGCGAAGGTGGCTTCCAACTTCGCGAAATCGACGCTTTCGCGGCCAGCAGTCGGAAAGGTCAGCTTGCCCGAGGACGGCACCGCGTCAATGAAGTCGTAGCGGCGCGCGCCTTCCCAGAGCGACAACGACAGCGACGGAGGCGTACCAGTGCCCGCCAGCGTGTAGGCCAGCTGCTTGGGGATCTGGTAGTTGCCCGTAATGGTGCCAGTGGCAGTCTCGCCAATGACCGCCGCCTTGGCAGCCGAGTATGAGCGGATCATCGTCAGATCGTCGGGCGAAGTGCCAAGGAAAGGCACCTTCACCGCCAGCGCTTTGTATAGATCCTGGGTGCCGGTGGCGCCCGCGCCCATCGTGAAACCGGTCGTGCTCCCAGCCGAAAGCGCTTCGGGCGCCGCCGGGATGGCCGTGGCGATCACCTGCTCGGTGAAGCCAAGCGACTGCAGCACGCGGCCGAGGATGAAGGCGTTAGCCGAAGGCGGTGAAGATCCGCCCGGGCCGCGGATCAAGAACGTCGCCGAAACCTCATAGGTGGCGCCGAAGACGCCGGGGCCGACCCGGTTGATCGAGCCGGTATATTCCGGGTTATCCGCCGTGATCGCGTTTGGCGTCCACGACAAGTTGGCGCAGGGCACGAGATCCGACGTGGTCGGGCTGCCCCACGTGCCGGCGCTGCTCTGCTTGGCGATCGCGATCGCGCGCTGGTTGGAAAGCTGGGCCATTGAGATGGTCTCCTGTCAGAATGGGGTCAGGAAGCGTCGGACTTGGCCGAGGCGTCCTGGCCCTTCTTCTGCTGGCCGAGGAA
>Ga0207647_10003106_pt1 | contig 12472 bp, 11 predicted proteins | sample KBSCornC2_FD_184295 | JGI IMG/M metagenome (GOLD analysis project Ga0207647, IMG submission 184295) | Corn rhizosphere microbial communities from Kellogg Biological Station, Michigan, USA - C2 (SPAdes) (version 2) | ecosystem: Host-associated > Plants > Roots > Rhizosphere ...
ACGCCGGCCGGATCGCCGACGAGGCCCGCACCGCCGGATACGAGACGCACGGCCGCTCCCTCGACACCGCCCTGGCTTACGAGCACGGACGGGTCAACGCCTACGCCGGCGAGTACGAGGACGCCCTCACCGCCCTGGACAAGGCCCTCGCACTGCTCGGCCAACCGGGAACGGACGACGGCCGCGCCGGCGAGTGGGCCGAGTGCATCCGCCTCGCGGGTGCCGTCGAGGGCCTCTACCTGGAACGCCCCGCCCCCGCCCTCACCCGCCTCGACGCGGCGATCTCCCACCTGACCGCCCTGGGCCACACCGAGGAGAGCGCGCCGCTGACCTCCCTGGCGGCCCGGCTGCGCGACGAGGAGTGACGCGACGGTGTGCCCGGGAGCTCGGGTCAGGCCCGGTTGAGCCGTGCGGCGATTCCGTGACCGATCAGCAAATACAGAACGGCCGGGAGACCATAATTGAGGAGGACGCGCAGGCCCTCCGTGTCCATCGTGAAAATATCCTGCGACCACCAGGCCAGCCAGTCCGCCATTCCGTGCACGAACTTGACGAATACATTCGCCAGGTTCGCGTCGAGCAGGAACAGCAGGATCCACAGGACCAGCAGACCTGCCGCCGTGTCGGCAATCGTGCAGATCGTCAGCGCCGTGCGCCGACCGGCGGCCTGACGTTGCACGGAGCGGTCCGGCCCCGAGGGCTGGTGGTACGTCTGGTATCCGGAAACCGGGTCTGTGTTGCTCACGAGGAAATTCCGATCTGATGAGGTGTCGTGTCGGCACGGTCGCCCGGGGCGTCTGAATTCAGTCCGAGGTTTTCCCACGCCTCTGTTCTTCAGCGCCTTGCCGACCTGGCCGCGTTACACCTCGATCCGCGATGTCCCAAATATGGTTTCCTATTCGGCCACTTACTCAAATGTTCAGGCGCAGCAGTACATTTGAGGACGGCGCGGTCGACTCTCACGTCGAGGTCATGAGAGCGGTCCCAGGATCTGCTGGGACTCGATGAGCCCCTGGTCGCTGGGTGCCTTGCCGTCTTCGAAGACACGCGCGGCCTGCCGGGCCCGGAATTCGAGGTGGGCTTCGGCGGGCTTGGCGTAGCCGTAGCGGGCGCGGGCCTCCGCAGGCGCCAGCACTTCCTCCTTGCGGGGAGGGATGCCGAGCTTGATCGGCGCGATCACCGCAACCGTGGAGGGCGAGAGTCGCGCCAGCAGGCGCAGTTCGGCCCTGGGGCTGAGGTGGGCGATCGTGAAGGCCGTTCTCATGACGGGCACGATGAGCAGATCGAGGAGGCGTGACTGCCGGATCCCCGCCATCTCACGCATCCAGCGCGGCATGGTGGCGATCGTGGCGATCCGCTGTGCCCTCGCGACAGCCAGGCTCGCCGGTTTCGCCCACCACGGTGTCGGAGGCAGCACGAGCTCACTGCGCAGCAGGTGGTGCATCGCCTGCCGGGCGATCGGGCTGGCGGACAGCCGCGGGCGCATCTGATCGAAGTACGCCCGGACGCCTTCCCGGCTGCGGGGGATGTCGTCGGGGGAGCAGGTCTGCAGTTCCGCGGCGACCGCACATGCCTCCCAGTACTCCTGTTCCTCCTGCGCGGTGAGCTTCCCGGGGCCGTACTTCTCGTACGCGTAGAGGATCGAGTGCCAGCCGGTGAGCTGGATCCACAGCTGTGAGGCAGGGTCGTTGGCGTCGTAGGTCCCGCCGCCGTAGGGCAGTTCGCCGATCGCCTTGGAGTGGACCTTCACGAGGACGTCCGCGGCCTTGCACACCTCCCGGGAGCCGGCGAAGGCCACCATCGCGAAGTAGCGCAGGGTGCGGTCGTAGCGGGTGCGGGAGCGCCGGTAGATGCCCTGGGTCGCGTGGACGGCGGCCACGAGCGGTGGGTCGAGTTCCTCCACCACCACGGCCCGCTGAAAACCGACCGTCGGCGCCGTCGGATAGCTCCAGACCTTCCATACCACCGAACCCGGGCCGAAGAAGCCGTAGTCCTCGTGCGGTTCGACCTCACTTCGCTGCGACTTCGCCATGGCTCCGCTCCTCATGCGTATGCGTTCGGGCGCACCGCCCTCGATTACGACACTACTGTCTTAAATTAAGACACGCATGTCGTAAGATGCCAAGGTGTCAGCACCCGCACCTTCGGAAGACAGGCCACGCAAGCGACGCCCCTACGCCCCGCGCGTCCCGATCGCGGAACGCCGCGAGCAGCTGCTCGACGCGGCCCTCGCCGTGATCGTGAGCGACGGCTACGACCGGGTCTCCATCGATGCCATCGCGAAGAGGGCCGATGTCGCCCGGTCGGTGGTCTACGGCGCCTTCGAGAACCTCGACGCCCTCCTGACCGCACTGCTCGACCGGCAGCAGGCACGGGCCTTCGGACGCCTGCTTGAGACCATCCCCAGCGCGCCTGATCTGCGCGACCCCGCTGCGTTCGTCTCCGAGGCCGTGCGCCGGATGTCCGCGATGCTCCGCGAGGACCCGGACACCTGGCGGCTGATCCTGCTGACGCCGGGCAACATGCCCACGGTCGTCCGCGACCGCATCGAGGCGGACCGAGAGCGGTTCCGGCTCCAGGTCGAGGAATGGATCTCCATCGTCCTGGCCGACAGGAGCGGCCCGGCACTCGACCCGCAGGTCCTCGCGCACGCCCTCGTCGCCTGCGCGGAACACTTCGGCCGCATCGCGCTCAGCGATCCCAGCAGATTCGATCCGTCGCATCTGGTCGACCAAGTACAGATCATCCTCGGCGCCATCTGGCCGCCGACGCGTTGACGGCACGTCGGCTACATCAAGCCGTCACGTGGAGAACGGCCCATCTGGTGGTCGTCTCGCAGTGACGGAACATTCCGTGTCTGGTGGAGAGGGCCGCGACGATGCCTGTCCCGCGACCGTTTTCGTGGTGCTCGGCGAGGTGCGGGCCGCCGGGCGACGGACGTCGTCGACGTACCGGCCCCGCGTCGGTCACCTCGATGCGGAGCCCGCGGCAGTTGCCGTCCTCCGGCATGGACAACCGCAGTACTGCCGGCGGCAGCGCGTGGACGATCGCGTTGGTGGTCAACTCCGAGATCACCAGGAGGGCGTCATCGGCCGTCGATGTGGGCACCCGCCATTGGGCGAGGACGGTGCGCGCCCGTCGGCGTACGACGGAGACGGCCTCGGGGATGTGCGGCATCCGGAGGTCCTCGACCCGCGAGGCCGGCTCTGTCTCGGCGTCAGGCGTGTGCGTGGCCGGGGTGCTCACCTCGGTCACCTCCACTGGTCTCTGCTTCTCATGTCGCCGAGCGGCAGCCGGGTCCGTGCCGCTGGTGGCGGTCGGGTCACTCGGCGGCGGCGAGGATCTGGGCCAATGTCTCGACGGCCTGTTCGGCGTCCGGGCCTTCGGCGCGGACGGTCACGGTGCTTCCAAGAGTGGCCCCCAGGCCCATGACGGCCAGCACGCCGGTCGGATTGACCGTCCGGTCGCCGTGCTCCAGCTGTATCGCACTGGTGAAGGTCGCTGCGGCCCGGGCGAGTTGACCCGCGGGGCGGGCATGGAGATTGGCGGGCAGGACGACAGCCCTCTCATGCCTGGACACGGTCGTCGCGGTCGTGGTGGTGGGCTCAGAGCTTGTGGACATGACGGGCCTCCTTGGCGGCGTCGGCGACGGTCTTCAGGTCGGCGCCGGATGCGGCGGTGACGACGGCTGCGACAGCCCCTTCGACGAAGGGTGCGTCGACGATCAGCGCGTCGGGGTGGGGATGGTCTTCCAGGACGGTGCGGGCGGTCAGGACGGAGCTGCCGAGGTCGGGCAGGACGACGACACCCTGACCGCGGTCGACGCTGCGGATGGCAGCGAGGACGAGGTCGTAACTGGTGCCGATCCGGCCGTCGTCGGTGCCTCCGGCCGTGGCGAGGGGGACCGTGTCGGAGCCGATCTGCTCCACCAGCAGGCGAAGGCCCGCGGCGAGCTCGGCACTGTGGGACACGAGTACGATGCCGACAGATGCGCTCATGAACAGCTAACGTAGATGTCGGAACAGCGTTCAGCAATAGTGAACCAAGGAGAAATTTTCGATGGTGCAGGCGGTGCAGCGAGCGGTGCAGATACTGCGGGAGCTCGCGTCCACCGGTCCGCGGCTCGGAGTGACCGAGCTGGCCGACCGCCTGGGCGTGGCCAAGCCGACCGTGCACGCGCTGCTGCGCACGCTGGAGGCCGAGGGGCTGGTGGTGCAGGACCGGGACAGTTCGAAGTACCAGCTCGGTCCGGAACTGGTACAGCTGGGCAATGCCTACCTGGACACCCAGGAGCTGCGGACCCGCTCGTTGACCTGGGCGGACCAGCTCGCGAACCGGACGAACGAGGCGGTCTGGGTGGCCGTGCTCACCGGTGACCACGTCCTGGTGGTGCACCATGCCTTCCGGCCCGAGGGTGCTGTGCAGATCCTCGAGGTGGGCGCCAGCATTCCGTGGAGCACGTGTGCCCTGGGCAAGGCGATCGTGGCCTTCCTTCCGGCCGGCGAGCGTGAGCGGCTGCTCGCGGGTGAGCCGGCGGTGCTCACCGGCGCCAGCATCACGGCCCCGGAGGAGCTGGCCGGGCAGCTGAAGGAGGTCCTCAGGACGGGCTACGCGATCGAGGACCAGGAATCCGCCATCGGAGACGCCGGTATCGCCTCTCCCGTCTTCGACCGCTCCGGCGAGGTGGTGGGCTCTCTCGGCATCATCGGCCCCGTCGAGCGGATTCTGGCCGAATCCGCACGTCAGGAGCTTGCTGTCGCCGTCCGGGAGACCGCCCGCAACCTCTCCCGCGACCTGGGCGCCCCCCGCGGGGCGGCCGCACGCACCACGTTGAGCTGACCCGCCGCGCAGTCGGTGGCTGCCGCCCTTTCCCGTTCGACCCAGGCCCCTCGGCACTCCGCCGTGGGGTCTTCTTCGTATCGGCTTGGTCGTCAACGGAACGCGAGGGCTGCCGAACCTCTTGACAGGCCGGAAACCTGGGCTTAATTTCCGGAACAACGTTCATTCATGATGAACAACCTGTAGCCGGACGCTTAAAGCCCCCGGCTTCCCTCCCTTCACAGCCCGCTCCCCGCGGAGGAGGTGAGACGCCCGAGCCGCCGCTCGGCGCTGGGCGCCTTTCATGGAAGAAAACACCTACCCACAGAAGCTTCTGGCCGAGATCCTGGGCACCGCGATGCTGGTGTTCATCGGCGTCGGTTCGGTTCCCGCAACACTCATCGTCAACGGCAAGGCCCCGTTCACCTTCGCCGACCTGGGCATGATCTCGCTGGCGTTCGCCACGGTCGTCATTGCGATGATCTACGCGATCGGCCACATCTCCGGCTGCCAGATCAACCCGGCCATCACCCTCGCGCTCGCCGCGACGAGGAAGATGCCGTGGCGGGACGTCCCCGGTTACATAGGCGCACAGGTCGCCGGCGCCGTACTGGGATCCCTCGCGATCATCGGTGTGCTCGGCCACAAGGCCGTGACCGTCGGTCTGGGCATCGCCTCCTACGGCCCTCAAGTCAGTGCCGGCCAGGCCTTCTTCGCCGAAGCCGTCGGCACGGCCATTCTCGCTTTCGTCGTCTTCGGCGCGATCGACCGCCGCTCGGCCGGCGGTTTCGCCGGGCTGGCCATCGGCCTGGCCGTGTTCGCCGTCATCATGGTGGTCGGACCTGCCACCAGCTCCGCGATCAACCCCGCCCGTGTCGTCGGGCCCATGCTGGTCGGCCAGTTGTTCAACGGCACGGTCCACTGGAACCAGCTGCCGGTCTACCTGATCGGCGATGTCGTCGGCGCGGTCGCCGCCGGTTTCCTGTACGTCGCCCTGAACGCCCGCAGAGGTATCACCACCATGGCCGAGTCGACGCCCGACCCCGTCGCGGCCGCTGAAGGAGCCCTGTCATGAAGAAGCTGATCAACGCCCCTGAAGCGGTACTGACCGATGCGCTGTCAGGGATCGCCGCCGCCCATCCCGGCCTGAAGGTCGACGCGGAGAACAGGGTGATCGCCCGCGCCTCGGGTACCAGGCCGGGCAAGGTCGCCCTCGTCTCCGGTGGCGGTTCGGGACACGAACCCCTGCACGGCGGCTTCGTGGGACGGGGCATGCTGGACGCGGCCTGTGCCGGTGAGGTGTTCACCTCGCCCGTGCCCGGCCAGATGCTCACCGCGGCCCAGGCCGTCGACGGCGGCGCGGGCGTGGTGTTCATCGTGAAGAACTACACCGGTGACGTCCTCAACTTCCAGATGGCCGCCGAACTCGCCGTCGAGGAAGGCATCACCGTGGAGACCGTCCTGGTCGACGACGACGTCGCGGTCCAGGACTCCACCTACACGGCCGGTCGCCGGGGCACGGGGGCCACCGTCTTCGTCGAGAAGATCGCCGGGGCCCTCGCCGAGCAGGGCGCCGACCTCGCCGCCGTCGCCGAGATGGCCAAGCGGGTCAACGCCGCCTCCCGGTCCTTCGCCGTGGCACTGACCGCGTGCACCACGCCCGCCTCCGGCAGGCCCGGCTTCGACCTGCCCGAGGACGAGATGGAGGTCGGCGTCGGCATCCACGGTGAACCCGGACGGCGCCGCGAGAAGCTCCGTCCGGCCCGGGAGATCGTGGCCACCGCCCTGGACGCCATCCTCGGCGACCAGCCTCTCGACACCGGTGACGAGACCATCGTCATGGTCAACGGCCTCGGCGGCACCCCGCTCATCGAGTTGTACGTGGTCTTCAACGAGGTTGCCGCCGCACTTGCGGACAAGGGCGTGGTCATCGCCCGCAACCTCGTCGGCAACTACGTGACCAGCCTGGACATGGCGGGTGTTTCCCTCACCGTGTGCAAGGCCGATGCCGACATGCTGTCCCTGTGGGACGCACCCGTGAACACCCCGGCTCTGCGCTGGGGCATCTGAACCGAGCCGGGGGCGGGCCGCGCCGCACCCGAGGGCCGGGCCGGTGCCTTCCCGCTGCCGTCCGCCCGGACCGCATCCCGCGCGCCGTCAACCCCGCCCCCGGCTCAACACACCCGCCGACCAGCCCGTACCGACCCCGAACGGAGACCCCGTGGACACCGACCTCGCCCGCACCTGGGTGCAGGCCATCGCAGCCGCCGTGGACCAGCACAAGGACCACCTCACCCAGCTCGACTCGGCCATCGGCGACGCCGACCACGGCACCAACATGCACCGCGGCTTCTCCGCCGCCGTCACGGCCCTCGCCGACTACGAGCCGGACACCGTCGGGGCCGTACTGGTCAAGACGGGCACCACCCTCATCTCCACCGTCGGCGGCGCCTCCGGACCGCTCTATGGCGGCGCCTTCCGCGCCATCGGCAAGGCCCTCGACGCCGCCACCGCCGACCCGCAGCAGTTCGCGGCCGCACTGGCCGCCGGCCTCGCGAGCATCGAGAAGCTCGGAGCGGCCGCACCCGGCGACAAGACCATGATCGACGCCTACGCCCCAGCTCTGGCCGCCTTCCGGCAACAGGCCGATGCCGGAGCCGACTTGGGCGCCGCTGCCGCGGCCGCAGCCGACGCCGCCGAAGAGGGCATGCGCGCCACCACCCCGATGCAGGCCCGCAAGGGCCGCGCCTCCTACCTCGGTGCCCGCAGCATCGGCCACCAGGACCCGGGGGCCACCTCCACCGCCCTGGTCTTCCGCGCCCTCGCCGAGACGCTGGAGGCCCGGTGACCGAGCGCCACACCTTCACCGGACAGGTCGCCGCACCCGGCACAGCCCTCGGCGTCGTCCACCGCACCGACCGGCCCTTCACGAGAACGGCGTTGCCCCACCGTGGCGGCGGCGATCCCGCGCAACAGATCACGGACGCCTTCGATGCCGTCGCCGCCCGCCTGCTCGACCTGTCCGCCTCGCTGCGCGAACAGGGCAAGGACGAACAGGCCGACATCATGGAGGTCAACAGCTACATCGCCCAGGACCAGGATCTGCGCGACCAGGCCGTCAAGGGGGCCAAAGACGGCCGGCCGGTACCCGTCGCCGTCCGGCAGGCCATCGACGCCTACGCCGCAACCATCGCTGCCCTGGAGGACCCCACCCTCGCCGAACGCGCCGCAGACGTCCGGCAGGTGGGCCGCCGCGTCCTCGCACACCTCCACGGCGACACAGGCCCCGCCCCGGACCAGCCCCTTGTCCTGGTCGCCCACGAGATCGGCGCCGCCGACCTCCTGGAACTCGGCCGGACGGTGACCGCCGCCGTCTCCGTGACCGGCGGCCCGAACTCCCATGCCGCCATCGTCGCCCGCTCGCTGGGCGTCCCGTTCCTGCTGGCCGTGGACCCGCGGCTGCTCGAACTGCCGGACGGGCAGGAGATCCTGCTCGACGCCGAACAGGCCTGCGCTGTCGCCCACCCCGACGACGAGGAACGCACCAGGGCCCTGCGGGCGATGGAGGCCGCCCGAACCCGCAGGCTCGCCCTCGCCGAAGAGCGTGACATGCCCGCCGAGACGATCGACGGTCACCGCATCGTGCTGCGGGCCAACGCGGCCACCCCGGCCGAGTGCCGCGCGGCCCTGACCGCGGGCGCCGAAGGTGTCGGCCTGCTCCGCACCGAGCTCCCTTTCCTCAACCATCCCGCCTGGCCCACCCGCGATCAGCACGCGGCCACCCTCGTCCCCGTCCTTCGCGCTCTCACCGGGCAGGTCGTCACGGCGCGCACGCTCGACTTCGCCGACGACAAGCTGCCGCCGTTCCTCGCCGAAAGCCGCAGGGACGGGCGGCTCGGGCGCGGTCTGCCCCTCATGCTCGCCCAACCGGACGCATTCGCCGACCAGTTCCGCAGCCTGCTCGGCGCCGGAGCCGACACCGACCTGCGCATCATGATCCCCATGGTCGCGAACGTCGACGAACTACGCGCCTGCCGACGCCTCCTCGAGACCGCGGCGAACGAAGCGGGCGTCCCGATGCCACCCCTGGGCATCATGGTGGAACTGCCCGAAGCGGTCGCCGCCGCCGACGACCTTGCCCGCGAAGCCTCCTTCTTCTCCATCGGCAGCAACGACCTCACCTGCCAGATCCTGGGCCTGGACCGGCGCGACCCCGCCGCCACCCCCGCCATGGCGGCACACCCCGCAGTACTCGACGCCATCGCCCGCGTCGTCACCGCCGCCCGGCACCACGATCGCCAGGTCTCCGTCTGCGGCGACGCCGCCGCACACCCCCTGGTGACCCCCCTCCTCATCGGGCTCGGCTGCGACAGCCTCTCCGTCGGCCCCGCCGCCCTCGACGAGGTCCGGGCCCGCATCCGCCGCCTGCGCCACGACACCTGCGCCTCCCTGGCCGCCGTCGCCCTCACCCGCGAGACCCCCGAAGAGGTCTGGCGACTCGTCGAGCAGTGCTGCGGGCCGTCGCTGCCCTGGGAGGAAGGCGCCTGAACGGTGGTGCTCCGCTGAAGGGCGGGGGCGGCCGACACCGCCGGGAGAAGTGTCCTTGTTGTGAGACTGCTGTGGAGCAGTGTGGCGGTGTAGTGGTTTGATGCCCCACGTGTCGCTGCACGAACTGCGCATGACGGTGCTCGGCGAGGTCGGTGCCGGACTCCGGGCCCGACCGCTGGAGCTGGGCGGGCGGCGGCAGCGTGCCGTGCTTGCCCTGCTGATCGTCGCCCGGGGCTCGGTCGTCACCCGTGACCGGCTGGTCGAACGGGTCTGGGGCGGCACGCCGCCGCCCAGTGCCGCCGCCTCGCTGCACGCCCACGTCTCTCATCTGAGGCGCTGCCTCGAACCGGAGCGGGAGGCGAGGGCGCGCGCCGGCGTCATCGTCAGCGAGGGGGCGGGGTACGCCTTGCGGCTGCCGGACGACGCGGTGGACGCCTGGCGGTTCGAGGCGGCGGTGCGGTCCGCCGCCGTCCACTGCGACCAGGGGCGGCCCTCGGAGGCGGTGTCCGTACTGGAGGCGGGGCTGGCGCTGGGGCGGGGCCCCGCCTACGCGGAGTACGCCGCCGAGTCCTGGGCCCGCCCGGAGTCGGTGCGCCTCACCGAACTGCACGAAGTGGCCCGCGAGTGCCTGCTCGCCGCCCGTCTCGCCCGCGGCGAGGACGCCGTTCTCGTCCCCGAACTCGAATCCCTGGTCGCCGAGGACCCGCTCCGTGAGGAACGCCGGCGTCTTCTCGCCCTCGCCCTCTACCGCTCCCACCGCCAGGCCGACGCCCTGGAGGCACTCCGCCGCGGGAGGAAGCTGCTGCCGGCCGGCTCGTGTGCTCCAGGGACGGCTCTGGGCGACCTGGAAGCCAGGATCCTGGCCCAGTCTCCTGAGCTGGATGCCCCTTCCCGGCAGATACCGGACACCGCCCCTGCTCCGGCCGGCACGTCCGGTCCCCGTGGGCCGGCGTTCGTCCCTCGCCCCGCCCCACGCACCGACGTACTCGTGGAGCGCGACCTCCACCTCGCCGAGCTGCGCGGCAGTCTGCGCGCGGCCCTGGACGGCAGACCCGGCGTCGTGCTCATCGAGGGCCCGGCCGGTATCGGCAAGAGCCGTCTGCTCGGCGAGGTCTCCGAACTGGCCGCCGGTGAACGGGCCTTGACCCTGACCGCCAGGGGCAGCCAGCGGGAGAAGGACTACGGCTTCGGAGTCGTACGCCAGTTGTTCGAGCGGGTGGTGAGCGGCAGCGAGGAGTCCCTCCTCGCCGGGACCGCTGTCGCGGCGGGCGCGGTCTTCGGAGGGATGCGGGGGCAGCAGCCGCAGAGTTTCGCGGTGCTCAACGGCCTGTGCGAGCTGACGCGGAAGCTGGTGCAAGCCCGTGGGCCGCTCGTGCTGGCCGTGGACGACGTGCAGTGGTGCGACAGCGGTTCGCTGCGGTTCCTGGCGTATCTGGCGGGCCGGCTCGAAGGGCTGCCGGTGCTCATCGCCCTCACCCTGCGGACGGGGGAACAACAACAGGGCGAGGAACTGCCCGGGATGTTGACGACGCATCCCTCGGTGGTGCGGATCAGGCCCACACCGTTGACGGCGAGCGGGGTCGCAGGGCTCGTACGCCGCACGCTCGGCGCGGAACCCCAGGAGGAGTTCACCGCGGCCTGCCATCGCGCCACGGCCGGAAACCCGCTGCTGCTGAGGCAGTTGCTACGGGCGCTGCACGCACGCGGAACACGGCCCGACGCCGCGCACAGCGCGGAGGTCGCCGAGACCGGGGCGCGGGCCGTGTCCGGGCTGGTGCTGGGCCGGATCGCGCGGCTGCCCCAAGGCGCACGGGCCGCCGCGCAGGCTGTCGCCGTTCTGGGAGACGGGGCGGCGACGCTCGCCGAGGTCGCGGCGCTCATGGAGCGGCCGGAGGCCGAGGCGGCACAGGCGATCGTGCCGCTCGTGCACGCGGAGATCCTGCGCGACGGTCAGCCCCACGCCTTTGTGCACCCCCTCGTCGGCGAGGCCGTCTACCGCGAACTGCCTCCCGGAGAGCGGCAGTTGCGCCATGAGCGGGCGGCCCGTGCGCTGTCCGCCGCGGGCGCACCGCCGGAGCGCACGGCGGCCCAGCTGCTGCTCGCCCCGCACCGGGGCGACCCGGGGGTGGTGGAGCTCCTCTGCGCGGCGGCCCGTGAAGCCGTCGGCCGGGGCCCCCCCGACGCCGCCGCCACCTACCTCAGCCGCGTTCTCGACGAACCGCCCGCCCCCGAACGCCGCCCCGAAGTCCTCCTCGAACTCGGGCGCGCCGAGATGCTGGGCAACGGCCCGGCCGCCGTGGACCATCTGCGTCAGGCCCACGACACCCTCGCCGACCCGGAACGCAGGGCGGTCGCCGCCCTGCTGCTCGCCCGGATCCTGGTCTTCGCAGGCGGCCACGGACAGGCCACCGAGTTCGCCCGCCGGGCGGCGGCGGAACTGCCCGCCGAACTGAGCGACGAACGGCAGGGGCTGCTGGCGCTCGAGCGCATCAGCGGGTTCATGCACGGCCTGGACCAGCGACTGTGGCGCACCGTCGAGGACCCCGTCGTCGAGGGCGAAGGCCCCGGCGCCCGGATGCTCGCCGCCAACCTCGCCCGGGAGGCGGCGTCGCACGGCAGCAACCGGGACCGGGCCGTCGAACTGGCCCGCTTCGCCGTCGCCGACGGAGTGCTCCAGGCCGTCGGGGAGGAGATGCTCTGGTACACCGCCGCCATCGTGCTGCACCTCGCCGACGAGGAGGTCGGCGAGCTGTGGGACGCGGCCGTGGCCCGCGCCGTCGAGCGCGGCTCGCTGTTCTCCGTGCTCGCCACACACCTCTGGCGTGGTTTCACCCAGTGGCACCACGGGGACCTGAACGCGGCACGGCAGTCACTGGAGACCGCTGTCGGACAGTCGGAGATCTGGGGTCTCGCGCCGGGCGCCCCACAGGGCCGCACCTTCCTGACCGCCGTCCTGCTGGACCTCGGCGACACCGCGGGGGCCCGCGCCTGCCTGGAACGGATGCGTGGCTGGATCCGGGGAACGGAGGGGCAGCGGCTGCTGGGGGAGAGCGAGGCAGGCGTGCTGAACGCGGAGGGACGCCACGAGGAGGCCCTGGCCGCCCTC
>Ga0207647_10003107_pt1 | contig 12469 bp, 9 predicted proteins | sample KBSCornC2_FD_184295 | JGI IMG/M metagenome (GOLD analysis project Ga0207647, IMG submission 184295) | Corn rhizosphere microbial communities from Kellogg Biological Station, Michigan, USA - C2 (SPAdes) (version 2) | ecosystem: Host-associated > Plants > Roots > Rhizosphere ...
ATTCTTCATGCGATCCACTACGTTGTCCATCTCGAGAACCGCTTGTGCCAGTTCCGCCTTGCCTTCGATGAATGATTCCAAAGCACGGCGAACCATGGCAGAGACTGCTGTGGCCATGCGCGGAATATCTACCGGCAGATCTACTTTTGGCAGCTCGACCATGTCCATTACACGCTCGGCGATGTTTACGGCCTGATCGCCTACACGCTCGAGGTCTGCGTTGATTTTGCTTACCGCCAAAATGAAGCGGAGATCCACCGCCATCGGTTGCTGCATGGCTAGTAGGTCGAACGACATTTCGTCGATCTCGCGTTCTACGAGGTTAATTTGCGTCTCGCCCTCGAGAACCATGTGGCAACGCTTCAGGTCACGGTCGATGTAGGCCTGGCAGGCGCGGTCTACTGCCTGCTCGGCCAGTCCGCCCATGCGGAGTAAGCGTGCTCGTAGTTCGTCTAGTTCCTGATGGAATCGGCTGCGCATAGTGTTTATCCAAACCTGCCGGTGATGTAGTCTTCCGTCCGTTTGTCGGATGGATTGGTGAAGATTTTTTCTGTCTTGTCGAATTCGATCAGCTTGCCCAGCAGGAAGAAGCCGGTGAATTCGGCCACGCGGGATGCCTGTTGCATATTATGCGTCACGATCACGATGGTGAAACGTTCCTTTAATTGGAAGATCAGCTCTTCGATTTTGCCGGTGGAGATGGGGTCTAGAGCCGAACATGGTTCGTCCATCAGCAGAACTTGCGGCTCTACCGCCAATGCTCTGGCGATGCAGAGGCGCTGCTGCTGTCCGCCGGAGAGGCTGGCTCCGGACTTTTTGTGCATGGTGTCTTTTACTTCGGTAAATAACGCTGCATAGGTTAGCGAGCGCTCTACGATTTCATCCAGACGTTTGCGATCACGGAAGCCGTTTAGCTTTAAGCCTGCAGCTACGTTGTCGTAGATCGACATCGTGGGAAACGGATTGGGCTTCTGAAAGACCATGCCGATACGGCGGCGAATGTGAGTGGCAGAGGAGCCGTTGTACACGTCCATGTCGCCGATGCGGACACGGCCAGTGGCGCGGGCTTCGGGTATAGTTTCGTGCATGCGGTTCAGGCACCGCACAAACGTGGATTTGCCACAGCCCGACGGGCCAATGACCGCCGTGGCATGGTTGGCCGCGACCGTCATGTTGATTTCCTGCAGAGCTTGGGTCTTGCCAAACCATGCGTTCAGTTTGTCGACCTGAATTCCAACTCCCATATTTTCTAAGCTCCCTTCATCCCGCGTCTGGCTGCGATGCGGACTGCGGTGACGGACAGAACGATCAGCACAATTAGCATTAGCGCGCCGGCCCAGGCCTGGCGGTGCCAGTCATCGTAGGGCGATGTGGCGTAGGTGAATACCTGGAGCGAGAGTGCTGCTGTTGGCTCGTTTATTTTCCAGTTCCAATATGTGTTGCCGAAAGCGGTAAAAAGTAATGGGGCGGTTTCGCCGGCTACTCGGGCGAAGGCCAGCATTACTCCAGTGATGACTCCGGAAGTTGCGGTGCGAAGAGTGATCGAGAGCGTAGTGCGCCAGCGCGAGACGCCTAATCCATAGGCTGCTTCCCTCACCACGTTTGGCACCAGCAACAACATTTCTTCGGTGGCTCTGGTGATGGTCGGGATCATCATGATGGCAAGAGCCACTCCGCCGGCTAGCGCGGAAAAGTGTCCCTGCCGTAATACTACGATCCCGTAGGCAACGATGCCGATGACAATTGAGGGGACGCCGTTGAGCACGTCTGCGGTGAATCTGATTACGTCGCCGAAACGATTACGTCCGTATTCCGCGAGATAGATCCCTGCGCCGATACCGATGGGCACGCCTATCACGCTGGCAATCATCAGAATGTAGGCTGACCCTGCTATGGCGTTAGCCATACCGCCGCCAACTTCACCTGGAGGCTTGGGAATCTGCGTGAGGAAATTCCAATTCACTGCGCCTATTCCTTTGTAGACCAGGTATCCGAAGATCGCGCCCAGCGGCGCCAGGACTAAGACGACTGCGGCAACTGCGGCGCCAGTGGCCGTCCAGTCCATTAATCTGCGGCGCAAGCTTATGGGCGCGGCGGCGAAATCATTGGTGAGTGCGGTTGAGCTAGCCATTAGCCCTCGCTGGAGTTCCACGGGTTACCGTCCACACCAAGAACTGGGCAATGATGTTGACGATGATGGTCACGATGAAAAGCGCCAGTCCCACTTCAACTAATGAACTTAGATAAAGATCTCCGGTGGCCTCGCTGAATTCGTTTGCGATCACGCTGGCCATAGTGTAGCCGGGCGCAAACAATGATTTCGCAATTTCTGGGCGATTGCCGATCACCATGGTGACAGCCATGGTTTCACCGAGTGCGCGGCCTAATCCAAGAATGATGCCGCCCATAATTCCAGCACGCGCGTTGCGCAGGACACCGGTGCGGATCATCTCCCAGCGCGTCGCGCCCAATGCCAATACCGCTTCGCGCTGCTGTTGCGGGACTGCCGTCATTACTTCGCGCGTAATGGCGGATATGATGGGGACGATCATGATGGCCAGGATGATCCCGGCGGCCAGCATGCCGATACCAAATGGCGGGCCTTCAAACAGCGTGGTCCATCCGAAATATCTCACCAGAAATGGCTGGACGTAGTTACGAAGAAGAGGAACCAGAACGAAGATGGCCCATAGTCCGTAGATCACGCTTGGGATGGCGGCCAACAGTTCCGTGGTAAAGGACAGTGGGCCACGCAACCAAACTGGGCACATCTCGGTAATAAACACTGCGACGCCTATCGCCAACGGGACAGCGATGATCAGAGCCAGAATCGAAGAAACGATAGTGCCATAGACGAATGGTAGGGCTCCGTACTCATCGTTAACTGGGTCCCACGCGCTTTGGAAGAAGAATTTGAGTCCGAAGGCCTGCCAGGAGAGATGAGAATGAGTTGCCAGTTGGTAAACAATCAGGCCTACGAGCGCCAGAACGCAGAGGCCACAAGCCAGCATGGCATAGCGGAATATGCCGTCTGCCACCTCACTGCCACCGGTCTTGATAAGTGCCTCGGTGGCTACCCGAGTTTCGCCTGCAACTTCTTGCTTGGCAACAGGTTGGGGCCCAGGCAATTGTGGCGCTCCTAGTGCGCGGTTGGCCATCGCTGAGAGGCTAGCACGCCCTTGTTACAACAATGTTAAAATAGGGTCCTGTTTCTTCTGGGGACGCTAGTCCAGTTGGGCTTTGGTTGGATGAACGTCTTCTTTTCGGGTTGCTCCACCCAGCAATTCCTCATGTATTTTTGGTACGCCTTCGGGCGCTTCGTATGCCATTTGACCTGAAACTCGGCCAGCGCAGCTTTGACAAGCTAAAAGGACAGCTTTCCAAGTTGCCCGAAAGGTCAGCCCCGGAAAGTGTACACCGCTTCCGCACTTATTCGCGGCGGGTGGAAGTTTTGCTGGGCGAACTGGAACCACAGCTTTCCGGGAACGAAAAGAAACTGTTGAAGCTTTTAGCCAAGCTACGTAAGAAGGCGGGCAAGTTGCGGGACTTGGACGTTCAGCTTGAACTTTTGCGAAATTTGAAAAGTCCGCAGGCGGCTGGACACAAAGCGCAGTTGCAGAGTTTTCTTAGTTCGGAACGGGCCAGGCGGGAAAAGAAGCTGCAGAAGGCCTTTGACAAGGACACCGTGGCCGAACTGCGTAAGAGGCTCAAGCGCGCCGAGCGGGATGTGGAAATTCCGGAGAAAGTTGAGCCTCTGGCGACAGCCCAGAAATTGGTACATCAGGTGCAGTCGGATGGGCCGATGACGGAGGAGACTTTGCATCAATACCGGATTGCCGGAAAACGTGCGCGGTATCTGGCGGAGTTGGCAGGAAATTCTCCGGAAGCTAAGACTCTGGTATCGCAACTCAAGACCATGCAGGACGGTATTGGCGATTGGCATGACTGGCTTCAGCTCACCGCACACGCGGAGAGATTGTTTGGTAGTGTCCAAGATTCTTCTCTCGTGGCGCAGTTGCGGAATGTGACTCGCGCAAAGTATCGCGAAGCAGTGCGGGTTCTAAATCAAACCAAATCTGCGTTGGCACCAAAATCCAAAGTGCCAGTACCCGACCGTCGGCGTCCGATGATAGCGATGGCGGCTAGTGCGATTGCTTAGTCCAGCTATAACTTCCCTGCTCTGATCTCGTAAATAATTCTTAAATCACACTGCTGACGGTTCCATCCGCGCTGTAAACTGTTTTCCTTCCAATATCTATGCCGGCCTTTGCTGCGGTTGACATCGGGTCCAATTCCGTCCGTCTAAAAATAGCGCGCCTCAGTGGCGGACGACTTCATCCTGTACTCGAAGACCGCTCGGTGACGCGCTTGGGTGCATCGGTATTTCGGGATGGATTCTTGTCGCCAGATGCAATCGCGGAAACGGTGAAAGTGTTGCGACGGTTTCATCGGGCTGTGCAGCAGGTGGCGGCGGAATCAGTACGGGTGGTGGCTACCAGTGCGCTGCGGGATGCGCGTAATTCACGGGCATTTGTGGAGTGGGTACGGTCTGCGACCGGATGGAGGGTGGAAATTATTTCCGGACTGGAAGAGGCGCGACTGATCCACCTGGGCCTGATTTCGTCCTTGCGCCTGGCATCGTCTCCGGTCTTGATGATCGACCTCGGCGGCGGCAGTTGTGAACTCACGATCTCCAGCCACAAGCGCATACGAGAAACCGTAAGCCTTCCTTTAGGCGCAGTACGACTCACGAATGAATTCTTGCGACATGATCCACCGCGCAAGCCGGAGTTGCGCCGGCTGCGAGGATTCATTGCACGAGAGATTGGGCGGGGGGGAGATCCCATTGCTCGATTGCGACCGAGAGCCGTGATCGCAACTTCGGGGACGGCTGAGTCCTTGGCTGCAGTGGCTAAAGGTTTGGAGAAAGGCAAGAAACAACAAGCCGCGATTACAACGCGCGTGCAAGTGCGGCGTATTGCTAAGTTGCTGGCGCGTCGTACGGTGGATGATCGCAAAAAACTTGCCGGGGTGGGACCGAGACGGGCAGAGATTATTGTCGCTGGGGCAGAAGTTTATGCGGAGTTATTGGATCGCTACCGGTTGTCCGGGTTCCGCTATTCGCCGCTCGGGTTGCGCGATGGGATTCTGGCGCAAATGCTTTTGGACCACGGTGCGCGGTCTGTGAAGCAAGTGGAGTCGGAACGGTGGGACTCGATTCGTGCCGCAGTGGAACACTATCGTGTGGATATGGACCACGCACTGAAAGTGCGCGAGTCGGCGATGGTTTTGTTTGCGTCGTTGAAATCTGTGCACCGTTTGCCGCCGGAGTATCAGGAGTGGCTCTCAGCGGCAGCCATGCTTTATGAGGTTGGCGATTACGTAAATCGCAATGGCCGCCACCGGCATACGCATTACATCATTTCGCATTCGGAAATCCTAGGGTATACGCCGCAACAACGCAGAATTATCGCTGCGATCGCGCGTTACTTGGGAAAGTCTCGCCCGGTGGTGAGCGATGGACCGATGAAAGTCTTGCCTCCGTCCGACCGAGTATCTGTGCGCAAAGCTGCACTTTTGCTGCGCCTCGCGCGTGCCATTAATCTGGGACGTGGCAATGCTGTACGTAAGCAGCGGCTACACATGCGGCAGGGTGGAGTGCAGATCGAGCTTTACTCCGGACCGCGCGCCAGCGTTGATCTGGAATTATGGGCGCTGGAAAAAGAAAAGGATTATTTCCGCGAAGTTTTTGGGCGCGAGCTTTCCGCTGCCGCTGTGTAAAGGGTACGCAGGATTTTTGGAGTCAAACACCAGTTCAGGACGCCGGCATTGCGTCCGATTTCCACCCGCGCTACTGCGCCCTTTTTCAAATCCACAGTCGCTTGGCAGCCGTTTTCGCTGATGCAGCGTCCCGCGAATTCGCTCAGGTTGGGGTTGTGCCCTACGACCATGATGGTTTCGTGTTTGGCGTAGCTACCAAGCAGGCGGCGGAAATCGGCGAAATTGGCACCTGGGCGCAAGCCATCGTGAAAATGGATTTTTCCTTCGTACCCCATTTCGTTGCCTACCAATGACGCGGTTTGAACTGCGCGCTTCAGCGGGCTGGAAATTACCACCTCGACATGAGTATCCAATGCAGCCAAGGCACGGCCGACATAGCCACACTGCTCGATTCCAGTGGGATCAAGCGCGCGCTTTTCATCTTTTTTAGGATTGCTGACTCGTTCGCCTGCGCTGGCGTGGCGGAGGAAATAAAGGATCATGAATGACTAACTTCCTTCTGGGCTACACGCTTGCGTGGGATTGCACGCTTGGGCATGGGAATCGCTTCAGGCGACTGCTTCCCTTCCGCTAAAGCGATGAAAAATTGCTGTGCGTTAAAAGCAGCGTTTCCGGTCGGCGGTGTATGACGCTTGCCTGCCTTGAGTTGCCACGGGCGCACGTACGTACCGTCCTTTTGACCGATGCGTGCCTTCATATTATCAGCTATATAAGAATCGAGAATTTCGTTCTTCACCCGCTCACGCAGCAGATCGTCTTTGAGCGGGAAAATTACTTCTACGCGGTCGTAAAGGTTGCGTGGCATCCAGTCCGCGCTTCCCATGTAGACTTCTTCTGCTCCACCGTTGGCGAAGTAATAGATGCGGCTGTGTTCCAGGAAACGACCCACTACACTGCGCACGCGAATATGATCGCTGACGCCGCGAATACCTGGTCGCAGCGCGCAGATTCCGCGAACGATTAGATCAATTTCCACTCCTTCCTGCGAAGCTCGATACAAAGCAGAGATGACATTTTTGTCGAGCAGCGAATTCATCTTAGCGATGATGTGTGCCGGGCGTCCGTGCTTGGCGTGTTCTGCTTCGCGATTGATCAGCGATATGCAATGCTCGGCGAGATCAAGCGGAGCGACGAACAACGGATCATAGTTCGGGTGTTCCGCGTATGCCGTTAGGAAGCTGAACACATTGTGTACGGCGCTGGTGATTTGCGGATCGGCGGTCAGCAAACTCAAGTCTGTATAAATGCGGGCGGTGCTGGTGTTGTAGTTGCCGGTCCCCAGGTGAGCATACTGGCGGGTTACACCGTCGGCATCGCGGCGCGTGAGCAGGGACAGCTTGCAATGAGTTTTTAGACCCACAAGTCCGTGAAAGACCTGCACACCTGCATCTTCCAGATCACGGGACCAGCGGATGTTGTGGTCTTCATCGAAACGGGCTTTCAGTTCGACTACCGCGGTTACTTCCTTTTTGCTGGCTGCAGAGATTAAGGCTGGGACAATCAGCGAATGTTCGTTGGTGCGATACAGGGTTTGCTTCATGGAGAGAACATTCGGGTCTTCGGCTGCTGCTTCGATAAATGAAACCACCGCATCGTAGGAATCGAACGGATGATGTAACAAGATGTCGTGGCGGCGAAGTTCTTCAAATAAATCCTTCGATTTGGCTGTCAGACGAAGCTCGCGCGGGACAAACGTTTTAAATTTCAGTTCAGGGTGTGTGGTTTGTTCGTAGATATTGAATAGGCGGGAAAGATTCACCGGGCCGTGAACTGGAAAAACTTGCCAGGGATCGATTTCAAAGTTCGTGCGCAGTCGTTCGATGATGTCCGGCTCGGCGTCGGCTTCAATTTCCAGGCGGACTGCGTCTCCCTTGCGCCGATTATGAAGTTCGGTGCGAACCGACTCCAACAGGCTGCGGGACTCTTCTTCTGCAAGATACAGGTTGCTGTTGCGCGTCACGCGGAAGGCCGCGGAAGAAATGATGTCGTAGCCGTGGTACATCTTGGCGGCGTGGTGGGAGACCAGGTCAGCCAGGAAAATAAAGTCATCTGTGCCATCGGATGGCAGCCGAACCAAACGCGGCAAAGCGCGAGGCACGGTCACAACCCCGGTATAGGTCATCGACGAACGACGACGGCGGCGCAGAAGGAACGCCACGCACAGCGCCTTGTTGATCACGCGCGGGAACGGATGAGCGGGGTCAATAGTGACTGGCGTCAGCAGCAGGTCTAATTCTTTTTCCGAATACTCTTCGATGAACGCTTTCGCGCGTGCATCGAGTTCGTGCAATCCCAGCACACGGATGCCGCTGTGAGCCAACTGTGGACGCAGTTCGTCATTCCAGCAACGGTACTGATCGTCGACAAATTCGTGCGTCTCGCGCGAGAGCATGTCGCGCTCTTCGACCAGCGTGAAGCCATCGGGACCCGCCTCAGTGTAGCCGTCTTCAATCTGTTGCACCAACCCGGCCATGCGCACTTCAAAGAATTCGTCGAGGTTGCTGGCGGTAATCGCCAGGAATTTCAGACGCTCCAGTAAGGGATTATTTGGATCTTGGGATTCTTCGAGGACGCGTCGATTGAAGGCTAGCCACGAGGCTTCACGGTTAATGTAGTAGTCGGGATTGTCGAGAGAAACGCGGGTCATGGCTGGTGAGTTACCCTCAGTATAGAACTTTCATTTCTGATTGAAAAACCGGCCACAAAGCGAAAAGGGCGCCGGAAAAGTTCCCGGCGCCCGACTTTCCGGGTGACCTAAAAGCTATAGATTGTGTCGAATTGCCAACGCTTTAGCCAGCGCTCCAAGGTGGGGCTCTGAGCGTTCACAATTTGGCGTCCGATCAGACCTGTCGCACCAACCTGCACGTGCGGATACAGTTGGTAGTAACCCTCGATACGATGCTCGATCACGTTTGTCGGTTGACGCAGATCACTAAAATTGAACGCGGAAAGAACTGCATCGCGCTCAATGCGCATGAACGTGTAGCCGAGACGCAAGTCGCCTTTGTTTTTAACTTGACCAAACTGGAACTCGCCCCAATACGCGTGACGATCTTGAGAACTGCAAGCCGGTGCTGCGACTCCGGCTGCCACGAACGTCCCCAGGTTCGAGCAAGCACGTGTGTTCTGGGCAAAATCCCCCAACACATAGATCGGCCAGCGCTTCCATCCCGTGTCAATATCCAAGCGGGCAATCGCGTCAACGATGCCGTACTTGGAGGCGAACACGCGCTTACCAGCGATCACGCCGAAGTTGTTGCTAAGTGAGTTACCGCCAAAGCCGAAGTTGCTGCCGCCGGTGCCAGCGATACCCTGCGTCGCAAAACCGTTGCCGGGAGTTTGTCCCAGGTTTTGAGCAATCGTATCGGCGTTGGCAAAGTCGTAGTAGGCGGCGTCGGCGGTCAACTTGATCTTTGGACCGAAGTCCCATCCAGTCTGGACTTGCGCGCCTGTCATGTACGAGTCTGGACCACCACTGACTTCGAAGAAAGGAGTCTCAAAGCCAATCACAGCGAAGTGGTTGATGAATTTGTGCTTGAAGTTCCAGGACAACTGCTCGCTGGCGCCCTCAGGATTCAAATCGTTGTCCCAAACCATCTCCGTACGCAGCCAGGTGTAGCCAAACTTACCGGCCGTCACGCTGAAAGGTTTGAGTGCGTGCGGAGTGTAGGTTCCGAACGCTTTGTCAATCGCGATTGGCTTGCGGGTGAAAAAGCCGGTTTCAGTAGAGTTGGTAGAAACCGGGTCGCCGAGATCGCCGGAAGCCAGTGTCAAGCCAACCGCAAAATCGTTATCGATCTTCGAATTGATGTTGAAGCGAAGACGGTAGCGCTCGCGGAAGCGATCCTGTGGTGCGGGACCGTTGGCCGGGCCACCGCCCCAGAAGGGTTCGAAGCGGAGACGAAGGTCACCGCTCATTTTCAGGTGGCCGATTGCGCCTTCCAGTGCGGCAAAGCGCTTTTGATCTTCCTGAGTATTAACCGCGGTGTTGGTCAGCGTAGTTTTCACGTCGGCCATATCGCTGTTCAACTTCACGACGGTGTCATTTTGCTGAGTGCTTGCGCTAGCGACTTCCGATGCCTTCTGCTGCGCATCCGAGGCCTGGAACACAAGAATGATGTCCCGGATTTCCAGCGAGGGGTCTACAGTTCCCCGCGCGAGTTGCGGCTGCGCCTGGCGCCGGACGCCATCGAGCGCTCCGGCACGAGCACATGACACCCCCGATCCCGGCCGCGGTGCGGCGTTCACTGCGCGAAACCTTCGGCCTGCGCGAACTGCGCGAAGGCCAGCAGGATGCTCTTCGCCACCTCCACCCGCCCTGTGACCAGCGTCAACCCGGGCAGGGCGATCATCGTGTCGCGGCCCCAGTCGCTGAACCAGGGGTAGCCTGCGATGATCGTCTTCAGGTCGCCCCGCTTGACGATGAACTGATCGGCAGCGGCCGCCAGTTGCCGGACTAATGGATCATCCACCGGTACCGCGTTCGCGACCGCCGTGCGACGTTGCGACTCGGCGCGGCGGATTGATTCGAAGTCCTCAATCTTCACCGGAGAGGTCGAAAGCATAACGTTCGCACTGGGAGTCTTCGACAGATCGAACCGCAGAAGGAATGGGTTGAATAGATCTTCCAGGAAATCCATCCCCCGCTCCCTTTCCACACGAAACAGGAAGTTGCGATACCAGGCGAACTGCTGCTCCACCGCCGCGGCATTGTGAGCGAAGTAAACCCGCGGGACGCCGCCGTACAAAGCCATGCTGACCAGGTGGGGGGCGGACTCTAATTCGCGGCGGATCGCGCCATTCTCATGAGTAGTGCTGTGATAGTCGCGTCCGGCCACCAAGGGCCTAACCTCGAGCGCCACGTTCTTTGACTTCGGAGTTCCAAGCAGTCGATAGCTGACAAGGGTGGTGTTCGATCCGTGCTGCATGAACACCGACTTCTCCAACTCCACCTCACCCACCCCGAATACACTCGTCGGCCATGGATCAAGGCGGAACCGATTCAGAAACTCGAACCCATGCGGATGGACCGCTCCCTGGTACTCGTTGGCTGAAAGATCAAAACGTTCATCCCCTACAACCAGCGTCTCCTCCAACTTGGAAACCATCAGCATGCGTCCCACCGGTGGCTTCGTGGCCGCAACGAGGAGACCGTGATATCGCCGAGTGTTGAGGCCGGCTATGGTCGAGGAAGCGTAGCCACCAATTCCGTTGCTCTCAAGCCATTCGCGGCTTATGGCCTCATCAAAGTTGTTGCATATCTCCGCTCCGAAATGAATCAGCGGTAAATTTTGACTGCCCATATCTACTCCCTAATGCGACGCAACCGCCGGGATCTTCGTGTCGGTTTTTTGCGATCTCTGCACCGCCAACTCGCAAATCATCGAGGCGACCAGGGCGGTCCATCCGGTTTGGTGACTCGCGCCCACACCGCGGCCAGTGTCTCCGTGAAAGTATTCGTGGAACGGGATGTAATCTCGCCAATGCGGATCAGTCTGGAATTTTTCGTTGTCTCCAAAAACAGGCCTCTGTCCGTTCTGGTCCCGGCGAAAGATATTTACGAGTCGTTCGGTAATCTGGTCGGCAACTTCGTCGAGATTCACCAACTGCCCTGAACCGGTCGGGCATTCCACCTTCACGGACTCGCCGTAATATTGGAAAAAGCGGCGAAGTCCCTGGGTCAGCAAGTAGTTCACCGGCATCCAGATCGGTCCACGCCAGTTGGAGTTGCCACCGAAGAGCTCGGTAGATGATTCGCCTGGCTCATAGCCAACCGAATGCAACATGCCCGCGGCTTCCAGCATGTAAGGATGATCCTTGTGATACCGGGAGAGTGCCCTGATCCCATACGCCGAGAGGAACTCGCGTTCATCGAGCATGATCTCCAGTATCCGTTTCAACTGTGATTCGGTAGCAATCGAAAACAGGCGACGCTCTTTCTTGCCTTTGGTCTTCATGCAGGCAAGGTTTTCGGTCAAGTCAGGCCGGTTGTCGATAAACCAGTGCAGCCGTCGCCGGAAAGCCGGCATGCGCTCGAGTACATCTGGCTCCAACGTTTGCACAGCGTAGAGCGGGATGAGTCCAACCATGGATCGCACCCGCATCGGGATTCGTTCATTCTGCACAGTGTGGAGAACGTCGTAAAAGAAACCGTCCTTCTCGTCCCAGAGACTCATGCCGTCGTCGCCCATGTGGTTCATGGCGCGAGCGATGTAGATGAAGTGCTCCCAGAACTTGCTGGCGACGTCTTCATACACAGGCTCCGTCGAAGCCAGTTCGAGTGCAATGGCAAGCATGTCCAGCGAATACATCGCCATCCAACTCGTTCCATCGGACTGCTCAATGTAGCCACCGGTGGGTAACATCGAGCTCCGGTCGAAGACGCCGATATTGTCCAGGCCTAGGAAGCCACCTTGAAAGACGTTCTGCCCGTCTGGATCCTTGCGATTCACCCACCAGGTGAAGTTCAGTGACAACTTAAGGAAGACTCGCTCGAGAAAAGCGCGATCGCCTTGGCCGCCATTCTTCTCCTTATCGATGAGGTAGACCTGGTAGGTAGCCCAGGCATGCACCGGAGGATTCACGTCGCCGAACGCCCACTCGTACGCAGGAATTTGCCCATTCGGGTGCATGTACCATTCGCGCAACATCAGGACTAACTGATCTTTAGCGAACTCCGGATCCACCT
>Ga0207647_10003108_pt1 | contig 12466 bp, 8 predicted proteins | sample KBSCornC2_FD_184295 | JGI IMG/M metagenome (GOLD analysis project Ga0207647, IMG submission 184295) | Corn rhizosphere microbial communities from Kellogg Biological Station, Michigan, USA - C2 (SPAdes) (version 2) | ecosystem: Host-associated > Plants > Roots > Rhizosphere ...
CCGCGCCAGAGCCGAGATAGTTCAAACGAGCCTTGCTGAGTTGCGAGTGAATCGGTTTAAATGGCGCATCCGGCAAACGTTCTCTAGGGCCGGCTCAATATTGAACAGAGCGGAAGGACATACGTACCGATGAAGATCATGCAAGAAGGTGCCCTGTTGTCCGCATCGTTTTTTGTCGTTGCTGCCGCGCTCGCGCAGCAGCCAGCTACGGTCGAGATCGATGCGCAGAAGCCGATTGCTCATGTGAGCCCAACCCTTTATGGACTGATGACCGAGGAGATCAATCACTCCTATGACGGCGGCCTGTATCCAGACCTGATTCGCAACCGTGCATTCATGGATGACTCCTATGGCCCGCACGGGTGGGTACTCATTGAACAAGGCAATGCGCGGGCCTCCATGAAACTGGACAAGAGCACCGGACCGAGCGCGGCGATTCCGCGCAGTCTGAAGGTCACGATCCAGACGGCCGATGCGAAAAACCAGGCGGGCGTCGCGAACACGGGCTACTGGGGCATGGCGGTACGCGGCAACGAGACGTATCAGTGCTCTTTTTATGCAAAGAGCGATGGCGGCATGACCGGACCGATGACGGCGCGGCTGGTGAGCGACCGCACGGGCGCAGTTCTGGCCGAGGCTACTGTTCCTGCAATTACTGGTGAGTGGCAGAAGTACAACGTTGCCCTGAAGGCCGGCCCGGTACCTGTCGTTTCCGCGGAGAACCACTTCGAACTCGTAGCGCGTCACGCCGGAAATCTCTATTTGAGCCTGGTCTCCGTATTCTCGCCGACCTACCACGATCGCAAGAACGGACTGCGGCCTGATTTGATGGAAAAGATGGCTGCCATGCACCCGAAGTTCTTGCGGCTGCCGGGCGGCAATTACCTGGAAGGCGACCACATTCCGGAGCGCTTTGAGTGGAAGAAGACGATCGGCCCATGGGTGGACCGCCCGACGCACATCAGCCCGTGGAATTATCACTCCTCCGATGGCATGGGGCTGCTGGAATTCCTGGAATGGTGCGAGGACTTGAAGATTCAGCCAGTGCTGGCCGTATATGCCGGCTATTCGATGAAGCAGGAACATGTAGAGCCGGGACCGGAGCTTGAACCCTATGTTCAGGATGCGCTGGACGAGATCGAGTATGTGGCCGGCGACACGAATACGAAATGGGGCGCCGAGCGCGCGAAGGATGGGCATTCCGCGCCCTTCCCACTGACCTACGTCGAGATTGGGAATGAGGATTGGTTCGATCGCTCCAATAGCTACGACGGCCGCTACGCGCAGTTTTACAAGGCAATTAAGGCCCGCTATCCACAGCTTCAGCTCATTGCGACCACTCCGGTGAAGAGCGTGAAGCCGGACGTGATCGACGACCACTACTACCGCAGCGCAACGGAGTTCTTCAACGACACACATCACTACGACAAAACAGACCGCAGCGGGCCAAAGATCTTTGTCGGCGAGTGGGCGACGCGTGAAGGAGCCCCAACGCCCAATATGGGTGCGGCTCTGGGCGATGCCGCATGGATGACCGGGATGGAGCGCAACAGCGATTTGATCGTGATGGCCTCGTACGCGCCGTTGCTGACGAATGTGAATCCGGGTGCTCTGCAGTGGGACACGGACCTAATCGGCTACGACGCGGTGAAGAGCTACGGCTCGCCTAGCTACTACGCGCAGGTGATGTTTGCCGAACACCTCGGCAATGAGGTACTCGGCACACAAGTGACGGACGCCGGTTCGCGCTTTTTCGTCTCCAGCACACGTGACGCGGCGGCGGGAAAAATCTATCTCAAGATGGTGAATGGTTCGTCGCTGTCGCAGACCATTCGCATTCACTTCAATGGCGTCACCCAGGTGCAGAGCGAGGCGCGGCTGACGACGTTGCGCGGCAATACACCGGAAGAGACAAACAGCATCGGCGATCCCGGACGCATTCTGCCGGGAGTCAGCACGATTCATAAGGCCGGGACGAGCTTTGAGCACACGATGCCGCCCTATAGCATTCAGGTGCTGGACATTCAAGCGAAATAGATAAGGTTGACTGGCGGCAGGAACGAAACGGGAGTCTACAATCCAACGCATGGTGGACGACGCCTGTCACCGCAGAAGAGTGCAGGTCATTGATTCCCACACGGCGGGGGAGCCGACGCGCGTGGTGATCGCAGGCGGTCCGGCACTCGGCCCCGGCAATCTGAAGTCGCGGCTTGAGCTATTTCGCTCGCAATACGACAGCTTTCGCACGGCGGTGCTCGCGGAGCCACGGGGCTCCGATGTGCTAGTGGGCGCCCTGCTTTGCGAGCCGCATGATCCTACGGCTGCGGCTGGTGTTATCTTTTTCAACGACGTGGGCTACCTGGGTATGTGTGGCCATGGTTCCATCGGTGTTATCAAGACGCTTGAGCATCTTGGGCGTCTTGAAGCCGGCACGCACCGCATCGAAACACCTGTGGGAATGATTGCGGCTACACTGCACGCCGATGGCGACGTGTCGATCACGAACGTGCCCAGTTATCGTTGCCAGAGCGCGGTGGAAGTGGATGTGCCGGGATGGGGTCTGATGCACGGGGATATTGCCTGGGGCGGGAACTGGTTTTTTCTGGTCGCCGATCATCGCCTTGAATTGCGGCCCCAGAACCGAAACACGCTGATGGCAGCAACGATGGCAGTACGCAATGCGCTGGAGGCTGCGGGTATTCGCGGGGAGGGTGGCGCCGTGATTGATCACATCGAGTTCACGAGTGCTGCAGAAGATCCTGCAAATTCCGGCCGCAACTTTGTGCTTTGCCCCGGTGCCGCCTTCGATCGCTCGCCATGCGGCACCGGCACGAGCGCAAAGTTGGCTTGCCTCTATGCCGATGGCAAACTCGCACCGGGCGAGACTTGGCGCCAGGAGGGAATCCTGGGCACCGTCTTTGAAGGCTCGGTGCACGTCGCTGGCGAAGGTGTCATTCCCACAATCAAGGGATCGGCCTATGTCACCGCTGAGAGCACGCTGCTGTTTGACGAGCGTGATCCGTTTCATGAGGGGATCCATTTTTGACTGACGCGTTCGACGTCGTGGTTGTGGGTGCCGGCATCGCTGGCTGCTCCTGCGCGCGTGAGTTGGCGGACGCTGGAGTGCAGGTCGCGGTCGTGGAACGCGATGCGCCCGGCGGCGGAGCCACTGCTGCGGGAATGGGCCACATCGTGGTCATGGACGATTCGCCGGCGCAATTGGCACTGACGCATTACTCGCGATCGCTGTGGCAGAAGCTCACTAGCGAATTGCCGGCGGCCGCGGAGTACGAGGAGCGAGGGACTCTTTGGATCGCAGCGGATCACGAGGAGATGACACAGGTGCACACGAAGCACTCCACCTGTACTGGCGCCGGCGTTCGCAGCGAGGTACTGGATGCCGTGGCGCTCAGCGAAGCAGAACCACGTCTGCGAACTGGTCTCGCGGGTGCACTGCTGGTACCGGATGATGCGATTCTCTATCCTCCGGCAGCGGCGCGATATTTGTTGCAGATCGCACAGCGGGCTGGCGCGCGCCTGATCCGCGGGACAGTAACGAGAGCGGGCAACGGTGCGGTGACGCTCAGCGATGGCACAATGCTGGCGAGTGACCATATCGTGATAGCGACCGGCGTCGAGGTAAGTATGTTCCCGTGGATCCGCCTGAAGAAACGGAAGGGGCACCTTGTCATAACCGACCGTTATCCGGGATTTGTACGTCACCAGCTCGTCGAGCTGGGATATCTGAAGAGCGCACATGCAACAACATCCGACTCGGTCGCATTCAACGTTCAGCCACGGATGACAGGACAGTTGCTCATCGGGTCGTCGCGGCAATATATGCAGGAGGATGCGACTGCCGATGCGGGGGTTGTTGACCGCATGCTGCGGCGGGCTTTCGAGTACATGCCACAGCTCGCTTCCCTGTCGGCGACGCGCGTTTGGACCGGCTTTCGGGCTGCTACTTCCGACAAGCTGCCCCTGATTGGACCAACGCACGACCCAACGCTTTACATGCTGGCGGGATTTGAAGGACTGGGGATCACCATGGCGCCGGCCGCTGCGCGGCTGCTCGCGGATCATCTGCTTGCCCGACAGGCAGCGATTGACCCGAAGCCTTATCTACCGGAGCGCATGGCGCGCGCGGAGACAATCCTTGTCTGACACAGTGACAATTACGCTCAATGGGCGCGCGTTGCGGGTGAAATCCGGGACCGTGGTCAGCGCAGCGCTACTGACCGCAGGCATAGCCTGTCGCAGATCGGCGACCGGGCAGCCTCGGACGGCGCTATGCGGGATGGGCATCTGCTTTGAGTGTCGAGCGAGAGTCGATGGCGTGCCACATCGCCGGACCTGCCAATTGCTTTGCCAATCCGGCATGGTTGTGGAAACCGAATGAGCATGGACACGCAAGTGCTCGTGGTCGGGGCGGGTCCTGCGGGCATCGCAGCAGCGGCGACTGCTGCTACACATGGCCGTCAGGCATTGTTGATGGACGATAACCTTGCGCCAGGGGGGCAGATCTGGCGGGAGGCGACTACTGCTCAGCAGGAAGAGCCGTACGATGTGAGGCGAAAGACGCTTCTGACGCTGCGCGTCTCCGGGGCACGGATATTTTCCGGTTGGCGTGTCTTTGATGCACCCCGGAATGGAATCCTTCGCGCGATCCATGACAGCGGTCCGGAGATTCACACCATCGATATCTCATATGAGCAGCTTGTGGTGGCAACGGGCGCGCGCGAACGCTTTCTGCCGTTTCCCGGATGGACGCTGCCGGGCGTCTTTGGCGCGGGCGGTCTGGAGGCATTGGCGCGCGGCGGATTTTCTGTCTCCGGCAAACGCATCGTGGTCGCCGGCACCGGACCGTTGCTTTTGCCCGTAGCGGCACACCTGCGGCAGATGGGCGGACGTGTCACGACTGTGGCGGAGCAGGCCAGCCGCCGGCAACTCGCGCGCTTCAGCACATTCCTGTCGCGACAGCCGGGAAAGTTGATCGAAGGCCTGCAATACCGCGCTGCGTCAGGGGGGAGTAGATACCGGCCGGGATGCTGGCCGCTGGCTGCTCTTGGCACAGACAAAATCGAAGGCGTGCGGCTGACCGATGGGCAGCGCCGGTGGGAGGAACCCTGCGAGTTGCTGGCCTGTGGCTTCCATCTGGTGCCGAATACTGAGCTGGCATCTCTGCTGGGCTGCGCGATGCGCGAGAATGCCATCGAAGTAGATGATGTGCAGCAAACTTCCGTCTCCAACGTGTTCGCAGCTGGTGAGCCGACCGGGATTGCGGGCCTTGAATCCGCACTTCTGACAGGCACGATGGCTGGCCTGGCGACGGCTGGAAAACTGGAAGAGGCCAGGGCGCTACTGCCTCGCCGTCAGAAGTTTGAGCGATTTGTCGAGCGGCTGAAGACGGCGTTCGCATTGCGCCCGGAGCTGCTGTCGCTGCCTGAGCCAGATACGATTGTGTGCCGCTGCGAGGACGTGACCTTCGAAGCACTCAAGGGCTATGAAGACTGGAACGATGCGAAGCGACAAACGCGATGCGGTATGGGGCCGTGCCAGGGCCGCGTGTGCGGTCCCGCGACAGAGGCACTGTTTGGGTGGCGCCCCTCATCGGTGCGGCCACCGCTGTACCCCGTACCGCTTTCAGCGATGGGCGCAGGCCCGAACCGCCCATCGCTAGATCATTAAACAGGAGCTGCTATGCAGTGGATTGGCGTCATGCCGGCAATGACAACCGCTTTTCATCCGGACCTTTCCGTCGATCATGAATTCATGCAACGGCACGCCGACTGGATGTTGAGCAACGGATGCACCGGTCTGGTGATGCTGGGCTCGCTTGGTGAAGGCGCGACTCTGAGCGATGAGGAGAAGGTCGCCATCCTGCGCAACATCGTGACCGGCGTTGATCGCCGGGCACCCGTAGTGGCGGCGATCTCTTCGCTGTCGACCGCCAATGCGGTGCGATTGGCCAAGGCAGCAGAGCAGGCGGGATGCGATGGCCTGATGGTGCTGCCACCTTATGTCTACTCCAGTGATTGGCGCGAGATGCGCGCACATGTTTCGGCGATCATCGCGGCTACTTCGCTTTCCTGCATGCTCTACAACAACCCTGTCGCCTACAAGACGGACTTCCAGCCGGAGCAGATTGTAGAACTCGCGGGTGCGCATGAGAACCTGCACGCGGTAAAGGAATCGAGCGCGGATGTTCGTCGAGTTGCCGCGATCCGGAGCCTGCTCAGCGATCGCCTCAGCATTCTCGTCGGCGTCGACGATGCAATCGTGGAAGGAATAAGCGCGGGCGCTGTGGGCTGGATCGCCGGACTGGTGAATGCCTTTCCCGCTGAATCGGTTGCGCTTTTCGATCTGGCGCGTAGTCGTAAACACGATGAAGCCTTTGAACTCTATCGCTGGTTTCTGCCGTTGCTGCGCATGGATACAGTCCCGAAGTTTGTGCAGCTGATCAAGTGGGTTCAAGAACAGGTGGGTGTTGGCTCGGCCCGAGTGCGGCCGCCGAGACTTGAGCTTGAGGGTGCTGAGTTGACGGAAGCCCAACGGACGCTCCAGAAGGCGCTTGCAGCGCGTCCTCATTTGTCGACGGTCAGCCTTGGAGCGCACGCGTGACTGACGCACTTGCACTGGCCGGTGTATCGCTGATCGCCGGGCGCGCCGGTGACCGGCACGAGGAGACATTTCGTGCCTACCAGCCTGCCGACGGGCGCGCGATGGATCCTTACTTTTATTCGGCGAGTGACGCAGAACTGGATGAAGCAGCGACGAGTGCGGCAGAAGCGGCGCCTGTGCTTGCGGCATCCAATGGCGCCGATCGTGCGGGTTTGCTGCGGGCCATGGCCGACGGTATGGATCGCGCGGCGGAGGCGCTTGTGGACCGCGCGCATTTGGAGACGGCGCTTCCGCGCCCCCGGTTGACAGGAGAGGTCGCACGCACCAGCAACCAGCTTCGGTTGTTCGCCGATGTCGCGGCGGAGGGCTCGTGGGTGATGGCCCGCATCGATACCGCGGATCCGCAGCGTACGCCGCCGAAGCCGGATATTCGGTCGATGCTGCGTCCGCTGGGACCAGTGGCGGTGTTCGGGGCAAGCAACTTCCCTCTCGCATTTTCCGTTGCCGGCGGAGACACGGCGTCGGCGCTCGCCGCAGGCAACCCGGTCATTGTCAAGGCTCACCCGGCGCACCCAGGAACGAGCGAAATTGCGGGTCGTGTTCTGACCAGGGCAATCGCGGAATGCGGATTCCCTGCCGCCACATTTTCGCTGCTGTTTGACGCGAGCACACGCATTGGTGCAGCACTTGTGCGTCATCCGTTGATTCGTGCGGTTGGGTTTACCGGTTCATTCAAGGGCGGACGCGCGCTGATGGACCTGGCGGCTTCGCGCGACGAGCCAATACCTGTTTTCGCCGAGATGGGGAGCGTGAATCCGGTTTTCATTCTGCCTAGCGCGCTTCGAGAGCGCGGTGAATCGTTGGCGGCGGGGTTGCATGCCTCCTTCACGCTCGGAGGCGGCCAGTTCTGCACCAAGCCGGGGCTGGTGTTTCTCGACACTGCGGACACCGCATTTCTTACGAAGCTGCGAGCACTGACGGCGGAAGCTCCAGGATTCGCAATGCTCTCTTCCGGAATTGCCGGGACCTATGAGAGAGGACTCCGAGAGAGGGTCGGCCTGCGTACGACGGAGGGACAGCGCGCGGAAACGGGCTTTGCGGCGCAAGCGGCGCTCCTGGAAACGGATTACGCCGCGTTCGCCGGCTATCCAGCGTTGCACGAAGAGTTGTTTGGACCATCCACATTGCTTGTGACGGGAACGAACCGTGAACGAATGCTTGCAGCCGCGCGATCTCTGCGGGGGCATCTCACGGCTACGATTCTCGGAACTGATGATGACTTGCGCGAATATGCGGAGCTTATCTCTATTCTGGAGACGAAGGTTGGACGCGTGGTCTTCAATGGCTTCCCGACCGGCGTGGAGGTGAACCACGCGATGGTGCATGGCGGCCCCTATCCGGCAACTTCCGACGGCCGCTCCACTTCGGTGGGGAGCCAGGCCATTCTGCGTTTCGCGCGCCCTGTCTGCTATCAGAATCTGCCGCACCATACCCTTCCGGCGGAACTTAAGGATGACAATCCGCGGAAGATTCTGCGGTTGTGGAACGGTAGATGGCAATCGAACTGAGGCCTTGGAGGCGGACACTGAGCACCCGGACCGGCTCGCGTCGACGTTGTCTCACAACGCTGATAGCAGTATGTTTCGTCAGCTTAACCGGCGTCGCGCTGCCGTCAACGCAATCACCTACGGAACAGTTACGGCGCTTCTTCGCGGACGAATGGGAAGATCAGCTTCGCGAGCATCCTGAATACGCCACGTATGTTGGCGATGCACGGTACAACGACCGTCTCAGCGATCAGTCGCCGGCGGGATATGCGCACGATGCCGTCCACACGCGGTCGCAGCTTCGACGACTGCAGGCCATACCAGAGACCGGACTCTCCGAACAGGACCGCGTAAGCCGCCAGATGATGCTGCAGCAGATGCAGTCGTCGCTCGAGTCATTCAGGCTGAAAGAATGGGAGATGCCGATCAGTCAGATCAATGGCATCCATCTGGACCTGGCAAGCATGTATGCGCAGATGCCCTTCCGGACAACGAAAGATTATGAGAACTACCTCGCGCGCCTGCACGCGATTCCCGTTGCATTAGATCAGACGACGGCCGTTATGCGGCTTGGCATGCGCGATCACATGATGCAGCCGCGATACCTGCTAGAAGAGGTTCCGGCCGAAGCAGAGCAGGTGGCCAATGCAGCGCCGGAAAAGAGTCCGTTCGCAGAGCCACTGAAGAAGTTTCCGGAGGCTGTATCGCGGCAGGATTGCGAGCGCCTGCGGACAGCGATCCTGACTTCCATTAGCACCGAGGTAGAACCCGCCTACGCCCGCTTCGCTGCCTTTGTGAAGACGAAGTATGCGCCGGCCGGCCGCGTGGAGCCGGGCGTGTGGGCACTGCCCGATGGCAAGGCTTTATACCTGCATGATGTCCGTATACACACGCAGACCACCGAAACGCCCGATCAGATATTCGCGACCGGAATGCAGCAAGTGCAGCAGATCGAGCAGCAGATGCTGGCGCTTGCGAAAACCCAGGGTTATTCCGATCTGCCGAGCTTCCACAAACACATTCGGGGAGACCGAGATCTTTATGTGAAGTCAGCCGATCAGTTGATGAAGCTTTATTCCGAATACGAGGACCAGATGCGTGGTCGCCTTCCGGAGCTGGTGATGCGGATTCCGGCGATGCCGCTGGAGGTCGTGCCGATGGACAGCTTCCGCGCGCCAACTGCCGTGCCGGCGGACTACTCTCCAGGTTCGACCGCAGGTGGCAGACCCGGCCGCGTTAATGTGAACCTGTACGACCCGACGAAGCGGCTCACATTAAACATCGAGGCAATCGCATACCACGAGGGCCTGCCCGGCCATCATCTGCAATTTGCAACTGCAGATGCACTTAAAGACCTGCCGCCTTTTCGCCGCTACTCCTCGTATGACTCCTACTCGGAGGGCTGGGCACTCTACGCGGAGCAGCTTGCGCATGAGCTTGGCTACTATCGCGATCCTTACAGCGAGTATGGACGGCTGCAGAATGAGATGTGGCGATCGGTCCGGTTAGTAGTGGACACTGGCGTGCACGCGAAGCATTGGACCCGGCAGCAGATGGTTGACTTCTTCCACCAGCACACAGCGATGGACGACCAGAACATCAACACCGAAGTCGACCGCTATATTTCCTGGCCCGGTCAGGCACTGGCCTACCGGCTAGGTGAGATGAAGATTGTCGAGCTGCGCGAACGCGCGAAGCAGCGGCTGGGCAGCCGCTATGACGTGCGCGAATTTCACCAACATGTACTGGACTTGGGCCCGGTTCCGCTGGATGTGCTGGACGCGAGCATTACGCGATTGCTGGACAAGGAGACGGCTGCCGGCCACTGAGCAATCAGGCGGTCTTTTTGCGGCGAATTGCGAAATATATGGGCACGCCGCTAGCGACGATCAGCAGGCCGGGCCATGTTGTGGTCGTACGATAGAAAAAGAGCACGACGAGAATGACCGTTGCACCCGCGATGTAGAGTGCAGGAAGCCAGGGATAGCCCCAAGCGCGGTAGGGACGGTTGGCATCCGGCCGCGTGCGGCGCAGCCGAAAGAGTCCTGCCACCGTGAGGATGTAGAACAAGAGAGCCGCCGAGATTACGTAATCGAGCAGGTTGCTGTAAAGATTTCCATAAGCTCCTGTGACGGGGTCATGCGTTCTCGGCAGCACCAGAAACGCCGACCAGAAGCATTGCATTGCGAGTGCCCACCCGGGGACACCGGCGCGATTCAACACACCGGCACGGCGGAAAAACAGGCGGTCCTGCGCCATCGCATAGCAGGCGCGCCCACCAGCCAGGGTCAGGGCATTCACGGTGCCGAAGGTCGAAACCATGATCAAGATGCTCATAGCCACACGGCCGACCCCGGGGAGAGCCGCGTCTACGGTAAGGGTGGCGACACGATCCTGCGGGGCCGTCTGGATGGCGTGAAGCGGCAGAGCTGCGAGATAGCAGAGATTGCAGAGCAGATAAAGAACGATGATTGTGGAGGTGCCTATAGCGAGGGCGAGGGGTAGATTGCGCTTCGGATTGCGAACCTCTGCGGCAACAAAGGTGATGTCGTGCCAGGAATCGGCGGAGAAGAGTGAGCCGGTCTGCGAAACGCAGAGGGCCACGAAGAGTCCGAATACGGTGGTCGCCTCCAGGCCGTGGATCGCGGTTACATTCACCGGATGCCACGGCGCGGCAAAGTTTGCGCGGAGCACCGCAGGATGCAGGAACGCCACTATGGCGCCCAGCACCAGTAGGGCGGCCATGCCACCAAGCTTCGCAACGGTGAAGACGTTCTGGATGAGCTTGCCCCATTCCACCCCGTAGCTGTTGAAGACCGTGATGAGGACAATGATCACGATGGCCAGAAGCTGGGCAGTAGAGAGCGATATCGCATAACCCCGCACTAGCTGCACCGGCGCAATCAGATATTTGTCTTCCCGAATGGAAGGAAAGAGTATGCCGCTGAAGCGTGCGAAGGCTATGCCGACTGCAGCGATGGTCCCGGTCTGAATGACGGTAAGCAACGTCCATCCATAGAGGAAGCCCAATAGTGGTGAGAAGGCCTCCCGCAAATATACGTACATGCCGCCGGCTTCCGGCATCATGGCCGCGAGCTCGCCATAGGAGAGCGCGCCGGCAACAGTGAGGACACCTGTGATAGCCCAGGCCACGAGCAGCCAGCCAGCACTGCCGACCTGCCGTGAGATCTCCGCACTGACGATGAAGATGCCGGAGCCTACCATGATGCCGGCCACCACCATCACTGAGTCAAAAAGGCCGAGTGCGCGGTGAAATTCTGCGGGTGGGGTGGTTCCTTCTGCATGCTGAGCGACCGGCGTGGCGGGATGCATCCTTGCGGTTCCCTCGATTCTTGGACAACTTTGGGCGAACGCTTTAGCTTACGGCCTGGCGTAGTGGTAAGCACACCAGACATGACGGAGAATCAGAGGGGTCAAGGCTAGAGAGTCAACGCTGCGGCGGAACGGACGACACTCCGGGCGCAAGCTGTGACCGCTGCGCCTCGCGGCGGTTCTGTTCGTCCGCCATTTGGGTGGCAACTTTCAGCTCACGCTCCGATGCTTCCTTCTGTCCGGTCTTCGCCAGCGCGAGACCGTAGTAGTAGTGCGCCGGCTGATATTCGGGCGCAGCGGTAACGGCGGCCTGCAGTGACTCGACTGCCTCGTCATACTGCTTCAAGCGGAAGTCTGCAATGCCTACGACCGCCAGGGCGCCACCGTGTTTTGGATTGCGATCCAAGGCGTTGCGCGCCTGACGCTTGGCTTCTTCGTATTCGCCGTTGTCGAGCGCGATCTGCCCCATCTCATAGTAGGACTCGGACTGGTTCGGCGAGAGTGCGATTGAGCGCTCGAATTCAGCCTTCGCCTCTGCGGGACGCTGTGCCATCTGCAGGATGCGACCGAATCCGTAGTGCGCTGTCGCGTCGTCCGGGCGCGCCTCAAGATATGTGCGCATGTCCTGCTCAGCGGCTGGTATGTCTTGCAAATCCATCTTCACGCGCGCCTCTGCATAGAGCGCCTTGAGGTCTTCGGGCCGGATCAGCCGCGCTTGATGTACGTCATGATCCGCATCGCGAAGCAAACGAAGTTCATCTTCAAGGATGCTGAGATCCAGCAGGATAGGAAAACTGTGCGGAGCTTCGGCCTTGGCGGAGAGAAGTGTCATCATGGCGCCATCGCGATCACCACGGGTGCGTTGTTCCAGAGCAGTGCCTTCGGCAGCATTCACCAGCATGTCTCGAAGTTCAGTGTTCCCGCGATCGCTACGCATCGCCTCAGCGAGGTACGGAAGCGCTTCG
>Ga0207647_10003114_pt1 | contig 12459 bp, 11 predicted proteins | sample KBSCornC2_FD_184295 | JGI IMG/M metagenome (GOLD analysis project Ga0207647, IMG submission 184295) | Corn rhizosphere microbial communities from Kellogg Biological Station, Michigan, USA - C2 (SPAdes) (version 2) | ecosystem: Host-associated > Plants > Roots > Rhizosphere ...
CGGCTAGCGTCTCCTGCCGCGCGCCGCGCGCAAGGCCAAAGCGCGTCATCTCGGCGAAGCCGCGCGCGATCAGCGCCGCGCGCGCATTCTTGCCGAGTCCTGCGCCTTCCACCACGCCACAGGCGATCGCGAGCACATTCTTGACCGCGCCGCCTATCTCAGCACCGATCACGTCGGTCGAGCGATAGGGCCGAAAACCGGGTCGCGCGATGCGCTGCGCCAAACCCGCCGCAACCGCATCCTGCACACAGGCAAGCGTGACCGCGGTGGGCAACCCCTTCGCCACTTCACTGGCGAAGGTCGGCCCGGACAGCACCGCAATCGGGGCGTCGGGGCATGTCTCCGCCGCTGCCTCCGACATCAGCGCCATCGTATCCGCCTCGATCCCCTTCGAGCAGAGGATAAGCGGCCGCTGTTCGACGGGCGCAGCGGCAAGGATACGCCGCATATGCTGCGCCGGCGTCACCACCAGCAGCGCGTCGCAGCTATCCAGATCGCGCAGGTCGTTTGTCGCGCTGATCACCGACGACAAAGGCACCCCGGGAAGAAAGACGGGGTTGATGTGAGCGCTGTTGATCGCATCGACCACATCGGGCTCGAACGCCCACAGCAGAACCTCACCGCCCGCCGCCGCCACTTGTGCGAGCGCGGTCCCCCACGCACCGCCACCGATCACGCCAATCTTCATGCCTTCACCCCTGCTCCCCGCGCTTTTTCCGCCGAAGGATCGAGCGGCCAGCGCGCGCGGGCGGGCACGTCGAGCGGATCGGTAAGGCCGGCGGCGAAACGCTCCGCCCCCGCCCAAGCAATCATCGCGGCATTGTCGGTGCACAACCAGAGCGGCGGTGCGACGAAGCGCAACCCATGTTCGGCGGCGAGGCTCTGTAATGCAGCACGGATCGCACCATTGGCCGCGACCCCGCCCGCTACGACCAGTGCAGTCGCGCCATCTGCCCTGTGTAGCGCGCGCTTGGTACGGTCGGTCAGGCAATCGATCACCGCCTGCTGAAAGGATGCGGCGATATCCTCCGCCGAATATAGGCCCGCATCGCGCGCACGCAGCACCGCGCTCTTCAGGCCGGCAAAGGAGAAATGCGGCTCGGCGGATCCTACCAGCGGGCGCGGCAGAGGCACGGCGTTAGGATTTCCTTGGCGCGCAGCGGCCTCGACCGCGGGCCCACCTGGAAAGCCCAGACCCAGCAATTTCGCGCTCTTGTCGAACGCTTCGCCGGCGGCATCATCGATCGTGGTCGCGAGCCGGCGGTAATCCCCGGGACCCCGTACTTCGAGCAATTGGCAATGCCCGCCCGAAACCAGCAGCAGCAGAAAGGGAAAATCGAGCTCCGGATCGGCAAGGCGCGGTGACAAGGCATGGCCTTCGAGATGGTTGACCGCGATCAGCGGCTTGCCCGTCGCCAGCGCGAGTGCCTTGCCCGTGACCAGCCCGACCATCACGCCCCCGATCAAGCCCGGGCCAGCGGTCGCGGCGATCGCATCGACCTGATCGAGCGTCACGCCCGCTTCCGCCAGCGCCGCCTCGGTCAAGGGGCCGAGCGCTTCGACATGCGCGCGCGCCGCGATCTCGGGCACCACCCCGCCATAAGGCCGGTGCGCCGCCTCCTGCCCCGCCAGCTTGTGCGCGAGGATGCGCCGGTCGGAGGTGACGAGGGCAGCGGCGGTTTCGTCGCAGGAGGATTCGAGGCCGAGGATCAGCGCCATCGCGTCCCTCTGCGCGGGAGGCGAGAAGCTTTCAAGGCCGCCCGACGAATAGGAATCCGACCGCCGCCATCAGGCAGACAAAGGCGGCGGCGTGGCGCCAGTGCAGCGGCTCCCCCAGCACCAGCACCATGAACCCGCCGAAAATAATGAGCGCGATCGCCTCCTGTGTGATCTTGAGCTGGCCTGCGCTCCAGCCACTCGCATAGCCGATGCGGTTTGCGGGTACCGCGAGGCAATATTCGAGCAACGCGATGCCCCAGCTGATCAGGATGACTAGGGGCAAGGGCTTATGCATGCCGCCCTTCAGGTGCCAGTACCAGGCGGTGGTCATGAACAGGTTTGAAAAGGTGAGCAGCAGCAGCGTGGGCATCGTTAGCCTTCATGAGGGGCGTCGGGCGTTTGAACTTGCCCATGGGCCAAGCGTTCGGGAAGGCAAGAGGAGTCATCACATGGCCAAGACGCTGGGCGAGCTATCCGAAAAGATGCGCGACATCGATTTCTGCATGCTCGCAACACGCGCCGCCGGAGGCACGATCGCATCACGCCCGATGAGCAATAATCGGGACGTAGATTATAACGGCGAGAGCGTCTTCTTCACGACCAATGATACGCATATGGTCGACGACATAGGGCGCGACCCGAATGTCGGCTTGAGCTTCCAGGGTAAAGCCGGGCTGTTCGGCGTGCGTCCGTTCTTCGTCGCCGTCGAGGGGCGGGCGGAGCTGATCCGCGATCGGTCCGAATTCGAAGAGCACTGGACGAGCGATCTGGATCGCTGGTTCAAACAGGGCATCGACACGCCCGGGCTCACCATGATCCGCGTGCGCGCCGAGCGCGTCCATTACTGGGATGGCGAGGAAGAGGGAGAGGCCAAGCTCGAGCGGACGACCGCCTGAGCTCGACCTTCACCCTCATCCTAATCAGAACTTCGCCCGGATCCCGCCATAGAAGCTGCGACCGAGCGCACCGAACCGATAAGCGGTCTGATAATGCTCGTCGAACAGGTTCTCGACCCGGCCGAACAGGCTGAGTCCGTGGCCGATCGGCTGCTCAGCGCGCAGATCGACGAGCGTATAGCCGCCAAGGCGGATCGTATTGGCACCGTCCTCAAACGCATGCCCGACATGCGTAACCGCTGCCGTGGTTGTCAGCCTGAATGACCACACGTAGCTGACCTCGCCGTTCACCACATGGTGTGGCCGACGTACAAGATCCTTGCTGTGTGTCGTGCCAGCCGACCGATCTTCCGCGTCGATCCAGCTATAATTGGCATTCAGGCTCAGCCCACCGAAGCGAGCGGCCGCCGCCGCCTCGATCCCGTGCGCATTGGCCTTGTCGACATTCTGATAATAGCCGAACGGCCGATCGGCGCGCGGTGGGAAGCCCGCGAACGCGATCAGATTGCGCGTGTCGCGATCGAACCAGGTGAGCGACGCGGTCAAGTGGCCGCCGAACTTCTGCTCGACGCCCGCATCCCAGCCATGCGCCCGTTCGGGCTTGAGCGCGAGATTCCCATAGGCGCTGTAGAGCTGATAAAGCGAGGGCGCCTTGAAGCCTTCGCCATAGCTCGCGCGGAACGAGGTGTTGCCTGACGACCAGACCGCACCGCCCGAGAAAAGCGCCTTCCCGCCATAGACCTGATGATGATCGTAGCGAACGCCACCGGTCAGCGTCAGATGCTGGGCGAGGGTGCCGCTCACCTGCCCGTAAAGGCTGTCGATCGAGACATTGCCGCGATCGGGCTCGCTCTGGAATTGCGGCGAAATGGCACGGAAGCCGGAATGTTCATGCTCCGCACCGAAAGTGGCGTTCCACGCATCCGCGAGCGCAAGACTGCCCTGATATTCGATATGGTCGTTGCGGCCGTGCGCGTCGAAAGTCTTGCTGTTGGCGCCCAGGCTCGGATCGAAATTGTCGCGGTCGATCTGGTCGCGCGTGACCGCGATGCGGTTCTTCAACCGGCCATCGAACAACTCGACATTGATGCCGGCATAGCCGATCCAGTTCGTCGACTTCTGATATTCGGGCGTGTCGGGCGGACCGAAGCTGGAGTCGAGATCGACCTTGCCGTGGCTCCAATAGCCACGCAGGTCGAGGCTTACGCCGTCGGTCACGTCGGCGAGCAGCCGGCCGCTCGTGCCATAATGGCGGTAGCCATCCCGCTCCTGCCCCCCGAATTGCGGTGCGATTGCGGAGATGCCATCGGTGCGGAAGGCGTTGCCTGCAACTTCCCACCGTATGCCTCCCTGCGCGCCACCCGCCGAAGCCCGCGCACTCGCGGTGCCGCGCGAGCCGCCTTCAGCTTCAGCCGAACCTTGGAGCTCCGTTTCCGGCAGCGCGGTGACGATATTGACCACGCCACCGATCGCCTGGCTTCCCCACAAAGTCGATTGCGGCCCGCGCAGCACTTCGATCTGCGCGGCATCACCGACGAACAGGTCGCCAAAATCATAGCCGCCGCCGGTGGAGGATGGGTCGTTGAGCTTGACCCCGTCGATCACGACGACGGTCTGGTCGCTCTCCGCGCCACGGATGCGCACACCCGTCGTGGTGCCGAAGCCGCCGGTGCGGGATGCGGTGACGCCGGGCGTGCGCATGATCAGATCGGCGACGGTGAATTGCTGCGCGGCTTCGATCGCGTCCTTATCCAATACGGTGACAGAGGATGCGATGCGGTCGATCGGCGTGGGCGTGCGCACCGCCGTGACGACGATCTCGGCAGCTGTACCGGCGGGCTCAGGCACGGACGCCTGTTGCGCAAGCGCGGGGGTGGCCAACGCGCTCGCGGCCAAGAGGATCTTGTAACGGGACATTCGAACTTCCTTCGCGGTTGACGACAGACGTCGTCTCGCGAGGGAAATCCCTCGACCGCACGGCACACCCTGACCGAACGGAGGACGACCGCGACGGGCAGGTCTCCTGGCTCGCGGGTCGTTGCGCCCGGGCCGCCTTCTCAGGGGTGCTTCCACCCTCAATGGCATGATGGCTCGGATACTCGCCGCTTACAGTTGCAGGGGCAGCGCGAGCATCTCACTCGCTTCCCTTTTCATCCCCGTTGCCGGGGAACCTGTCGCGGCGCCCGGTTAGGCCAATTGCCGCAGCGCGGTCAATGATGAGGAAGCGGAACGATCAGCGGCTCGCCCTCGGCTTCGCCGATGAAGGCGGAAACCCCGTAAACCGCGTCGATCCGCTCGGCGGTGAGCACCTCGCGCGGCGCACCGTCGGCAACGAGCTGCCCTTTGTCCATCAGCAGCAACCGATCGCACCAGCGCGCGGCGAGGGTCAGGTCATGTAGCACCGCGATCACGGCCGCGCCCCGCGCGGCCTCGGCGCGCAGCAGCTGCATGACCTCGATCTGATGCGCGGGATCGAGCGCGGCGAGCGGTTCGTCCGCCAGCAGCAAGGGCGCTTCGACCGCGAGCGCGCGGGCAAGCAGCACCCGCGCACGCTCGCCGCCCGAAAGTTCGTCGATCGATCGATCGCGCAGGTCGAGCAGGTCGGTCCGCGTCAATGCCCGCTCGATCGCAGCATGGTCGGTATCGGCCGGCCGCTCGAAGGGGGCGAGGTGCGGAAGGCGTCCGAGCGCGACCAGCCTCTCCACCGTGACCGGCCAGAAAACCGCCTGGCCCTGCGGCAGATAAGCAATCCGGCGCGCACGTTCGCGCAGTGGCAGCGCCCGCTTGCCGTCGATCAGGATCGTGCCCTCACTTGGCACCAGTCCGGCGATCGCGCGCACCAGGCTGGACTTGCCGGCGCCGTTCGGTCCCACCAACCCGATCAGCCCACCCGTCAATTCGGTCGAAATGCCGGCGACCACCTGTCGGCCGCCGAGCGTCACCGATAGATTGTCGAGCCTCACCATTGGCGTCGTGCCCGCACCAGTTGATGAAGAAAGATCGGCACGCCGATCAGCGCCGTGACCACGCCCAGGCGAGGCTCTTCGAGGGTGGGCACGGTCCGCACCACCGCATCCGCCGCGGCGAGCAGAGCCGCGCCGCCGAGCATCGAGGGCACGAGCAGCGACGAAGGCCGCCGATCGGTAAAGGGGCGCACCAGGTGCGGCACCGCCAGACCGACGAAACCGATCACGCCCGATACTGCGACCGTGCCACCAACACCTATGGCGACGGCGATCAGCAACAAAGTCTGGGTTCGCTTGAGATCGACACCGAGCGCGGTGGCCCCCTCCTCGCCCAGCGTGAGCGCATCGAGCGCGCGGCCTTCAAGCAGAACCAGCCCGATCCCGACCGCCACGCACGGAAGGACGAGCCAAACATGAAGCATCGAACGGTCGGCAAGGCTACCCATCAGCCACGTCATGATCTCGACCGCGGCGAACGGGTTGGGGGCGAAATTGAGCGCCAGACTTATGCCGGCGCTGGCGGCGGTGCCGATTGCAATACCCGCCAGGATCAGCGCAAGCGGCCCTTCGCTGCGCGCCGCGAACAGAAGCGGCATCAGACCCGCCACCGCCCCCATGATCGCAAACAGCGGCAAGGTGAGCGGGCTGAGCGCCGCAAACCCATAATAAAGCGCCAGCACTGCGCCCAACGCCGCTGTGGTGGATGTGCCGAGCACCCCCGGATCGGCAAGCGGATTGCGCAGATAGCCCTGCAGCGCCGCGCCCGCCCCGCCAAGCATCGCCCCAACCAGCAGCGCCAGCAGCGCGCGCGGCAAGCGCAACTGCCAGACGATCGTGGTCGCGACCGGATCGCCCTTTCCGATCAATGCCGCCAAGACACGACTGGCGCCGAGCTGCGCCGGGCCGATCCCGAGCGACAGCCCTGCGCAGAGCAGGGCGAGCAGCGCCAAAGCGATATCGATACGAACGGGAGATTTCGTCACGGCTGCGTTCCTACAAGCGTCCAGCCGCGCTAGGAAGCCACGCGATGCCGCGCCGTCTCCACATCATTCTTCTTGTCATATTGGCGCTTGCTTCGCCCGCAGGCGCTACGCCGCCGCGCCGCATCGTTTCGCTGAACCTATGCGCCGATCAATATCTGATCGCGCTCGCAAATCCGGGGCAGATCCTGGGAATCACCCGCCTCTCGCACATGTACAACATGTCGCCGGTCGCGGCTCAGGCGAAGCATTTCGCCGCAATCGCCTCCTCCGCCGAAGCGCTGCTTGCGGCGCAGCCCGATCTGATCCTCACGGGCTGGCCCGGGCAGGCCGATCCTGCGGTACGTGCTGGCCTGAAGGCGCGGATCCTGGTGGTGCCACCCGCCAATTCCTATGCCGAGATCGTGGCGCAGGTGCGCATGGTCGCGGTTGCTGTCGGTCACGTCGAACGGGGGGAGGCGCTGCTTCGCCACATGGACGCAGAGCTCGCCGCCATTCCCAAGAGCGGTCGGGGCCGCACGGCAGCCGACTATCAACGGCGCGGCTATATGTCCGGCGCGGGTACGTTGATGGACGACATGATGCGCCGCGTGGGGCTGGTGAACCTTGCCACCCGGCTCGGCCTGCCCCCGCTCGCCAACCTGCCGCTTGAGCAATTCGTCGCCCACCGACCAGATTTCCTGATCACGGGTGCGGGTGCGGCGCGGGATCTCGGCAGCACGATGCTCGATCATCCTGCGCTGACGGGCATTCCGCGCCTGCGCCTGCCGGGCGCGCTTGCGGACTGCGGCGGGCCATCCTACCCGGCGGCGGTGCGGCTGTTATCCGATCAACTGCGCCTCAAGCGTTGACCATCATGCCCGCACGATGGCATGGGCGGTGCCGGCGCGGGCGTAGCTCAATGGTAGAGCACTAGCCTTCCAAGCTTGTGACGCGGGTTCGATTCCCGTCGCCCGCTCCAATTCCTCTACAGCTGGTGACCGTCCTCACTCCGTCGCGGACGGTAGACCTCGGGGAAAAGGCTCCGGCCCCAAGCCGAGACCGATGAGCGAGCCCAGATAGGCCGAGATCGTCCGGTGCATCTGGTCCGACAGGCGGATGTGCGTCTGGCGCGACTGCACGGAATCGCGCGTTTCAATCACCATCTCCTCCTGCTTCAGATATGCCAGCCAGCGCAGTGCAACTCCCTGCGCCACCGGCGCGGCGGCACAGCAATCGAGCACACCCAGCGTCCGGCCTTCGGCCGACGCGACATACAAAACGAGCAACATGTCCCAGGCTGGATTGCTGAATACCATCGGATCGAAATAACGATCCCGTTCGCGGCGCCCGGTCAGAGTCTGGCGTGCAAACTCGACCAGATCGGCATCGTGCGTCGCAGCGCCCCGTTCGGCATCCTCCATCAGTCGGCGTGCAACAAGCGCGATCCGGTCGATCCGCTCGGCATGGCGGTGCCGGTTGCTCATGCCGCTCTCCCGCGCTTGTGGGTCGCGAATGAGCTCAGCACTGCTGTTGCAGCATGTAGCGCTGCAGAACGCCTGACCTGGTTTTGCATGAATAGGAGCCCCCGATATTTCCCATGTGCCGCGCTGGAACGCGGTTGCCCCACATTTGCCGATATGACGAACCGTGCACGTCAAAAGATCGTAAAATCCATCTGAGGAGGGTTTCGCGTCTGTTAGGTACAGCGACTGCGGTGAGAGCCCACGGGATACCAACTGAAGCGATGTATACGGATGAGCAGTCGGCATGATGTCCCTTGCTCTTGCCTCAGTAGAGGCGCCCTGGAGCAAGGCGCCTTGGGCGCTGGCAAGTGGATCCTACCGTATATCCCCCAATTGAGCGCGGCCGATGTGCACGGTACCGTGAAGGTGCGCCACAAGGAGGCTTTCCGCGAACCGCGGCATATGCCGGCAATAACCGGCGTATGGGGGAACGAAATGCCGAACACCGAAACTGGCTCGATCTATAGCGAGGCGATCGCGATGCTGCAGCGGGCGCTGGCGCTGTGCGACGAGGCGGCCGTGGGAAAGACCGCGGCGCCGCATCTTGATCTCGCGCTCAACCTCTTGCTGGCCGAATATCAAGCTTCACGGATCCTGACTCCGGTTCAGAGCTAAGTGCAAACTCCGATCCCACGCCGGCCTAATCCGCTCCAGATCACATTTTCAGCGCGGATGTGTCCGGCTCACCATGTAGGGTCTCGCTATATATATAGCCGTTCGATAGGCCGTGCGGCCTTTATGATTATCATTTTTTGAGCAGCAGCAAAGGCGGCCGCGCAGATAGGGTTCAGCCCCCGAGCCCCGCAACCGGCGGTTCGGCGACGCGCGGCATGCGGTTCCACGCATCGAGCGCGGCGATCTTATAGGCTTCCGCCAGCGTCGGATAATTGAAGGTGTTCTGCACGAAGTAGTCGAGCGTGCCGCCCAGGTTCAGCACCGCCTGGCCGATATGGATCAGCTCGGTCGCGCCCTCGCCGACAATGTGCACGCCGAGCAACTTCTTGTCGGCTAGACCGAACAGCATCTTCATCATGCCCGATTGCAGGCCCATGATGTGGCCGCGCGAGGTTTCGCGGAAGCGCGCGACGCCGACTTCGTAAGGTATGCCCTTGGCACGCACCTCTTCTTCGGTGAGGCCGACCGTCGAGATTTCGGGCACCGCATAGATGCCGTAAGGGAAAAAGGCGGGCGCCGGCCCCAATGGCGTACCGAAAGCGTGGCAGGCAGCGATACGCCCCTGCTCCATCGATGTCGAAGCGAGTGCCGGAAATCCGATTACGTCGCCCGCGGCGTAGATGTGCGGCACCGCGGTTTGGAACGTGACCGGGTCGACCGAAAGCCGCCCGCGTTCATCGACCGCGAGCCCGCACACCTCAAGCCCAAGATCGTCGGTAGCGCCTACCCGGCCCGCGGCATAAAGCAGCATTTCGGATCGCACGCGGCGTTGATCGTCGAGAATTGCGACCGGCCAGCCCGCCTCGTCCAGCTCGACGCGGTCGAGCTTGCATCCGAGCCGGAAGGTGACGCCGCGCTTGCGCAGATCGTGCACGAACTCGTCGATGATCTCGCGATCGATGAACTCAAGGAAATTGGGGCGCGGCTCGACGATCGTGACCGGCACGTCGAGCGCGGAGAAGATAGTGGCATATTCAAGCCCGATCACGCCTGCGCCGACCACGCACAGGCTGCGCGGGACGCGCGGTTCCGCCACCAGTGAATCCGAATCCAGAACGGCATGGCCGTCGAACGGGATATTGGCCGGGCGGTAAGGCCTGGTGCCGACCGCGATCACGATCTTGTCGGCCTGGAGCCTGACGGGATCCCCTTGCGGCGGCGTCACCTCCAGCATGTGCGGATCGAGAAAGCGCGCCTGGCCCGCCATTGTCTGCACGCCGTTGCGCGCAAACTGATGCTCCAGCACCTCGCACTCATAATCGAGTGTCTTGTTGAGGCGCGCGCCAAGATCGCGGCCCTCGATATCCTTCTTCACGCGATAGGCGAGACCGTAAAAGCCGCGCTCGCGCCAACCCGAGAGGTTGAGCACGGTCTCGCGCAGCGTCTTGGACGGGATCGTTCCGGTATGCACCGACACGCCCCCAACCCGCAGCCGGCTTTCGATCACCAACACCGATTTGGCGAGCTTTGCCGCCTGCACCGCCGCGCGGCGACCCGCCGGCCCGCTGCCGATCACGACCAGATCGTAACGCTGCATCTATTGCGCCCTCTGCCCACAGCGGGCCGAGGCTAAACTAGCAAAGCGACAGTAAGAATATGGTTAATGGCCGGCGGGACGGGGACCGAAGAGCAGGCCTCGCCTCACGGCGTCAGCGTCGCACTGTCTGCAGGTGAAGCGGCACTCCGCCCTTGGCCAATCAAGACGAGCACCGCCGCCACGGCAAGCTGCAGGACGATGAAGCACCAAAAGCCAACGTCGATTGCCGGCGGAGGCGAGCTATAGAGGGGTTTCAACAAGGAAGGCCCATGCCCGCCACCCGCGCCGAGCAGGGTGTGCAACATGAAGTTCATGCCCGCATGCAGCCCGACCGCAGTCCAAAGGCTGCCGCTGAGCAGGTAAGCAAGGCAGAAAAGCAGCGATCCAAGCCCCGTCAATGCGATGATCTTGATCGCGTTCACCCCCGTCATTCCCGGTAAATGCAATAGGCCGAAGACCAGAGACACGAGCAGCACCGCCAGCATCGTCCCATACCGTTGCCGCAAGCGAACGAAAGGCTGGCCACGGAACGCCAGTTCCTCGATCAGGGCGCCGAACAGATAGATGCCCAATGAAAGCAGCAGTTCCGGAAGCGTAATACTCCCCGGCGTCAGTGAGAATGAGACGAACAGCCGAAAGGACGCTGCCCATGCACCAACCAGCACCACGCCTGCTAAAGTGCCGAAGAGCAGCAAGCCAATCGTACGTGCGCCGGGGCGCAATCCCAAAACGGACATGCCAGGCGAGTGGCGCAGGAATTTCAGGGTCAGCAAGAGCGCAACCGCGGCCCCGAAAATTTTCCACACCAATGCAGCGACGCTGACCGTGCTTCCGGCCGCGGGGAAAAACATCGGGCCCGTCCCGATCAGGACATAGGCGGCGACGAGCCAGAAAAACAGATTTGCGACAGGGCTCGTAATGATTTTCAATGCCGATTTCCCCCATCAGCGCGGGCTATCAAGCCCGGCTATTCACCACCGTCCTGAAATCGCGTCCGCGCGAGCCGAACAGCTAAGGTTTGCGAGCCGCCGCAGTCTTATCCCGCTCGGCGCGAAACTCGCTGTCCTCGCTCCAATTGGGCCATTCGCGCGAATTGGCGAGGCGCTGGCCGAGGTTGAACAGCAGTTCCGCGTCCTGCGCCTGCCCGGTCGCGTTCCAGGCGGGTGTCCATTCGTCCGCAGGCTGGTGATATTTGTCGCGAGTATAGGCTTCAGCCTGGGACTGGCCGGCTTGCTTGCCGCCGTTGACCAGATCTTCGCCACTCTCGATCGAGATTGCGGGCACCCCGCGCTTGGCCACCGTGAAATGGTCAGATCGGTAGAAGGAGCCTGCCTCGGGCCGCGCATCAGGGGTGAAATAGCGCCCCTGCTTCTTGCCCTCCTCGATCAGATCGTCGAGCAGCCCAAGCTTGGCGCTGCCGGAGATCGAGAAATCGCGGGCCGGCCCCGCCGTGCTGAGCGCATCGGTGTTGAGCATGCCAACCGTAGTGCCGAGCGGATAAAGCGGATTGGCGGCATAATATTCGGAGCCGAGCAAACCACGCTCCTCGGCGGTGACCGCAAGGAAAACGATCGAACGCTCGGGCTTGGGCCCCTTGGCGAACGCGCGCGCCATTTCCAGCAGCACGGAAATGCCGTCGGCATTGTCGACCGCGCCATTGTAGATGCGATCGCCCTTCGCATCCGGCTGGCCGACGCCGAGATGATCCCAATGCGCCGAATAGAGCAGCGTCTCGTTCGGATATTTGGCCCCCTGGATCCGACCGACAATATTGTGGCTGACGATTGTCGCCACATCGACGCGATAGTCGGCCGACAGCGTGGCCTTGAGCGGCACCGGTTTGAAGTCGCGAGCCTGTGCCGCTTTCTTCATGGCATCGAAATCGAGACCCGAGTCCGAGAATAGTTTCACCGCCAGGTCACGCTGGATCCAGCTTTCGAACGGCGTGTGCACAGCCTTGGGATCGACGCGCACGATATCGAACATATCGTTGGTGTTCGAATTCTTGACTGTCGCCCAGCCGTAAGATGCTGGCGCGGTCTCATGCACGATCAGCACGCCCGCGGCACCGCGACGCGCCGCCTCCTCATATTTGTAAGTCCAGCGGCCATAATAGGTCATCGCCTTGCCGCCGAAATCGCCCTGCCCCGCTTCGAAATCAGGATCGTTCACCAGCACGAC